>ERZ1023881.15-NODE-15-length-106917-cov-50.977485_pt1 | contig 106917 bp, 92 predicted proteins | sample MGYA00380393_ERZ1023881 | MGnify/ENA primary metagenome ERZ1023881 (study PRJEB33179, sample SAMN07449004) | human gut metagenome | biome: Human-gut; feature: Human associated habitat; material: Faeces | host: Homo sapiens | place: India: Bhopal | collected... | reverse complement strand
CTAAGAAGGAAGCTGGCGAGGATGTAAAGGCATTCCTGGCTGAGAAGGAGCAGGAGTATACTGACAAGTTTGCTAATCCATATCAGGCAGCTCAGTATGGTTACATCGATGATGTCATCGAGCCACGTAACACCCGTTTCCGCATCTGCCGTGGTTTGGCTCAGCTCGCTACCAAGCGTCAGAGCTTGCCAGCTAAGAAGCATGGCTGTATGCCAATGTAATATAGAAATGTTGAATGTTGAGTGTAGAATGTTGAGTTATATACAGACTCAACATAACAGAAGGGCGCAAGCCTAATTCAACACTCAACAATCAACACTCAAAATTAAAGTAAAAACGAATGGATAAGAATATTTATGCTGCGATTGCCATGGCACTCTATGAGTATCAGGGCAATAACGTACACGACAAGGAGCCTGGCATCATCACTATCAAGCCACGTCAGACGATGTGGAACGCCAAGTTCTTGAGTTTAACAGCTAAACCATAATGTAATAGAAATGAAAGAGTTTAAATATACAATTGACGGAAAAGAATACAAGGTTCAGATTGACGCTGTTGAGGGTAACATCGCAAGCGTGAACGTAAATGGCGAAGCTTACAAGGTTGAGATGGAACAGGAAGCTGAACCAGAGAAGAAGAAGGTAGTGCTCGGTCAGCCTGCTGCATCTGATGATGCTGAGGCTACTCCAGCTGCCAACGTAAATACAGCCAACGCTGTAAAGGCTCCTCTCCCTGGTACTATCACCAGCATCGAGGTAGCTGTTGGTCAGGAGGTAAAGGCAGGTGATACTGTTGTCGTTCTCGAGGCTATGAAGATGCAGAACAACATCGAGGCTGAGAAGGATGGCAAGGTTACTGCTATCTGCGTTAAGCCTGGTCAGGCTGTGCTCGAAGAGGATGCACTCGTAGTTATCGAGTAAATCAAGAATTAGAGAATTATACTTCCAGATTCGGGAATTTATAATTCAGAAATTCATATAAAGAATATCAAAGGTCGCAAGCTGTTAATTGTTTGCGACCTTTTTCTATATATGTACAAATCCCGCAGGACCGTTCAGTCTCTGTCCTTTGGTTCTCACATATTTCAGGAACTCAACCACCACAGGGTTCTTGGGCTTACCGGCAGTTACGAGATAGAGATTCCGGGCTGGCGGTGCAGGATATTTTCCTTTGGCTATGGCATCCATCAGTTCATCCAGCGTATCATAGAATTTCTCATCTGCATCCAGTTTTCCATTCCCGTTTACGTCTATCGGAACAATGGCGATACCCTTCGTAGGCTTATGCGTCTTGTCGTTGTAGGCGTAACCGATGTTGTTGAATCCGATGCCGTTCACGTCCTTCTGCAGAGTCTCGGCAACGCCCGGATCTCCAAAGACTCCCGTTCCCTTCAGGTCTTCCTGCTTCTTTCCCAGAAACGCAGCCCAGGTCTCGGCAGCACCACAGGCATCGCTTCGGGTGTAGACATTCAGCCGGGTCTTTCCCTCCCAAATCGCCGTAGCCTGCTTCTGGCTCAATCCCGTCTTCAACAATTCCCGATATACCGGATTGCTGGCGTTGATGGTTGCCACTACCGCATCCTTTGCCACAGCATACGCCAGGGCACCTTTCTCCTTCTCCTGCGGCTTCAGTTCTCGGCTCACCATCGCAATATCTACCTGGTCGGCAAGAACATCGGTAATTCCCTTTCCTGCTCCACCAGCCGAGATATCAATATCCACATCGGGGTGAAGGCGATGAAACTCATCTGCCCACTGTATCGCCAGCGGATAAAGGGCGAAAGCACCCGACAACGTAATGTAACCACTCAGCACCTGCTTGCCGTCAGCACTACGTTTCACCTCTCCTCTACTCCCGCAACTCGCTAACAGTAAGGAGGTTCCTACTACTAAAATTCCTATGATTTTCTTTCTCATATCTATACCTTATTATATATAATACTAACTGGCTGCAAAGGTATAAAGATTATGCAGATGGGGCAATACCACAATCGTACCATTCCCATATACCACATATAGGGTATGAAATTACCCCATATAAGGTATTGCCCAATAAGCAAAATCGTCGTACCTTTGCAAACGAAAACAAGAAGTATAAACGCTGAGGATTACACCTTATTATATATAAAGGGAGTATGAATCTTAAAATATAGGAGATTTAGATATGACTACAAAGTTTGTTCACAACAATCATGCACAGCTCGACACGAAGAACTTGAATGTATATATCAATGGTGCACAAATCTTGAAAGATGTAAATGTAAGTATTCCTAAGGGAAAGATTACTTGCATCATCGGTCCTTCAGGCTGCGGCAAGTCTACGCTTCTCCGTACCTTCAACCGATTGAACGACCGCGTGGAAGGTTTGAAGATGAATGGAGAGGTGAATCTCGGAAACAACAACATCCTCGAGGCAAGCAGCAGCAAACTCTCTGAAGTGCGCCGCAACATCGGTCTTGTTCCTCAGCGTCCATGCCCTCTCCCTATGAGCATCTACGACAATGTGGCTTATGGTTGCCGCATCCATGGTATCCGCAACAAGAAGAAACTGGACAGCATCGTAGAGCATTATCTCAAGGCAGTAGGTCTCTGGGAGGAAGTAAAGGACCGATTGAAGAGTCCGGCTTCCAAGTTGAGCGGCGGTCAGCAGCAGCGCCTCTGCCTGGCACGCAGCCTTGCCGTTGAACCGAGCTATCTGCTTGCAGATGAGAGTACTTCCGCCCTCGACCCTATCAGCAGCAAGAAAGTGGAGCAGCTCTTCACCGAACTGAAGAAGGATTACAGCATCGTGATGGTAACTCACACCCTTCGCCAGGCTCTCCGTATCGCCGACCACGTCATCTTCATGTATCTGGGTGAGGTGATTGAAGAAGGAAGCGCTGAGGAAGTGTTCCATCATCCTAAGCACGAACTGACACAGGAGTATCTCAACGGCGCATTCAGCTAAGGAGACGGGGCATACAGTTAAAATGAATATAACAACATAAAATTGATAAGAATATGGCACAGATTATTGTAAACGACGAAAAGCAGGAAGTATCTCTTCCTTTGACATTGGCAGAACTCATTAAGATCAACAAGGTGTTCCAGCCAGAGATGGTAACTATCCAGGTGAACGAGGACTTTGCTGAGAAAGAAGACTATGAGAAGATTCAGCTCAAGGACGGCGACCGTGTAGATTTCCTCTACTTCATGGGAGGAGGCGCCTGCTAAAAAAGTAAACAAGTAGTACAATAAAAGGCTTATTAGGCAGTTCTTATATATAAGATTACGCCGGTCGTTAATGTACGTTTTTTGTATCGTTGACGCATTTAATAAGTTACAGTATTCATCCATAAAAGAAATCAGAAACAAGATGATAGATTTAACAGAAGAACAGATAGAGAGATACAGCCGCCACATCCTCCTTCAGGATGTAGGACTCGAAGGTCAGGAGAAACTTCTCAATGCCAAGGTACTCATCGTAGGTGCCGGTGGCTTGGGCTCTCCAGTTGCCCTCTACCTCGCTGCAGCAGGTGTGGGACATATCGGTATCATGGATGCTGACGTGGTAGACCTCAGCAACCTGCAGCGCCAGGTGATTCATCAGACCAAGGACCTGGGCACTCCAAAGGTGGAGAGCGCCAAGGAGAAGATGATTGCCATCAATCCGGATGTGGAAGTGACCACTTATCACGACTTCCTCGATTCTCACAATGCCGAGGAAATCATCAAGCCATGGGATTTCGTCATCGACGGAACAGACAACTTCCCGGTAAAGTTCCTTATCAATGATGCCTGCGTACGTCTGGACAAAGCCTTCTCGCATGGCGGCATCCTGAGATTCCAGGGACAGACCTTTACCCACTTGCCAGGCACGGCATGTTACCGTTGCTTCTTCAAGGAACCACCTCCAGCAGGCGCAGTTCCTACCTGTAGTCAGGCTGGCGTTCTGGGAGCCATCGCTGGTATGCTCGGAACCATTCAGGCAGCAGAGGCTTTGAAGTACTTACTCGGTGTAGGCGATTTGCTCACCGACCGATTGCTCACCTTCGATGCCAAGACGATGAACTTCCGCACCATCAAGGTGAAGAAACGTGCATCCTGCGAAATCTGCGGCGACCACCCTACCATCGATCATCTCATCGATTACGAGCAGGCAGCCTGCGATTTGAAGCACCACTAAGATTTAGTGATTAGTGATTACTTATTAGTGATTACTTCATTTATTAGTGATTAATTATTAGTGATTATTTTTGCTATAGCTTATGAAGATTAACGACGACGTAATCAAGGTTATTATCGAGCAAGCTAAGAAGGATGCGCCCATCGAGAGTTGCGGACTTCTGTTAGGCAAGGATGATGTGGTGACGGAAAGCTACTGGATGGAGAACATCGACCATAGCGAGGAGCATTTTGCCTTTGCTCCGAAAGACCAGTTTGCGGCTCTGAAATACGCCCGAAGCAAGGGCTTGAAGATTCTCGCCAACTGGCACAGTCACCCAGCATCGCCTTCCCGCCCATCGCAGGAAGACCTTCGGCTGGCTAACGATCCCAACATCCGTTATGCCATCCTCTCATTGCTCGACGGAAAGATTCACCTCAATTCATTCAAGGTTCTGAATGGAGAAGTGGTGGATAAGGAAGTTCACTTCGAACAAAATTAAAACGATACAAGAACATGTACAGAATACCTTCTACATTAAATGGAGACTTGGACTATACCCAGTCACTCATCGACCAATTCAAGGCGGGCGAGATTCAGGCAGGTCAGTTGAAGTCGAACCGTGTACCTATGGGCATCTACGAGCAGCGCAAGAACCAGCACTATATGTTGCGTCTTCGCTGTGCCGGCGGTCTCGTCACCCCAGAGCAGCTTGCCAAGATTGCCTTTGTGGGTCACCAGCTCTCCACTTCGCATCTCCACGTTACCACCCGACAGGAGATTCAGATTCACAATGTTGATATCGAAGATGCCATTCCGGCTCTGAAGAAACTGGAAAAGGTGGGCATCTCCAGCGCAGGTGGCGGTGGAAACACCGTAAGAAACATGATGGTGGATGACCGGAGCGGACTCACTGCCGATGAGGAATTCGATGTCTATCCATACGTGGAGGAACTCACCTCCCGACTCATCGCCGAGAAAGATTCGTTCACGATGCCTAGAAAATACAAGGTGGCGATAGATACCAGTGTGGCTACAGCCAACTACTCCTACATCGCCGACTTGGGTCTGCAGGCACGTATTAAGGACGGACAGCGAGGATTCAGAGTGCTCATCGCCGGTAGTGCCGCCAGCAACGCCCACACCGGTTGGGAAGTATTCGACTTCCTTCCAGAGAAGGATCTCTACCGTGCAGCCAAGGCTCTGAAAAACTGGTTCCATAAATACGGAAATAGAAGAAACCGCCACAAGGCACGCATGAGATACGTGTTCTACAAATACGGAACAGAAGAAGCCAAGCGATTGTATCTCGAAGAGTTTGAGGAACTTAAGAAAGATGGTTCAATCGATTTCGAGGCTCCGGCATTGCCATTGGAACACCATAAGCCCAACTTCCCTGCACTTAAAGCTCCAACCGATTTTGAAACCTGGAAGCGCCGTTACGCCCACAAGCAGACCAATGCCGAGGGTTTGAAAGAGAACCTCTGGTATGCCTACATCCCATTGCGCCACGGCAACAACTCCACGGATTTCTTCGCAGAAGTAGCCGAATACCTGGGCAACTATGGCAACGATGTAATCCGCTTCACCAAGAAAGAGCAGATTCAGGTGCGCAATATCCCAGAGGAATATCTCACCAACATCTACGCCTTCTTCAAGAAACTGGGCGTCTATCAGATAGATTATCCTGTGGTGGTTACCAACCTCACCTGCTGTACGGGAGCCGATACCTGCCGCCTCGGCATCTGTTTGCCAAAGGGTGCCATCAACGGTATCGCCAAGCAACTTCTCAACAGCGATTTGAACCTCGATGCCATTCCTGACTTCGAACTCCGCATGAACGGCTGTACCAACATCTGTGCGCTAGCCACCTGGGGAGATTTAGGATTCAGCGGGCGTGTAGGACGCGTGGGCGATGACCCATATCCAGCCTACACCATCTGGCTTCCGGTAAAGGGCAAGCACGAGATTGACCTGCAGCAGGGTTATATCGCCGCCAAGAAGATTCCGGCATTCGTAGAGGATTATCTCCGTGATGTGATAGCCGAACAAGCCAACTATGCCGATTATTACGACTATGTGGCAAAGAGAGGCGTGAACATCGTGAAGGATCTGATAGCGAAATACAAGGAGGTGGCTCCGTATTCAGAAGAGCCTGATACCTTCTTCGATTTCGGAGATGACGAGAAGTTCTCACTCATCAAATACGGAAAAGCAGAATGTTCAGCCGGACTCTTCGATATCATCGAAATTGACCAGGATACCATCAGAGAGAAGCGGAAGGAAGTGGAGCTATTGATGGGAAATATCCCGCAAGGCGTTCCGGCAGATTTGCAATCCGACGGCAAGCAAGCAACAAGCAAGATAGAGAAACTTCTCCACGATATTGTTTTCTCCGAGAACCGAATGCTTCTCGTTACCCGTGGTCTCGACCCTCGAACCGATGAAGATGTATATAATGGATTTGAGAAGGAATTCATCGCTGCCGGCATCATCCCTCAGAAGTTCAAGGTATTGACCGATAAGGCAAGAAACAACGAATCATTGATTGAGCAAAAGCCATTGATCGATGAACTCGCTGATTTGCTCAACGATCTCTATCAGAACATGGACGATTCGCTCCAGTTCAAACTTCCTGCAGAAAAGACTCCAGTAGAGCAGGATGCTGAAGAAAAAAACGCCGAAGAAAAAGCTCCTGCAGAACAGGTTTCTGAAGAAAAAGCTCCTGCAGAGAAAGCCTCAGCTGCAGAAGAAACAGAAACCATTGCTCCGGATGTGAAGAAGGATTTCCGAGGCGTGATGTGTCCGATGAACTTCGTGAAGACGAAAATTGCTCTCACCCCAATGCAGAGCGGACAGATTCTGGAGATTCTCCTCGACGACGGTGCTCCTATCGAGAACGTACCGGGAAGCGTGAAGAACGAGGGCCATACCATCCTCTCTACCGAGAAAGTAGAGAACTACTGGAAGGTTCTCATCAAAAAGAAATAAAATTCAATCTATGTCTAAATGGACTATCTTCCAATAACGATTAAAATCGTCTCCGCCAACATACTTATCGTTGGCGGAGGGAAGGTAGCGACCCACAAGGCTCAGATTCTCGCCCGCTTCACCGACCAAGCTACGGTGGTGGCACCAGAGATTACAGATGAGCTCAAGGCACTACCCTTCCAAACAAAAGAGAAGGCTTTCGAGCCTAGCGACCTGGATGGCGTGCAACTTCTCTTCGTCTGTACGGGCGACCATGAGTTGAACCATCAGATTAAACAGCTCGCAGCCGAACGGCATATCCTGACCAGTGTCTGCGATGATCCGGCACAGTGCGATTTCATCTCGCCCGCCATCTATCGCAACGACAATCTCACCATTGCCGTGGGAAGCGATTCGAGGGATGTGAAACGAAGCATCCGAGTAAGAAACAGAATAAAAGAGTTGATAGAAAATGATACATTACAAATCGATTGACCAAAGCCAGTTCGCTGAAGGAACCGACATCAAGGAGCAGGAAAGAGTCTTCGATGATTTTCTACAAGATACACTCTTGGAAATACAAGGAAGTCATATCAACAAGACAAACAGAATTCCCCATCATGTTCATATCAGCAGCCAGCCCGATGAGGAAGTTCCTTATATCTTCCTGAGGACGTGCAACCGCAGCGAGATATACTACGGCGAAGGCGAAGTTCCCGATGAGGTAGCCCGCCATCTCTTCCGTGTGGTATCGGGCTTGGAATCAGCCATCGTTGGCGAAAGAGCCGTTCAGGGACAGGTAAAGGAGGCATATTACACCGCCAAGGCACAGCGCCCGTTAACCGCCGAACTCCATCGCCTTTTCCAAAGCGCATTGCAGGTTGGCAAGCGGGTTCGCAATGAAACCGAGATTTCTCATGGTGCCGTATCCCACAGTCTTGCAGCCCTCGAGATTATTGAATCTTTCGGGAATGTAGATTTAAGGAAAGCGAGAATCACGATTATCGGTGTCAACAAACTGACTGCCGACATTCTGAAGTTTCTCCAGAACAAGGGAGCCAAGATGGTGTTCCTCGCCAACCGCAGTCAGATCAAGGCACATTACCTTGCCGATCCGCTCGGCATCAAGGTATATACGCTGGATGAGAAACAGGAGTTCCTGGCACAGACCGATATCCTCATCAGCGCCACCTCAGCCCCTCATCTCATCATCCGCAAGGAAGACATCCCAGAGCAGAAACGCCTGCTCGCCATCGACCTCGCCTTCCCTCGCGACATCGATTCCCGCCTCAGCGAACTCCCCCACGTGCAGCTCTACAACATCAGAGACGTGGAGAAGAAAGTGCGTGAGAACATCGACGTGAGAGGAGCCGAAGTGGAGAAAGCCGAAGCCATCATCGAAGAAGAGATTCAGGAGATGCAGGAGGCTTTGGAAAGGAGAAAGAAATATATTTCATAATAATTTTATTCATAAACTTAACCGACATTTTTTAAAGATGAATAAAAAGATTAGAGTTATTGCAAGAGGCAGTCGTCTCTCCCGACTGCAAGTAGAGGAGGTTTTCAAGAACTTCCCGGAACTCGCCTACGAGATTAAATACTTGGAATCTTACGGCGACAAGAACCAGCAGATTTCACTCCTGAACGGTGAAGCTCCTGCTGATATCTTTACGAGAGAACTCGACGATGCCATCCGTCAGGGAGATGCCGACATCGCCATCCATTCGGCGAAAGACCTGCCTTATCCTCTGCCTGAGGATATCGAAGTCATCGCCCTCTTCCCTGCTTTCGACACCACCGATTCGCTCGTGAGCAGAAACCACAAGAAACTGGCAGAACTCCCAGCCGGCAGTATCATCGGAACCAGCAGCCCGCTCCGCAAGAAAGGTTTAAACGAATTGCGTCCAGACCTGACAATCAAAGGAATACGTGGCTGTATTGAAGAAAGAATTCAGCAGGTAAAAGATGGCAAATACGATGCTGCCATCGTAGCCACCTGTGCCCTGAAGCGACTCGGCATGGAGGATGAAATCACCGAAGTGCTCCCTTTCCCAACCCATCCATTACAGGGCTTCCTTGCCATCACCGCTTTGAAAGAAAGCCAAGACTTGAAGCAGGCATTCGCTTCTAAGAGCATCCTCGATAAGCAAGGTTCCGTATCCCTCGTCGGCTTCGGTCCCGGCGACCCGGACCTTCTTACCATCAAGGCAGCGAAAGCCATCGATGCCGCCGACATCATCTTCTACGACGACCTCATCGACGATTCCTATCTGGCAGATAAGAAAGCCGAGAAGATCTACGTGGGCAAGCGTGCCGGCTATCACCACAAGGAGCAGGCTGACATCAACCGTCTTCTGCTCGAAGCAGCACGAGAGGGAAAAAACGTGGTTCGTCTGAAAGGTGGCGATCCGATGATCTTCGCTCACGGCAGCGAGGAAATCGAGTACCTGGAGAGTAATCTCATCAAAGTGAATGTCATCCCTGGCATCACCACCGCCTCAGCCCTTGCCGCATCCCAGAAAATCAGTCTCACCCATCGCGACTTCTCATCAAGCGTAGCCCTGGTCAGCGGTCATACTCCGCAACCCGTAACTCCCGATGCAGAAACATTGGTGTATTATATGGGTGCCAAACAGCTGCAGGTCATCGCTACCCAGCTCATCGACAAGGAAGGCTGGGCATTCAATACTCCTGTTCTCCTCACCTACAACGTAAGCCGTCCTGATGAGCAGACCTTCGAGACCACCCTCTGGAATCTGAGAAACGGCGAGATGCAGAATCTCCCTACTCCATTGATTGCCCTCATCGGCAACGTGGCAGGATTGAAGCATCATCAGGCATCAGATATCAAGCCGACCCTCTATACAGGTACTCTTCCTGCCATAGAGAAGCGCAAGGCAGATTACACCTATACGCCGCTGATAGAGATTAGTTATCACCCAAGTTATTTTACGAAAATCCTCGAAGATAATTATTGTGAGCATTACGATGGAAAAAGTTTTACCGAGTATTGTGAGTGGGATGAAAGTCAAGCTTTATATTATATATTTACAAGCCAATATGGCGTTCAAGCAACACTTGATTACTACGATTTGATACTCAATGAGCAAGAAGAGCATGTGTTTATCTCCATTGGTGACACTACGACAGAGGCTTTACATAAGGCTGGCGTCAAAGATGTTATACAGGTAGAGCAAGACAATCGCTATGGGGTGATAGAATGGTTCAAAAAAGAGAAAGAAAGACTTGATGCTGCAAGACCACAATACGAGCATTCTTATGAATTGTTTGAAAAGATGGATTTAGATAATTATGATCACGAGTTAGCAGACTTCGTGTATCGGTATGAAAATAGATTAGTTTTCTATCCTCATTCATCCCTATCACCAGAAGATATTCCTTTGGCTTTGCAGGAATTAGGTTTCAACGTGCTAAGCGCCGTTGTTTACAACAATGAACTCCCGAAGAATCCGCGCCGTGTGAATCTCAACCATTTCAAGCGCATCGTCTTCACATCGCCTTCTACCATCGACAACTTCATCAAGTTGTATGGCAAGTTGCCTGAGAACACCGAGTTCATCACCCGTGGTCCTATCACCCAGGCACATCTGGAAGAAGTATTGAATAAATAATATAAAACAGACATAGATATGAAAAGATTTAGAGAATTACGTAAAGACCAGGCTACTCGCGACAAGTATGCCGATGTATCATTGAGTGCCGCAGACTTCATCTACCCTTACTTCGTAGTAGAGGGCGAGAACCAGAAGGAAGAGATTTCCACCATGCCAGGCATCTATCGCTTCAGCATCAATACCCTTCTGAAGGACATCGAAGAAATCAAGAACCTCGGTATCAACAAGGTGCTCCTCTTCGGAGTGATTCCTGATGAGCAGAAGGATGAGCAAGGCAGCGCTGCCTATGCCGACGATGCCCTCATCGCCCGTGCCGTAAAAGCCATCAAGGCTGAGTTTGGCAAGGACATCATCGTCTTCACCGACGTCTGCCTCTGCGAATACACCAGTCATGGTCATTGCGGACTCCTACATCATCACGATGTAGATAACGATTCCACCCTCCCATTGCTCGCCGAGGAAGCCTACGTTCATGCCAAGGCAGGCGCCGACTTCGTTGCTCCTTCAGCCATGATGGACGGACAGGTAGAAGCCATCAAGAACCGTCTTCGTGAAGGTGGTCTCGACAAGCAATGCAAGGTATTGGCATATTCTGCGAAATACGCCTCAGCCTTCTACGGTCCATTCCGAGATGCTGCCGATTCAGCTCCAAGTTTCGGAGACAGAAAGAGCTACCAGATGGACTTCCGCACCCACGACCAGGGTCTTGATGAGATTGCTGCCGATATAGAAGAAGGAGCCGACTGGACGATGGTGAAGCCAGCGATGCCATATCTAGACATGATAGCCCGCGGCGTAGAGAAGTTCCCTAACATCCCGATGGTAGCCTATCAGGTAAGCGGTGAGTATTCGATGCTGAAGGCAGCCGCCAAGCTTGGTTATCTCGATGAGAGCCGTGTAGCATTCGAGAGCCTCATCGCCATCAAGCGTGCCGGTGCCCAGTACATCATCACCTATTATGCCAAGGAGATCATTGAAAAAGCAGAAGAATGGAATATTAAGATAGGTTAATATGAAAGAAAGAAAAAACTCAGCCGCCGCTTTCGAGCAGGCAAAACAGATAATACCTGGCGGAGTAAATTCGCCAGTAAGAGCCTTGAAGAGCGTAGGAACCACCCCGCTCTTCGTCCGTGACGCCAAGGGTCCATACATCTACGATATCGATGACAACAAGTTTATCGATTTCTGCATGTCATGGGGCGTCTTTATTCTAGGTCATAACAACGACAAGGTGAGCAAGGCAGCATCCGATGCCATCTTCCACGGAAGCAGCTTCGGCATCCCTACCCTTGCCGAAACCACCCTTGCCGAGAAAGTAAGAGAATCCTTCCCATCGATGGAGCGCCTGCGCTTCGTTAACAGCGGAACCGAGGCTACCATGTCAGCCATCCGTGTGGCTCGTGGCTTCACCGGTCGCGACATCCTCGTTAAGTTCGAGGGCTGCTATCATGGTCATGCCGACCATCTTCTGGTAAGCGCCGGTTCTGCCGTAGCCAAGCTCAACAATGCATCATCAGCCGGAGTACCAGCCGGTTTCACCCAATATACCGTGGTACTGCCCTACAATGATACCGAGGCTTTGGAGAAGTATTTCGCCGAGAATGGCGACAAGGTAGCTGCGCTCATCATCGAGCCGGTGGCCTGCAACATGGGCGTGGTTCCTCCTACCCGTGAGTTTATCGAGGCAACCCGCAAGGTAACCCGGGAGCATGGCGCCATCCTGATCTTCGATGAAGTTATCACCGGTTTCCGTCTTTCTTATGGCGGTGCCCAGAAGCGATTCGGTATCACTCCGGATATGACCACCGTAGGAAAGATTGTTGGTGGCGGCTTCCCTGCCGCAGCCTTCGGAGGTAGAGCCGATATCATGAGCGTTCTGGCTCCAGAAGGCCCGGTTTATCAGGCAGGCACCCTGAGTGGCAACCCGGTGGCGATGGCAGCCGGTTATGAAACCTTGAAGCAGTTGGGCGAACCGGGTGTTTACGAACTCCTCGAAGAGCGCAGCAACCGCTTCCTCTCCCGTCTTGAGAAGATAGTAGAAGGCAAGGGCATCCAGGTGAACCACGTAGGCACGATGTTCACAATGTTCTTCAACGACCAGCCTGTGCGCAACTTCCAGGACACGAAGAAGAGCGACCAGGAGCGTTTCGCCCGCTATTTCCGCAACATGTTGGACCGTGGCATCTACGTCAGCCCATCGCAGTTTGAGGGTAATTTCATCTCCCTCTGCCACACCGATGAGATTCTCGACTATGTTTTGAAGTCGATAGAAGAAAGTATCGAATAAACACATATAACAAAAAGCAAAGTCACAATACCCAACTCTATCAGCTAGGTATTGTGACTTTTTTTTCAGAACCGTCCCCAAGCCCAACAAAGAACAAAAACCTTGATTATAAGATACTTTATAAAACATTTCACCCATTTTTCTTGCATGATTCAGATAATAATCGTAAATTTGCAGCAGATAAAATACGCAAGCTTATGAAAGAGAAAAGATATACATTGCCAGAAGAGCAGAAAGATGCAGCATTCGCAGCAGAGCCTGCACCAGCCTATCACGGAAATGCCGCCATAGCACTTCCCGAGGATGAATGTGCAGAAGAAGATATTGACTGGAATAAGATTCCTGTTGGCTGGCATCCGGCTAATGAAGAAGAAGCCGTGGCTAGGATAGAAGCTATTGAGGAAGAGTATGAAAGGACAGGCAAGGCTACAGATTTTGATGATTTTATAGCAGAACTTAAATCTGAAGGATTATGGCTCATATAAAATTACTAGACCCTTTCAAGAAGGAACTTCGAGATATGGTGGTTTACACACTAGCCGAATTTGGAGCTACTTCAGTAAAACGGTTTAATAAAGAGCTTGATGACATCAAGCATCGCCTGATGCTTCATCCTCTTTCTGCACCCAGAGAGCCATTGCTTAAGCGATTCCACCGCCCTTACCATAGTGCGATTATCAAGGAGAATTGGAAGATTATCTATCGCTACGACGAAGTCAACGACCTCGTCATTTTCGTAGACTTATGGGATATGAGAAGAAGTCCTAGATATTTGATCAGACAATTCAAAAGAAAACTATAAAGGAAAAAGCTTATGAAGGAGAAAAGATATACATTACAAGAAGAGCAGCCGACTCCTATTGGCTGGCATCCGGCTAATGAAGAAGAAGCCGTGGCTAGGATTGAAGCCATTGAAGCGGAGTATGAAAGGACAGGTGTTAGCTATAATGAAGAAGAGTTTTTCAATAAACTAAATGAAGAACGAACATGGTCAAATGCAGATGACTTTGAAAAAGAACTAACGGCACAAGACCCGTGGCTAGAAGATTGGAAACGTTCTATCAGTATAGAAGATTTTAGAAAGAACTGCAAGAATAAACTGAATAAGCTTTTTCCGTAACTTTTCTCCCGTATTCCTTGCACTATTTTTGCAGCGACATAAATAACAATATAATTAATAGGAGGATAAAATTATGGCAAGACCAATTAGAGAAACGCCAATATTATATGGCAAAGACGCCGAACGCTTTGTTGAAGAAATGAAGCGTGTAGAGAGTTTAACAACAGAACAGCGAAAAGCTAATAGAGAAAAGCTACAAGCTGAAATCGCTGTTCTTGACAAAGAATGGAATTTAACTTATAATGCACTTCGAGGATGAAAATAGACTATCGAAATATACAAAAAACATTTCGGGCTGCCTCCATAATGGAAGCAGCCCGAAGTTGTTTATCCATACTTGTAACAGAAGTTCAATTATATATAAACTAAACCCGCTTACAAGTCAATGTCTTTACTCCTCTTTATATGCCTCATACTCCTCATTTATATGCCTCATACTCCTCACGAGAGATTGGAGTATCCGGGGCAACAATCAAGACTTCATCATAGGTCAAGCCATAGAGGTGATAGAAAAACAATATGATGGCATTGACATTTATGCTAAAACAGAAATCCACTATTAGATGATATCAAAGCAGATTTCGAAAAGTCGGCAAATGACTTAAAAGAGAAATAGTTTCTTGCAAATCCCAAATAAAATTGGTTATAAAGCAGCATATATTCAAGGCTTTTGCCCTTACAGGGCGCAAGGTTACAACACCCTAATACCCAGGGTGTTGCCCTGGGCTAGGAGCTTTTGCCCTTTCAGGGCATGTGGGGTAAAACTTGCGAAAGTTCAATTATCTAAAGAAAAATCTTTTTTCTCTAAACTAATATCACTATTGCCACACTTTCTGATAACGCTCTGGTATTTAGCGTTTTAAGCGTGGCAATGAGGGCATTTTTTATTATCACCTATTGCCACCTATTGCCACACTCCTGTTTTTTATTCTTTTCTCTTCACCCAAACCTTATGGCTGCCACGACCTAACGAATCTATCGGTGAAGATTTATCACAGGTCAGCTCCTTCAGTTCCATAGAGGCAGCAGTACGGCTCAGGTTGTTGATGGAGGCATAATCGCCTAGGGTGAGGACTCCGTTCTTCTCTATCACCTCCAGGGCTCGGGCGATGCGCTCTTCCTTGGAATAGAGCTGCTTACGGATAACCTTTACACCACCCATATCACGCTCCAGGTCACGGTCGGTTTCACGCTTCACATCCTTGATAAACTCAGGGGACGCCTTGAAGTTGATGTCTTTCACGCCCACCTTGCGGTACGTCATCTTATCATCAGGATTCAGAATTTCCCTAGGCTTCTCATCCTCGAAAGCGAGGGAGAGGGAGAAGGTGCCGAAACCTTCCAGATTCACGTTGTACCCCATGGAGAGCATGTCTGTCAGCATATCAACCACATCGGTCAATACAGCCTCCGTGGTACTTTCCGAAATACCGCGATGGTAGTTCTGCATCATCTTGACGAACTCTTTTCGGGATAGTGTCCGGTTGGTCACCATCTTGGGATAAACTCTGCGCTTGCCATCATAGCGCATATCCCCCATTTCCTGCAATTTGTACTTAGCCATATCAGTTTCCTTTCCTATTTTAGTTTATTAGTATTTCTTATTGCAACAGCCTTTACATCCTATAGTATTTATTGTTATACTTAAGAAGAAAAGACCACAAACCTAGGAAGAAAAGTATTTTATCCTAGGAGAAATCTCCGTTCATAGACATTGAACCGACATTCAAAGTCTATGAACCGCCGTTCAAAGACACTGAACGAACATTCAATGTTTATGAACGAAGATTTCTACTATGCAAAGATACAACTTTATCAGATATAAAACAAGACTTTTCCTGAATATCTTTACTTTTCCGGCCATAATTCTTCGTTTTTTGAGCTTATTTCTTTGCGTATCCCAAATAATTGTGTTAACTTTGTAGTCAGATTGTAAGCCAAAGGCCAAAGGATTGCAAACCAAAGGCTAAAGGATTGCAAGCCAAAGACAAAGCAAAAGACTAAGATTAGACATTCTTATGAGTATGAAAATATTAGCAACCAGCGACTGGCACCTGGGCAACCTGTTTCACGGCAACGACCGTCTGCCTGAACACAAGCATTTCCTGAAATGGCTCCTGGAACAAATCGCTGAACAAAAGCCCGATGCTCTCCTCATCGCAGGAGACATCTTTGATAACGGAAATCCATCGGCAGCGGCACAGACCGTTTATTACGAGTTTCTTGCCGATGCTACCCAACTGTGCCCGAACATGCAGGTCATCATTACCGCCGGCAACCACGATTCCGCCAGCCGACTGGAGGCTCCACGTCCGCTGCTCACCCGATACCACGTGGAAATAAGAGGAAACGTAAGGAAAATCTGGAAGCAGGGAGAAAGCGAGGACGATGATAAAACCGGCGGACATTGGATCTACTCCTTCGATGACCTCATCATCCCCGTAACCAACGAGGAAGGAGAAGAAGTCATCATCCTCGCCGTACCTTTCCTAAGAAGCGATGTGGTGCAGAACGCCAGCTACTCGCAGGGAGTCAACGACTTTCTGAGAGAACTGACGGCAGAGGCTCGACAGAAATACCCAGGCAGGAAGTGCATCATGATGGCACACATGTACGCCAAAGGTTCGGATATCGCCAAGAAGGATGCGAGCGAGAAGATCATCATCGGCGGACAGGAAGAAGTGGACCTGGAAGGATGGAACGAACATCCCGACTATATGACTTGCGGACACATCCACAAGCGGCAACATATCTGGAACACCGACTGGGCAAGATATACGGGAAGTATCCTCCCGATGTCGTTTGCCGAGAAAGACTACACCCACGGCATCGACCTCATCACCATAGAACACGGAGAAGAGGAGGAAGGAAAGGAAACCGGCAAGAGCAAGGAATGGAAAGTAGATTTCCTGGAATACAAGCCTCAGCACGCCCTCCGCATCCTGCCCGAAGATGAGGAAGAGCTGACCTTCAAGAAATGGCAGAAGCTCATCAATTCTGAACTCTCGGAGAGAACAGACGGCGAACTGAGCGACCACTTCGACTACGTGATGCTGAAGGTGAAACAGGAGAAACTATCGAGCGATGACATCAAGGAACTGGAGAAACTCGTCAACGAAAAGGATGCCGTGCTCTGCAAAATCCAACGCATCATCCCGCAACTGGACCTCTCCACCATCCAGGGTTCCCAGCACATCACCAGCATAGAAGACATCATCAACCGTCCTCCGCTCGATACGCTGAAAGAAGCCTTCGCCATCAGACACAACGCCCCGATGAACGAAAGACAGGAGAAAATGTTATCCGATTTATTAACGACATCATCATTATGAAATTCCTACAACTCGAAATACTCAACCTCGCTTCGCTTGACAAACAGGGAGGCGAGGTCATCAACTTTGAAGAAGGTGCCTTAGGCGAGAGCACCATCTTCAGCATCGTAGGTCCGACGGGCAGTGGCAAATCTACCCTACTCGACGCCATCTGCCTTGCCCTCTACAACCGCGCCCCTCGTTACCCCAGGAAGAAAGGAGACAAGAACCAGAACATCGAGATTTTCGGGGTCACAGATGCCAGCGAAAACAACCGACTGGCTCCTACCGACAGCCGAAACATCCTGACCCGAGGCAAGAAGGAAGGCTACAGCAAACTCACCTTCCTTGCCAACAACGGCAGCATCTACCGCGCAGAATGGCACGTCAGATTCCAAAGGGTACGCTACGAGAACGCCAAGACTGCGCTTTATAAAATCACGAGGAACGGAGAAGAGATAAGGGAGGAAACTGCCGAATGGAACGAGCTGCCGAACATTATCGGACTCGACTACGACCAGTTTCTCCGTACCGTACTCATCGCCCAAGGCTCGTTTGCCAACTTCCTGACGGCAAAGGAAAACGAGCGGTACGAACTCCTGGAAAAACTCATCGGATGCGAGGAAACTTATACGAACATCGCTACTGAAATCAAGAAGGCGAAAGACCAGGCAACGGATGCCTACAACCAGATGGCAGCATCGGTGGAAGCCGTAAAACAGAACCTGCTGAACGACGAAGAACTCATCCAGCTGCAAGAGGAAATCGCCCATCTGGAAAAGGCAGAGAAGGAACTCGACAGCCAGTTGAAAGCCATCTCGAAAGACCTGCAATGGTTTGAGGAAAACGATAAGCAAATAAATCAAATCACTATTTGCCAGACAGATATGGAGCAAGCAATAAATGCCATCAAAGAGATGCAAGCCCAGATTCTCCGTCTGCAGTTGCACGATGAAGTACAGCCAGCCGTCAACCTGCTGCAGGAAGTAGAGCGACATACGCAAAGCATCCAAGAGCAGGAAGAAAACATTCTGAAAGCGGAAGCAAACATCAAAAGTCAAGAGTCTGCCATCAGCGAAAGCGAGAAAACTCTCGCCAGTCTGAAGGAAGCAGTAAGCAAGGCACAGGAACAGCTGGAAAAGGCGCAGCCGGTCATCGCTGAAGCAAGGGCGCTGAAAACAAAAATGGAAGCGGCGATGCCGAATCTGAAAGAAAAGAAAGAGGCATTGGAGTTGGCTCAGAAAGAGAATCTAACTGCCCAGAAAGACGTGGAGGAAAACGCCCGAAACATCAAAAAATGGGAAGCAGAAACGGAGAAAGCGAACCTTGCTCTCAAAGCGACACAGGAAGAGATTGCCAAGCAGAAACAGGTTCTGCACGAAGCGACGCAAGCCGCAGAACAGGCATGGGAGAAGGAAAGAAATAAGACTGCCGGACAGAATATAGAGGAACTGCAGAGCCATAAATCGGCAGCCGAAAAGAAACTGCAGGATGTCCAGCAAGCCATCAAGGTTGTGGCTCATCTCGATACTGCCACAACAGAAAAGCAGAAGAATGAGGAGCGCATCCTGGTCTTGGGCAAGAGAAACGCAGAGATAGATGAGGCGCTGGGCAAGTTGACCATCGAGGCGCTGACCCAAGAGACCCTGACGCTGAGAAATGCCTATACCCTCATGGTAAGTGAGAAATGGGAGATTCATCGTGCCAACCTGACCGAAGGCAAACCTTGTCCGCTCTGCGGCAGCACGACCCATCCTTATCATACCGACAACAGACAGTTTGAGGAAGCCACCACGGAACTCTCTCAACTTCTGAAAGCCAAGGAGGATCTGCTGAAACTGCAGCAGAAACAGGAGAAGAACCTTTCCGGCGAGAGAAAACAGAACGACGGCGAAGTACAGACGCTCCAGAAACAACAGGAAAAGCTCTCGGGAGAAATAGCAACTTACGAAGAGGATTGGAAGGCGCTCATCGCCCAGTATCCAAAGATTCCAAAGGCAGAGGCAGAACTGAAATCGCTCTTGCCTATCTATGAGAACAAGGCGAAAGATGCGAGCAGCAAACTGAGCCTCTTTAACAAGATTCAGAAAGAGATAGAACGGCTGACCCAACTCAAGGACAAGGCTGTAAAGGATGAAGCTGCGTATGAAAGCAAGGCTTCTACTATCCAGAGCAAAGCCCAAGAAAGCACTTCAACCTGCGCCACAAAACTGGCTGAGCAGAAAGCACTTACCATCAACCTCATCTCACAGCAAAAGAGTAAGGAGGAGGCTTACGGGAAAGCCCTTCAGGCATGGAATAGTACCAAGAAGGAAATGGAGGAATGGCAGGAGAAATACAAGCAGATTCTGAATGGCGAAGAACCAGACGCGGCTGAACAAAGACTGACAGCAGCAAAGGATGAGGCAACGAAAGCAGCTGATATTCAGAACGAGAATATCAACAAACTGAAGGCGGAACTCGCCAACAGTAAAGGTTCGCATCAAACCATGCTGTCTCAGAACAAGACGATGAAAGAGAATCTGCAAGCGAAGGAAAAGGAACTAGACCTTTGGATTGAGGAATATAACAAGCAGCTTGAAGAAAAGAGCATCGAAGGAAAAGACTCCGAAGAGGAAGGCATCGAGGAAAGAAGTATCGAACCAAGCCTTATCGACCGAAATATCATCCGAGAGATGCTTCACTCCGCCGAAGACTGGAACGCTATCCGACGAGAAAAGGACGAAAAGGAGAAAGCCGTGGCTTCAACAACTGCTCTTTACCAGAGCGCAGAAAAGGCGCATCAGCAGCACTTGGAACATCAGCCTGCCCAAAGCCGTGATGCTCTCCTAGCCATTCAGCAGGAGTATCAGGAAAGAAGCCAGCGCAACGAACTGATTGCTGCCAACGCCAGGATGCAGAACCATCAGGAAGCCCTCAAACAGTTGGGTGACAAGGCTGAGGCTCTGAAGCTCGTAACGCAGGAAAAGGACGACTGGACAGCCATTACAGATGCTATCGGAGCAGACGGAAAGACGCTGCGCAAGATAGCCCAATGCTATACGCTCAGTTTCCTGATAGCGCACGCCAACCAGGAAATCAGAAAGTTCAACAGCCGTTACGAACTGCAGCAGGTAAAGCATTCGCTGGGCATCAGAGTCATCGACCACGACCGTGCCGACGATATCCGAGACACCACCTCCCTATCTGGTGGCGAAACCTTCATCGTGAGTCTCGGTCTCGCCTTGGGCCTGTCGGCATTATCCTCCCGCAACATCTCCTTCGAGAATCTGTTCATCGATGAAGGCTTCGGAACCCTCGACCCCGATACCCTAGCCACCGTCATCGATTCCCTCGCCATGCTGCAAAGTTCACAAGGCAAGAAGGTGGGCGTCATCAGCCATACCGACACGATGAGCGAGCGCATCACCACCCAGATAAGAATTATCAAGAATGGCAACTCCGGCAGCAGCCATATCGAGATCTATCCTTAACAGAACGAAATATCTGACGATAGCAAGTTATGCTCTGAATAACTCCAAACCATTCGAGTTACTTTAGAAAGCACTTGCTATCGTACAGAAATATATGTATATTATAATACGTTTTACACGTCATGATTCAATACTACCCAATAACCATTCTTACGACCTCCTTCACGTTTCAAGACCTGAAATTCTTCCTGTAAATACTTTAGTTCCTGAGAAATCTTTCTTGCAGATATGCCCATCTTTCTTGCTAATTCTGGTATTGTTAACTTAGCATTCTCAGACAACGCCCCCATGATAAGCATCTGTAATTCAGACAGTTCTTTCTTGCATTCTTTCTTGCATTCTTTCTTGCATTCTTTCTTGCATTCTTTACCAATAGGCACACCGATATAGTCTAAATTACATGGTATATCTATTAAGAAATATGTACGTTCCTCATCGGTCTCAATTATTGCACGAGGCGAACCGTTTTCCTGCAACTTCTGCTGAATAGTAGGAATCCCCGTAGCTCTACCCTCTGTCAAATTCAATTCCTTTAAGAACTCTCCCAATCGGCGGTTTGTGTATCGACGAGAACGAAGCATACGAGCTTCTTTTATAGCCTGCATAGATATTGTGTGATTAGGTCCTCCAAAATTGAGAATACTAATCTTATCTGGTTCGATAGTTATCTCAACAGGTTCTCTTTCAATATAACTGCGATGATAAAGGCTGTTTACGACAGCTTCTTCCAAAGCTTGATAAGGATAATTATATGTAACAACGGAACGTTCTGTATTCTCTGGCTTATGAATTGTCTTCTGAATAATATTTGTCTTGAGATAATTCATCGTATCACGAATCATCTTAGGCACACAACCCCTTATCGGTGCAACCTCTATCATATTATCAGGATCTTGTAATCTCCCCTTAGGGAATATCACGATTTCAACCTGGGTCATTTTGAAGAATTTCTCAGGATGCTCACAGAACATCATCGCAGCAACATTCTTGACCTTGAAGCCTTCTGGTGTAGTTTCCAACAAGTCCATTTGGTCAAGAACTATTTTCAAGTTTTCACCCGATAAATCTTGATCAGCCAAATCACTACCTACTTCAACAAGAAAGTCTCTCAACAAAGTAGCCGAAATATCCCTAAGACTTATCTGATCATTGCCACGGTCGTCAAAAGGAGTACGATTAGCCAAATTTATCAGCTCACGTTCATACTCATCTTTCGGCACAATGCTACTACTATTATAGCGGATATAATAGTTGAAGTCCTTCTGCTTTGCAGTAATACGATCAGGCACCTTATATGGACGGCGTTCTCCTGCCGTCACTTTGATTACAAGAATAGTCTTGCCATCAACCTCTTCAATGAAAAGACGAGGTTGATAGTATGGACGGATAAGATTATTGTAACCAACCATATCCTTCTCTATCTGTTCTATCAAATTAGGATTAACACCTAAAACAGGACGAACAGCATGACCGCGTTCTTCCTTTACACCAACAATGATATACCCACCACCAGTGTCTTCAAAATCATTGGCAAAGGCACAGATGCTACGATATATTGTATCTGGATTCCAACCTTCCTTGTATTCAAGCTGGTTGCTTTCTACTGCACTTCCACTAAGAAGGCTTTCTATATTTATCGGTAATGCCATGATTTATTAATTTTATATCGTACAAATATACTCTTTTTATTTGATACTAACAACTTCTTTATAATTATTTAGCAATAAAATGAAGATACTATTTTAATTGGTCTATACCAATTACACCTTATTATATATAGGATACATATCCTTATCCATCATACATACCATACGTTTGGCAGCCTTATACCAAATGTATGGTATGTTCTTTACTCCCTGTATGGTAGTCTTTTTACACCCCATGTGGTATTGCCCAAGTGGGGAAATCGCAGTACCTTTGCACCCAGAAAATAACAATAAAAAAAGACATAGATTATGGACAATAAGACTATCAAACATCTCAAGGAACTGGAGGCAGAATCTATCTACGTGCTCCGCGAAGTAGCTGCCCAGTTCGAACGTCCAGTCATCCTCTTTTCGGGTGGCAAGGATTCTATCGTGATAACATATCTCGCCTACAAGGCATTCTATCCGGCGAAGATTCCATTCCCTCTGTTGCACATAGACACAGGACATAACTTCGAGGAAACCATCCAGTATCGTGATGAACTGGCGAAGAAACTCGGAGCCGAACTCATCGTGGGCAGCGTGCAGGAAAGCATCGACAAGGGACGAGTGAAGGAAGAAACGGGTTATTATGCTTCCCGCAACAAACTGCAGACCACTACCCTGCTCGATACCCTGGAGGAATATAAATTCGATGCGGCCATCGGTGGTGCCCGAAGAGATGAGGAGAAGGCACGTGCCAAGGAACGCTTCTTCAGTCATCGTGACGAATTCGGACAATGGAATCCGAAGAACCAGCGCCCTGAGCTCTGGAACATCTTCAACGGCAGAAAGAACATGGGCGAACACTTCCGTGTGTTCCCTATCTCCAACTGGACGGAGATGGATGTATGGCAGTATATCTTCCTAGAGGACATCCCGATGCCTTCACTCTACTTCACCCACGAAAGAGAGGTATTCAACCGTGACGGACAATGGCTTGCAGCCCTGCCTTGCATCAAGCGCAAGCCTACAGAAGAAGTGGTAAAAAAGCTGGTTCGCTGCCGCACCATCGGTGACATTACCTGCACCGGACTCACGGAATCGAAGGCGACTACCGTAGCGGATATCATCGACGAGATTGCTTCTACACGTGTGACAGAACGTGGAGGAAGAGCCGATGACAAGCGAAGCGAAACGGCAATGGAAGACCGCAAGAAGGCGGGATACTTCTAATTTTCAATGTTGAATGTTAAATGTTGAATGTTGAATTAGCATAGCAGTCATATACAGCAAACAACTTAACATTTAACACTTAACATTAAACATTTAACACTTAACATTAAAAGAAACATGGATAGAGGTTATTTAGATATGGAGTTGCTCCGCTTCTCTACTGCGGGCAGCGTGGACGATGGAAAAAGTACTTTGATAGGAAGATTGCTTTATGACAGCAAGTCGATTTTCGAAGACCAGTTGGAGGCGGTGGAGGCTGCTAGCAAGAGCCGCGGTAATGAAGAAGTGAACCTGGCTTTGCTAACGGATGGTCTCCGTGCTGAACGTGAACAAGGCATCACCATCGATGTGGCTTACCGCTATTTCGCCACACCGAAACGCAAGTTTATCATCGCCGATACTCCGGGACATATTCAGTATACCCGCAACATGGTAACGGGTGCTAGTACTGCCGACCTGAGCATCATTCTGATTGATGCACGTCATGGCGTACTGGAGCAGACCGTGCGCCACAGCTATATTTCTTCGTTGCTCGGTATACCACATATCCTGGTGGCTATCAACAAGATGGACCTGGTTGATTTCAGTAAAGATGTATATGATAAGATTGTTGCCGACTACAAAAAGATGTCGGAGGCGCTGGATATCAAGAACGTGGTATTTATCCCTATCAGCGCCAAGGATGGCGACAACGTGGTGAACAAGAGCGATAAGACTCCTTGGTATGAGGGACCTACCCTGCTGAACTATCTGGAGACAGTTCCTGTGGGTCATAAGACGGTGAGCGATTTCTTCCGCTTCCCTGTACAGTATGTAATTCGTCCTATCAGCAGCCAGTTCCCAGACTACCGCGGTTATGCGGGCAGAGTGAGCGGCGGCATCATCCGTCCGGGCGATAAGATAAGAGTATTGCCATCGGGCACGGAGAGCACCGTGAAGAGCATCGACTTCGTGGAGAAGCACTTGGAGGAGGCTTATGCCCCAATGAGCGTTACCCTGACGCTGAACGATGACATCGACATTTCGCGTGGCGATACCCTCGTAAAAGCAGATGAGAAGCAGCCTAGCATCGAACAGGATATTACGCTGGATGTCTGCTGGTTCAATGAGCGCCCTGCTGCCGTAAGAAACAAATACGTAATCCGTCAGGCCACCTTCGAAACCCAGGGTTTGATTCGCAGCATCAACTATCGCCGCAACATCAACACCTTGGAGAAGGAAGAGGGTGTATCGGAATTGAAGATGAACGATATTGCCGAGATCACCATCCACACCGCCAACCCATTGGTATTCGATAAATATACGGAGAATAAGGTAACAGGCAGCCTCATCTTCATCGACCCGGATACGAATGAAACCGTGGGAGCGGGATTGATTAAATAATGTTGAATGTTAAATGTTGAATGTTCAAAGTAATATAGAGTAATCATAAAGTTCAAAGTTCAATGATCAAAGTTCAAAGTAATATAAAGGATTTGGTTCCGGAACTCAATAAGAAATTCAGCGATGCGCCTGCCGAGGATATTGTCGGTTATTTCCTTCAGGCATTCAAAGGGCGCATCGCTCTTTCTTCTTCCCTCAGCATCGAGGACCAGACGCTTACCGACATCATCGTGAAGACGGATAAATCTGCCCGCATCTTCACCCTCGATACAGGCAGACTCTTTCCGGAAACCTACCAGCTCATCGACAAGACCAACATGACGTATGGCATCAACCTGGAAGTATTCTTCCCAAACTATGAGGCGGTGCAGCAGATGGTGAAGGAAGAAGGCATCAACTTCTTCTATAATTCGATAGAAAGCCGACACCGCTGCTGCCAGGTTAGAAAGCTGGAACCGCTGAAGCGGGCGATGCAGGGACTCGACGTATGGATCTGCGGATTGAGAAAGCAGCAGAGCGTAACCCGCAAGGATATGCAGGTAGTGGAATGGGACGACATTCATAACCTGATTAAGGTGAACCCGCTCATCAACTGGAGCGAAGAGGATGTGGAGCAGTACGTAAAGAAGCACCATGTTCCTTATAACAAGCTGCAGGACAAGGGTTATCCGAGCATCGGTTGCCAACCTTGTACAAGAGCCATCAAGCCAGGCGAGGATATCCGAGCCGGAAGATGGTGGTGGGAATCGCCGGAACATCGAGAGTGCGGACTACATCAAAGATAAGCATGAAGAATTTAATCATCAATATATTGGAGGCAGCGGCATTCCTGCTGTTGGGATTGGGCGTTAGCCTGCTTGGATAATAAAATACAAGTATGGATTATAGAATAGCAAAGGATAAGATAGCAGGACAGGTGATGTTTCTCTTGACCATCGCCTCCATATTCCTGGTAATCATCATGGCGGTGGGACTGTTTATCAAGTCGGAGCCGATATTGAGCCAGTATAATCTGTGGGAACTCCTCACGGAGAGCAACTGGCGACCGATGGAAGGCAAGTTCGGATTCCTGCCCTTCCTCACCGGCACCTTCTGGTGTACGGCACTCGCCATTCTTATCGCCCTCCCCATCTCCCTACTCATGGCCATCTATCTCACGGAATACGCCCACCGCAGCATCCGGAAATACGTATATCCGCTGCTCGATATTCTTGCCGGATTGCCTTCCGTCATCTATGGCGTATGGGGGAGCCTGCTCATCGTGCCTTGGGTTTCGAAGCATGTTGCTCCCCTCTTCGTGGAGTTTTCTTCGGGATATACGGTTCTGGCGGGCGGCATCGTATTGAGCGTGATGATCATCCCGCTTCTGGTGAGCCTGTTTATGGAGATATTCGATAACATATCAACAGATTTGAGAGAAGCTTCGCTCTCGCTGGGCGCTACGCAATGGCAAACCATCAAGCATGTTGTGCTGAGAAAGGCACGACCGGGAATGATTGCCGCTGTAGTCTTGGCGCTGAGCCGAACGCTGGGAGAAACGATAGCTGTACTGATGGTGTGCGGAAACCTCGCCATCGTGCCGGGGAGCGTGCTCGATGCCTGCTATCCGATACCGGCACTCATCGCTAACAATTATGGTGAAATGCTTTCGGTTCCGCTTTATGACAGCGCCCTGATGTTTGCCGCCTTCCTGCTGTTTTTCGTGGTCGTTATTTTGAATCTCGGGTCGAGAATCGTGCTATTAAAGGTAAAAGAGTAAAAGGGTAAAAGAGTAAAAAAAGGCTTATGAAATACTTGGAAGAAAGAATCGTGAAATTACTGATGCTCGGGTCGATAGGCATTGTTGCCTTCTTCGTGTTGAGCGTTCTCTGGACCATCTTTAGGCGAGGCTTTCCTGTGCTCTCCTGGGAGATGGTGAGCCAGTTGCCTAGCGGCGGCTTCTATCTGGGCGGCAAGGGCGGATTCCTCAATGCCATTGTGGGCAGCCTTTATATCGTGGGCGGCTCTACCTTGCTCGGTCTGCTTATCTCGCTGCCCGTGGTGTTCTATATGAATGTATATCTCAAGCCCAACTCGAAATTCGGATACATCGCCCGTCTGGCTTATGATACCCTCTTCGGAATTCCGAGCATCGTATATGGCTCCTTTGCCTTTACGGTGATGGTTTGGCTGGGCATCAGGGCATCGCTGGGCGGAGGTATTCTCGTCACCACCCTGCTCATCGTTCCGATACTCATCCGTTCGATGGACGAAGTGGCAAAGACGATTCCGCAGGAGATACTCGATTCCTCCTACAGTCTGGGAGCCACGAGGATAGAAACCATCGGTGTGGTACTGAGACAGATAGCCCCAGCCATCGCCACTGCCACCTTATTAAGTATCGGTAGAGCCATCGGCGATTGTGCCGGAGTGATGTTTACGGCAGGATTCTCCGATCATATTCCCCATGGACTGAACCAGCAGGCAGCCACCCTCCCTTTGAGCGTGTTCTTCCAGTTGAGCGCCCCGCAGGAGGATGTTCAGAACAGAGCCTACGCCGCTGCTGTGGTACTCACCATCATCGTATTGGTATTAAGTTTCGGAGGCAGGTTCATCATGAGTCATTTCTCGAAGAATAAAATATAATCGCCCTGCAAAGGCAAAAGCTTTTGTTTTTTTAAAGCTTTTGCCCTTACAGGGCGACATTGTTGCTTACATGTTAACCCAGGGTGTTGCCCTGGGCTAGGAGCTTCTGCCCTTTCAGGGCGTGTTGGGAAAAATAAAACGCGATACAGGGCGTGTTGGGAAAAACAAAACGCGATGCAGGGCGTGTTGGGATTAAACCTTATTTCCCTCTTTTGGGAAAACCACGGTTGGCTTGAAGGTCTTAGCCTCCTCAAAGTCCATCAGGGCATAAGCGATGATGATAACGGTATCTCCCACCTGCACCTTGCGGGCTGCAGCACCGTTCAGGCAGATACAACCGCTGCCACGCTCACCCTTGATAATATAGGTCTCCAAGCGCTCACCATTGTTGTTGTCTACAATCTGAACCTTCTCGCCTGCTATCAGATTAGCAGCGTCCATCAAGTCCTCATCGATGGTGATGCTACCCATATAATTCAGGTTAGCCTCAGTTACGGTTACACAATGGAGCTTACTCTTCAATACTTCTATCTGCATTGTTCTGTTATTACTTGATCTGTTACGGATTAAACTTAATAAAGAATATCTATAGAGGAATTTATCCCTTATACTTGATATGGTCGATGAGACGGATAGGAGTCTTACCGCAATAAACGGTGATGCAACCTACCACATAGGCACTATCCTCCCATGAAGAAACATCCTGCAGGCTGTCGCCATCCACAATCTGGAAATACTCTACCTCCAGACCCTCTACGGCATTGATGTCGCTCACCACCTTGTCGTGAGTTTCCTGCACGGTATGATTCTTGGCAAACTCTACGCTCGCCTTCAGAGCCTTGTAGATATTCGGTGCGATGGCACGCTCATCAGCGGTCAGCAATGTATTACGGCTGCTCTTAGCCAATCCATCCTCGTCACGGATGATAGGACACTCCACAATCTGCACATCGCTATTGATGTACTTCACGAGCTGCTTGATGACAGCAATCTGCTGCCAATCCTTCTCACCGAAATAAGCACGAGTTGGTCGAACGATATAGAAAAGACGGCTCACTACCTGACATACACCATTGAAATGACCCGGGCGCTTGGCACCCTCCATCACGGTAGAAACAGGTGGAAACTCAAAGTGGCGTGTATCTGGTGTAGGATACATCTCCTTCACCGATGGTGCAAACACATAGTCAGCACCACAAGCCTCCAAGAGCTTGCAGTCAGCATCGAGGGTACGAGGATAGCGATCCAAGTCACCCTGATCATTAAACTGTGTAGGATTCAGGAACACAGAAACTACAGTCACGCCATTTTCCTTTACACTGCGCTTAACAAGAGAGGCGTGACCCTCATGCAGCGCACCCATAGTTGGCACAAGGCCGATTTCCTTTCCCTCCTTACGACACATGAAGAGTTCGTTCTGGAGGTCAACAATCTTATTGAATACTTTCATCGTCATAATCTGTTTTCGGGTGCAAAATAACAACTTTTTTCTCAAATGAGAAAGAAAAAACCTAAAAATATGCGAATTATTGCCGAAAATAATGAATTTCGGAGAAAAAATGCCCCTATTTGAAGTTTTTTTTGTACCTTTGCACGTAATTCGTAAGAATAAAATTTAAATTTTATGGCAAAAAAAGTATTATTTATCAATCAGGAGATCGACCCATACGTAGCCGAGTCTCACATGTCAATCATGGGACGCGAACTGCCTCAGAAGATGCAGGAAGCAGGTTTTGAGATCCGCACCTTCATGCCTAAGTGGGGCACCATCAACGAGCGTCGCGGACAATTGCACGAGGTCATTCGCCTGTCTGGTATGAACCTTATCATAGATGATACAGACCATCCGCTGATCATCAAGGTTGCATCTATACCAACAACACGACAGCAGATTTATTTCATCGATAATGACGACTATTTCAAGAGCCGCCAGATGGGCACCGATGAAAACGGAAAGGAATATGCCGACAACGGAGAAAGAGCTATCTTCTTTGCACGTGGTGTATTGGAAACCGTAAAGAAGCTCCGCTGGCAGCCTGATGTGATCGTCTGCCAGGGTTGGGCTAGCGCAGTAGTGCCATTCTATGTAAAGACTGCCTACAGCGAAGAGCCTTCATTTGCAGAATCAAAGGTAATTACCGCTCTCTATACCAACGAACTCAAGGGTGAATTGGGTACCAACTTCAAACGTTGCGTTGCCTTCCGCGATGCCAAGTCTGAACTGCTTGACGGCTATCAGGACGACTTCGACTTCATTGAGCTCGGCAAACTCGCCATCGACTATAGCGACGGTGTGGTAGAAGGTGAAGAAGAAGCTACCCAGATTCTCTTTGATTATGCGAAGGAGAAGAACAAGCCTGTACTGACTTATCCGGGAGAAGATATCCAGGAGCCATACGCAGACTTCATCAACAAGGTTTGTCCTGACGCAGAATAAAATTCCGACAACAGAGACACATACATACAAGGATAATGAAAATTTTAAGACTCTTAACAGTATTAGTAATAGCAGCGCTTACTTTCGCTGCATGTGATGATACCACCGAGGGAATTGGTGGTAGCATCACTAATAAGATAGACAACATTAACATTTCTAACTCAGCGTTCAATGTTACCACAAAGTCTATAGTAGCAGATTCCGTATTGAGCCGCAACAACACGGGGCTCATCGGAAAGATGAAAGACCCGGAAACCGGCAACTATGTAAAGGGCGACTACATGACCCAGTTGGGCGTATTGCCTACTTTCTCTGTAGATACACTAGATATCAAGAAGGCAAACAATGGTTCTATCGAAGCCGACTCATGCTACCTCCTTGTTTCTTACAACGCCAGCTACGGTGATACCATCGCCCCAATGAAGGTGACAGCCTATGAGATGACCGAGCCGATGAGAGAGAATCAGGAATATTACTCTAATTATGATGCCTTCAAGAACGGCTGGGTAAACGAAAACAACCCGCATTGGAGCAGTAATTACAACTTGAGCAATACATCAGACGTCAAGAACTTCAAGATTTACTTAAACAAGGAGTACAAGAAAGATGGTAAGACTTATAAGAACTATGGATCTTACATCCTGCAGACATACGCAGAGCATCCAAAGTACTTCAAGACCAACTTCAAGTTCCTGCACAACGTCTGCCCTGGCTTCTACATCAAGAATGTAGGTGGTACGGGTAACATGGCTAAGATTTGGAATACAGAGCTTATCTTCTACTGGAAAAAGACCATCAAGGCAAAGGACGGCGTTACTGACAGTACTGGAATCGGATACAACCGTTTTGATGGTACAGAAGAGGTATTGCAGCTCAACAAGATTGAGAATGATACCGAGAACTTGAAGAAGTTGGCAAGTCAGGAGGACTGGACTTACCTCAAGTCGCCTGCCGGTATCTTCACCGAGGTTACTCTTCCTATCGATGACATCATGAAGGGTCATGAGAAGGATACGCTCAACACAGCTACCATCTCCTTCCCACGACTCAACAATGCAGACGAAGACAACCCATACAACTTTGCTACACCAAGCACCATCCTGATGGTTCAGAAAGACAGTTTGCAGTCGTTCTTCGAAAAGAGCAAGTTGGCTGACAACCGTACTTCTTATACGGCAAGCTACAGCAGTACCGGCACCTACAAGAATGCCTATACATTCCAGAACATCGCCAACCTGGTTTCTGCCATGTATAAGAACAAGGGCAAGGGGGAAAACTGGAATAAAGTAGTGCTGGTTCCTGTAAACGTCATCACAACCACACAGGGCTATACTACCGTCATCTCCAAGATTAATCACGATATGTCACTCGCTTCTACCCGACTGAAAAGAGGTATAATAACCACCGACAGCAACGGCAAGGAGACAAGTCCTATACAGATAAAGGTGATTTACAGTAAGTTTAAAGAAGAATAAGCATTCATAACGCAAAGTAAAAAAGGAAACGAAACATGGCAGATAATTTTTTGGAGCGTCATCGCGAAGAATACGAGATACGCAAGGCTGCATGGCTCAAGAAGAAGAAACTATTCATGAAGTCAGGCAAGAAACAGAAGCCCCAGACACAGATGCCACGTCCTGAAGACGAAGCGTTATAAACACGACAATATTCAGAATCCTGAGAAAGAGGGTGTATCATAAAGCATTTGATTGTTTATGATACACCCTCTTTAACTTTGCCGGTTAATCCTTAAAAACCGCCGCATAAGTACAATAAAAGCCATTTAATACAAAATAAAGCAAAATTAATTTGGAGTTTACCCATTTTTTTTATATCTTTGCATTGTGAACTTAAAAGTATTAAATATTAAATAGACAAAAAGCAATAAAATAAAAATAATCAAGATATTAGTAGAGATACTGGTCTATGGGTTTAACTTTTCTAAGAACTTGCATTTAAGGATACAAGATATTTGCAGGATACAAGTTACTTGCAATATATGAGATACTTGGTTTATGTTTATAGATAAAAGAGAAATTACTCTCATAAAGAATTTGTTTTTAAGTTTAAACAAAAATGCTAAAGTTAGATGTTAGTAATATAAGTCCCCGTAGTGACCGTGAGGCTACTGCGGGGACGCTTTTTCAATTTATAGTATATAGAAACAAAAAGGGCAAGACCAGAGATGGTCTTGCCCAATCTATTTTTATAACTCTTTATCTATATTATAAGATTCTACCTGTAAGAGAGAACTTCAAAACAGGATAAACCTATAAATATAAACATCAGACTACAGAACTTAATCTACTACCGTAAACTTGGCATATTTCAGCAGAAGCTGTTTGGTGCCAGAATGAACGAACTCAACCGTAGCCTTCGTATTCTCACCAGTACCTTCAATCTTCAACACCGTTCCCCGTCCAAAACGCTGATGTTCAATCTTCATTCCCTCTTGTAAACCACAAGAAGAACTGCCAGCAGATGAAGCTGCAGAAGAAGAAACTGATGCTGCAGAAGATCCAGTACCGCGAGAAGCAGGATGAGAAGAATGCGTCTCCATATAACGCTTCGCTGCATTCAGCGCTCTAACAGACTTGAAATTGCCTTCAGAGAGAGATGAGCGTCCGGAAACTGACGAGCGTCCGGAAGTACGTGAAGTCTCTGGTTCATCATCAAAGAGAGAAGGCTTAGGATCTGCTACAAACTGCGATGCTACCGGTTTGGAATTCTGATACCTGCTACTGTATCTAGGCTGCTCAGCATCCTCCCACGGTCTGCGAGGACGTTGCGCTCTCGCCCACTCCGGCTGGTCAGACATCGAATCAGCTCTGGAGCCAAACATCGAACCAGACCTTGAACCAAGCCTTGATTCAGACATAGAGCCAAACAAGCTTCCACCAGCCTCATCCTGGCAATCAATCAACTTGCAGTCAATCTCATCGATAAAACGACTCGGATTATCAAACTCCATCTTGCCATATCGCCAGCGGTTCTTGGCGTTCGTCAGGATACAATGTTTCTCAGCTCGCGTAATGGCAACGTAAAGCAATCTCCGTTCCTCCTCCAGTTCTCGGAGCGAAGCAGCAGAAAGCGGACTTGGGAAGATATTCTCTTCCAAACCAACCACGAATACCGTAGGAAACTCCAGACCTTTGGCTGCATGAACCGTCATCAGAGATACACGAGGTTCATCCTTATCACCATCGCTGTCAGCATCGGTAAGCAGCGCCACATCCTGCAGATAATCCTGCAGGAAGAGTTCATCAAACCTACCCTCTTCACGGCGTTCCTCCACAAAAGCCGACATACCGCTCAAGAATTCCTCCAGGTTCTCCTGACGTGCCAGATCATCGGCATCCTTGCCCGACATGATATCCTGACTGATACCACTCTCCTTGATAATGGCATCACCCAATTCATAGACATCCGTAGTTTGAGCCCGGTCGATAAACGAAGAAATCAGCAATCTGAAGGTTTCCAGCTTGTTTATCGTACCCTTGGTAACCGCCAGTCCATATCGCTCAGGGGCACCGATTACCTCCCAGAAACTCACCTGGTTCTGATGGGCACAGTCAGCAATCTTCAGCACCGTAGTAGCCCCTATTCCTCGTGCCGGATAGTTGATGATACGCTTGATAGCCTCTTCATCATCCGGATTTGCCACCAGACGGAAATAAGCAATAATATCCTTAATTTCCTTACGCTGGTAGAAACTCTGTCCGCCATAAATGCGATAAGGAATACCCTGCTTTCTGAACTCCTCCTCGAAGCTGCGGCTCTGGGCATTGGTGCGGTAGAGAATGGCAAAATCACTATACTGGCAGCCATCCTCGCGCCGGATACGCTTCACGTCCTTCGCCACAATCGCCGCCTCTTCCTTGTCGCTGTAAGCAGGCTTATACTGAATCTTCTCGCCCTTCGCATTCTCGCTGAACACATCCTTAGGAATCTGGTTGCGGTTATGCTTGATCAGACTGTTAGCCGCCTCAACGATGGTCTGGGTAGAGCGGTAGTTCTGTTCCAGTTTGAAGAGACGCGCATAGTTACCATTTTCAGCAGGAAAATCTCTAGTGAAAGACAATATATTATCGATATTAGCTCCTCTAAAACTATAAATACTTTGAGAATCATCTCCTACAGCACATATGGCTTTCTCTTCCATTACATTATAGAGCAAAGTAAGTATTTTTTTCTGAACATAATTTGTATCTTGATACTCATCTACCATTATGTACTTAAAAATTTTACCATACTTTTTCAATACATCATTTCTTTCTACAAAAAGCCGATAAGTATAAACTAACAAATCATCAAAATCCATTGCATTCGCCAACTTACAGCGTTGTACATATTCTCGATATATCTTAGCAATTTCGGGCATACCAGCTCGTTTATTTTGGCTTAAGATATCAGAATCGCTTTCATATGAATCAATTCCAATCAGTTGATTTTTTGCCATAGAAATCCTTGCATGAACAACTGCAGGCTTGTAAGTTTTTTCACTCAAACCCATCTCCTTAATAATAGATTTTAATAATGAACGAGAGTCTGCTTCATCATAAATTGTAAAATCTGAAGAAAAGCCTATTTTATCAGACTCAACACGCAATATTCTAGCAAAGACACTATGAAAAGTACCGATATATTTCTGTCTGATATAAAATGTCTCACCAAACATTTTACGTATACGTTCAACCATTTCTCTAGCAGCCTTATTAGTAAAAGTAAGCACTAATAAGGAATAAAGATTTTTGCCCTGGTCCAGGAGATAAGCTATCTTATAAGTAAGCACACGCGTTTTACCCGAACCTGCACCGGCTATCACCAGCGAAGGTCCGTCAATATATTCTACCGCAGCACGCTGCGCTTCGTTCAAGTCGTTCTGTAAATCCATTAATCAATATTTACCAGATTTTTCACTCTTCATTCTTCACTTTCCCCTATATCCTCCCACAGCCGTGCCCGGGTCGAAATCTTCGCCCTCACGAGGGAAGGTAGGGATAAATCTCATCTGATGTTCTATCTGTCGCTGGCGCTTCTTCATATAAGCGCTAGGATGCAGCGAACTGAATTTGCGCGGATTAGGAAGTGTAGCTGCTATCAGCGCACACTCGCCACGAAACAGATCTTTCGCTTTCTTGTCGAAATGATATTCTGCAACCGCATCCACACCATAGATACCCGGTCCCATCTCAATACTGTTGAGATAAACCTCCATGATGCGCTGCTTGCTCCACATCATTTCGATGAGGAAGGTAAAGTAGACTTCAAATCCCTTGCGGGTCCATGAACGGCCAGGCCACAGGAAGACATTCTTAGCAGTCTGCTGACTGATGGTACTGGCTCCATGCACCTTTCCACCACGGGCATTATTCTTCGCCGCACTCTCGATGGCATTGAAGTCGAAACCGTGATGCTTCAGGAATCTCGCATCTTCGCTCGCCATCACCGCCACTGGCATGTGAGGCGAAATCTTATCCATCGGAACCCAATGATGATGCAGGGTAATACTCTCTCCATCAGCTACTTGCTGGAAGCATCGGATAAACATCAGAGGAGTGACATATACAGGAATGAACCTATATGCCACTACAGCAAGAATGGTGGTACTGAAAAACAGCACCACCACCCATTTTACTATATTCTTGATTTTATTCAAAATCATCTATTTATTTTTTCCCTTCCGGGAGCATGAAAGTTATTACTTCAATGTACCGTTGTTGGCTGCGTTAACCATAGCCTGGCTAGCATACATGTAAACCTCTACACGACGGTTCTGGGCACAAGCAGCAGTAGTATTCACTACAGGGTTAGCAGAACCAAAACCCTGAACATTCTTTACCTGACGGCTGGTAACACCGCAAGAAGCGAGATAGTTGTAAACTGCCTCAGCACGCTTCTGGCTCAATGGCAAGTTGATACCATCATTACCTGTAGCATCAGTATAACCCTGGATAGAAACCTCGCAGTCAGTATTGTTCTTCAATACACCGGCAAACTGAGCCAAATCAGTCTTTGCGCTGCTGCTGAGAGTAGAACCGTTAGTTGGGAAGAGGATACCAGAAGCAAATGTTACCTTAACGGCAGACAAGCCATTGGCATCTGTTACAGTCTCAACCTGTGCATTCTTCACCCGTTCAGCCTCAGCCTTCACCTTATCCATGTGCTTTCCGATGAGGTTACCAGCACCGCCACCAACAGCTGCACCGATAGCAGCACCAACAAGTGCACCTGTACCACGATGGCTATTGTTGAGCAATCCACCAACGAGAGCACCCAGAGCTGCACCAGAACCGGCACCTACTGCTGTACCAGTCTTCTGATTGGTTCCACAACTTGAGAAAAGCAAGCACAAAGAGAGGCCTGCAACTGCAAAATTAGTCTTTTTCATTTTAAAATCTCCTATATTTATGTTATTTAATTGCAAAGATAACTCTTTTTTCTCCATAATGGAGAGTTTTCTAATATTTTTTTGTATTTTTGCATGCAAATTTAAGGGTATTTGTCGAAATAGAGCTAGGAAATCACCTATTTGGGGGTGGAAAATCCCTAAAAGTAGGATTTCAGACACCTGCAGACAGATGAACTGCCGGCAGCAGATGATGAAGGCTCATGCTTATACCTTAATATATAAGTAACAGAAGAAATAAAAACAAAATAAATAGAATAAAGCAATATGGCTAAAGAACTCAAGAATTTAACCAAGCGCGCTGACAACTACAGTCAGTGGTACAATGATTTGGTAGTAAAGGCTGATCTCGCTGAGTTGTCACCAGTTCGTGGTTGTATGATTATCAAACCATACGGTTACGCTATCTGGGAGAAGATGCAGCAGCAGCTCGACAAGATGTTTAAGCAGACAGGTGTACAGAACGCATACTTCCCTCTCCTCATCCCGAAGAGTTTCTTCTCTCGTGAGGCTGAGCACGTGGCAGGTTTCGCCAAGGAGTGTGCGGTAGTTACCCACTACCGCCTCCGTTCTACAGAGGATGGCAAAGAGGTTGAGGTGGATCCTAACGCAAAGCTCGATGAGGAGCTCATCATCCGTCCTACTTCTGAGACCATCATCTGGAACACCTATAAGAACTGGATTCATTCATGGCGTGATCTCCCTATCCTCTGCAACCAGTGGTGTAACGTAATGCGTTGGGAGATGCGTACCCGTCCGTTCCTCCGTACTTCTGAGTTCCTCTGGCAGGAGGGTCATACCGCTCATGCTACCAAGGAAGAGGCTGAGGCAAAGGCTCAGGAGATGCTCAAGGTTTACGCTGATTTTGCAGAGAACTACATGGGCGTTCCTGTATTGCAGGGTGTGAAGAGTGAGACTGAGCGTTTCGCCGGTGCCCTGAACACTTATACCATCGAGGCAATGATGCAGGATGGCAAGGCTCTCCAGAGCGGTACTTCTCACTTCCTGGGTCAGAACTTCGCAAAGAGTTTCGATGTAACATACTTGAACAAGGAGAACAAGCCTGAGTACGTATGGGCTACTTCATGGGGTGTTTCTACCCGACTGATGGGTGCCCTCATCATGGTTCACAGCGATGACAACGGTCTCGTATTGCCTCCAAAGCTGGCTCCTATCCAGGTGGTTATCGTTCCTATCAACAAGGGCGACGAGCAGTTGGCTCAGATTACTGCTAAGTTGCAGCCTGTCATCGACCAGCTCCGCGAGTTGGGCATCACCGTGAAGTATGATGATAACCCTGCCAAGCGTCCTGGCTTCAAGTTCGCTGACTATGAGTTGAAGGGTGTTCCTGTACGTCTGGCTATGGGTGGCCGTGACTTGGAGAACAACACCATCGAGATTATGCGCCGTGATACCTTGGAGAAGGAGAACGTAAGCTTCGACGGTATCGTTGAGCGCGTAAAGAATATGTTGGAAGACATCCAGAAGAATATCTTCGAGAAGGCTCGTGCTTACCGTGATGCTCACGTTTATGAGTGCGACAACTACGAGGAATTCAAGGAGCGTGTGAAGAACGGTGGTTTCTTCCTCTGCCATTGGGACGGTACAGCCGAGACCGAGGCTAAGATTAAGGAAGAGACTCAGGCTACCATCCGCTGCGTGCCTTTCGCTTACGAGCAGACTCCAGGTGTAGATATGGTAAGCGGCAAGCCAGCCGTAGCCCGTGTCATCATCGCAAGAAGCTATTAATCATCCCCGGTATCAGGAAATTCTCCTGATACCATAATATATTTAATATGAGGCAGTTGATACTATACATCCTTTTTCTGGTGTCCATGGTCTTCTCAGGCTATGGAGAGGTATCTGCTGCCTCTATTTCTTTTACTCCCGAGGATTCTTATACCGAAGAGGCAAACCATAAGAAAGATGGCTTGGCGAAGGTTGAGTATGACAAGAGCCAGCCTGAGGCACAGCTTGAAAACGCTTCACAGCTTGCTTACCGCATCTGTAGCAGCCGTCCGCAGCGCTTATTGCCAAGTGGCAATATGCACAACAGTCAGACTGCCAGTAGATTGCTTACAAATAGAATCCGTTATTTATCATCCCTTTTATCAGCTATAGAAGGTGGCATGGAGCCTTTCCGACAGGAAACTGCCCCAATCCACTTTGATGTCGCCAGCAAGTATTATGTCATTTGCCTGCGACATCTGCTCTGTTAGTGCTTATTCTTTTCTCTTTTTAAAATTTCATATAGGTTTATCGCATCTTTTCTAAGATATGCGATAAGACTGGTTACACCCCTATTCAAAACAAAAAACAGTTCAATATATATTATTTTTCAAGAATTAAGAATAAGCAAATAACAGTATAAAATTATGGCAAAGATTAATCATTTAGAGATGGGTGCTGATGTTTTGGCACTCCAGGATATACAGGTAAAGAAAGGTTTCATGGGTTTGACTGTCAAGCTCATCTATCAACCTACCAACAGTGTGATTAAGATAAAAGAGAAGGAATATTCTGCAGAGGATGGAAGAAAGCTTGAGAACATCCTCAGCGCAGCCCCAAAGGATGTAGAAACAGCGATCAGCAACTTCCCTGTTTCTGCCATCAGCATGGGTAATATGAAGTTACAGGCTTGCATCTCTGACGACCACCAGTTTGTTGCCACACAGCTCCTTGCCTTCAAGGATTTCGGTTACAAGCCGGTTACAGAGATGAAGACCTATACAGGAAAGACAGCCGAAGCTTTCGCTCAGTTGTTTTAGTTATATCACAGTTTCGGGACAGGGGACAGCACAATTCCTCTGTCCCTTTTTTATTTTATAGGTATAGGATGAAATCTTTATTTGAAAGAAGGCGGTTCATTCCCCTCTTCCCAATTACGGTAATGCTTAGGCGACAGACCGGTATGTTTCTTGAAGAAGGTTCCGAAGGCTGAAGCATTGGGAAAACTGAGTTCATTGGCTATCTGCTGTATCGTCTTCGTGGTGTTCTTCATCAGATAGATACTGCGACGGATCATCGCCTTGAAAAGCAACTGCTGGACCGTCTGACCGCAAACCGACTTGACCAGTACCGACAGATATTTCGGTGTAAGACAGAGTTCGTCTGCATAGAAAGCCACACTGCGCTCACGCATATAGTTCTTCTCTATCAGCAGTACCAGCGACTCAAAGATGGCTATCTTCCGTTCCATCTCCTTGCCGGCAGCCTTGAACGATGCCGAGAAGATGCTGCACAACCGGTACGTAACAGCCATCAGCAACAGTTTCTGCTCATGCACACAATAGGCATCCAGTTCACCACTCTTCTCTTTTTCCAGCTCCAGTTTCCTCAGCATCAGGGCATAAGAAGTAAGCATATCCTCATAACCCGTCGTCCTGACATGACAGGGCTTGGGATAAATCGTAGCATAAAGACGCATGGTAACCACGGTATTGCCCAACATGTGACGAATCTGTTCAGCACGGTAAAAAAGAAGGGTATATTTAAGGTTCTTGCCCGTTTCCTGCACATGAAACATCACTCCTTTGGAGAGGAAAACGGTTTCACCCTCAGATGCAACAAAGGATGTTCCGTCTACACAGAAACGGAACATCCCCTGATGACAGATTACGATTCCGACATAGTCGGAGTAGAAAGGCTGCATCAACAGCTGAGGAAACTCATGAGCCTCGTATATGATGATATTATCTGTTATTTTCATGATGAATATGGGTCTGTTATCTTCAGATTTAACTGCGAAGATAACAAAAATATCCATTCATCAGATGAGCAGCCTGTATCTTTTATGATATTTTAGCACTCCCCTACCTTCTTCCCAGGGATTTCACATCTACATTCTTCAGCAGATACTCACGCGTCAGTTCCCCGATATTGCGCTTGCGCCAAGGGAGAACGAGCATCAGTCCGGCACACAGCAGACAGCCGTAGAAGGTCCAGCCTGCCATCTCCTTGATACTCACCAGCGTGGCCTGTACCTGTACCTTTCCCTTCGTACTCATGGCAGCCATATTCTGCGCCTCGGTTACACTCTTGCCCTGATATTGCATGCCTCTCACCGTCTGGTCGTAAGTCTTCGCCGTCTCGATGCTCGTGCGGTCGTAATCCTGGGCAAAGCGGGTTACATAATACTGCTGTCTGTGCTGAAGCACATTGGTATAGAGCGCAGAGCCGATGCAAGGGGCAATGACCATACGAACGGTAAGCATGATGCACACCCAGGTTGACATGAAGCGGTAAGGCATGCGTTGGTTGGCTATCGTGGAGATGAGCGAATAGAGCAGCATCATTCCCGTAGAACGGATGATGATAGGCCATTTCATACGTTCATACATGCCGTCGTTCTGTACCTCGAAATACATGTACAGCGCATAGGCTCCGATAAAGAGGAAACCCAGACAGTACATCCACTTCAGGTGAACATTCTTGGCTCTGGCGATGACTGCGAATATCAGTCCCACGGTATAGCCCACCATCACCCAGTTGCCTAGCGTGGCGTTCTGCCAGTTATCTATCTTCATGCTCACATTGGTGAACACGTTGACAAACATGGCACTCGAATTGCAGACCATCAGCAGGAAGAAGAGCAGGATGCCGTAGTTGATGACTCTGAGCTGGAACACCTCCATGATGAAATAAGGTGAACGCCGCGTCTTCTCCAGATAGATGAACAGAGCGGTAAAGATAAGACAGACCACCGAAGAGAAACGGATGGTTGGATCATCAAACCAGTCGAGCGTCTTGCCGAAAACCATGACATAAGCAAACGAACAGAGCATGATACTGAACACCGTAACATTGCCAAACTTCGACATCGTTATCGGGAACTTAGGCATCGGATACTCATGATAAGGCATGGTGAAGAACACGATGATGATGCCTGCCAGCATGAATGCCATCATGAAATGATAAACATACTGCCACTCATAGGCATAGGCAAGCCATGCCGTAAGCCAGGTTCCCAACTGTCCGATAATCATGAAGAAGAGATAGATGACCGGCTGCGAAACCATCTTCTCCGAATCTACCGCATCCCATGCTTCCTCGGTAGTAGGCTCACATCCCGGCGTGATATTCCTCGTAGCCTCTATTCCGAAACCATATCTGATGAGCACAAAGAGATGCGCCATCAGCAGCGTCTGGCGGACAAAACCCATCAGCAGACTGCACAGTCCGAGTATGAACAGCGAGTCGGTCTGGGCACACACGAAACTGAGGATAAAGAGAATGGAGAAGCCCACGATACACATCATCTTCTCTCTACGGATGCACACCAGATCATAGAAGAACGGCGAGAAAGCCGCCATTCCTATCGAGGTGCAGAAGCCCGCAAAGGCGATGTATTCCGACTGGATGCCGAGCCCGCTCATCATCTCGCCGCTGTTGGCAGAATAGACGCCACTCATCGTAATCATCGGCACGAAGAGGATGATCATGAAGATGATGCCGAGCGGTTTGGGTACCCAATCATAAAACGGATAATTCTTATATTCTTCTTCCATATATTACTTCTTTTCCATCTAGCTGTTTTTTACTTTCTCTCAGCCTTGACAACCACCATCATGCCGGCAGCAAGATGCTCATTATCCTCTTTGCTGAGGTTGTTGAAATCGATTCTTACAGGCACACGCTGCTGAATCTTGACAAAGTTGCCAGCAGAATTGTCTGTAGGTACCAGCGAATATTTCGAACCGGTAGCACCAGAAATGGCGGTCACCGTACCCTCAAACTCCTTGTTACTGATGGCATCTACGGTCATACGCACCTTCTGTCCTACATAGAGATTCTCTATCTGGGTTTCCTTATAGTTGGCAATCACCCATTTGTTGTTGGTTGGAATGATGTAGGTAATGGTGGTTCCTGCATTCACCATCTGCCCCTCCTCGATAGAGCGGCGACCCAGTTTACCATCGCAAGGGGCCACAACCACACAGTAAGAGAGATTCAGTTTTGCCATCTCTACGGCAGCCTCGGCACGCTCGATGGAGGCAGCCACATTCTGCTTGCGAGTAGTTACCTCGTTTACTCCCTTATAGGCAGCAGCCTGCTGCTTCTTTACCCCTTCGAGTTTCTTCTTGGTGGCTGCATATTCTACCTCCAGCTGTTCGAGCTGGATAGGAGTAGCCGCCTTCTTTTCTACCAGGTTGCGATAGCGTTCGCAGTCCTTGGCAAGTTTGGCAAGTCGTACATTTATTTCATCGATAGATGCCTGATAGATAGAAGCTGATGTCTCGGTGGTCTGCTCTGTAGCGTTGATGACATTGGCTCCTGCCTTGGCATCCTTGAGGGCAGCTTCAGCCTCCATCAGACGGATACGATACTCCCGGTCGTCGAGCACAAGGAGGGTATCTCCCTTGTGTACTTTCTGATGTTCTCTGAAGCATACCTTGGCGATATAGCCGGATGCACGGATATTAACCGGTGAGATATATTGCTCTATCTGAGCATCATTGCTCGTTTCGTTAGAGTTATAATCGAGGAAGAGGCATACGATTTTCCAGAGTCCGAAAGCCAGAATAGCAACACCTATCAGACTGGCGATAATCTGTCTTACGCGCTGCTTCTTGAGTTTCTTCCTGGTTTCTTCGTGAGATACCTGTGTAGCCTCTGCTGTTTCTACATTTTTATTTTCGTTCTGTTCCATAGTTATATTGTAATTTGGAATCAGGGAATATGAAGTAAAGTTTTTTACATCCCGTTTTCCTGTTTATATTTTATTTTTTAATGATTTATTCTTCTCCGTTATTTAGCAACCGAAATCTGGTTGAGCTGTCCAGTCAACTTGAGCAGCGAGAGATTGGCAACCTTGTAGCGATAGTAGGCTGTGAGATAATTGTTCATTGCCTCGCTCATACGCATCTCGTCCTGCAGCACCGCTGTCATCGAAGCCACACCCTCCTTATACTGGTCGGCTGTTACGTTGTAAACATCCTGCGCCATGGTATAATTATCAAACTGCTTCTTATAGTTGCGCTGACTGTTGTTCACCTCGCTCACCGCATTCATATAGTTTGCCTGCAGTCCCTTCAGGGCGTCCTCGTAACCGATGCGTGCATTCTCCTCCTCTATCTTCGCCTTTCTGATTTTAGAACGCTTTTCAAAACCATCGAATACAGGCACTCGCAGCTGGATGCCCAGACCATTGGAACCATACCAGTGGTTTGACTCGCCCGAATGAATCCAGTGATCTATCCTATCGGTAAAGGCAGAATACATCAGGTTTCCGGTCAGCGAGAGCGATGGCAGATAGCCGTCCTTGGCAAGTTTGGTCTGCTTCTTCGTGAGTTGTTTCTTCTGTTCCAGCAACTGGAGTTCGTAGAGTCCCGTATCCAGTCCGTCAGCCTTCACCATCTCTATCTTTCCCGGATCTACGGCTGTCACCTTCATCTCCTTCTCGGCAGGATAATCTATCACATACTTGAGCATGGTATACTGTTGTTCGAGCATGGCGATGGCGTTATCGCGCTGCACGGTGAGGTTCTCGATATTGAGATTCACTCGCTTCAGATCTACCTCCAGACTCATCTGGTTATCATAGAAAGCCTGGGTGATGTTTCTGAGTTCTACCAGTCGCTTGATATTGTCATCCGTCAGACGAATCTGCTCAGATGTGTTCTGCGCCATGTAATACATCTTGGCAGTCTGCACGATGAGGTCTTCACGCGCCTTCTCATAAGAGAGTTGGTTGAGTTTATCGGCAATCTTGGTGATGTCGATGGCGGTAAGAATCATCTGGTTATACAGCGGCATCTGCAATTGTACACCCGCCGATGCATTATACTGCAACGTCTTGGTTACATTATAAGGCTTGCCGTAAGCCGAGCCGTCGGTAACTGAAACAGGCGGCGTAAAGTTGTCGTTGAGCTGTGCCACCGCATTGATTTGCGGATAGAGTTTAGCCTGATTTTCGCTGATAGCGTACTTTCCCTTAGCTATTTCGTTTCGGCTGCTCTGGAGCGACAGGTTGTTATCCACTGCCATCTGCAGGCACTGGCTGAGTGTAAGCGTCTCCTGTGCGCCAAGAGTATGGAAAGCTCCGAGCGCGAAACATAAGATGATTATTTTCTTCATTTCTTCTTAATGATTTCTATTGATTTACGTTTCATTTATTATCTGGGTGCAAAGGTACGGCTTTTCGGTGATAAATGACTATTCACATCTTATCACAATATGTTCAAAATTTCCGAAAATAACAGGATATGGTTCAGTATCAGCCTCATCGACCTACTGGCTTTCAGCTATGCGCTTCTCCAGAACCTTCTTCAGGTTATCAGCAGAGCCCATTCCCAACTTCTTTCTGATGTTGGCCCGCTGGGTAGTGATGTTCGATTCCGACTTGTTGAGCAGCGTGCAAATCTCACTCAACTTTCTGTTCTGCAGGATAAGGTAACAGATTTCCTGTTCAGAGGCACTCAACTCGGGAAAGACGCGTTCTATGTTCTGTTTGCTCAATTCGCGGGTCTGGAGATATTGCATCACATTGTCTATGACATTCTTCTGCGAAGCCTCACCCAGAAGATCCAGCAAATGCGCGGTAAGTTTAACATCATGCCTTTCCTTCGCCAGAGCCACGTATGCCTTAATCTGCTTTTTGTTTATCTTCAGCACCTGGAGCAGTTCTTCCTCATCACGCTGCAACGTTCTGTTCGCATTGACAAGATACTCACCGTTTCTGGCAACAGCCAGACTCAGCACGCTGATAAAAAGCAATATGAGCATCATCATGAAGAAATAATCCATGAGCGATTCATCCCCCGTTACAATCACACTCAATATATAAACCCCAAAAGCTATTCCCACCAGCCAGCGTGTGAGACGCGCCTGATAAGCCGCCAGCGAGAAAAACATGTTGCCTGAAAGGATAAGCATATTGATGAGAATCACCATTCTGTTATCTTTCAGCGTAGGCATAAAGGCACTGTAGAGGATATCAGCTCCGATAAAGCACTGGGTGGCGATAGCTATACAAACGATTGCCCTCACCATTGGGATTTTCCCGAAGAGATAAGCCATGAAAGAGGATAACACGACAATCAGAAAAACGATGTTAGACACGGTAAAAAACGGATCAAAGGCTCCAGAAAAGCCCAGGATATTTGACAGGATGCCCAAAGAGAGCATCACGGAGAAACACACAAGGATAGCTTGACGTTGGCGGTCCAAGTAATTAGATTCTCTCTTCAGGAAACAGAATCCTAACTGATGTATCTTAGATTTCTTTGCGTTCTTTTCTTTCATATTCATAATGGATAGATAAATTATTTCGTATTGACAGATGAGGCAGGTTTGCCCTGACTGACGAATCATTTTGCACAGACAGACGAATCGCTTTTTCTTCTTGCAAAAATAATAAAAAAGATTGGTTTTGATGTATTTTGAGGGATATTTTTTTATAATTCCAGAAAAATCAGCATTTTTCAGTGTACTTTTTTCCCTACCGAGAGTGGTTTTCCATTACTTTTGCATTTGAAAATTCAAATCATTTATCAATCATTTAATACTAATTACGTATGAAAAAGAATATCACTTTCAACAGTAAGCACATACAATGGTTTCTGTTTTTATGCTTAAGTTTCAGCATCACATTCTGTATGTTTCTGCTATCTTCATGCAGCGATGATGACAGCCCAGAAGTAAACAATAAGGCACACTATCAGGACGTACCAGCCAGTCTACTGACCGATGCCAAGAAACTGGAGATGGTCCGGTCTATCCAGGACTTGAAAGACGGAAGATTCTTCTATCTTGACTATACGGAGGATTACAAACTCTCTACCATATCAGGCTATAATCTTACCGACAACACCCAACTGATTGGTGCCGTATTGAAAACCCTCTGCGACAAAACACCATCCTGGCTCAAGGCAAGAGTCAAGCTGGATGCCGGCTGCAGTGCCTTTGCTGTTACGACACCAGATACTGGTGATTATCTGATGGGGCGCAACTTTGACTACTCTCACGATAATGAACCGATTGCAGCAGCCCTGGTTCGCACGGCTCCAGAAGGTGGACTGAAATCCATCAGCATGGTGGATGCCTACTGGATAGGTTACCGGCAGGATCTCTGGCATTACATCCTATATAACAAGGAACAGTTTGAGAAACATAAGACGCAAGACCTTTCCTATATCATGGCATTCCCATATCTTCTGATGGACGGCATGAACGAGGCAGGCTTTGCCGTATCCGTACTCCATCTCGACGGCAAGCCAACCCAGCAGGCAAGCACGGGCAAGAAACTGACTACAACCCTGGCCTTACGCATGATGCTGGATCATGCAAGAACGGTAGATGAAGCTCTCAAGATTCTGGACGGATATGACCTCTGGATACCGGATAATGACGGCAACTATCATTTCTACATGGCAGATGCCACGGGCCGTTATGCCATCGTAGAATTCGTGTATGACAAGGATCATCAGAGCAAGATTTACATAGACGATGAATATACGGGTGAGGATGGCAAAACTTATTTTAAATATCCTGACATCTTACCAAACACCCGCGAGGTGATAGAAAAGCGCTATGCCAGCAACTTCTATGTATCTGAAACCATGGCATGTTCAGATAAAGGTCCGAAACTCTCGAACCACGGCAAGACCCGCTACGACATGATGGAATTCGTCATCAAGCAGAACAGTAACCAGTTGTCAGAGGAAGGAGCCATGAATCTGCTCAATGGTGTGAGTCAGGCAGAAACTCCAGGCAATCCAACGAGCCATACCCAGTGGTCGGTGGTATACAATCTCTCCCAGCGCAAGGCAACCGTCTGCGTGAACAGAGATTACAAGAACAAGTTTACGTTCTATGCAAAATAATACATTTTATGCAAAAGATGATTTTGCCGAGAAATAAAATAAAAGAAAATAGGTCTAGCTACACCGCGTTTTGCGGGGTCGCTAGACCTATCTTATTATCTATCAAGAACTTATATTCTTATTTTAGTCTTCATCAGCAAACTCATTCAGAGTATATGCGCTGCTGCCATCAAAGCAATGGGTACATACCTGGCACTTTGGAAGACCGATAGCCTCTACCAGCTGCTCGATGGTGTTGAACTTCAGGGAAGTCAAGCCCAACTGGCTGGCAATCTCATCTACCATCTTCTGATACTCAGGAGAACCGGTGGTAGCGTATTTCTCAAGATTCTTGATGGCATCGCCCTCAAACTTCTCGATGATGCGACGGGTAATCAGCTCCATATCACTCTTTGAAGAAGTGAAGTTGATGAACGGACAACCGTATACCAATGGAGGACATGCAATACGCATATGGCACTCCTTCAAGCCTGCCTGGTCGAAAAGCACCTTCACGTTGTCGCGAAGCTGGGTACCACGAACGATACTGTCATCGCAGAACAACACACGCTTGCCCTTCAGCATCGCCTTGTTAGGAATCAGCTTCATCTTGGCTACCAGCGAACGCATGCTCTGGTTGCTTGGAGTAAAACTGCGAGGCCATGTAGGCGTATACTTGGCAATACAACGCTGGTAAGGCACACCCTTGCCGGCAGCATAACCCATCGCCATACCCGTACCCGAATCAGGAATACCGCTGCAGCAGTCTACCTCCACATCATCGGTCTTGGCGAGATTAAAGCCGTTGGTAAAACGCGCCTCCTCTACATTCTTGCCCTCGTAGGTAGATGTAGGGAATCCGTAGTAAACCCAGAGGAAAGAGCAAACCTGCATCTTCTTGTTGGCAGGTCGGATCTGCTCCATGCCATCAGCTTTAATCTTCACGATTTCGCCTGGTCCTACCTCATATGCTGTTTCATAATCAAGGTTAGGAAACGAGGTGGTTTCGCTGGAAGCCGCATAGGCACCTTCCTTCTTGCCAATGATGATTGGAGTACGTCCCCAACTGTCACGCGCACAGATAATGCCATCCTCGGTAAGGATCATCATGGTGCAGGAACCTTTGATGTGATGGAAAACGTTTTCGATACCTTCTCTGAAGGTTTTACCCTGAATAATGAGCAGAGCCACCAACTCAGTTGGATTGGTACTACCCGAAGACATCTCTGCAAAGTGCATGTTCTTTTCGAGCAGAAGCTGAGTAAGTTCATCCTTGTTTACTATCTTAGCTACAGTGCAAATGGCAAAACGGCCAAGATGAGAGTTCATGATGAGTGGCTGGGCATCTGTATCGCTAATCACGCCGATGCCCGATGTAGCTCCTTCAAACTTGTTGAGTGTAGGTTCAAACTTCGTTCTGAAGTATGAACTTTCCAGATTGTGGATAGAGCGCACGAAGCCCTTCTCACTACTGTAGGTTGCCAAACCGCCCCGGCGTGTGCCGAGATGTGAGTTGTAATCTGTGCCGTAAAAGAGATCAGCGACACAGCTTTTCTTGGAAATAGTTCCGAAAATGCCTCCCATAAGAGTATAATTATATGTTATAATTTTGTAATATGGGTGCAAAGGTAAATAAAAATCAGAAAATATGCAAGTCTTTTTGCTTTTTTTCTGTAAAAACATGATAATGAGGGTAACTTGCTACCCTATTTCGAGAAGAATAAACGGCTACTGAAAAGAAAAGCGCTCCGGCAATAATTACCGGAGCGCCATGATATGATTTCCTATGAAATTAATCCAACTTCAGGCTCTTCTTGATAGCCTCGATCTTATCCATCGCAGCAGCGGTGCAGCGGTTGTAGCAGCCAGCGCACTTGAATGAAGGATCCTTAACCTCAATATAGAACTTAATCTTAGGCTCTGTACCTGATGGACGGACACTTACCTTGGTATTGTCATCGCAGAACCACTGGAGTACATTGCTTGTAGCAGGCATATCGAGCTTCTCTACGCTGCCGTCAGCATGCTTAACCTCCAGGCTCTGGTAGTCCTTCCAGGTTACCACCTTGCTGCCACCCAACTCCTGTGGAGGGTTGGCACGGAAGTCTGCCATCATCTGCTTAATCTCGTCAGCACCGGTCTTACCTGGGCGAACTACGTTTACAGTGAACTCCTTGCTGAAGCCATACTCTGCATAAATCTGCATCAGGAGGTCGTAGAGAGTCTTGCCCTGATCCTTAGCCCATGCTGCAATCTCGCAGATGAGGCAGATAGATGCAGGAGCATCCTTATCGCGTACCTTATCGTATGGCAAGAAGCCGAAGCTCTCCTCACCACCACCGATGTACTGCTGCTTGCCCTCAGAGATAGCAATCTCGCGTGCAATCCACTTGAAACCGGTGTAGCAGTCGCGCAACTCTACGTTGTTCTTCTTGGCAATCTCAGCGATAACTTCTGTTGTTACGATGGTCTTTACGAGGAAGTCTGTTGGCTTCAACTTGCCCAACTTCTTCTTGTTCTCGATGATGTAGTAGCAGAACATCATGGCTGTCTGGTTACCGTTGATAATCATCCACTCGCCCTTGTCATCGCGGCAAACGATGGCCAGGCGGTCAGCATCTGGGTCAGTAGCAACCACGAGGTCAGCGTTCAACTTAGTACCGAGCTTCATACCGAGAGTCATAGCCTCTGCATTCTCTGGGTTTGGAGAAACCACTGTTGGGAAGTTACCATCTACTACCATCTGCTCAGGAACTACATTGATGTTCTGGAAGCCCCAAGAACGCAGACAGAGAGGTACGATGACACGACCTGTACCGTGCATAGCTGAATAAACGATGTTGAGGTCTTTCTGACGGTTGATGACATCCTGGTCAATCATAGCAGAGTGAACGGCTGTCATGTAGTCGTAATCCATCTCACCACCGATAATCTTGATCTTATCCCAGTTAGCCTCAAACTTCACCTGGTCGATAGTAACCTTGTTTACCTCCTCGATGATACCTGTATCGTGTGGAGCCAGAACCTGAGCACCGTCGCTCCAGTAAGCCTTGTAACCGTTGTATTCCTTAGGGTTGTGAGAAGCAGTTACGTTGACACCAGCCTTGGCACCGAGCTCGCGGATAGCGAAAGAAATCTCTGGTGTAGGACGGAGGCTCTCGAAGAGATATGCCTTGATGCCATTGGCAGAGAAGATGGCAGCTACGGTCTCAGCGAAGAGACGGGAGTTGTTACGGCAGTCGTGACCTACCACTACAGAAAGGTTCTCCTCACCTGGGAAAGCCTTGAGGATGTAGTTAGCAAAGCCCTGTGTAGCCATACCAACGATATACTTGTTCATGCGGTTGGTACCTGCGCCCATGATACCGCGCAAACCACCAGTACCGAACTCCAAGTTCTGATAGAAAGCATCAACGAGAGCAGACTTGTCCTCTGCGTCGAGCATTGCCTTTACTTCCTTACGGGTTTCTTCGTCAAAAGCAGGTGTGAGCCACTGCTGTGCTCTTTCTTCACACTGCTTGATCAATTCTGCGTTATTAGCCATAGTTTGATTATATTATGTAATTAATTAATTCTTATCGAGAAGGATGTGCACGAAAACAATGCATAATTTCTCTATTTGCGTACAAAGTTATATAAAAATTTTGATAAACCAAGCAAGAATGAAGTTTTTTTTGTATTTTTGCACTTTGAAATGGAATTGAAAATAGAATAAGGCTATTATTTAGCAATATTGTATTGGTAAGATAACAAAAGTTGAATGAACAAAATATAAAAAATAGAATATGGAAGTATATTACACGGGCGTCATCATCGCCGTATCCACCTTTTTAATAATAGGTATCTTTCACCCTATCGTCATGAAGACGGAATATTATACGGGCACTCGCTATTGGTGGGTTTTCCTCGTTGCAGGCATCATCTGCATCGGAGCTGCCTTCCTGGTTGCCAACGTGCTCTTCTCTGCCATACTGGGTGTAGTAGGTGCTTCATGCCTTTGGAGCATCGGTGAACTCTTCGAACAGAGACAACGCTGCGAGAAAGGCTGGTTCCCGAAGAATCCGAAAAGAATAGGAACAGGATATTACAGGGACGAAGCGAAGTGTAAACATGAAAGTGTATAGCAAGAAAACGCCAACGAAATGAAGACAGAACTCATTCTGGTCGGAAAGACCGTAAACAAGCATTTCATTGCGGGCATCAAGGATTATGCCGAGCGCATCACCCATTACATGCCTTTCAACATAACAACCATTCCTGAGCTCAAGAACACCAAGAGTCTCAGCGAACAGCAGCAGAAGGAACGGGAAGGAGAACTGATTCTGAAACTCCTCCAGCCTTCGGATACCGTGGTGCTGATGGATGAACATGGACAGGAATTCCGAAGCATCGAGTTTGCCAAATGGATAGAGCGCAAGCAGGCTACTGCAAGAAGGCTCGTCTTTGTCATCGGCGGTCCTTACGGTTTCTCACCGTCAGTCTACGACCGCGCCAACGAGAAGATCTCCCTCTCCAAGATGACCTTCTCGCATCAGATGGTTCGCCTTATCTTTACCGAGGCGCTCTATCGCGCATGTACTATTATAAAAGGTGAACCTTACCACCACGAATAAGGGTAAAAGGGTAAAAAGCAAAAGAATATGCCAAAAGATAAATATATAGAAATAAAAGGGGCGAGAGCCAACAACCTCAAGAATATCGATGTGAAGATACCTCAGGGCAAGTTTGTTGCCATTACGGGTGTCTCCGGATCGGGAAAATCATCGTTGGCTTTTGATACCTTATATGCTGAGGGCCAGCGCCGCTATGTGGAGTCGCTCTCTTCATACGCTCGCCAGTTTCTGGGACGTATGAGCAAACCGGAATGTGATTTCATCAAGGGATTGCCACCTGCCATCGCCATCGAACAGAAAGTGATTTCGCGCAACCCACGCTCTACCGTGGGCACCAACACCGAAATATACGAATACCTGCGACTGCTCTACGCACGCATCGGAAAGACCTATTCGCCTATCAGCGGACAGGAGGTGAAACGCCATACTACCGAAGATGTACTCGCCTGCACCCGACAGTATTCCCAGGGTACCAGGTTTGTCATCCTCGCCCCTATCCACGTCATCGAAGGGCGCAGTCTGGGCAAACAGCTGGAAATGTACAACCAGGAAGGTTACGCGCGTATATATATAAAAGGTGAATTCGTACGCATAGAAGACTTCATGGAGCAGGCGGATAAGGAATTGCTGGAAGTAAGCGGCGACAAACTGAGAAAGAGAATGCAGCAGAAGGATGAAGAAATCTTCCTGGTCATCGACCGTGCTTCGGTAAGCGATGAGAAGGATGATATCAGCCGACTGATGGATTCTGCCGAAACTGCCTTCTATGAGGGCGATGGAGCCTGCCGCCTCGTCTTCCTGCCAAGCAATATCTGCTACGACTTCTCTACCCGGTTCGAAGCTGACGGCATGCAGTTTGAAGAGCCTACCGACAACATGTTTGCCTTCAACTCCCCTCTCGGAGCCTGCCCTACCTGCGAAGGTTTCGGCAGCATAATAGGCATCGATGAGAAACTCGTCATCCCGAACACTTCGATGAGCGTATATGACGGATGTGTGGTTTGCTGGCGAGGCGAAAAGATGGGTATGTGGCTCAAGGAATTCATCCGCAGAGCTGCAGAATACGACTTCCCTATCTTCAAGCCTTATTTCGAACTGACTCAGCAGCAGAAGGACTGGCTGTGGCACGGTCTGCCTGGCGAGAAGAAACGTAAACAGCAGGAAAGGGTGAGCATCGATGAGTTCTTCAGAATGGTAAAGGAGAACCAGTACAAGATACAATACCGCGTGATGCTGAGCCGATTCCGTGGAAAGACGATTTGTCCTGACTGCCATGGTACCCGACTCAAGAAGGAAGCCAACTATGTGAAGATTGGCGGAAAGAGCATCACCGAACTGGTTGAGATGTCGATTGTGAACTTGAGCGAATGGTTCAAAAAACTGGAACTCTCTGAGCATGAGAAGGAAATCAGCAAGCGTCTGCTCACCGAAATCACCCACCGCCTGCAGTTCCTCCTGGATGTTGGTCTGGGGTATCTTACGCTCAACCGACTCTCCAACACCCTCTCCGGCGGTGAGAGTCAGCGCATCAACCTGACCACCAACCTGGGCTCATCGCTCGTGGGTAGTGTATATATCCTCGATGAACCTAGTATCGGACTCCATAGCCGCGATACCGCCCGACTGATTAAGGTGCTGAAAGAACTGCAGCAACTGGGCAATACGGTGGTTGTGGTAGAACACGACGAAGAGATTATGCGGGCAGCCGACTATCTCATTGATATCGGTCCCGATGCCGGCAGACTGGGCGGAAGAGTGGTCTACGCCGGTCCGTCATCAGAATATTCAACCACCGACAAGGCTGAACAGGAAAAGCTGCTGGCTGAATATCCGGAGAGTTATACCATCAAGTACCTGACCCACAACGAAGAGATAAAGGCGCCAACGAGCCACCGTGCCTGGAACCAGTATATCGAAATCAAGGGAGCCCGGATGAACAATCTGCGCGGCATCGATGTTAAGATACCGCTCAATGTATTCACCTGCGTAACCGGTGTATCAGGCTCAGGCAAGAGTTCGCTCATCAAGGGAATCCTCTATCCTGCCATGCGTCGCCGTCTGGACCTCGTAGCAGATGCCCCAGGCGAATATACATCGATGGAAGGCGACTGGAAGAGCATCCATCATGTAGAGTTTGTTGACCAGAACCCTATCGGAAAGAGTACCCGCAGCAACCCTGCCACCTATCTGAAGGCATACGATGCGATACGTGCCCTCTTTGCCAACCAGCCACTGGCTAAGCAGATGGGATTCACGCCGCAGTACTTCTCTTTCAATACTGAAGGCGGAAGATGCGAGGAATGTAAGGGTGCGGGATATGTTACCATCGAGATGCAGTTTATGGCAGACCTCACGCTGACCTGCGAGGCTTGTAAGGGCAAGCGGTTCAAGCACGATATCCTGGAGGTTCGCTATGGCGGAAAAGACGTCAATGATGTGCTGAACATGACGGTAAACGAGGCCATCGAATTCTTCAGCGATGAAAAGCTGCAGCGCAACGAGGGCGACTTCGACAACTGCCGCATCATCGTAAACCGCCTGAAACCGCTTCAGGATGTGGGTCTGGGTTATATCAAGCTCGGTCAGAATTCAAGTTCGCTTTCGGGTGGTGAGAATCAGCGTGTAAAGCTCGCCTTCTTCATTGGTAAGGAGGAACAGGAGCCTACGCTCTTCATCTTCGACGAGCCTACCACGGGTCTTCACTTCCACGACATCAAGCGCCTGCTCCATGCCTTCAATGCCCTGATAGAAAGGGGCCATTCGCTGGTAGTGATAGAGCACAATCTGGATGTCATCAAGTGTGCCGACTATATCATCGACCTCGGTCCGGAAGGCGGCGACAAGGGCGGCAATCTCGTTGTTGCCGGAACTCCGGAAGAAGTAGCTGCCTGCAAGGCAAGTCTTACCGGAAAGTTCTTGCGTTAAGAGTTGGGGACTGAACTTTCGCATGTGGTTCAGTAATTTACATAAAATAGCTTAATTTATAATGATTATCGCAAATTTTAATGTATATTTGCAGCAAAATTCGGTGAATTTATGAAACTAAACAAGATAAAAGATGTCTTAGACAGCAAGGGGATTTCAGCAAGTATGTTGTAGAACTTCTGATAATAAAATATTATTTGAATATGGGCATAAGCAAAGATTTAACAGAAGAGGACATCAAGTTCCGCTATATCAACGAAGCCATCACAAGCAAGGGATGGTCAAAGGATAGTATATTCATGGAACTGAAGGTTAAATTTACTGACGGTAAAATTAGCCTTCATGGTAATCTTGTGCATAGAGAGAAACCGAAGTTTGCCGACTATGTACTTTATGCAAATAAGGCAACACCCATTGCTATTGTAGAAGCAAAGGATGCCAATCATTCTGTTTCACATGGATTGCAACAAGCCATGACCTATGCCCAAATGCTTGATGTGAAATTTGCATACAGTTCAAATGGTGAAGGGTTTGCCGAACATGACTTCTTGACAGGCAAGGAACGCACTTTTGCTATGGACGAATTTCCAACAAAAGAAGAACTTATCGAAAGATATAAAAATGAGGCTAACGATGGAAACGGACTTAACGAACAAGAGCTGGCTATCATAAAGCAGCCTTTTTGCACTGGTCAGAATATATTCCCGCCACGATATTATCAGCGCAATGCAGTAAACCGCACTGTCAATGCTATTGCGAGAGGACAAAACCGTGTGCTCCTTGTCATGGCAACTGGCACTGGCAAGACATATACTGCATTTCAGATTGTATGGCGTTTACTTAAAAGTGGTTTGAAGAAGAAAGTGTTGTATCTTGCAGACCGCAATATATTGGTTGATCAATCCATACAGCAAGACTTCAAACCATTAGAAAAGGTAACGCACAAGATAGACTACTCAAAAGACAAGAACCACTTGGAAGAATTGGGGTCTTATCAAGTGTTCTTTGCACTCTATCAACAGTTGATTGGACAGAATGATGCCAAAAACTATAAGGAGTTGTTTCCTAATCCAGACTATTTTGATCTTGTTATCGTTGATGAGTGTCATAGAGGTAGCGCAAAGGATGATAGCAACTGGCGAAACATCTTGGAATACTTTTCTTCGGCTACTCATATAGGTATGACAGCAACACCCAAAGAAACAAAGTACCAGTCAAGTATTGGCTACTTTGGTGAGCCTATATATACATATAGTCTTAAAAACGGAATTGAGGACGGTTTCCTAGCTCCTTTCAAGGTAATCAACATCACAACCAACATTGGCGATGAGTGGAGACCGACAAAGGGACAAAAGGATATATACGGCAACGAGATAGAAGACCGCATTTATAACAACAGTGACTATGATTATAACATTATTATAGAAGACCGTATAAGGGAAGTTGCGCAAGAGATAACCAACTATCTGAAAAGCACTGACCGCATGGCTAAGACCATAGTGTTCTGTGCTGATGAAACACATGCGGAGCGTATGCGTCTGGCATTGACCAATGCCAATGCTGATATGTGCAAGAAAAATCCTGACTATGTGGTTCGCATAACAGGTAGCGATGAGTATGGTAAAAGCAAGTTGGATTACTTTATTTCAGTATCTTCGGAATATCCAGTCATTGCAACGACCAGCAAACTGCTTTCTACCGGTGTGGATTGCAAGATGGTAAAGCTGATAGTGCTTGACCAACAGATTGGTTCCATGACGGAGTTTAAGCAGATTATAGGACGCGGAACCCGTCTTCGTGAGAATGAGGGAAAGACCAATTTCACGGTGATGGACTTTCGAAATGTAACACGCTTGTTTGCTGACCCAGATTGGGACGGACCTATCGAGATGGATCCCGATTATCCTATAAAGTCCAGAGAGGCAAAAACTCCAGTTCTGCCTGTAGATGATACACCGCCAATAGTTGGTGATCCTATCACTCGTCCAAAGCCTCTTGTAGATAAAGATGGCTGCCAGGTAATGGTTGTCAATAAGGTAGTGTCCGTTTACGATGCCGATGGCAAGCTGCTTCGCACGGAGAGTATTACCGACTACACGAAGAAGAATATCCTTGATTCGTTTGCTACCATTGATACATTTACCTCCAAATGGAATGAAATAAAGAAAAAGTCAGACATTGCTGATATGCTGAAAGAAAGAGGCATAGATCTTGCAGAATTAAAAACTTCACAGGAAATGAGCAATGTGGATGATTTTGATTTCATCTGCCATATCGCATACGGAAAGAAGACCCTGACGAGGCGGGAACGTGCTGAGCAAGTGAAAAAGCGTGATATATTCAGCAAGTATGGTGAACAGGCACGACTGGTACTTGAGGCTTTGCTGGAGAAGTACATGGAAGAAGGCATTTCTGAACTTGAAAGTCTCACTGTGCTTGAAAACGATCCTTTCCGCCGATTGGGCTCTAAGGCAAATATAGTAAAGTTCTTCGGTGGCAAGAGAGAGTATCTGAAGGCCGTAAAAGAGTTGGAGCAATCAATATATAATATAGCATAAAAAGAAACAATATAAAATGAGTTTATCTAATTTCGTAAAACGAGTACGCAATATCATGCGCAATGATGCCGGTATCAACGGTGATGCGCAACGCATAGAACAAATGGCGTGGATGCTGTTCTTGAAAGTCTATGACGAGAAAGAGAATGATTGGGAGTTGGACGATGATGATTACAAGTCAATTATTCCAGAAGAATGCCGTTGGCGCAACTGGGCACATGATGATGGAAGTGGCAATGCCTTGACTGGTGACGAACTGCTTTCGTTTGTCAACAACACCTTGTTTGTTGAACTCAAAAACATAGAGGTTACACCTGATACCCCAATTCGTCAGGCAATAGTAAAGACTACTTTTGAGGATGCCAACCAATATATGAAAGATGGCGTTCAGCTCCGCCAGGTGCTTAATGTGATAGACGGATTGAATCTTGGTGACTATGAAGAGAGTCATGCTTTCGGTGAGATATATGAGACTATCCTTAAAGAAATGCAGTCGGCAGGTTCCTCTGGTGAGTTCTACACCCCAAGAGCCTTGACCGAATTTATGGCAGAGATAGTCAATCCGCAGATTGGTGAGAAAATGGCAGACTTCGCTTGTGGTACAGGAGGTTTCATCACAAGTTGGTTGGGTGAATTGGACAAGAAGGTAAAGACTGCTGAAGACCGCAAAGAGTACAATCAGTCTGTATTTGGCATAGAAAAGAAACAATTCCCGTATATGCTATGTGTGACAAACCTGTTGCTGCATGGTATCGACACGCCATTGGTATATCACGACAACTCGCTTACCAAAGATGTTCTCAACTATACAGACGGAGACAAGTTTGATGTTGTTTTGATGAATCCACCATACGGAGGTAATGAAAAGGCCGACGTGAAATCTCACTTTCCTTCTGATATGCGCAGTAGCGAGACTGCCGACCTCTTCATGGTGCTTATCATGTATCGCTTGAAGAAAAATGGCCGTGCTGCTGTCATTGTTCCTGATGGTTTCCTTTTTGGAGCAGATAACACAAAGATTGCCATTAAGACAAAGTTGCTCAGGGATTTCAACTTGCACACCATTATCCGTTTGCCTGGCAGTATCTTTGCACCTTACACTTCGATTGCCACGAACATTTTGTTCTTCGACAATACCAGTGCGGAGGGTGCTCCAGAAGGTTATTCTACAAAGGAAACGTGGTTCTATCGTTTGGATATGCCAGAGGGTTACAAGCATTTCTCCAAGACAAAGTCCATGAAGTCGGAACATTGCAACCCAATCCGTGAGTGGTGGAACAACCGTAAGGAGATTATTATTGCTGATGGTGACGAGAAATCTCGTTGCTATTCGGTTGAAGACCTTATCGCCACCGATTGCAACTTCGACTTGTGCAAGTTCCCGAAAGAGGATGAAGAAATCTTGCCTCCTGCCGAACTGCTTGCCGATTATTTCAAGAAGCGCAAGGCTCTTGATCATGAGATAGACAAGACATTGGCAGAGATACAACGTATATTGGGGATTGAGGTGAATGTGGACGAATTGTAATATGTGGGACAATGTTCCACAAATCTAAAGATTGGCATGGAGAATAAAGAGTTGACAAACATAAATGATGTTGCCTACCAGAAGTTGATAGACAACATAACTGCGCTATGGGGTGAGGCGAAGTCAAAAGCGGTCAATGCTGTCAATACAGAATTGCTTGAAGCAAACTGGCAGACAGGTAAATACATTGTGGAGTTTGAGCTTAAAGGTAAAGATAGAGCAGAGTATGGAAAACATTTGCTCATGAATCTTTCAAAAGATTTGACTATTAGAAATGGCAAGGGGTTCAACCGTACTAATCTCACTTATATGCGTAAGTTCTATTTGGCTTTTCCAATTTTGGGGACAGCGTCCCCAAAATTGACATGGAGCCATTACTATGAACTACTAAAGTGTGATAATTCTCTCGAAATGAAGTTCTATTTTAATGAATGTATTAAGGAAGGCTGGAAAGTTCGAGAACTGAAAAGACAGATGAAAAGTTGTCTGTTTCAGCGACTTGCACTAAGCACAGACAAGGCTGGAGTTCTTGCATTGGCTAACGAGGGGCACCAAGTACAAACTCCGCAAGACATTATCCGTGACCCATTTGTGCTTGAATTTGCTGGACTTCCCAAACAGAAACGCTATAAGGAGAGTGACTTGGAAAAGGCTCTTAAAGACCACATGGAGCAGTTCCTTTTGGAAATGGGACGTGGCTTTGCATTTGTGGGCAGACAATACTCCATGCAGATAGGGAGCCGACAGTTCAAGGTGGATTTGGTATTCTACCATTGTATTTTGAAATGCTATGTGCTGATTGACCTAAAGCGAGCAGAGATAAAGCATGGTGATATTGGGCAGATGAATCTCTACCTGAACTATTTCAAAACAGAAGTGTGTCAACCTGACGATAATCCCCCTATTGGTATAGTTTTGGGAGCAAGAAAAGACGAACTTCTGATGGAGTATGCCTTGGAGGGTATAACCAATCAATTGTTTGTGGCTCGTTACCAACTCTATTTGCCAAAGCGTGAAGAACTGCAAGCGCAACTTGACCAGCTCTTGGATGGCATGGAGGAATAACAACAATTCGCCAACAAGTTGTTGGCGAATTAGAAACAGTGATTAGTCAAGCATTGCTTGACCAATTCAAACTCAGAGGCAGTCCGATAACTTTTAAAGATACATTGAAATTATAAACAATGAACGGCAAACAATTAAAGAACAGCATATTACAATGGGCGATACAGGGAAAACTTGTACCGCAAGACCCTAACGACGAACCAGCAAGCGTATTACTTGAAAAGATTCGTCAAGAGAAAGAACGCTTGATCAAGGAGAAGAAAATCAAGCGTGATAAGAACGCATCTATTATTTACCGTGGTGAGGACAATTCCTATTATGAGAAGATGCTTGCTACGGGGGAGGTGAAGTGTATTGATGAGGAGATACCGTTTGAAGTGCCTAAGGGGTGGGAATGGTGTAGATTTTCAAGTTTGTATCTATCTTTAACAGACGGAACTCATTCTACACCTAAATATACACTTTCAGGTATTCCTTTTATCTCTGTAAAGGATATGAGTTCTGGAGTTATTGATTTTTCAAACACAAAATATATATCCAAAGAAGAACACCAAAAGCTTTCTGATAGATGCCATCCCCAAAAAGGAGATTTGTTGTTGTCAAAAGTTGGAACTACAGGAATACCTGCCATGGTTACAACAGATAGAGAGTTTAGTCTTTTTGTAAGTGTAGCGTTAATAAAACTCATACAATGTGACATAAATAGAGAGTTCTTAGTCTTTATGATTCAATCACCATTGGTTCAAGAACAGGCTAAAGAAAATACAAGAGGAGTAGGAAATAAAAATTGGGTATTGTCGGCGGTATCAAAAACGTTAATGGTTGTTCCGCCATTAGAAGAACAAGGAAGAATTAAGAACAGGTTAAATTTGATTTTGTCATATGTAGAAAGATATAGTTCTTCGCAGGATAAATTAGACCTACTTAATGCAAATATAGTAACAGACTTAAAGAAATCCATTCTGCAAGAAGCTATACAAGGCAAGCTTGTACCACAAATAGCCGAAGAAGGCACTGCAAAAGAACTGCTTGAACAGATAAAAGCAGAGAAGCAGAAACTCGTAAAAGAGGGCAAGCTAAAGAAGTCTGCCCTCAACGATTCTATCATCTTCCGTGGTGACGATAACAGGTATTACGAGAAGATAGGAGAGGATACTGTATGTATTGATGATGAAATACCTTTTGATATACCAGCAAATTGGGTATGGATACGACTTGATGATATTTGCTCTTTTATTCATAGAGGAAAGTCGCCAAAATATAGTCTAATAAAGAAATATCCAGTAGTTGCCCAAAAGTGTAATCAATGGTCAGGATTTTCAATAGAAAAGGCAAAATTCATTGAGCCACAGAGTATTTCGTCTTATAAAGAAGAGTATATTTTGCAAGATGAAGATTTGATGTGGAATTCTACTGGATTAGGTACATTAGGAAGAATGGCTATATATAACAAAAAGCTGAACCCTTATGAGTTAGCTGTGGCTGACAGTCACGTTACAGTTATTCGTCCTTACAAACAATATGTCGTTTCTGAGTACCTGTATTATTATTTTGCTAGCAACACTGTTCAATCTGTTATAGAAGATAAATCTGATGGCAGTACAAAACAAAAGGAGCTTTCAACGAAAACCGTCAAAAGCTACCTTGTTCCGCTTCCTCCGATGGAGGAACAAATGCGTATTGTTGAAAAAGTTGAAGAATTAACGCAGTTGCTCAAATAGTTTTTCTATTTGAGCAACAATGCGTTGCTGCTCTTTAAATGGTGGCAGCGGAAACAGCATGCCTAGCAAAGTACTTCGTGATATTCCTGGAATCATACTATTTGCATTTTTTTCAAGAATACTAAGGTTACTCTGCAAAAAACACTTGATATACTTCAAATCTATACCATGAGATGTTATAGCCATAACCTGTCTCGCAATATGAATCTGTCCAATATCATTGAATGCCATAGAACCAATTGTTCCTTTGCAAGTAAGAAGCAAATCTCCTTTATTAGAAATTGTTATAGGTGCTTCTGTCCATCTATTAATAATTAAATTTGAATTTACAAAATTGCTTGCTCCTGTAATATAAGGTATCCCATGATGCAAATCATTGTATTGTGAGGGTTCTAAATCCCTGCCAGACAACAAAGAAATACCTTGATCTAACTTTATCCATTGCCAGTTTTCTGGTATATCAAATGGGATTTCATCTGTTATATCCAAGCATTTTTTGCCTATCTTCTCGTAATACCTGTTATCGTCACCATGGAAAATAACAGAATCGTTGAGGGCAGACTTCTTTAGCTTGCCCTCTTTCACTAACTTTTGTTTCTCTGCTTTTACATGTTCCAGCAGTTCTTGCGCTGTACCTTCTTCTGCTATTTGCGGAACGAGTTTTCCTTGAATTGCTTCCTGTAAAATGGATTTTTGTAAGATTTCCTTTATAGCAACATTCCAAACATCTAAATGCTCTTGCGCTTTACTATATTTCTCTATATATGGTGAAAGTTCTTTTATTTTTGTAACAATCCTATTCTGCTCTTCTATAGGTGGAATAGGGACAAGAACCTTTCTGAAGTCAGTTTTATTAAATTTCCCTTGTGCAGTAGAACTACTTATAGACCATAATGTATCATAACCAAAAGGAGATGAAAAAACATTATATAGCCATGATTTTGTGCATTCATCATCCAAACGTATCATAACAGAATTTGGAGCTAATGTCATTGGCATATTTAGATTTGGAACAATAAATACTTTGCCAATAGATGCACCTATATTTGGTAAAATCAGTTCTCCACCAAACAAATTTGAGTTTGATAAAAAGTCATATCCATGTTTATCAGTATATACCAAATCATTACTAAAGTTGCATGACAAATCTTTGGTACGAACCAATAGTGCATATTCCTTCGTACTATAATATTTGACATTTTCACGTAATGATGCGAAACTGCCACTTGCAACAAAATCTGTAACAGATGTTGCCACTTCATTAAGTCTGCACCATTCCCACCCCTGCGGTATCTCAAACGGCACTTCCTCATCAATGCATTTTACCTCCCCCGTAGCAAGCATCTTCTCATAATAGGAACTCATAGAACAATACCATGCCTATTTATATGGACAACTTTATGTTTCACTAATAAACGAATAGAAATGGAATTAGACAAATTTGAAGAGTTCCTAAGCCAAGGCAATATGGCTAAGAACACGATTTCGGCATATCTGTATGCCGTGAAGGAGTTTGGCTCTCGACACAAAGAGTTGAACAAGAGAAACTTGTTGGTTTACAAGACCTACTTGATTGAGACTTACAAACCAAAGACGGTGAACCTCCGTATTCAGGCGTTGAACAAGTACCTTGTATTTGTGGGCAAGACGAAACTCCGCTTGAAGTCGGTCAAGGTGCAGCAACGTTCTTATCTGGAGAATGTCATCAGCAATGCCGACTACACCTTCTTGAAAAACAAGTTGAAGAAGGAAGACAACTTGGAGTGGTACTTTGTGGTGCGTTTCTTAGCTGCGACTGGTGCCAGAGTGAGCGAACTTGTGCAAATCAAGGTTGAGCACGTGCAAGTAGGCTATTACGACATCTACACCAAGGGTGGCAAGATACGGCGTATCTATATCCCCAAGACATTGCGCACGGAAACAGAAAAGTGGTTGCAGACACTCAACCGCACAAGTGGCTATCTCTTTCTTAATCGCTTTGGCGAGCGCATCACGACAAGAGGCATATCACAGCAGTTGAAGAACTATGCGATGAAGTATGGCTTGAATGAAAAAGTGGTGTACCCTCACTCGTTCCGCCATCGTTATGCCAAGAATTTCTTGGAGAAGTTCAACGACATTGCCCTGCTTGCAGACCTTATGGGGCATGAAAGCATCGAAACGACACGTATCTATCTGCGAAGAAGCAGCATTGAGCAACAAGAAATCGTAGATAAGGTTATCACTTGGTAAAATGCCAATAAAGGTTTATAGGAATAAGAGTAGAAAGAAATGCAGGTCTCTTTCTACTCTATCCATGTAAAACGTTTTGTCATATGACATGCATATATCTCCACAAGAGGGTGTGTCATAAATCAACAGCTCGCAAGTCCGTTAGGCGTTAGGAACGCCTAGCGGACTTGCGTATCTCCCTAACGCCTAACGGAAAGAAACTATTGCATATACAACTTTATTTTCGTCCAAAATACCTTTGTTCCTGATAATCATCCAATATGTCATTCATCACATCATTGAAGCCTAGCCCTTTACCTTTGCTTTACCCTTCGACCAGCATTTTCAATTCCACTACGCGCCGGCGACCGTTGGTTCAGGGCGTGTGGGACATAAAAGAACTAAAAAGATATCAGCGTCATCTGCGAATTGAAAAACAGATTAGTACCATCAAAAAAGCTATCCCAAATTCTACGATATGGACTTCTTGGTGATATACTCTGTACAAGACAATTAGTATCTAGAACTATTTTTTCCATAAAACTACTTTTTCAGCATTGCATGTAAGTCCTGATGGCGAAGTTCATCAAGCTTTGCCTGATTCAGCTTGCCTGAATCCCAAAGTGCCTCCAAACATGTATCAGCTTTCTTACGAAAGTAATCACTCAAAACAGTTTTCACCTCAGAAAGCCTTTCTTCAGAACCATCAAAAGCAAACATCTTTAATAGATGTTGTTGAACCGGATTAAACATTGTTGTTTCCATAACTTTTAATTTAAACGTTTAACTTTTCGCCACAAAAATACGCTTTTTCTCGAAACCACCAAGAAATTTGCAATAAATCTGCCAATCCCCCCGAAAATCAGTTTGCCTAACCTCATTCCTGTATCTGCGAAATTCCACCCGCACAGGGTGAAAATACGATATCAGTGGAATCCGACAACCGACGGATTCCACTTTTTAATTTAAAAAACCAATTCAAAAGTATTATTTGTTAAAAAAGTAACTATCATCGAAGGCTGCTTCGATAAGGCGTTGCTTCACTCGGGCGTATTCTTCCAGATCTTCGATAAAGTACCGAAGAGCTGAAACAATCCTCACATAAACACTGAGCCGATAATCGCCCTTACCCTTTTAGATTGCAAAAATGTTTTCCTTATGCATCCCAGCATAATACATCAGATCAGAACCAGATACATGATGGTTCTTCATCACTTCACTCAGAACAACACCGAAACGGCTGTTGTCTGCAAGAAAATTTTTAATTTCCATTTTTAAAAAATTTAAAAATATTTATAATTATTGTATACGAGTTCCCACTACGGGAACTCGTTTTTATTTTCTTTTTAGTATCTTTGCATCGTGTAAAACAGATTCAACAATCTGCTTACCTATAATAAAACGAATAACTGATACATATATTGTATAACAATATAATTTTTTTAGGAGATGATGAACATCAGTACATTCATTAACATGGCCAGCAAGATTCCTTCACCTGGCCAGTTGGAAGGCCTGGTAACCTTCATGAAGGAAGATGAGAAACTCAGGTTTTTCACCGAGTCTTACCGGAAAACGGGGAATAAGTCGTACAAACACGATGCACCCCTCTTCGCCGTAGCCTGCATCTTCGAAGGCGGAAAAGGCAAGGACAACATCCGGAGCCTCACACATCTGTCGCTGGTCGACTTCGACCACATCACAGAAAAACCGGATGACGGCACCCTGCGCTCGCTCAAAGAGAGAATCTGCCACGATGCCCACACCCTGCTCTGCTACGTTACCATGAGCGGCAACGGACTGCGCGTCATCTACCGCTACGAAGGCGATGATTATCCCGCCGCCTTCGCCATGGGAAACGACTACTACGCGCATCTCATCGGCAAGGAAAGCGATCCGCTCTGCAAGAACATCACAAGGCTCAGCGGACTCGCCTACGACCCCGAAGTCTATTTCAATCCTGAAGCCACAGCCTTCAGCGCCGAGGAAATCAGCCATTTCCATTCAGCTACGCTCAAGACCGCACAGAAGAAAAAGAAACAGGAACGCATCGCCGACTACTACGAGCAGATCGTCAAACCCAAGCTGGAAAACGAAAAGATCAGGTACGAACCCGGCAACCACAACCAGTATGTGATGCGGGTGGGCTATATGATGGCTAAGAAACGGTACGACAGGAAAGAAGCCACCCAGTGGGCTATCAGGCAGTTTTCCGAATACGACGACGTAGAACAGGTGTTCAAGTCGTGCTACGACAACACCACTCACCCACAGAAGGCGAGGGCAGAAACCGGAAAGATTCCCTATGCCACCGTAGATGAAATCAAAGACTTCCTCGACGGGCATATCAAACTCCGCTTCAACCTCATCACCCTGCGCTACGAGTATCTGAAGGGGAAATGGCGAATCCTCCAAGACCGCGATCTGAATACGCAATGGAGCAACATGTCGCTAACCGCAAGGGTGAGCAAGAGCGACATGATCAATGTCATCGAGAGCGACTATACCCCGCCCTACAATCCCTTCACCGATTATCTGGAGAATCTCCCACCCTGGCAGGAAGGCGACAAGGACTATATAGCCGAACTCGCTGCCACGGTAAAGATGAAGGGAGACCCCGTGATGCCCTTCTGTGAAGCCCTCAGGAAATGGCTCGTGGCGATGATAGCAGGATGGATAGACGAAGGTGCCGTCAACAATGTCATCCTGGTATTCATAGGCAGACAGGGCGCCTACAAGACCACCTGGTTCAACTATCTCCTGCCGCCGGAACTGAAGCAATACTTCTATACGAAGGCGAATGCCAGGCGCATGACGAAGGATGATATCATCGCCCTTTCGCAGTATGCACTCATCTGTTATGAAGAGCTCGACACGATGAGTCCGTCGGAACTGAACCAGCTTAAGGCTGTGGTAACGATGCAGTATACCAACGAAAGGGCGGCATACGGCCATTATGCCGAGCAGCGCAAGCATATCAATACCTTCTGCGGCACGGGCAACAATCCCGAGTTTTTGAGCGACCCTACCGGTAACCGTCGCTGGCTGCCCTACGAGATAGAGAGCATCCTCTCGCCCCGTGAGCATCCGTTCAATTACGAAGGCATCTACGCCCAGGCTTACGCCCTCTACAAGAGTGATTTCCGCTACTGGTTCACCGATGAGGAGATAGAAAAGCAGAACCGGCACAACCGCGCTTTTGAGGCGCCTAGACTGGAACAGGAACTTGTGGAACTCTACTTCCGAAAGCCAACGGAGGCGGAGACAGGGGAGTTCGTGTCCATAGCCAGAGCGATGCAGATCATCAGTTGCAACATGTCCCAGAAGCTGAACAGTTCGAAACTGGGCAAGGCTTTCAATGATCTCGGATTCGAAAAGATGCGCACCAAGCACAGCCGTGGTTACAGGGCAATCGTCCGTACAGCCGAGGAAATCAAGGCTTACCAGGTATCCGTCTGCATCAACCCGCCGCAATGCGATGATGATGCCCCCTTCTAGCCGTTCCTCCAAACCATCGGTTCATCCGGTTCAGGGTGACAGGGTGACACGGTGACACGAGTTTTTCAACATTTCGCCTCGCACGCGGGCAGGCAGGAACTTTCGGCCTGATTTTTCCTGCCTGCCCGCGCGAGAGTAAATCTTCAGAATTCCCTGTCACCCCTGTCACCCTGTCACCCAGAAGCCAGTTACTTCCGAAACGGAAACCAAGGAGTTACGGTGCAAAAGTCAGAGACTTAGGGTTCAAAAACCAGAGGCTTACGATGCAAAAGTCAGAGACTTATGATGTAAAAGCCAGTAGCTTATGAGCCGCAACTCAATCATAAACCCCTTAAAAAACCAAACAAAACTATGGATTTAAGAAGTTATACCAAGCAAGAGCTAGCTCTTCTGTATTTTCCCGATGCTACTCCAGCGGTAGCCAGTGCTCACCTGATGCGATGGATCCAGCGCATCCCCGACCTTCTCCAGAAGCTCGCCGCCACCGGTTACGGCAAGAACTGCAAGGAGTTCACCCCGATGCAAGTCTCCTACATCCTCTACTTCCTCGGTGAACCCTAACCCTGTTCCGCCTAATCTGAAAATGAGGCAACAAAAGGAGAACAAGGATATTAACAGCATTCTTGCAAAGACTTCAAAAAAACATTTTCGCGAAAAAAAACGGTTATTCTTGTAGGTTTCACAAAATAATCGTATATTTGCAGAAAAATAAATGAATGGCGTATGAGACAGATAGAAGAAAGCATTTTTTTATTTGTATCTAAAGCTATTGTAAAGGAACAAAAATATGAACAAACCGATAAACATTTTAGATAAAGATTATTTGAAATGGGTCAAGGAACTCTGTAAGCGTTATCGCCAGAGCCAGATAAAGGCTGCGGTAAAGGTGAATACAGAAATGCTCAAGTTCTATTGGAGTTTGGGCAGAGATATTGTTGCCTTAAAAGCAGAGACACGTTGGGGCAGTAAGTTCTTCAAAAATCTTAGTAGAGATTTGAAAGAAGCAAATCCTTTGGCAACTTGCTTTTCACCGAAGAATCTTCTTTATATGAAGAATTTCTATTGCATGTATCTACCATACACAGAAATTGGTCAGCAAGTTGCTGACCAATTGGAAAGGGATGCCAATTTGCCTCAACTTGGAATAAAAAATAACACCACAGAAATTGGTCAGCAAGTTGCTGACCAATTGGAAAAAGATATTTTCTCAACTCCTTGGGGGCATCACATGCTGTTGATTGACAAATTCCTAACAGAGCCACAGAAGGCTTTGTTCTATATACACCAAACAGTAGTAAACGGCTGGAGCAGGAATGTCCTTCACAATTACATAGACTCGTCTCTGTATGAGCGACAAGGAAAAGCTTTGAGCAATTTTACCCGCACATTACCTGAGGTCGGCAGCGATTTGGCACAAGAAATCACAAGAGACCCATACAACTTTGCTTTCACTGGAATCACCAAGCCATATAATGAGCGCATTCTTAAAGATGCTTTGCTCAACAATATCACCAAATTTCTAACAGAACTTGGTACAGGTTTTGCCTACGTAGGCAAGGAATATCGCTTGCAGATTGGAGAGAAAGAGAACTTTATCGACTTGCTCTTTTATAATTTGAACTTGTCATGCTACATAGTTCTGGAAGTCAAGATAGGTTCATTCACCTTTGCTGATGTCGGGCAACTTGGTGGTTATGTAGTAGCTTGTAATCACCTTCTTCGCAAAGAGGGGCGTGACAATCCTACTATAGGTTTACTTATTTGCAAGGAGAAAGACCGTATCCAGGCACAATATGCCCTGGAATCAAGCAGCCAACCCATAGCTATTTCTGAGTACGATCTAGAAAAATTCTATCCTGAAAAATTAGAAGGAACTATGCCGACGATAGAGGAATGGGAAGCTAAGTTGGGGGGTAGCATTGAACACGAATAATATAGAATTATTCAAGTTTTGCAAGTTTAGCCCCACACGCCCTGGGCTAGGAGCTTCTGCCCCTTGCAAATACTACTTAATGATTCCGATTAATAATTAAATAACAATAACAGGCAACTAATTGTTACTCAAATATTTGGAATTATCGTTCAGAAAGATTATCTTTGTGAAAGATAATAATAAAGCATAACATGATGGAATATAATAACGAAGAAGCTAAGATACTTCTACCTGAAGACATCATACAATAGGAAAAAGGGGCTATATGCTTATCCAAAAGATAGCATATAGCCCAAGCGTTTTTGATTGAGAACTACGATTAATATAACTTTACCAGACTCTAGTGTCTCCCATATGGATTGGGAATTCTTTACTATTTCATTTTCTACTCAGGGTTTCTACAATAGTCATCACCTTTGTGAAATGGAATCTGGTCATACAAATCTCCCGGGTCATCCTCTGGACGTGCATAATTAGAAGATGCAGCCAAGATGCTGGCAGCCTCTATCTGATAGCTGCGCATCTCTGGTTTCATATAATTTTTCTTTGTCATACTTATCAATTTATTAATGGGTTCATATTACTTAACATACTTCTTACCATCCTTGATGTAGATACCACTCGTAGGCTCTACGCTGAGTTTGCGTCCCTGCAAGTCGTAGATGCCTTGGCGAGAAGATGATACATCCTCCGTGTCGGTCTTGACATAGATGCCATCAATGTCTGTGGTCTCATCACCACCAATTACGTGGATGGCGATACGGCTCAACTGGACAGATGGATTCAGCTCGCTACCTGTTCTGTCACTGGCGTTGAGATACCATCTCTGTGGATTAAGTTCCGTATCACTTCCAGCCTTCCACAATTCACCTTCATTAATGACGAAGTCACTTGTTGTGTCAAAGCCAGTCTTTGCATTGAGAGCACCCAAGAACTGATAGTAGCGTGTAACGCTGGCGCAGTCTATTTTCTTGTCAGCAGCAGCGGCAAACGATACATTTGTAAATTGCAAAGTCTTAGCCTCAGCAGTTTCTGGTGCCTGCTTCAAGCGGATGAGGCAAGGGGTAAGTGCTGGTATGGTGATGCTATTCTTTACTGGTTTTACCTCCAACACAGTATTAAAGCTGCCATCCTTCTGCTCAAACTCATGGAAGTTGTTGATGGTTGCCACCTCATAATCGGCAGGTATCTGATCGCATTTAAGTTCGAATGGCACATATACCGCTTGCCATCCATCATGCTTGAATGTGCGGTTGTAGGTCAATTCCTTTACGGTAAATTTCGCCTTGCTATTGTATACAGTGGCATCATTCAATGTGAATGCTTCCACGGTGAAAGCACTTGCATCATTGTTTGGCTTAGCATCGATGCTGCCATCGCTTGTAGCGTAATAGTCATGATAGTCACAATCTGCTCTTGTACATCCTTTCTGATAGATGCTCTTGCTATCATTGAAGGTAACATCCTCAGACATGTTATGTCCAAGAGCTGGCAATGTCTGTGTATAGGCATTGCTAAAGATAGCCTTGGCATTGAAGGTATAAGAAGTCTTATAGTACTTATGACCATCTTCTGTACAAGTAGCCTCAACATTGACATGCTCAGCATCATGCTCCACAGTCATTTGCGGTTTTTCGGTCTTTCCACATACCTTGCAAGTATAAGTTACAGCCACCGAAGGTACTTGTGTCTTATCCTCAGCTTCCGTCCAAGTATATTTACCAGCCTCATAGCTCAAGTCATGGTTACCATTCGCCTCGTCTTCTGCCTCAGCGTTGTAAGCTACAGAATGCTGATTGTTATTACTGAAGAAGCTTTCTTTGCTGCCATGTTGATAACCACTATGGACTGTATTCTCACCAGTTGAAGTCAAGACTGGATAAGCATCACCATTCTCGCCCAACTTCTGATACCATGCCAAGGTGCTTCCTTCGGTAGGAGCAGAAGTGGAGCCATTCAGCAGCCATGCCACCTCACCGCTCTTTATCTGCTGTTTGGTGAATGCCTTGACCACGACAGCTTCTTCCTTTCCGTCATCGAAGGTCAAACTTCCCGAACCAACTACTTTAATATTTTCGGATGAATTATTTAGCAATGCCTCCTTGTTGTAAGCTACAATGCCCTTTGCGGTTAGTGTACCATCTACATAACCTATAATGATTCCTGGATTGTCATTTTTATTCGTATTCGTCACATCTCCATAACTGAACACATTCTGGACACTGCTGTTAGCCAGTCCTGCTATGCCACCGACAAACCAACCTGTGCTTGTAATCTTGCCATAGTTGGCGCAATCTTCGATACTTGTTTCATAAGCATAACCTATAATTCCACCAATATAGCTACCATCGTTTTCAACGGTTCCGTAATTGGTACAGCGCTTGATGTTTCTCTCAAAGCTATCACCTGCAATTCCGCCAACACTTCCTGTACCCTTCACGCTAGAGCGATTCTCGCAGTTTTCGAGATTTATTTTGGCTCTTCCAACGATACCGCCAGTATCATTTTGTCCTATAACAGTACAATTGTTTGTGGTTTTAATGCCCTTTATATGTGCTGGAGAATCCCCGTATGCATTTCCTGCCAAGATACCAGTGTAAGATGTATTCGTGCCTGTTGTGTTCACATTCTCCACCTTGGCATTGTCAAAGATAAGGTCTTGGATAGTCGCACCGTCAGTAAAGCCGAAAAGCCCCACATAGTTTTGTGCTGTCTTGATGTAGAGATTGGAGATGGTGTGTCCCTGACCGTCCATCTTTCCCTCCCACCGATAATTGTCATTGCCTACCGGAATCCAGCTCAAGAGTTCCTTGCCGTCTTCTGCCGCATGACAATAGTTCTTGAGGTCGATATCCGCGGTCAGCTTGGCAGATGCTGAAAGGCGAGTAGTTCCAGCTGTTTCGCCTTCGTCCACGATAGTTCCGTTCACATAGTCGCGGAACCACGCCAAATGGCAAGGTTTGGCTATCAGGTACACCCCATTATCCTCTGAAGGCTTTACAGCCACATAATGCTGGCAACGGTCGCAATAGCCATCCTCATTGCCGTGATGTCCAAGGGCAGGCTGATCTGCGTTCGTTACATCAGTCAATTCCTTGGTCAATTCGCTGTCGGAATATGTCCTAAGGCAGTCCTGACATTGCCAATATTCCTTGGTACCCGCCTCTGTGCAAGTAGCGTCTTTTGCAACGTGGTGATTTATTGTCTGTCCGTGTTGATAACTGATTGCGGAACTGGTAGGATTGTTGGTGAAACTACCTGTCACCATCTCATTGGTTTTGCAATTTAAAGTCAGATTGTCAGCATAAACCTGATGTTCCGAGCCAATGACGGGATAACTGTCTCCATTATTAGCCAGATTTTGTCCCCATTTTGCTTCGCTCGAAGCGTTTTGCTGGAGCAGATAGGCAACAACACCGCTTTTCAGTTGGGTTTCTGTAAATCCTGTTGCGTTATCTTCTGAAAGATTGCCGCTTCCGAAGGCTTTTACAGTTTGCTCTTGGCTGTTTACGGTCAGCTTTGCGCCACTATAGTATGCCACCATGCCTTCAGTGACCCCTTTGCTGGAATAACCGCATACCATGCCTCCACGTATAGTATTATCTGTAGCTGACACATTGCCATAGCAGAACACGTTCTGCATCTTGCCTTTGGATACATAACCTGCCATGCCGCCGACATTATAGGTTCCTTCTATATTTCCATAGTTGGCGCAGTCTTGGATCGTTCCGCTACTGTAATAGCCAACCAAGCCACCGACAGTATTACTTGTTGCCGTCACATTTCCATAGTTGGCACAGGCGGTCATAGAATTACCTGTTCTATTGTACAAGCCAAAAAGACCGCCAACATCTTCTTGTCCTTGTACCATGGCGTAGTTCACGCAGTTGTAGGCGTTACCATCAAGTGAACCTGCAATACCGCCTGTATAGTCCTTACCCCCTATTATCTGGCATTTTGTTGAAATCTTGATATTTTGGAGAGTGGTTTGGTAACCAGCAACTCCTACCAATATTCCTGTGTAAAGGTCTGTATTTGTCACATTTGCATTCTCAAAGGTTAGGTTCTTGATAGTGCTTTGAAAGGTATAGCCGAAAAGTCCTGCTTCCCGTTTCTCAGCCTTGATATAAAGGTTGCTGATGGTTTTGCCGCTACCATCGAAAGTGCCAGTGTAAGCGTTGCCAACACCGATAGGCTCCCAGCTCAGTTCTCCTAAGTTTTTAGACGCGTCCGCCGCATGACAGAAGTCCTTTAGGTCTATGTCGGCTGTCAACTTGGCGCAGGCTCTAGTATTACCGCCATCCCTATTCACCTCGTTGCGGAACCAGGCCAGTTCGGCAGCTTTAGTGATGATGTAAGGATTGCCTACTTTTCCATCACCTTTGGAAGGCGGCGTTTGTGCCCATGCCCCCCCCATAAGGCATGAGGATAGCCATCACGAGCATCAGCATCGTGAATAGCCTGTTTCTTTGTTTTTTGTTATTCATAACTGTAAATTATTATTATTATTCTACTTTCTTACATATATTCTCTCATTGCCATCAGATATACTGTAAATCCCAGGATGATGACGAAAGTCTGTCCGAGAAACAGATAGATATAGAATCTTTCTCTCTTGATGAAATCACAGAAGCTGTAGCGAGCCTTGTAGTTTTCATCAAGATATATCCTGTAGTCTTGAACCATGGCATAGCTCATGACTATGGCAAACAACAGAAGACACAATGCCACTATAAGAATAGCCTGTTCCTCTTTCATGAAAGTCTCTATTATATTTTCCATGGTGCAAAGATAGTGTTTTTCTTCGGAAAAAGGTGTCTACTTCCCCCACTTAGGTGTCTACTTCCTACAAAATAGGTGTCTACTTGGTGGGGGAAGTAGACACCTAAGGCGTGATTTTATTGTATTTTCGCTCTCCAGACAGTTGGGGAGCAACCTTCTTTCTCTTTGAATATGCGATAGAGATAGGAACGGGAGGAGAAGCCACATTCGGCAGAAATGATGTCGTTGTTATAGTCGGGATAGTCGAGCATCATCTTCTTTGCCGCCTCAAAACGTACCTCGGCAAGCCAGATGCGGAAGGTGGAATTAAGGCATGATGTGAAGTAGCGTGATAACTCGTTCTTGGAGATGTTCAGCGAGCGTGACAGGGTGAACATGTTTACTGTGGTGTCTTTGTAGCCCAAATCAGCACACCACTTGTCGAGCTTCTCCTTGATGAACATCTGACGCTCCTGAGAAATTGACTGTAAATTTTCTTTATCGCCTATAGGTTCTGCATACTGCCCATTGGAGCTTTCTGTTTCTTCATCTGCTATGGCTGCGCTTTCTTCTTCCTCCTTATCCAAGAGTTCCTCGGTAGGAACGTAATTGTAGCCCAAAGCCACGAAACTCAAGTTGAAGAAAAGGATAGTGAGCAGAGCCAACGGACCTATTATATATAATAAGGTGGTAGAGAGGATGACGAAAGGCATGGTAAGGGTAGAGAAGAACAGGGCGAAGACACTGGCTCGGGCATATCGCACGTAGGGCAGCATGTCGCCACCAGTCATCAGCTCTAACATTTTCTTGCGTTTCCGCATCTCAATCATAATCATATAGATGCAATACGCTACGTTTGTGCCGAACAATACGAGCATCGCATAGAGCCAGTTGCCAATGTTAAGACTTCCGCTATTGCTGTAGCCTATGCAGAAAACTGCTATGATGGCGGCATAAATGCAAGCGCAGACGATGTTCATCTTTCGGCGGTTGGCATGGGTCGCCTCAATGTTGTATATGCCCATGGCGATAGTGGTGATGCATGGGGTATAGACAAGAATGTTGAAAATAGCTCCCAAGTCATCGCTTTTCGCACGAAAACCCAAGCGCATCTGCAAGAGATATTGTATGGCAAGTCCCATCATGCCTGCAAGTATCATCCAACGTGACCACTCATAGCGTCGGTTGGTCCACTTCATGTGCAGGTGGGTGATGCCGAGGATAAGGGCATTGATGAGCATGAAGATGAAACATGCGAACTGAAGGAAATATAAAGAGTCTATCATTCTTACTATTTTATTGTTACTTTCTTGTATTTTTGATTGCTTGCCGTAGGATTATCCGGATTGGTCATCTGCAAATATCCTGCTGCAACAAGGGAGGTGATGTATTTAGCTATATTTTTTGTATGATAGACAACACCGGCTCTTTCCAAAATTTCCCTACTTGTTCTTGGCACGCTACAGAAGTTTACTATATCCTTCTGTTTATTCGTCAATGGCACTCTTTTAGTGTCATGGTAACTATGTATAGTGTCATGGTCTTCGGCAAAAGTGTCATGGTCGATGTCTAAGTCGGTGTCAGAGTGTCTAAGTTGAGTGTCATGGTCTTCGTCAAAAGTGTCATGGTCGGTGTCTAAGTCGGTGTTAGAGTGTCTAAGTCCAGTGTTATGGTCTTCGACTTGGTTACTTTTTTCCTCGACTTGGTTACCGACTTGGTTACTTTCCCCCTCGACTTGGTTACTTTCTTCTCTCCAAACCGTGATGACGAATTCCTGTGCCTTGTCATTATTCATAAATGTGACATTGATATCTTCGTCCAGTGCACGAGTGATGCCACTACCTACACCAGTGTATGGCAGCAAGTATATAGCATTGTTAAAAAGGAACATATTGCGAGGCATGGAAGTTCCTGCCTTGATATCCTCAATAGTAAGTCCATTAGGCAATGCACCAGGACTGTGAATCTCAACACGATTGTCGAAAATGAAAATGCGAACAGGGGCTTTCATGTTCAACGAGCGATGTACAAGGCTGTTTACCGTGAACTCAACCAAGCTTGTGTAAGGTATTTCCAACTTACCCATGCTGTTGAATTCATCTCCTACCTGCACATTATGTAGGTTACGAGTGAAGAAATCCATGATCGTGTCATATTGATGAAGCAGATTCCCCTCCATATCTGCATCATTCACCTTATCACGGAACACCTTGCTGCCGACACTGTTGCCAGCAAAACAGATACACTTGGCTGTCATCATTGGCATCCAGCGCTGGGTGTATTTGCCAAACAAAAGCATGGCAGCAACGGTCAGTGTACCATCTGGACGGATAAATCGCAGATTGCGAAGTATCTTCTCACAGTCATGTCCCTTAGCTATGGCAGAGCATATCATATCAAGTGACGCTTCATTAAAAGCGTCACCTGTCAAGCCTTTCTTTTCCAACACTCTATCAAAACGGTTGCCCAAAAACTGCTTGATGGTCGTTGCATCAAGGTCGTTGACAGTTGCATCCCTAACACCAGCCTCGTCTGGTGCAAAACTACCGCAGTCGGTCATCATTTCTGCAAGTTCTGCATTATCGAACACTTTACGCTTGTCGGCACCATTCTTCACCCATACGATTCCCCTGTTGTCATGATAAGGCTTGTTGAGTCCTTCCTTCACAGTAGCAATAACCAAGTTGCCATCCTCGACCTCAACAGTATCTATCTTTATCAGAATGGATGGCACTACGTTTTCTGAAGCAATGTCACTCAACAAGTTGGTTGTTTCTTGTACCTCAGAATACGACAAGGCATTGGTTTCTCCGGTCTTATCCTTTATACCAACTACCAACTTTCCACCATGTGAATTACTGAACGCCACTAACTCACAGGCAATATCATATTTGTCGAGAATGCGTTCCTTGAACTGCACCCCCGACACCTCGCCAGCCTTTATCTGTTTCAATATATCGTCCATCATTCTTTGATACATTCTTTGTTCAACAAATCGTTTACATCCACTTTCAGCAAATCTGAAATACGCTTGCAAAAGTACGAAAATAATTTCAGAAAAAGGTAAAATATTCTCAAAACATTTACGAAAACATGCAAATAATTGAGTATTTCGCAATATTATTCCTTTCATTGATAATCATAAAATACGAGCGAAAAAGGTTGTTTTAGAGCTTTTTGAGTTATTTGTTTCTTTCGTCATTTTGCCATTTCAATTAGTATTGATTATCAGCACATTACGAGCAATCAGTAAGGTTTCAAGAATATAACGTTCACGATTCTTGGTTTGATTGGATAAACCAAGGCGTTCCAGTAAGTCATATACTTAGCTGCGAACAACTGATTGTTGTCGTAAAGGATTGTGAACACAGTGTTCACAATCTGTATGTCAGGGAAAAGGAGATATCATTGTTCTGTGAATCTTTCTGTACTTTATAGTCCAGCCAATGCCTGTGTCTCATACATATTGAGTTTGATGGCATTGAGCAACAAGTCACGATTCCAACCTTTGGTTATAGTTTCCTGAGCATAATATAGCGTGGCTTCATCATTAAATCCCTTGCTCAGCAGTAGCAGATTGTGCGACCACGGCAAAAGTGCTACGGAGCGTAGCACTTTTTCATCATGTCCCGCGTAACGTTCATAAAATTTCTTCATGTTCCAAAGTTGACGTGGTGAAACACCCATCTTCGGGTATCGTTCTTTCAGGTCTGCTGACAATCTTCTTACAACGCTGTCACCATACCCACTTTCAATCTTGCGCTCATGAAGCATTTGACCAATCTCCCAATAGGCGGTAGATACGTAGCCATTGACATGTCGGGCTATTTCTGTCCGTGCATGCTCAATTACTGCGACAGCGTGTCGCAGTATCTCAGCATAATCGCTACTTCCTATTGAGAGTTTGTTGTCTTTATTGTCTGTTGTCATTTTATCAGTCTATTATTTGCCATATGCAGATGCATATTTAATTACAAAGGTAATTATAATACATCACTATTCCGCATAAACACAGTGAATTTTAAGTTTATTTAGCAGCTTGATAAAAAACTGTTATTATATTGCACATCACCCCTAAAAAGTGCGGTAAGGAGACCGCCATCCATAGCTTTTGCCGACTTACTTGTTTTTGTAAGATTCAAGCAAATGATGATTGATTATAATGGGCTTATAAACTCCAGGAAAAAGAATCTATGAAAAAGTATGATAAAACATGAGCAAGTATGAGCAACTGTGAGTTGACCCCTCACCGATTTCGTATCTTTGCATTGTGGTTCAGAGATAACATCTCATACCACCAAGAGGCAATGCGCAGCGCCCCCTACTACACAAACACAATTTATTAACCTTAAAAATGAAGACACTATGATTCTGTACACATTGAAGAAGTATGTCAACGAGAAGTTGAGCGCCGCTAACGGCAAGTTTTTCGCCTACCCTGTAGTCACCCAGACCTATGGTCTTGATGAACTCGCAGAGCACATGGAAAGTCACAACACCCCGTTCTCAAAGGGAGCCATCAAGGGTATGCTCACCGACATGGTGAGCTGCGTAAGAGAACTGGTTCTGCAGGGTATCGCCGTGAAGATTCCCGACCTCGCCATTTTCAGCATCGGCATCAAAAATAAGGAAGGTGCTGCCTCCGAGAAGGAGTTCAGCATCACCAAGAACATTGCCGGACTGAAGCTCCGTGCACGTGGCACCGGTGAGTTCAAGGCAAACAGTCTGAACCTCGATGCATCCCTGAAGAAGGCCACAGCCGTAACAGGAGATGTTACTCCACCAGACGGCGGTAAGGATAACACAGGCGATACTACCCAGGGTGGCGGCACAAACCAGGGTGGCGACTCAACACAGACTGGCGGATCAGGCAACACCGAGAGCAGCGGCTCCGATGGTAGCGACGGCCTGGAGTAACCCCCTCGCCAGTAGATGAAGAAAGAAGGTTTTAGACAGGATGCAGTCCGGGATTCGGCTATAGCACCCCCGGCTATTCATCAATATAGCAAGCAGCATTGAAACACGCGCTATCAAGCCCATCTGCTCATCCTGTCAGCCTTCCTTCTCCAGTATCGCCCGGATATAGGAAATCCGAGCCCCCAATCCATTTATTAACCTTAAAAATCAAATGAAAATGAAAAGAGAAACACTCAAGAAAATTCTGAATTTCGTCATTACCGTTCTCACCGCCGTAGCCTCTGCCTTTTGTGTGCAGAGCTGCCAGTAGTATCAACCCTTTAAAGATTCAGCACTATGAAAAACACAAGAAAAATATCACTTATTGTCATTCACTGTTCAGCCACCCGCGTCACGCAGGACTTCACCTTCGAAAAGCTCGAAGCCTGTCATTTTGCCCGTGGTTTCCGCGGCATCGGTTATCACTATTACATCACGAAAGACGGCGTCATCTACCCCGGCCGTCCCGAGTCAGAAATCGGCGCCCACGCCCGCCATTTCAATGCACACAGTATCGGCATCTGTTACGAAGGCGGTCTCGACGCCGACGGCAATCCGGCAGATACCCGTACGAAGGCTCAGAAGCAGTCGCTCCAGAATCTCCTGACGAGTCTGTGCGTAGACTATCCCGAAGCCGAGATCCTAGGTCATCGTGATCTCCCGAACGTCCACAAGTCCTGTCCCTGCTTCAGTGTTCAGGCTTGGCTGAATGAAATCAATTTCCACATTTAGCCCTCTATTCAGTTGATATTGTTCATACTTTATTATTTTTTCTACTCTCTCCCCCAATCTTAAATGATTAAGGTTGGGGGATTTTTGTTCAGGAATCTGCAAACTTCTTCATAATGAGGAGTATTGCGCCCCCACTTTTCCACTGAAAAGAAGGCTGTAACATGAAATATAAGGCATAATTGTTTTAAATAATGTAAAAAAGTAGCGTAATACTAAACTTTATATGTACTTTTGCATCGAATTAAATAAAAATAAGAAACAAATTAAAGAGAAAATATAAAAAAGAAGAAAGGATATGAAGATGAAAAGAATCATATTGACACTCACTATGCTGGTGGCTCTTGTAGCTACTGCATCTGCTCAGGCAGAGATTAAGTTCGACAAACTGATACACAACTTCGGTTCGTTCGAAGAGTCAAACCCGGTACAGAAGGCTACCTTTACCTTCACCAATGTGGGCAACAAGCCTTTGATTATCAACCAGGCTATTGCCAGCTGCGGCTGTACCATACCTTCTTACACCAAGAAGCCTATCGCTCCAGGCGAGAAGGGACAGATTAGTGTTACCTATAACGGCAAGGGCATGTTCCCTGGTCATTTCAAGAAGAGCATCACCGTCCGTTCTAACGGCAATGTAGAAATGTCACGTCTCTATATAGAAGGTGTTATGACAGAAAAGAAATAATCTAGCTCAATACATATTTAAAAGTAAGCATGATTTTCTATTTCTCCGGAACTGGAAATACCAAGTGGGCAGCAGCCAGACTGGCAGCGGCTACACACGAAGACTTGATTCCTATCGCCCCTTATATGCGGGCGGATGATTCAAGCCACAATATAGCCGAGCCGTTTATTCTGAAAGAGAATGAACGGCTCGGATTCGTTTTCCCCGTACATGGCTGGAGGGTTCCACGCCTTGTAAGGGAGTTTATCAGGAAGATGAAGATAACTTCTGATGCTACTACAGAAGGTAATAAGAAGATGGTCAGAAAGCATCCTTTCGCCTATTGCGTCTGTACTGCAGGCGACAGCATCGGACTCACCATCGAAAACCTCAACGATACGATTGCGCTGAATGCATCGCTTCAGGCATTGGGCATCACGGAGGTTTCTGCTTCCTACTCACTCATCATGCCGGAATCTTATGTAGGACTTCCTTTCATGGATGTTGATCCGAAGGAGCGCGAAGTTCGTAAGAAATCGAAATCGGCACAGGAACTGGCGGTTATCTGCGAAGAGATATTCGACAGGAAAGAGGGCGTGAACCGTCTGGTAAAAGGTCCTATCCCCTGGTTCTTCACCAAGGTTGTGGGCGGATTCTTTGAGAAGGTGCTCATCACCGACAAGCGGTTTCATGTGGAAAAAGACAAGTGCGTGAAGTGTGGCATCTGTGCCAACGTCTGTCCTGTAGGCGATATCAAGGGCGGTCATGGAGAATATCCGGAATGGCTGCATCACAAGGATTGCCTCACCTGCTTTACCTGCTATCACCATTGTCCGCATCACGCCATCGAGTTTGGACGCCAGACTCAGAAGAAAGGACAATACTTTTATAAATAATCCCCCATCTACCCTAACTGTTTATGAAGAAGACTATCATCTCTCTGGCGCTCGCCTTCCTGGGCATCGCCAATCTCTATGCCGTAAAGGCTAAACCGGGCATCGCCAAGATTATGCTGGCTGATGGAACCGTAGCATGTGCTACCCTGCATGGCGACGAAACCTTCCACTACTACATGCTGCTGGACGGTACGCCCCTGCGGGAAACCCAAGACGGAAAATACGAAAAGATAACTGCCGAAGAGCTGAACACCCGAAAGACCCGTGCTTTCTCTTCAGAGAATCTTACAAGAGCATCAGAAATAGGCACATGGAATCCTAGCTATTTCCCTCATAAGGGAAGTCCGAAGGCATTGGTACTCCTGGTGCAGTTTCAGGATGTGAAGTTCAAGAGTAAGGATCCGGTTGCTACATTCAACCATTACCTCAACGGAAAGAAGGGAGAAGCTATGCCTGAGGCTGATAAAGAAGTGTTTATCACCAACGAGAATTACTGCCAGAACTACGGCAGCGTACAGCAGTATTTCGCTGACATGAGCGATAACCAGTTTATACCACAGTTTGACGTAGTGGGTCCTGTTACGGTAAGCAGGAATTCTGCTTATTACGGCAAGAACGGAAGAGACGACGGAAGCGATACCAACTATCCGCAGATGATTCAGGAAGCCTGCCAGCAGGTAGACAATCAGGTTAACTTTGCAGATTACGACAGCGATGGCGACGGATATGTAGACCTGGTATACGTAATCTATGCCGGCTATTCTGAAAGTATCGTAGGTAATTCAGGCGATTGTCTCTGGCCGAAATCGGGTACCGTAGGAGTGGGAACCTATGATGGGAAAATAGTATCCCGATTCGGCATCAACAACGAGCTGAACAATAAGCCTGCAGATACCCAAGACGGCAAATACTACATCAATGGTATCGGTCTCTTCTGTCATGAGTTTTCGCATACCCTCGGTTTGCCAGATATCTATCCGACCAACGAAATCACAGAGCACAACCAGAGTCCTGAATATTGGGACGTCATGGATATGGGCAGTTACCAGGCTAACGGCTACCAGCCTATCCCTTATTCACCATGGGAGAAGAGCATCGTAGGATGGAAACAGCCTACCCTCCTTTCTGATACCGAGGCGAAGCAGATAAAGCTGGAACCATACGACAAGGCATCGGATGCATACAAGATTATAGCCAACAGCCAGGGCGAATACCTGCTGCTGCAGAATATCAGAAACGAGGGATGGTACAAGGAGGCTTTTGGTTACGGATTGCTGGCATGGCGCATCGACTACGATGACAAGACTTCGGTTAATCTGGGGGATAATCCCAACAATACGCTAGGTAAACCAAGGGTAATGATTGTTCCTGCAGACGGCATGGTATACAACAGCTATAACACGGGCGTCAGCAGCGATGATATCATAACGAGTCTTCAGAACGACCCGTTCCCGACCTACAAGGCGGGCTCTGCTACAGAGTACGAGGTGAACAGTCTGACCAGTATCACCCTGAACAACAGTGTTGATACGAGTCATCCGCTCTACAACATCACAAAGGATGAAGCAACCGGTCTGGTTACCTTCGATTATCTCAAGAACTTCTCTCCTACCGGAATCTCTTCGGTCATCATCGGTAAAAACAGACCGACAGCCTATTTTGATCTGGAAGGCAGAAAGGTTTCCGTTCCACAAAAGGGCAAGATTTATATCACCAACAAGGGACAGAAGATAGTATACTAACTATATAAACAATGAGGGTGTGTCATGTTTTATGACACACCCTCTTATTATTTTAATATATTCTAGGACCGAAGATGGTGGTACCTACACGAACCATCGTGCTGCCGTGCTTGACGGCAATATGATAATCGTGACTCATACCCCAGCTACGCTCGCAGAAAGCATCATCATCAGCAAAGTATCTGACCTTTATCTCATCAAAGAACCGGGCAGCCTCATCAAACTCCTGAGCAATCTGCTGCTCATCATCCGTATTAGATGCCATCATCATGATGCCACAAATCTGCACATGCTTCATCTCCCGCCATTCGCCTGCCTCAAGGAGTTCGCGGCAAGCATCAAGAGATAGACCCGATTTGGTATCTTCTTCTGCCAGATGAAGTTCCAGAAGAACCTTCACCACACGATTGTTCTTGGCAGCCTGTTTCTCAATCTCCTTGAGAAGTTTCAGACTGTCTACCGACTCAATCATCGAGATATAAGGTGCGATATACTTCACCTTATTGGTCTGCAGATGACCGATGAAATGCCACTCGATGTCCTCAGGCAGTGAAGCCACCTTCTTGGCGAGTTCCTGTTCGTGACTCTCGCCGAAGATACGCTGTCCTTCAGCATAAGCCTCCTCGATATACTCGTTAGGATGGAACTTGCTGATGGCAACGAGACGGACACCGGCAGGCAAGCTGCCCAGCACCTCATGGAGATTTCCTTTTACATCATACATAGTTCAATTATTTTTGCTCCTCGTATTCAGGCACATCATTCTTCTCCTCTTTCTTCTCGTTAGGAGCATGGTGCTCGAATACATCCATCAGTTTGGTTTCATTCAAACCAACCACATCATAATCTATCATGGTCTTGCCCATCACCTCATCAATATAACGGAGGGCACGGGCGAGAGACTTAGCCTGAACAAGATAGGTAACATTGCTGCGCTTCTCCTTCTCACTCTTCTCATCAATCGTGATGAACTGGAGTTTAGCCTTATACCACTTATCATCATCATCAATATCGCTGAAGAAGATTTCGCCGTAGCAAGCCTTGCCGATACCGCTCACCTTCAACTCGCCGCTCACATAAACCGACATCTCATCGATGATAGCGCTCTCAGCCTCGGTAAAGCTCAATGCATCTACAACGTATGCTTCAGAAACAACCTTCTCTGAGCCATCCTCCATTGTCTTCTGATATTTCACTTTGGTCTCAAACCATGTACTTGTTCTACTTCTCATAATTTTCTTCTTACTTATTTTATTAGTATAATCTTATAACATTTCTTGAAATTAAGTGCAAAGTTATAAAAAAGAAAGCAAAGAGCGACATATTTAAAGAGTTTTTAATCAAAAAATAAAATTTAACCGAAAGTTATTCTCAATTCTCATCTAATTTTCTTATCTTTGCAGCCGATTAGCGTAAATTGAAAAGACCAGAAGGTCATAGAATTCAATTTTCGACACGGATAATTAATAGAAAGAAACAATATTTTAAGATGCCAGAAATATCTGTACGCGGTCTTGAAATGCCAGAGTCACCTATCAGAAAGTTGGCTCCTTTGGCTGCCGCAGCAAAAAAACGTGGAGTAAAGGTATATCACCTCAACATCGGTCAGCCTGACCTTCCAACTCCTCAATGTGGCCTAGATGCCTTGAAGCATATAGACCGCACGGTCTTGGAGTATTCTCCAAGTCAGGGCTATCTCAGCTATCGCGAGAAGCTTGTAGATTACTATAAGAAATTCAACATCAACGTAACTGCCGATGATATCATCATTACATCGGGAGGTTCTGAGGCTGTACTCTTCTCTTTCATGAGCTGCCTCAACCCTGGCGACGAGATTATCGTACCAGAACCTGCTTACGCTAACTATATGGCGTTTGCCATCTCGGCGGGTGCCAAGATCCGTACCATCGCCACAACGATAGAAGAAGGTTTCTCCCTGCCTAAGGTAGAGAAGTTTGAGGAGCTGATCAATGAGCGCACCCGTGCCATTCTGATCTGCAACCCTAACAACCCTACGGGCTATCTCTATACCCGCAGAGAGATGAACCAGATTCGTGACCTGGTGAAGAAGTACGACCTCTATCTCTTCTCTGATGAGGTTTACCGTGAGTATATCTATACCGGCAGTCCTTATATCAGTGCGATGCACCTGGAAGGCATCGAGCAGAACACGGTTCTCATCGATTCTGTTTCGAAGCGTTACAGTGAGTGCGGTATCCGTGTGGGTGCCCTCATCACCAAGAATGCTGAAATCCGCAAGGCGGTGATGAAGTTCTGCCAGGCCCGTCTCTCTCCTCCACTGATTGGTCAGATTGTAGCCGAAGCTTCTCTGGATGCTCCTGAAGAGTACTACCGCGACGTATACGATGAGTATGTAGAGCGCCGTAAGTGCCTGATAGACGGTTTGAACCGTATTCCGGGCGTATACTCTCCTATTCCTATGGGAGCCTTCTATACCGTAGCCAAACTGCCTATCGATGATTCTGAAAAGTTCTGCCGCTGGTGTCTGGAGGAATTCAACTACGAGGGCGAAACCATCATGATGGCTCCAGCCTCTGGTTTCTATACGACTCCGGGAGCCGGTCACAATCAGGTTCGTGTAGCTTACGTCTTGAAGAAACACGATCTGGAGCGTGCTCTGGTGGTTCTGGGTAAGGCACTTGAAGCTTATCCGGGAAGAGTGGAAGACGAAGGACTATAACAATGTTGAATGTTGAGTGTTGAATGTTGAGTTGCCTAACGGACACAAAGATTAAATTAACTATCAACATTCAACACTCAACATTCAACTATCAACATTCAACACTCAACATTCAACATTACAAAAGATGAATTTTCCTCTATTTATAGCAAAGAGATTATATAGCGATCAGGGCGATAAACGTAAAGTTTCTCGCCCTGCTATTCATATAGCCACTGCAGGTGTTGCTATCGGACTCGCCATTATGATTATGTCGGTATGCGTAGTGCTCGGATTCAAGCATACCATACGCGACAAGGTAATAGGATTCGGAAGCCATATACAGGTGGCTGACTTCATGACGCTGCAGCAGCAAAACCAGTATCCGGTGGTCATGAACGACTCGATGGTCAACGTACTGAAAAAGATACCTGGCGTAAAACATGTGCAGAAATTTGCCATGAAAGAGGGAATCCTGAAGACGGACAGCGATTTCCTGGGCGTCATGTTCAAAGGTGTAGGACCTGATTTCGATTCTACCTTTATCCATCAGAACATGATCGAAGGCAGCATCCCTAAGTTTGATGACAAAGCGAGCCATAACCAGATTCTCATCTCACAGCTGATGGCTGACAAGCTGAAGCTGAAGACGGGAGAACGCATCTTTGCCTACTTCTTTGATAACAACGGAGTGCGTATGCGCCGCTTCACCATCAAGGGTATCTATCAGACCAACCTGAAGAAGTATGATGAGGTAATGGTATACACCGACCTCTATACTGCCGTGAAGCTGAACGGATGGGAAGAAGACCAGGCGAGCGGTGCAGAACTGACAGTAAACGACTTCAACAAGCTCAACGAGACTGAAGATTATATTATTAATAAGGTGAACCGCACGGTAGATCACTACGGAGAAACCTACAGCAGTTCTACCATCAAGGACCTGAATCCAAACATCTTCCAATGGCTGAGCCTGATGGACCTGAATGTCTGGATTATTCTCGGTCTGATGCTGATAGTAGCCGGCGTCACCATGATCAGCGGTCTGCTCATCATCATTCTGGAACGCACCTCCATGATAGGCGTAATGAAGGCATTGGGTGCCCGCAACAAGACCATCCGCCACACCTTCCTGTGGTTTGCCGTCTTCATCATCGGCAAGGGTATGCTCCTGGGCAACATCATCGCTCTCGGCATTCTTACCCTCCAGTACTTTACAGGCATCATCAAACTCGATGCACAGACCTATTATGTAAGTACCGTTCCGGTAGAATTCAACTGGCTTGCCATCATAGCCCTGAACATTGCTACGCTGCTGATAAGCATCTTCATGCTCGTAGCACCAAGCTACCTGATTTCTCATATCTATCCAGCCAAATCAATGAGATATGAGTAAAAAACAGTCTATAAAACCACAATATGTAGACTAAAAAGGAAAAAAAACTAATTATTTTATATAGTTTTTGAAAATAGTGCACATTTTATTTTGCAGTGTGCACTATTTTCATTATCTTTGCACAAAATTTTGTAAATTGTGCAATGAATTCAATACCAAGTTTTAACTCGTATATTGAGAACAGCATTATCAAGAATTGGAATCTGGATGCGCTCACCGATTACAAGGGCACAACCCTCCAATATCACGATATTGCCAGAAAGATTGAGAAGCTACACATCCTGTTCGAAAACAGCGATGTAAAGAAGGGCGACAAGATTGCCGTCTGCGGAAGAAATAGTAGCCAGTGGGCAGTAGCCTTCCTGGCCATTATTACTTACGGAGCCATTGTCGTACCTATACAGAACGAATTCAAGCCTGAGCAGATTCACAACATCGTGAACCACAGCGAAAGCAAACTTCTGTTCGTTGGTGACGTGGTAGCTACAGAGATAACACCAGAGGAGATGCCTTCGCTGGAAGGAATCATCTATCTTCCGGACAATTCGCTTGTCATCTCGCGCTCTGAGAAACTGACTTATGCGCGCGAGAACCTCAATGCAATGTTCGGACACAGATATCCTAAGTATTTCAGACCAGAACACGTGAAGTATCACGTAGACGATCCTGAAGAACTGGCAATGATCAACTATACCAGTGGAACTACCGGTTTCTCAAAAGGTGTGATGCTCCCATACAGAGCACTTTGGGGTAATCTCGACTACCTCATCGATTCAGTGAAACCTCATATAGGTAAGAACTGCAACATCCTTTCTACCCTTCCGATGGCTCACATGTATGGACTCATGACAGAATTTCTCTTCAATATAGTATTGGGTAATCATATCTTCTTCCTTACCCGTCTGCCGAGCCCAACGCTCATCTCAGAGGCGTTGTCAGAAATCAAGCCAGACATCCTCTATGCGGTGCCGCTTGTAGTAGACAAGATTGTAAGAAAGGAAGTATTCCCACATATCCAAACCAACCGTGCACGACTGCTGATGAACATGCCTGTCATCAATAAGCGCATCAAGGAGAAAGTTCGCGAGTTTGTATTGAGAAAGTTTGGCGAACGTCCTTGCGAGGTTGTTGTGGGTGGAGCGCCGCTCAACAAGGAGATAGAGAACTTCTTCATCAGCGTAGGTTTCCCTATCGCAATGGGATATGGTACCACTGAGACTGCTCCACTTATCACCTTTGCCCATCAGGACAACTATGTGGCAGGAAGCTGTGGTGTTGCCGTGAAGCACATGGAGGTAAAGGTTTTGAGCGATGACCCGGAGAACGTAGCCGGTGAACTGGTTTGCCGCGGCATCAATGTGATGAAGGGCTATTACAAGAATCAGGAGGCAACAGATGCCGTGATAGATAAAGACGGATGGTTCCATACAGGCGACCTGGCAACGATGGACGCCGACGGACATTTCTTCGTAAGAGGAAGAAGCAAGAACATGCTGCTGGGACCTAACGGACAGAACATCTATCCGGAAGAGATTGAGGACAAGCTCAACTCCATGGCTATGGTCAACGAGAGCATCGTAATACAAAACGATGACAAGCTGGTAGCTCTGGTTCATCCGGATATGGAAGAAGTTAACAACCTCGGCTTTACAGACGAAGACCTGGAGAACATCATGGAGCAGAACCGCAAGGAACTGAACTTGCAGATGCCTAGCTTCGCAAAGGTATCATGCATCAAACTTCATAATCAGGAATTTGAAAAGACAGCCAAGAAGTCTATCAAGCGTTACCTCTATCAGAACGCAATCTAGAGACAGGCCCTATCTGCTGACAGACCATCAGCAGATAAGGTCTATCATCAGCAAACAGACTTCAGTACGAGAAAAATATAAAAAAGCAAATCGTTAAATAACAAGAATATGGAGATTCCAAGCTTTAACGCACTCATTCAAAAGAGCATCGTAGACCATTGGGATATGGATGCTCTGACAGACTACAAGGGAGCAACCTTGCAGTACCATGATGTAGCACGCAAAATTGAGAAGCTACACATCATGTTTGAGAACTCTGGTGTAGTAAAGGGCGACAAGATAGCACTTTGCGGTCGAAATAGCGCAAACTGGGCTGTAGCATTCCTTGCTACTCTTACCTATGGTGCCATTGCCGTACCTATCCTGCATGAATTCATGCCAGACCAGATTCACAACATCGTAAACCACAGCGATGCCAAACTGCTCTTTGTGGGTGATGTTGTAGCTACACAGATTGATGCAACGAAGATGCCGGGTCTTGAAGGCATCATCTATATACCGGATTATTCACTTGTCGTTTCACGTACCGACAAGTTGACTTATGCGCGCGAACACCTCAACGAGATGTTCGGTATCAAGTATCCTAAGTACTTCCGCAAGAACCATGTCAACTACTATATGGAACAGAATCCGGATGAGTTGGCTATGATCAATTATACCAGCGGCACAACCGGTTTCTCCAAGGGAGTAATGGTTCCATACCGTGCACTCTGGGGCAATGCAGATTTCGCTGAGGACGTACTGGGTAAGAAGATTAAGCCGGGAGATTCTGTCATCAGTATCCTGCCGATGGCCCACATGTACGGCATGGCGTTTGAATTTATCTTCGAATTCATCAAGGGCTGCCACGTCTTCTATCTCACCCGCATCCCTAGTCCAGCCATCATCGCCGAGGCATTCGGCCGCATCAAGCCAGCCGTCATCATAGCTGTACCTCTGGTTATCGAGAAGATTATCCGCAAGAAGGTATTCCCTAAGATCCAGAACAACCGCATGCGTATGCTGCTCCACATGCCTGTAATCAGCAAGAAGGTGAAGGAGAAGATATGCGACCAGGTATCCAATGCCTTCGGTGGCAACTTCTACGAGGTGATTATCGGTGGTGCAGCCTTTAACCAGGAAGTGGAAAGTTTCCTCCATAGCGTAGGTTTCAAATATACCGTGGGATATGGCGCAACAGAATGTGCCCCTATCATCTGCTACGAGGATTACAAAAACTTCGTACCGGGCTCTTGCGGTAAGGCTGCCCTCCACATGATGGTCCGCATCGACAGTCCTGATCCTGAGAATGTACCAGGCGAAATCCTTGCCAAGGGTCCTAACGTAATGTTGGGTTACTATAAGAATGAGGAAGCTACCAAGCAGACCATCGACGAGAACGGATGGTATCATACAGGCGACCTCGGAACCATGGATGGTGACGGCAACGTCTTCATCAAGGGTCGTAGCAAGAACATGCTGCTCGGCGCAAACGGTCAGAATATCTACCCTGAGGAGATTGAGGATAAACTCAACTCTTTGGCTCTGGTAGCGGAAAGCGTGGTTGTACAGAAGGGCGACAAGCTCATTGCTCTGGTTCACCCAGACTATGATGAAGCTCAGACCCTGAATCTCGGTACCAACGAACTGGCAGATGTCATGGAGCAGAACCGCCAGGAGCTCAACACCATGATTCCTGCTTACAGCAAAGTATCAGAAATACGTATACATGAAGATGAGTTTGAAAAGACTCCTAAGAAGAGTATCAAGCGATTCCTCTATACGGCAGAATAAAGGCTTGCTGGTTATGATATGAAACAATAAAAAAGAGGGTGTGTCACAAGTCACATCCTCTTTTTTATTTATGATTATAATAATGTATTCGAGCGGATTCTGGACAGCGTTTCCGGCGTCATCTGCAGATAGCTTGCGATATAAGTGAGCGGAGCACGCAGAACCACCTGTGGGTTCATCTCGCACAGGCGCTTATATTTATTAGGTGCCGACTCAAATCGCATCAGATCGGCATGAATCTGAGACTGAATCAAACTCTCTTCCAGTATTTTACGATAAAGCATCTGGATATTGACATTACGCATAGCAGCCGCCTCCAGCTTCTTCTTCGGTAGCATATACACCAGAGTAGGCTCCAGAGCTTCCACCTGCAGGCGGGTAGGCTCTTCCTTAAAGAGGCTCTCAATGCACATAAAGATGGAATGATCCACACCCAGATGTTCGGTCACCTCCTTGCCATTTTTTAAGTAAAATTGGCGTATCAATCCCTTCTCGATGTACGAGATACCCATGCACTGTTCACCTTCAGGCAAGATCATCTCGCCCTTGCCATACTTGATAGGCTCAAGGATATCTTCCATCACATCGAGCTCATCATGAGTCATCGTACTATATTTACGCGCCAACTCGCGCGCAATATCACGCTTAGGGGTAATTACTTTAAAGTCTGCCATAATACTTAACCTCCTTTTCCTTTATACTTATATTAAATCATTAGTCGAGTTTGAGCACAGCCAGGAAGGCTTTCTGTGGAACTTCCACATTACCAATCTGCTTCATGCGCTTCTTACCCTTCTTCTGCTTCTCCAGCAACTTGCGCTTACGGCTCACGTCACCACCATAACATTTGGCAGTAACATCCTTGCGCACCTGCTTAACAGTCTCACGTGCCACAATCTTGGCACCGATAGCTGCCTGGATAGCAATATCGAACTGCTGACGAGGTATGAGGTCCTTCAACTTCTCGCACATTCTGCGGCCGAAGTTCACAGAGTTATCGCGGTGAGTCAAAGTACTCAATGCATCTACAGGCTCTCCATTCAACAGGATATCGAGCTTCACCAGGTCGGAATGACGGAATGAATCGATATGATAGTCGAACGAAGCATATCCCTTGGAGATACTCTTCAGCTTGTCATAGAAGTCGATGACGATTTCTCCCAACGGCAACATGAAGTGGAGCTCTACACGGTTTCCACTCACATATTCCTGGTTGATGAGTTCGCCTCGTTTATCCAGACAGAGTTTCATGATAGGTCCAATATAATTGGTTGCCGTAATGATGGTTGCCCGGATATATGGTTCCTCAATATGGTCTATCAGCGTTGGGTCTGGCAATCCGGAAGGATTGTGAACCTCTTTCACACCGCCCTGCTTGTCGTATACCATATAAGATACGTTAGGTACGGTAGTGATGACATCCATATTAAACTCACGGTCCAGTCTCTCCTGTACGATTTCCATGTGGAGCAATCCGAGGAATCCGCAACGGAAACCGAAGCCCAAAGCCACAGAACTCTCTGGCGAGAAAGTCAATGAAGCATCATTGAGCTGCAGTTTTTCGAGCGATGCACGCAGATTCTCGTAATCGCTAGGATCGATAGGATAAACACCGGCAAAGACCATAGGTTTCACTTCCTGGAAACCCGCAATCGCCTTGTCACAAGGACGGGCGATATGGGTAATGGTATCACCCACCTTTACCTCGGTAGCATTCTTGATACCCGAGATGATATAACCTACCTCACCGGTACCCAATTCCTGGCGTGGAATCATATCCATCTTCAAGACACCGATTTCATCTGCATCATATTCCATGCCGGTATTGAAGAACTTCACCTTATCTCCCTTACGGATCACGCCATTCTCTATCTTGAAATAGGCGATGATGCCGCGGAAAGAGTTGAATACAGAGTCGAAAATCAAAGCCTGAAGCGGTGCCTTCTCGTCTCCTACCGGAGCAGGAACACGATTAACAACAGCTTCCAGTATATCTTCTACACCTTCACCGGTCTTACCTGAAGCACGGAGAATATCCTCATGCTTACAACCGATTAGGTCTACTATTTCATCTTCTACCTCATCAGGCATAGCTGAAGGCATATCTATCTTATTGATTACCGGAATAATCTCCAGGTCGTGCTCGATAGCCATATAGAGGTTTGAAATGGTCTGTGCCTGAACGCCTTGAGTTGCGTCAACAACCAGCAGTGCTCCCTCGCAAGCAGCGATGGAACGGGAAACTTCGTATGAGAAGTCAACGTGTCCCGGAGTATCGATAAGATTCAGGATATAGGTCTGTCCATCCTTTGCCTTATATTCCATTTGGATAGCGTGACTCTTGATCGTGATACCACGTTCTCTTTCCAAATCCATATCATCAAGCATCTGTCCTTCAGTAATCTTGATGGTCTGAGTCTTCTCCAGAAGTCGGTCTGCCAAGGTACTTTTACCATGGTCTATATGTGCAATAATGCAGAAATTTCTTATTTTATTTATATTCTCCATATAATTTTCTCTCTTTAGAGTGCAAAGATAGTATTTTTTTTCGTATCTTTGCACAAAATATTGAAAATAATAGAGATTTTTAGATAAAAAATAGAAAAATCATGAAGAAAAAGTTGATTTACATCGGTATTTTTGCTTCTTTGCTCGTTTCTTGTACAGAAAGTCTGGAGGACAAAGCGGCTCGTGAAGCCAAGGAATATACTGAAAAATACTGTCCTACTCCATACGTCAACGACGCCAGGACTGACAGTGCTGCATTTGATAAAACCAAGAAGATATATACGTACTATATCTCTTTGAGAAACAAGGCAGATAACAAGAAGGCGATTGATGCCAACAAGGGTAAACTCCATAAGATTCAGAAGGAAGCCCTGGACAACAACCCTGGTCTGAAAAAATATAAGGAAGAGCATTTCACCTTCCGTTTCGTATATCATTCGGCTAAGAACCCGAAGGAGGTGTTGCTGGATGATATCTTCAAGTATTAGAAAAGACACGGAGTACTAGTAGTAAAAAGGCACGGATCACTACTAGTAATCCGTGCCTAAAATACTCTTAATATCCCATTTCCTGCAAAGCTGTCGCCAACTGGTCTGGACAGCTTGTAGGCTTATTGCCACAAGTGATACCCTTCAGTCGGGCGATAACCTCCTTTGCCTTCATGCCCTTAATCAAAGCACAAACGCCCTTGGTATTGCCATCGCAGCCTCCGATGAACTGGGCATCCTGCACATTTCCATCTTCATCTATACTGATGCAGATGTATTTTGAGCAGGTGCCATGAGTCTGATAAGTTACTTTCTGCAACTTATCCTGTTTGTCTTGCTGCAACATAATGCTTATTCTGCGTCTGCAGGAATCTCTGGCTTCATGTTGGTATAAACAGTCTGAACATCGTCAAACTCTTCCAACTTCTCAACCATCTTGTCGATAGTTTCGCGCTCCTCAGGAGTTACATCCTTCAAATCGTTAGGGATGTAAGTGAACTCAGCACCAGTTACCTCGAAACCCTCAGCCTCCAGGTGCTTCTGAATCTCACCGAAGCTTGTAGGAGCACCATAGATTGTGATTTCGTTGTTCTCCTCATCCTCATCAAACTCATCTTCTACGCCGTAGTCGATCAGGTCGAGAATCATCTCGTCCATATCCAGACCTTCCTTCTTCTTGAATGTGAACACAGCCTTGTGGTCGAAGAGGAAAGACAGAGAACCTGTTGTACCCAAGTTTCCGCTGAACTTGTTGAAGATAGAACGAACGTCAGCAACCGTACGTGTAGTGTTGTCTGTCAGAGTATCAACGAAGACAGCCACTCCGTGAGGGCCATATCCCTCGTATGTTACCTCCTTGTAATCGCTGGTATCCTTGCCACAAGCGTTCTTGATGGCACGAGCGATGTTATCCTTAGGCATGTTCTCACGCTTACAGTTAGCGATGATAGCACGCAATGATGGGTTGTTCTCTGGTTCTGGACCGCCTGCCTTTACAGCGATGGCAATCTGCTTACCCAACTTAGTAAATGTCTTGGCCATGTGGCCCCATCTTTTCAGCTTTGTAGCTTTACGATATTCAAATGCTCTTCCCATTGGAATAAAATTTTAAATGTTTATCGTTTGTTTATAATATTATCTTAATTCTGCACTGAGCACCTTCTGCATTATCTCAATTCTGCATTGAGCTTGCTTGTAAGGTTGGCTATGAGCTTCTTCATGATAGCATCTATCTGCTTATCATTCAGAGTCTTCTCCTCATCCTGCAGGATGAAGTTAACGGCATAACTCTTCTTGCCCTCTGGCAAATGCTCACCCTCGTAAACATCGAAGAGAACAACGCTCTTCAGAAGTTTCTTCTCTGTCTGGCGGGCAATCTGCTCAATCTGAGCGAACTCTACATTCTTATCTACGAGCAATGCAAGGTCGCGGCTCACTGAAGGATACTTGCTGATGTCGGTGTAAGTAAGGTTCACCTTCTTCACTGCCTTCATCAGGTTATCCCAGTGGATATCAGCATAGAATACATCCTGCTCAATATCGAATGCTTTCTTCAACTTCAGGCTCAGGATACCCAGTTCTACCAATACCTTACCGGCACGGGTCTCGTAATTTACGCCCTTAGAGAAGATGTTATTGTCGCTGTGCTTGATAACCACGTTGTTCTGTGGCATACCCACACGGCGGAGAACATTCTCTACCACAGCCTTCAGCTCGTAGATGTTGCTCTGCTCATCAGCATGAGCCCAACTGCCCTCTACGCGCTTACCGGTGATGAAGAGAGACATGTGAGCCTCCTGAGAGTAAGCCTTGATAGGACTCTCCTCACTCCACTTCTCCTTATTATATATATAGGTGTTACCCACCTCGAAGAACTTCAGGTTCTGGCTCTTATGGTTGATGTTGCGAACCACGCTCTCCAAACCACCGAACAGCATCGTCTGGCGCATCACACCGAGATCAGCACTCAATGGGTTCATCACCTTCACGGTTGTCTCGTTAGGATACTTGTTGAGGTCGAAGTCGGTATAGTAGCTAGCCTTGCTCAGAGAGTTGTTGAGAATCTCCATGAAGCCCTCGCCTACCAGCTGCTCTGCCACGAGGTTCTGGCTGTGATAAGCCTTATCCTCATCGCCCTGAACAGTCAGGGAGCTCTTCAACTGGGTTGGAATCTCCACATTATTATATCCGTAGATACGGAGAATATCCTCTACTACATCACAAGGACGCTGAACATCCACGCGATAAGCAGGAACCAGCAGGTCGATGCCCTCAGCATCTTCCTTCACGATCTTCATCTCCAGAGATGTGGCGATATTCTTGATGGTCTCAGCACCAATCTCCTTACCGATGAGGCGGTGAGCATACTCATAGTTCAGGCGAACTGGGAAATCCTGCATTGGCTCTGGATATACATCCTTGATCTGCATGGAAATCTTGCCGCCAGCCAACTGCTTGCAGAGGATAGCAGCCTGCTTCAATGCATAAATCTGTCCGTTTGGATCTACGCCACGTTCAAAACGGTAGCTGGCATCTGTGCTCAAGCCATGACGGCGAGCGCTCTTGCGGATCCATGTTGGGTGGAAGTAAGCACTCTCCAGAACCACGCTCTTGGTGGTCTCGTAAGTACCGGAACCCTTACCGCCGAAGATACCGGCGATACACATTGGCTCCTCAGCATTGCAGATGCTCAGGTCGTGCTCACCCAGGGTGTGTTCCTCGCCATCCAGGGTCACGAACTTGGTGCCCTCTGGCTGGGTGCGGACTACAATCTTATGACCGGTAACCATGTCTGCATCGAAGCAGTGCAATGGCTGGCCGTATGCCATCATGATGTAGTTGGTGATATCCACGATATTGTTGATAGGGCGCAAGCCGATGATGTTCAGCTTATCCTGCAACCACTTTGGACTTTCCTTCACCTCACAACCGGTAATGCTTACACAGGCATAACGCTTGCAAGCCTCAGTATTCTGGATTTCAACATCGATAGGAAGATCCTCGTTGTCTACCACAAACTCATCGCAAGATGGGCGATGCAAGCTTGTCTTGTAGCCATTCTGCTTCAACCAGGCATACAGGTCGCGGGCTACACCCCAGTGACCGAGCGCATCAGCACGGTTGGCTGTGATATCAATCTCGATGAGCCAGTCGCTCTCCAGGTGATAATACTCAGCAGCAGGCTGACCTACCGGAGCATCTTCTGGGAGTACGATGATGCCGTCGTGAGAGATACCTACACCAATCTCATCCTCAGCACAGATCATACCCAAACTCTCTACACCGCGGAGTTTGCTCTTCTTGATGGTAAAACTCTGGTCGCCATCGTAAAGCACGCAGCCCAAATCTGCCACGATAACCTTCTGACCTGCAGCAACGTTAGGAGCACCACAGACAATCTGCTGAGGTTCGCCCTTACCCAAGTCAACGGTTGTAACATGGAGGTGATCACTATTAGGATGCTCCTCGCATGTCAACACCTTACCAACATAGAGACCTTTCAGTCCGCCCTTGACAGACTGAACTTCTTCCAAAGCGTCAACTTCGAGTCCGCAAGAGGTCAACGCGTCCGCAGTCTCCTGTGGTGTCAAATCGAAATCGACGTATTCTTTAAGCCATTTGTATGAAACGTTCATTATAATGATTTTTTATTTTATTTCTATTTTGAAAAACCCGAAGAAACATCATTCGGGCTATGCATGTTCTAAAACTCTGCAAAAATACAAAAAAAAATGCATATAAACAAATAACATTCGCCATTTTTGCACTATTTAAAATAAATACATGCAAAAATGGCGAATGCCTTGGTTTTTATTCGAAAACTTCGTCGATGCTGCCACCTCCTACTTCCTCAAAGTCATCCTGTTCGGCTGCCTTGCGGGAACAAGGATCGTATTCTTCCGGCAAATCGAACTTGATAGCAGGACTGATACCCAGCGACGGGTCGGCATAAACCTTCTTCATGAATATCGCCCAGATAGGCAAAGCCATGGTAGCACCCTGACCCATACTCATGGAATCGAAGTGGATATCACGCTCCTCACCACCTACCCAGCAGCCACTTACGAGTTGTGGAGTAAAGCCGATAAACCAACCGTCGCTGTTGTTATTGGTAGTACCGGTCTTGGCGCCAATCTGTCCTTCCAGATTATAACGGTAGCGCAGTCTTCCTGCCGTACCATTATCCACAACGCCCATCAGCATGGTGAGCATCTTCATGGCATTATCGGCACTGATCACCTCGTTCATACGTGGCTGGAAGGTAGCAATCGTATTACCTTCATTATCCTCGATACGGCTCACAAACATTGGAGCAGTACGGATGCCGTGGTTGGCAAATACGGTATAAGCGCTCACCATCTCGCTGACACTTACCTCGCATGGTCCCAGACAGAGACTCATGGATGCATGGATATCAGGATTGTTGATGCCGAAGTCGCGCAACATCTGTACGAACTGCTGCGGATTGAGCTTACTCATCAAATAAGCACTCACCCAGTTGCTACTCTGCGCCAATCCCCAACTCAGCGGAACCATCTGTCCGGCACGTGAATGGTTGGCATTGCGAGGTGTCCACGGACGACCTGCCACCATATAGGTCTGCTGACGGTTAGGCGCCAGATCGCAAGGCTGGAAGCCGTTAGACATCGCCAGACTGTAAAGGAATGGCTTGATGGTAGAACCCACCTGCCGGCGTCCCAGACTCACCATATCATACATGAAATGAGTATAATCCAATCCACCCACATACGCCTTCACAGCACCCGTCTTAGGATCCATGCTCATAAAACCGCTACGCAGAAAACTCTTGTAATAACGGATAGAATCGAGCGGACTCATCAGCGTATCAATATCACCATGATAGGTAAATACGGTCATCTCCTGCTTCTTGCGGAATGCCGCCTTGATTTCATCCTCAGAATATCCCGCAGCCTTCATCGTACGGTAACGCTCACTCTGAGTGATACTGCGGTTCAGTATACTCTTAATCTGTTGCGGTGTCAGCTTATCGCTGTATGGCGAGCTTGGCTTGCGGGCTATCTCTGCACTGAAGCGAGGCTGCAGATAGCGGGCTACATGCTGATACATAGCCTCTTCCGCATACTGCTGCATACGGCTATCGATAGTTGTAAACACCTTCAGTCCATCACTGTATACATTATATGGCGAACCATCCTTCTTATAGTTCTTGTTGCACCATCCATAGAGCGGATCATTATCCCACTGGATAGAATCCACCACAAACTGGGCACGGTTCCAGGATGGATAATCACTACGCTCCGGACGCTTAGCCATCATATACTGGCGAAGGAACTCACGCAGATAAGTAGCCGAGCCGTCCTTATGGTCGGTACGGTGGAAATTGAGTGTCAGCGGTTCAGCAGCATACTGGCTATACTCGCTCCGGCTCAGATATCCCGCCTTTACCATCTGCGAAAGAACCACATTTCTGCGCTCCCTCGCTCTCTCCGGATAGCGAACCGGATTGAAGAGCGACGGATTCTTGCACAGTCCGATGAGCGTTGCCGACTCACAGAGGGTCAGATTCTTCGGTTCCTTATTAAAATAGGTATTGGCCGCCGTCTTGATTCCTACAGCATTGTGCAGGAAATCGAAGTAATTGAGATAGAGAGCCAGAATCTCCTCTTTGGTATAATAGCGTTCCAGCTTCACCGCAATCACCCACTCTATCGGCTTCTGCAACAATCGTTCCATTGTACTGCCTGCCTTCTCAGAATAAAGCTGCTTGGCGAGCTGCTGCGTGATGGTACTTCCACCACCCGCATTAGTCTGTCCCAGGATACCACGCTTGACGATGGCACGTCCCAGTGCACGGAAGTCGATACCTGAATGCTCATAGAATCGCTCATCCTCAGTAGCCACCAGTGCCTTTATTAAATAAGGTGACATTTTCTTGTAAGGAATCACGATACGGTTCTCCTTGTTCAGGTTCCACGTACCAAGCACCTTGCCATCGGCAGAGTAAACCTGGGTGGCAAATCTGTTGATAGGATTCTGCAGATCCTCAATGTCGGGCATGTAGCCAATCATTCCAAACCAGATGGCAACAAAGGCAAGAATTACCATGAGTATTCCAGTGCCGAAAACAGCCCATAAAATATGTATAAATCGCTTTCTCATCACTATTTCTTTAAATATTTGTGCAAAATTACATAAAAGTTTTGACTTATCACACATAAATCAGATTTTTTATGTAACTTTGTGGGCGATTTTAGAACATTCAATCAAATTTCAAATGGAAAAACATAATTTTGTGACCATTGCAGACCTTTCCAAGGAGAAAATCATGTACCTCCTGGAAATGGCGCAAGAGTTCGAAAAGCACCCGAACAGGGAGTTGTTGAAGGGAAAGGTCGTAGCGACCCTTTTCTTCGAGCCATCTACTCGTACCCAACTCAGTTTCCAAACCGCTGCCAACCGTCTTGGTGCCCGTGTCATTGGTTTCTCTGATGCCAAGACATCCAGTACCACCAAGGGTGAGACCCTCAAGGATACCATCCTGATGGTAAGCAACTATGCCGATGTAATCGCCATGCGCCATTTCATCGAGGGAGCAGCCCAGTATGCCAGTGAGGTAGCACCAGTGCCTATCGTAAATGCAGGCGACGGCGCTCACATGCATCCTTCACAGTGCCTGCTCGACCTCTACTCTATCTACAAGACCCAGGGTACCCTGGAGAACTTGAACATCTATCTTGTGGGTGACCTCAAATATGGCCGCACCGTTCACTCACTTATCACAGCTATGCGCCACTTCAATCCTACTTTCCATTTCATCGCACCTAAGGAACTCGCCATGCCAGAAGAGTATAAACTCTACTGCAAGGAGCACAACATCAAATATGTTGAGCACGAGGACTTTAACGAAGATGTGATTGCAGGTGCCGACATTCTCTACATGACCCGTGTACAGAAGGAGCGTTTCAGCGACCTGATGGAGTATGAACGCGTAAAGAACGTGTATATCCTGAAGCGCGACATGCTCTGCAAGGCGAAGGAAAACATGAAGATCATGCATCCGCTGCCACGCGTGAACGAGATTGCTTACGATGTAGATGATGATCCACATGCATACTATATCCAGCAGGCTCAGAACGGTCTCTATGCGCGTGAGGCTATCTTCTGCCACTGCCTCGGCATCTCGCTCGATGATGTGAAGAACGATAAAAGCATAATTGAATAATGTTGAATGTTGAATGTTGAATGTTGAATGTTGAGTTGCCTAACGGACACTTAACATGGGCCTCAAGGGCGCAAGCCTCACTCAACATTCAACACTCAACATTCAACACTCAACATTCAACACTCAACACTCAACATTTAAAAAAAAAGAGATGGGAAACAATAAAAGTCAATTAGTGGTTGCGGCTATCGAGAACGGTACCGTAATCGACCATATACCAGCCGAAAAGACCTATCAGGTAGTAAATCTGCTCCAGTTGGAGAAGATGGAGACTCCTGTTACTATCGGCTACAACCTGCCAAGCAAGAAGATTGGCAAGAAGGGCATCATCAAGGTTGCCAACAAGTATTTTACCGATGAGGAAATCAACCGACTCTCTGTCGTTGCGCCTAACATCGGACTGAGTATCATCAAAGACTACGAAATCGTAGAGAAGAAGACCGTCAAGACTCCTGATACGCTGAAGGGCATCGTAAAGTGCAACAACCCTAAGTGCATCACCAACAACGAGCCTATGCAGACCCTCTTCCATACCGTAGACAAAGTGCTCGGTATCGTACGTTGCCACTACTGCGACAAAGAGCAGCAATTGGGCAAAGTAGAGCTCTGCAAGTAATAAAAACAGGTAGTTTATAACAAAAAGTAAGCAATATCACTCAAAATGTTACGATTTATTTGGTAGTTTGAGAGATATTGCTTATTTTTGCATCCGATTTCATTAAACATCAACCATAAAAAGTAAAGGGAAATGGTAAAAGATCAAGAGATTTTCGACTTAATCGAAAGAGAACATCAGCGCCAGCTGAAAGGTATGGAGCTTATCGCTTCTGAGAATTTCGTGAGTGACGAGGTGATGAACGCTATGGGTTCTTACCTTACTAATAAGTATGCAGAGGGTCTGCCAGGCAAGCGCTATTATGGCGGATGCCAGGTAGTTGACATCGTAGAGAACCTCGCCATCGAGCGTGTAAAGAAGGTGTTCGGTGCTGAGTATGCCAACGTACAGCCTCACTCTGGTGCGCAGGCTAACGCTGCTGTTCTGCTTGCCGTATTGAAGCCAGGCGATACCTTCATGGGCTTGAACCTCGACCACGGCGGCCACCTCTCTCATGGTAGCCACGTCAATACATCCGGTATTCTCTACAACCCTATCGGTTACAACCTGAACAAGGAAACAGGCCGTGTAGACTACGACGAGATGGAGAAACTGGCTCTTGAGCACAAACCAAAACTGATTATCGGTGGTGGTAGCGCTTACAGCCGCGAGTGGGATTATGCTCGCATGCGCAAGATTGCCGATGAGGTAGGCGCTCTCCTCATGATTGATATGGCTCACCCTGCAGGTCTGATTGCAGCCGGTCTGCTCGACAACCCATTGAAGTATGCGCACATCGTTACTTCTACTACCCACAAGACCCTCCGTGGTCCTCGTGGCGGTATCATTCTGATGGGCAAAGATTTTGACAATCCATGGGGCTTGACTACCAAGAAGGGCGAGGTTAAGAAGATGAGCATGCTCTTGAATTCTGCCGTATTCCCAGGTCAGCAGGGTGGTCCGCTGGAGCACGTCATCGCTGCCAAGGCGGTAGCCTTCAATGAGAATCTGCAGCCTTCATGGAAGGAGTATGCTACTCAGGTAAAGAAGAATGCAGCCGTACTTGCAGATGACCTCATCGGTCGCGGATTCGGTATCGTGAGCGGTGGTACAGACAACCATTCTATGCTCGTAGACCTCCGAAGTAAATATCCAGATCTCACAGGTAAAGTCGCTGAGAATGCGCTGGTTGCAGCCGACATCACAGTCAACAAGAACATGGTCCCATTCGACAGCCGTTCAGCCTTCCAGACATCAGGTATCCGCCTGGGTACAGCAGCCATGACCACACGTGGCGCCAAGGAAGATATGATGCACCTCATTGCCGAACTCATCGAGGAGGTTCTGAATGCTCCTGAGGACGAGAAGGTCATTGCTCGCGTTCGCGAAAAGGTGAATGCTACAATGAAGGATTACCCTCTCTTCGCATACTAATCGTTACGGATAAATATAATTACAAACTGCGGGCCTTCCGTCCGCAGTTTTTTGTTTCATTTAATAAATAATAAAGAAAAGAGAAAATTTATGAAAAAGATGAAAAGCCTACTGCTCATGGCACTTGCGTTGCTCCCTGCGAGCAAAACTTTAGCACAGACCAACGCCCAAGTTTTCTACGACTTCGGCAGTGACCGCAAGTTTGTTACCCTCACACTCGAAATGTTCAAGCAGGACAAATGGGGTAACACCTATTTCTTTGTAGACCACGACTTCAATTACGACAAGATGGACACCAGCAGTCCAAACGTGGCACAGGGTGGAACCTATACAGAGATTTCACGTGCATTGAACTTCTGGCAGAACAGCCCAATGAAGAACTGGAGCCTCCACGTAGAGTATAATGGTGGTATTACCAAGAACTACCCTATCAACAATGCCTGGCTCTTCGGTGTGGAGTATTTCATGCACGACAAGAGTTTCAAGAACACCTTGACACTCCAGGCACTCTACAAGACTATCCGCAAGACCGACCAGAACGTGCCAATGCAGTTTACTGCTGTTTGGGGATGCAAAGACATCTTTGGATTAAAGGGATTGAACTTTAGCGGTTTCGCAGATTTCTGGTGGGAGAATCACAGTTCTTTCCTGGATAAGGATGGCGACCCGAAGCTCGACAAGGATGGCAACATCGATTACAAAGCTGAGCACACCGTCTTCACTACTGAGCCACAGCTCTGGTACAATGTAGGCCAGCACTTCGGCTGCGAGAACCTGAGCGTAGGTAGCGAGGTAGAAATCAGCCACAACTTCGGCAGCAATGCCGGCTGGATGGTTCGCCCTTGCCTCGGTGTAAAGTGGGACTTCTAATTACGAATTTCTTAACTGCGGAAAATTTTCAAAAATTCATTTTGAAAATTTTCCGCACTAATTCTTAACCACTTTATATTCTGTTTTTCAACAACTTACGTTACTTTCTTACTATCAATCCGCCATCAGAAATTCCTCCGATTCCACCTTTTTCCTTATTATACTGACGAGTTACACCGCTCAAGTTAACTCCGCCAACACCTTCGGATGTAGCGTTTACACTTTGGCAGTCAACCTTGGCTTTCACGCTGCCCACGCCTTCATTCTTGATAATCAGACTGCCGCCCTTAAACATTCCCAGATTAACAGAGCCTACGCCCTCATTATCCAGTTTCACACTTCCCATCTCAATCTTAGAGATTTTCACAGAGCCTACGCCTTCGTTATCAATGTTCATATCATCTCCAGCCACATCATCGATATTTACCGAGCCAACACCCTCGTTGGTTACCTCCAGTTTGTTGGCAAGAATCTTCCCAATCTTGACAGAGCCTACACCCTCGTTATCGATTTTCAGGCGGTCGCTATTAATCGTCTTGGCATAGAATGAACCCACGCCTTCCTGTGCAATCTTCACCAGGTCAGGACTGGTGATATAAATCTTGAGTCTATTCTTTTCAGAGTTACACGCGGCAGGCACCTTGAGTTTTCCGTTGAGTCCGATCTTCACCTCGCCGTCACGATAAACCACCTTGAGTTTCTCCTTAAGCTTCTGTACGAACTCAGCATCCTTGATGGCAGAGTAATCCAATCGAACGCTGCATTCATCGCCATTATTCTGGGTATAATAAACGCTGGCAATCACATCCACGTCGATCGCCTTGAAAGGCTTCTCAGTCAAATCATCCTGCGTAAAGTTGAGACTTCCCTTCATTTCACTGGCAGAAGATCCCATACTGCAAGAACTCAAGCCCATTGGGGCAAAGAATAAAGCGGCAGCCACCGCCCAAATACATAATTTCTTCATATCATTTCTATTTTATGTTTCTAAATACGTGATATACCGAAAACCTTTCTGTTTCGGAAATCTGATGGTTAGACGTAAGAAGATACATAAAGGTTGCAGGATAAGAGAAAAAATGCAGAAAAAAAAAAGTGCAACAGAAAGCTATTCTCACTGGAACAGCCTCCTGTTCTTACTGAAATAGCCTTCGTTAGTCACTGAAACAGCCTTCGTTAGTCACTGAAATAATATTCGTTGACTATTGAAGTAAGCCTCACTCCAATTTCAAGCAAACAATACACCATAACATCAAGGTATTCAAGGAAAAGGCACAAATTCTACAAGGCGTTCCAATAGATTTATTTTTCTCTATCCCCAATGCAAAAAATTTCCTAAAAATTTGGAAGTTACAAATTTTCAGCGTATCTTTGCAGAAGATTGTACGGCGCTCGGCAATTCGAAAGCAGCTTTCATTGCACTCACTGACATAATCTTTGCAAAAGTATTAATTTAAATGAATCGCGTATGAAACAGGTAGAAGAAAGATACATCAGTTTGCTGACCGATTTCGGTTTCAAGCGAATATTTGGAACAGCAATGAACAAGGATTTGCTCATTTGCTTCCTCAACAGCTTGTTTAATGGCAAACAGGTTGTGAAGGACGTGTCGTATCTGAACCCGGAGCACGTGGGAGATGTATATACCGACCGCAGAGCCATCTTTGATGTATATTGTGAGGGCGAAAACGGCGAAAAGTTCATCGTAGAAATGCAGAATGCGTACCAGACGTATTTCAAGGATCGCGCCCTCTTCTACTCCACCTTCCCTATCCGTGAACAGGCACCCAAGGGGAATGAGTGGGATTTCAAACTCAATCATGTCTATACCGTAGCCCTGCTCAACTTCAGCATGAACGAGGACGCATTCGACAAGGAGAAAATCCGCCATCATGTGCAGTTGTGCGACACAGCTACCCACAAAGTATTTTACGACAAACTCGAATATATCTATGTAGAGATTTCCAAGTTCAACAAACCCCTGGAAGAACTGGATACGCTCTACGAGAAGTGGCTCTATGCACTGAAGAACCTCTATAAGCTTACCCAGCGCCCTAAAGAGCTGTGCGACAAAGTCTTCGACCGTCTCTTCGAGGAAGCCGAGATAGCCAAGTTCACTCCGCAGGAAATGAGGGAGTACGAAACCAGCAAGATGGCATATCGCGACATCAAGAATTCCGTAGACACCGCCAAGCGTGAAGGTATAGCTGAAGGTATGGAAAAAAGAAGTCTTGAGATTGCCAGAAAGATGCTGGCAAAGGGCATAGATGAAGCGACGGTAAAGGAAATAACCGGGCTGTCGGCGGAACATATACTGCAGCTAAAAGCAGAAATATAGATTACTTACTGAACTTTCGCATGTGATTCAAGTACGGGCTGAAGGCCCAAAAGCTCCTAGCCCAGGGCATCGCCCTGGGTATAATAGCAATCAGCAAGGCGCCCTGTAAGGGCAAAAGCCTTGTAAATACCCGGTTCTTTAAAGCTTTTGCCCTTACAGGGCGACAGGGTTGCGTCCTTGATTACCCAGGGCGCTGCCCTGGGCTAGGAGCTTCTGCCCTTTCAGGGCGAGTGGAGCCAACTGGCGAAAATTCAGTAACGGAAAATTTGCAGCAGGCTTTAAAAGATTAGAATTATGATTTCAGAAAAAGAACTACCTTCACCTCGTCACCACAACACATATCCATCATCGTATTCCCAACATTTGTTTTCCTGGTTTACTGAACGACCGTAGGGAGTGATAACTTCTTTAACTTTCCTTAAACTTCTTTAACCGCTTAAACTTCTTTAACTCTTTTAACTTCTGAACTTGCCTTAAACATAAATCATCTAATATGCGAAACTTCACTAGTGTCCCGTTAAAACGAGACGATTATTAAATAAGTTATTAATACTCAAA
>ERZ1023881.14-NODE-14-length-108515-cov-47.432556_pt1 | contig 108515 bp, 93 predicted proteins | sample MGYA00380393_ERZ1023881 | MGnify/ENA primary metagenome ERZ1023881 (study PRJEB33179, sample SAMN07449004) | human gut metagenome | biome: Human-gut; feature: Human associated habitat; material: Faeces | host: Homo sapiens | place: India: Bhopal | collected... | reverse complement strand
TTACGTTCCAACCTCTCTTATTCTCCTTTGGCTGCTTTAGAGCTTTATGTTAATAAATCTAACTCGCAGTTTTGCGGGGCGAGAAACATAGAGTTATGCCAGAGAAAGCACCGTTTCTTGTTGGTAGAAGTTTCTCGCTTGAGAGCTTTACGCATAAAGCAAAAAGCGTGACAGTGACAGTTACAGTTTCATTTTCTTCTTCTCCTCCTATCCCCAAAAAGGGTAAAGAGAAATTTTATATTTATATATATATATATATATAAATATAACTATCTAATTATACTTTTTTCACACTTCGGACTTCTTGAAGGGAAAGTTGCGGAAAATTAAACTGTAACTGTCACTGTCACGCTTTGGGCTGTCATGGAGAGGTGGAAGAGTTCAACTGTACAGTTAGAAAGAGTTCTGTCATGCCCTTGAAATATTTATTTTCATTTTTTCCGTAAAATCCTTGCTTGTTTCAAAAATAAATTGTACTTTTGGAGCATGAATAACAAGCTATTCTTATCTTATGTATGATAAAAGCATGAAAGTTAGCGAGTTATCTCATAGTAACAAACAATGGTGAAAACCAAAAACCTGAACGCAAGCCCCGCTTGGCAGAGTGAACGCTCTCCAGGCGGGGTTTCTGCATTCATAAATTGATAATAGTGAATGAAAAATCCATTTGAATGGTTCCATAAGCTATATTATGGAGAGAAGAATAGCCTTAGTGCTTTTGACACAAAGAATCCTACGTCGCTTGATTCGTTGCTCAAGAAAATCTATATGATTGGGCGCAAGCACGTGAATCTGCGCATGAAGAATTCGCTACCTGCATTCAATGCAGCCTATTATGTAGCCGTCTGTTTAGCTAATACAGAAGGCATAGACGAGTCGAATTTTGATGATGAAATTGATCATGCAATCCGTATCATCTGGACAGAAGATTATAACAGACATCATCAAGACTATGGGGCTTGTTTTCCTTTTGCCGAACTTATGCTGATCAAATGGATGGTCTATGCCATATTATCTCGCCAGGAGAGCATATCAGATGAAATGGAGTTCTTCCTGCAAGAATTCAGGGATAAACTCCAGGCGGATGTGACGGATGAAGATTTGTCCAATTCTGAGGAAGGGAATGAATTAGCTTTTTTATTGGAGATTCCGGCAGTTATAGATGATTGGAAGTATCGTTATCATACGGATTTGCATCCACATCCTTTGGATCCCAAGTATTATTCCTTCTTTACGTGGGTGAATCAAGTTCGTTTATATACGTTGGAAGAGCTGGAGGCGCAAATATCATTCTTTCCCACCCAAGATGAGCAAATGGCATTCTTGTGTTGGGCAAAGAATGCTGCAAAGCAAGCTCCGTCTAAAGAGTGTTCTTGTGCTACTTCTGATGACGAATCTTTACCCTTTTAATTCTTTAACTTCATAATATCGAAATGGAAATAACAGATGAATTATATGCCGACCTTTCCAAGCGTATAAAGGCCGGAGAGTTTTTGAAGAAGGGTACCACTTTTGCCAGTCTGCCTTCTTTTTCTGAGGGTGCCTCTTCTGCCAGTTTGCCCTCTCTCCCTGAGGGTGCAGATGAGCGTATGCAGTCGTTTTACGAAGATTGCCAGGCATCGCGTGCTTTAGACGAGAAGAAGATCAAGGCCTTGGAAAATGAGATCCAGGTTTTGAAAGATGAGGCAAAGGCACGGATGGGGCGCAATGATGCGAATGAAGCGATTGCAGAGTTCAATTCAGCGTTGGAAACTGATTACGATAATTACAAGGCTGAGTCGGAGAAGACCATCACTACGCTGAAGGAGGCGCTGGATGATGCCCGAAAGTTATCTACTGATGCCTTGGACAGAAATAAGAAACTGCTGAAGGAAATTGAGCGGTTGAGAGCCAAGAATGAAACACTTAGCAGTTTTGAAGCTATATCATATAAGCGTATGCCGCCACCTGTGCATGAAGAAAGCGGGAAAGATGATGGCAGCAAGGCAAAGGCCAAGATTGCGAAGAAGATCATCAAGGCTGGCGTGGATTATGCTTCTGATATTGCAAAGGTAAAAACCCCGGAGGATGGACACATGTGTATGCGCTTGCTTGACTATATGCTGGAAGAGGGTGTAAAGAAGGAGCTCTCTCATGACAAGGATACCCAATATGAACTGGGTAACATGATTCTGGGTATCATTCCAAACCGTGATAGGGCAATAGAGGAAATGAATGCCCGTAAGGTTGAAAATGAAGCTAGAGTTGTAGTCAGCAACGGCGGAATTTACAATAACGAGGTAAACAATCAACGTGTCGTTCCGCAGAACACGGGCAATGTCCTGCCTGAAGAAGGGATGCAGCAGAATAAGTTGGAGGATATGCCGCAGAATAAGTTGGGAGGTGATCAGCAATGAAAGAGAATCGGAAAGAATCTAAGGTCGTCATCTGTCCTGGTGCTATCTACAACGAATATGTTGAGCACCAGAATATCTTTGGCGTGATGAATGTATATCCATCGGGTGGAGGTGAAGCTGGGCAGAAGAGCCAGAGCATGGCTCATGTCGGGCAGATTGGGAAGCCATCCCACAAGGGCAGAAACAGCGAGCACCTCTTTGCCCTCGACGATGCCTGCTACTGCAAGGATGAGGTGGAAACCCGCCAGCAGGTAAGCCTCTTCTGCCGATTCCTGAAGCAGAACGAGATGCAGGGCGAGCCTATCAGTGCTAAGGTGGATTCGCCCCTGAACATCGCCATTTTCTCTTTTGTGAGACATTGGAAGAAACTGGGTGTTATTCCTCCAAAACGAGTGGTGGGTGTAAACACCATCTTCAGATTCCTCTCGGAAGATTGCCGCATCAGCAACTATGCTACGGGCAAATCTTTCTATAATGCCTTCAATGGTAGAGAACCGAAACCGGATGCCGATATCGAGCGGAAAGTTGATGCTTTTTTCGAAGAAAACAGGTTTAATGATTGATGCTTTTTTCGAAAAAAATAGGTTTAATGATTAATCCTATTTTTCCTAAAAATCCTATTGGAAAAATTGCCGTATCTTTGCCCCGTAATCAGATGATAAGTCTGGTTACGGGGCTTTTTCATATACCGAGAAAACTGGTACCATTTCGAAGTTTCATGATGAGCCTGATGTAGAATATAATTTATGTTTTAGATTAGTTTAAAGATTAGTTTTAAAAGTTAGATCATGAAGGAAAAAATGAAAATCGTTAAGCTCCTTGCCACTCAGAGTGGAACGAGCCAGCAGACAGGTAAGCCTTGGAAATCTCGCGAGGTGGTTGTTGAGAGTGTGCAGAATGCAATGCATCCCGACCAGTATGTTGCCCGACTCTTTGGTGAGGCGGTGGATAAGTTTACGGCTCAGGAGGGTGAGGTGATTGGCATCGAACTCCGCCACAGCGTAAGAGAGTATAACGGCCGCTATTATGGCGAGACAAGCATCGCTGACTTTGAGCAGGTGCAGCCGTTTTAAGGGTGATTAGCAGAAAATTAAAGCATTTTACTAATCACAAAGTTCAACCTCAAAATTAAAAGTATCATGTATATTAAGGTACAGATTTCAGACGAAGTGTATAAGGCTCTTGTAGCCAGTGGGAAACGCAAGAGAGGCTCTATAGCCCTGGTAGGTCCTAAGGAGGGCAACTTCAATGCCTTCTCCTGCGGTAAGGTGCGAACCAAGCCCCGCAAGTTTGTCAAGCTGCCTCATGGGGTGGCAAGTGTAGATGAGGATTATGTGAGACTGCATCTCAACATCAACCGTCAGGAGACCGATATTGAGCCAGCCGAAGCCATCCGCTGCGAGAGTGAGGATGCGAGTGAATTTATCTTTAACAATCGTCTATGAGTTTCGGAATATCCAATAGTGTAATGAGCAGGGTGGTGCAGGTTTGCACCCCCGAGCTCTTCCACCAGGCTACCAGGAGCAGCGTGGTGAAGGATGTTTGTTCGCAGATAGCTGATGCGCTGGAGAGCAAGCGTCGTGGGGAGATGAATAACGAGGATTTCGAGACGCTGAAGACTCAGCTCAAGAAGCGCCTTCCGATACTTACTCCTCATGCCACCTTCAGGAATGGCCGCAGATGCAACAGCGATGCCATCCCCAGCGGCTTTTCCATCTATGATATCGACCATATCCCGAATCCTCGTGGATATTGGGAAGAGAAGAAGAAGCTGCTGGCAGAAAAGAAGATTGGGGTATTCATGGCTTCCGGGGATTTGCAAGCCCCGGAAAGCAAGGAGCCGGCCGGCTCTAAGCAGATGATCAGCGTTCTCGATCTGATAGTCCTGGTTCATGTAACTCCCTCTTCCGAGGGGTTGCGCCTCGTCTTTATCATTCCTGATGGTATGTCGCTGGCTGATGCCCAGAAATGGATGTCGCAGCAGCTGGGAGATGGGGAATATGATGTATGCGTGAAGGATCTGGCTCGTCCGTCTTTCATCGTTCCCGAAGACTATATCCTCTTTATCAATAATGAGGAATTGTTTAAGGAAAGAAAATTCACATTTAATAATTCAATTACTAATTCAGATGTTCAAGACAATCGACTTCCGGGCACTCACAGCCATCCTGCTGTTTCTTCTGGCTCTGCTATTCAGCCTGCCCAATCTGGTGATAGCAATGGTACTGCTGCTGGTGATCTCAGCCCTGCTGGAGCTCATCCTGCTGCTTGCCCGGAAATCTTCCCCACAGAGTATCAAGGCATTCCCTATTATCAGCTCATCCGCAAGCTGATAGAACTGCTTGGCGGCGAGCCGGAGCACGGATCGCGTAATTCATTTATCTTTACGCTTTCCTGCTATCTCCGCTACCTTTGCGATGACAATCCGGCATGGATCAAGCAGATCATTCCCATCTTCGGCGAAGACCAGAAACGAGCCTTCACCACCGTGGAGAGTGCCTGTAGCAGAAAGCAGTCGCACCGCATGCCCAGCATTGTGCGTACAGCCATCAAACTGGCTCAGGAGGCTGACAGCAAGGCGAAGGGGGAGGGAAGCTATGATGATGAAGATTTCGGCGATATCCATAATCCCGATTCCTATTTCTACAACATCCATCAGATGCCGCAGAAACTGCCCAAGCTCATCAAACTCCTCATCTCCAAGACGCCTTCCATCTATCGCCCTGCGGTATCTCAGGCTGTATTTCCGCCGCTGGCTTCGCATCTCCTGGAAACCCGATTCCGCTATATTGATAATGTAGAGCACGAAGCAACACTATCGTCAATCCTCTGCGCACCGACAGGAAGCGGAAAGGAGGCGATTACCCAACCGATCAACAGAATCATGGCGGATATCAGAAGACGTGACGCCGAGCAGCGTGAACGTGAAAGAAAATGGAAGGATGAATGCAACAGCAAGGGAGCCAACAAGGATAGGCGTGAACGTCCGGAAGGGCTTGTGATACAGGAGGTAAATATCGATATGACCAATCCGGCATTCGTGCTCCGCATGAAGGAAGCTGCGAATCATTTCCTCTATGCCAAGGTAAACGAACTGAACCTCTTCGATGCCCTCAAGGGCAAGACCAACCAGCATTTCCGCATCATGGAGCTGGCTTTCGACCTGGGCAATTACGGACAGGACCGAGTGGGCACCCAGAGCGTCACCGAGACGGTGAAGGTACGTTTTAACTGGAACGCCTGCTGTACTCCCAAGAAGTGCAGAGATTATTTCCGCAAGGTGGTAACCGATGGACCTATCTCCCGCATCTCGTTTGCCACCATCGAGCGTCGTCCCTGCGGTTCGGATATCCCCGTATATGGCACCTATGATGCCGCCTTTGATGAGGAACTGAAGCCCTACATCGACAATCTCCTGAAGGCGAGAGGGCTGGTAAACTGTCCGCAGGCGATGCGCCTAGCCAAGACTTTGGTGGAGGAAAATGCCGAGTTTTCGCGTCTCTCTCAGAACTATGTCTTCGAGAATCTGAGCTTTCGTGCCAACGTCATTGCCTATCTCAAGGCGTGCGTGCTCTATGTGGCCAATGGCATGAAGTGGGAGAAGTCGATTGAGGATTTCGTGAGATGGAGCGAGCGGTATGATCTGTGGTGCAAGTTAAAATTATTCGGACAGATGATTTATGATGCCGACAATGATGGCTCTGATATCCGGAAGACTTCGCCAAGAGGACCGATGAATCTGCTGGAGCTTCTGCCTGATGAATTCTCGCTCGATGATTATGTAAAGGTGAGACAGAAAGAGGGTTATGAAGACAACATCTCGAAGGCGAAGGTAGCGCTCAGACAATGGGAGCACCGGGGATATGTGGTAAGGATAGAGCGTGACAGTGACAGTTACAGTTTTATTTTCCGCAAGTTGAAGTTTCTGAAAGGTTCATCCTCCACTTCTTCCGGATCATCCTCCACTCCTTCTTCTTAGTAGTAATTAAATAATCTTATGCAAGTAGTAATTAAATAATCTTATGCTTATGGAAATAGTTTTAGAACGAATAGCCAAGAAAAATACTTATACCATCGGCAGACTGTATCTGCTTGCCGATGGTGATGTGATTCGCAAGTCGCTTTCGGGCAAGCGAGCTGGTGACAAGCGCAGCTTCAGACATAGTTTTGATATGCAGAAGTTGTCTGATGATACCTACTTCTGTGATACGATGGAGCCTACCTGGCGCAATCTGAAAGGGGTGGATCTGAAACCTCAGGAGGTGAATGCCAAGTATAGCAGGGTAAGCGGCAAAGTGGCGAGGAAGATTCCTGGCCACACTGCTATCCCCGAGGGTTCGTACCGCGTGCTCATCACTTTTTCGCCCAGTTTTAAGAAGTGGCTGCCGTATGTGCAGGGTGTGCCCGGTTTTGAGGGCATCCGCATCCATACCGGCAATTATCCCGACGATACTCAGGGCTGCATCCTGGTGGGCGAGAACAGGCTGAAGGGCATGGTGGTGAACTCCCGCATCTGGCTCACCCGCCTGATGAAGCGGATGGAGGAGGCGCAGCAGCAGGGAGAATCGGTTTGGATCACGATTATCTGATTTCTAAAAAAGTTGGTGGGCTTCATAAAATGAAGGTCACCAACTTTTCTGATATTGCTCCACAAAAGTTTGAGGAGTCATGATTTTAATTTGTTGCTTATCTTTTACTCCATCGAAATCCTTGATATTGATAGTTAACAATACATCGGCATCACAATTTAAAGCAGCCTGATACTGGTAACTGTCTTCTAAATCTTTAAACTTATCATCTATTACCCCTTGTTCTAGCCCTGCTTTTGAAGCTGTAACAATTTGAAATGTATCAAGAATACGAAGCAATATTTTCCGCTCGTTTACCAAACGCTCGGGGTTATAGATATTCATTCTTCTCAATTGTTTGTCTACCAAAAATGTTATGGTATAGAATCCCCCTTCTGACAAAAACAGAGTATTTTTGTCAGGTGATAATTTTATTATTTTAGCGACAGCTTCGAATTGCAGTCTTTTTTCTAAAAATTCCGCAATGATATTAGTATCACAAAAGATTTTCATATTCCGTATTTTTCTTCCAGATACTCATCACGAAGTTCCTTGTCACTCTTGTCTGAGGCAAATATACCAGCTAATTCGTCCCAACTAAACATCTTTGAGGAATTCAACTTCTGGGTTTCCTCAGCCTTAGGTGCTTCTACAATAATCTTTAGCAAGACCTTGTTTACCCAATCTTCGATATTGAGTTTGTCTTTTCTTGCAAATATTGCAGCTTTGTCATATACTTCCGGTCTTAATGTTATTGTTGCCATAATCAATATATTTATATTTAGCAATGCAAAACTACAATTTTTTCTTGAAACTACCAAGAAAATCATAGAAAAAAATAGGGCTTTCTAAAAAATGTATCTAAAAAGTTGGTGGGCTTCATAATTATGAAACCCACCACAAATCCCTAACCGAAAACGAAGGAACCCGATTCTGAATCTCTATGATTCGGAACCGGGCTCCAGGACTTAGTATCGAAAAAAATTAAAAAAATGTCTTACTTGAAGTATCTCTTGTAAAGACCTGCGAAACCTGCACAGTGGCGAGCCTCGTCCTTAGCCATCTCATGAACAGTATCGTGGATAGCATCAGAACCCTGCTCCTTGGCAAGCTTGGCAATGCGGAACTTGTCCTCGCAAGCACCCTTCTCAGCTGCGATGCGAGCCTCGAGATTGCTCTTGGTATCACCCAAAACCTCACCCAGCAACTCTGCAAAGCGAGATGCATGGTCAGCCTCCTCGAACGCATAGCGCTTGTAAGCCTCTGCAATCTCTGGATAACCCTCGCGGTCTGCCTGGCGAGCCATTGCAAGATACATACCTACCTCGCCACACTCACCTGCAAAGTGATCCTTCAATCCCTTGATGACCTCCTCATTGACGCCATCCTTATATGCCTGACCGAGAACGTGTACAGTAGCGAATGTCAAATCATCGTCCACTGTATCTTCCATCTCCTTGAACTTGCTGGCTGGAGCCTTGCAAATAGGGCACTTCTCTGGTGCCTCTGTACCCTCGTAGATGTAACCACAAACGGTGCAAATAAATTTCTTCTTCATAATGTTAATGTTTTAAAAATGTTCTTGTGTTGTATTATCTTATTACTATTAATTCTCTTGTCTTACGAATCATTTCGGCTTTCTGTTCCTGTTAATTCGTCTTCTTCTCCATCTTCTTGGCGCAAGCTGAACAAATGCCCTTGTAGTAGAGCTGTTCCTCCTGCACGATGTTTCCATCTATCACCTTGGTCTCTGTTACCCGTGGTGCTGGCTCATCGAAGAGGTCGATGATCTTGCCGCACTCCTTGCAGTAGAAGTGAACGTGTGGCTCGATGTTGCCATCATAGCATACGCGATGCTCGTCGATGGTGATCATCTGGGCTGCATTTACCTCACTCAGCATGCGGAGCGTGTTATACACTGTGGTACGGCTTAGGGTCGGTACCTTGTTCTCCAAAGCTTTGTAAACATCTTCGATGTTTGGGTGGGTAGGGTGCTTGATCAGGTAGTCCAGGATTGCCAGTCTCTGTACTGATGGTCTGATGCCTTTCTCTACCAATCTGTTGTAAGCTTCTGTTTTTTTCATATTCCTATCTCTTGATTGATTTTTACGTTTGCAAAGGTAATGAATTTATTTCTATCTACCAAATAATTCTGTAAAATATCCAAAATAATAGGTATTATTTTTAGATAATTTACAGAATTAAATGTTTATTCACAAAAAAGAGGCTATTTTCCGGTCTTTACGCCCAGGAATTTATCTACCATCATCAGCTGTTTGAGCTGGAAGGCTGGCTTGCATGCCTTCTTTGCCTTGAGCTTGATGGTGAAGAGATCGCGGGTGCCCTCTACGGCTGGCTGCTCACCGATGTTGACGAAGGTAGGGTAGAGCACCTTGCTGCCATCTGAGTGCAGACGGTCCTTGGTGAGGTTCTCCATCTTGCCCATATCCTTCACATCCACTCCGATGAACTCGTATTCGGTGGCGCTGTATGGCAGGGCGAAGCTCAGGGCATTGAGCGATACGAGACCCTTGCCCTTTACGGTGAGGGTGATGGTTTCGCCTGCCTTGTACATCTTCTTGTCGGCTGCGAGACTGATGCTGCCCTCTACGGCTGGCACCTTCTTGCTGCTTACTCCGCTCTTGAGCTGGGTAGCCACCACGGAGATATCGTAGGCGTCGATGAGACCGTTGCCGTTGATATCGCCCTTGCTTACGTAGCCCTCGAAGTCCTTGTCGCCCCTGCGCAATCCGCAGTAGTTGAGGTAAGAGGTGAAGTCGTTCTCGTCGATGCGGCCGTCGTGGTTGATGTCGCCAGCCTTCTCCATCTTGCTGCCCGGAACCTTGAATACATACATCTCGGCACCCGAGCCCATTCCGCCTCGGGCTTCCTCTACGGTCATCCTGATGTACTGAGCCTCTGGGTTGCCCTGGAACTGGTATTCTTTTACGGCATTCTCGTTCTTCCAGTCGAAGCTTCCGGTCTCGGTCCAGTTGATGCCGTCGTTGCTGATGGCGAACTTGCCCTTCTGGATCTGTCCGTTGGTCTCGCGCTCAGAAGCCGGGAGATAGTGAATCTTCTCGAGCTTGGCGATGCCGTTGAGGTTGAGGGTTACATCGAATGGCAACACACCTTCCTTCTTGTAGTAGTCGGTATGCCAGAAGTTCTTCTCGTTGAAGTCGAACATCTTCGAAACCTCCAGGCCTTCCCAGTCCTTCGTAGAGTTGGTGGCTGTGATGTTGCGGATAGCTTCATCGAGAGGGTCCTTGATGGTATGCGCCTGAACGGTGGCCCATTCAGAAACGCCGTCCTTGTTCACGGCTCTCACCTGCACCTCATAATCGGTTTCCGGCTTCAGGTTCTCGATGGTGAACTCGTTGCTGCGGATGGTGGAATGAATCACGCCATCCACCTTTACCTCATAGTAGTCGGCATTGGCCTGCTTATTCCAGGTAGCCACCAGTTCGAATGCCTTGTTAGGGCTCTGGCTGTCCTTCATCGTTACCTGAGGAGCAGTGAGGGCACCGGTGGCGTGGAGCAGCACATCGGCATCATCCATCTGATAGCCATCCATGCGGAGCTCTACGTCGTTGGCAGTGATGTCGGTCTTCGCCAGTCGCACATAAACCATCGGATTCTTGCGGATATCCAGCTTCTCGAAGTCGCTGCCCGGTGTGGCGAAGCGGTTGAGCTGAGGAGCCTCGTCGAAGAACCATGCATTTCCGGTGTTACGGAGTTCATCGAGCGAATTCACCTGGGTCAGCTTCACGCTCTTTCCGCCAATCTTCGCCGCCAGCTTCTTAGGCATCTGGCTCAGATTGATGCGCAGTTCTGTAGCCTGGTTCTTCTCCTGACCCTGGAAGTGGCCCGTGGTCTTGTAGATATGTACGTTGAGACGGTCCTTCTGCAGGGAAGAGGTGATGTGGGTGGTGGCGTGTTCGCCCAGGCGGTAAAGCTCGGTCTTGCCGTCATCATCATAGAGGGCGTAATGGGTTTCGCCGTATGGATAGAGTTCGAAGATGCGCTGGGTGTTGTCTATCTGCGATACGTTGTTGTTAGGATTTACCATCGGGATGATGGCACCTCGCTTCACGAAGACAGGCAGTTTCCAGTAGGGAGCCTCAAACTCGTTGATGATTCTTCCACCTTTATATATATGTCCGCTGAAGTAGTCCACCCATTCGCCCTGAGGCAGGTAGATGCCGTTGCGGATGTCGTTGCCCTCCTTATCCATCTTGGTTTCCTTGTAGATAGGAGCCACGAGGAACGACGGACCGCACATAAACTGATACTGCGTTGCCTTGCCCAGGGTATAAGGGTTGGCATCGTCGAGGAACATCGCTCTTACCAGCGGCTTGCCGGTTACTGCCTCGTGGGCAGCGGTATAGATGTATGGCATCAGCTCTGACTTGAGCTTCAGATACCAGCGGTTGACGGAAGTTACCGGTTCGCCCAGGATATGAGGATACTTGGCATTGCTGCCCCAGCCATCCATGTTCAGACCCATCGCGGTGAAGGCCTTCCATTCGAACTCTCGCATGTTGACGATTGGATTCTTTCCGCCGAAGATACCGTCGTTGTCGCATGTGATGTTGGAGATACCCGAAAGTCCGGCTCCGATGAAGGTAGGGATGTGGAAGCGGATGTACTCCCAGTCGCCGCCGGTCTGATCGCCCGACCAGACGGATGCGTATCGCTGTGTACCAGCCCATCCATCGAGCGAGATGATGAACGGACGGGCATTCCCGCCATAGTAAGGCATGATCTGAGCCACGTCAGCCACACCGTTCAATCCGAAGGAATAGCCGTCGCCTACCCAGGCCACGTCGGTCTTGAGCACTCTTACGCCAGCGGTTCCCACCTCCTTCACGATGTCGCGCTGCAGGAGCGCTTCGATGCTGTCTTTCGGATGCAGGTCTGACTGGGTCCAGAGTCCGATCTCCACACCCTTCTTGCGGGCGTAATCACCGAATTCCTTCAGGTTCTGGATGTTGCCGTCCAGGGTACTCTCCTGTCCGTATCCGGCTCCGTATCCATCGTTTGGCAGGAACCATCCCAGCGGCATGTCGTGCTTGATGTATCGGTCGATTGCCGCACGTGCTGAGAACTGGTAGTTGTTCTTCTCGCCATTCAGTGATTCCTTGATTCCGGTCTTGTCGCTGGCACTCTCCTTATACGCCTTTCCATCCTCGAACACCATGGTTCGGCCCTTGTCGGCCTCCTTCCAGTAGTCGCGGTTGTAGGCGTTGAGATGTCCCTCGTAGAAGCCGAACTTAGGGAGCAGTACAGGGTTGCCGGTGAGCTGGTAATAGCCATCGAGCAGATCGGTAGGCTTTTTGCCCACCATGAAGAAAACGTCTAAGTTCCTGGATTCGTGAGAGAGTTCTACCTTTCCGTTTTGGGTAGAACCGAAGTCGTAGAGACCTGGCTTGAAGGTGTACCACATGAAGCCGTAGCCAGCGGTTGACCAATAGAATGGGGCAGGGGAAGCCACTCCGCCATCTACCCAGTTGTTGGTGTTGACGATTTCGATTTTCTCACCCTTGTGAGAGAATCTTCCGTTCTGTACGCCGCCACCGAAGAAATACTCATCCGGCTGTTCGCGCAGGCTGAGGGTTACCTTTTCGGGTGTAAACTGTGCCGGAGCGCTTTGCTCTGCCACGGTCTTTTCGTTTTCGAGGTTGATGATCCTGAAGAGCTGGGTAGCCTTGTCGAAGATGACTTGTGCCTTGGTGGTAGAAAGGATGATGGAGTTGTCGTTCTCCTCTACCTTCACCTGCTTATGATTCAGGGCAGTGCGTGGATTATCCACCAGGATGCTCGCCTCAGGCTTTGCCTCGGGCGCTCTCATCACGCCATCGTTGTGATCTTCGAAGATACGGAAAATACTTTCGCCGTAGAAATCTACGGCGACACGTTGCTGGTTGGCGAAGACAATCTCCACCAGCGTAGGATTGATTCTGAGAATCTGGACATCTCCAGCCTTCACGGCCTGGGCTGCCTTCTGGGCATCGGGAGCGGACGGAAGCAGGGGAGATGATGCTGTGTTGGTTGTGTTGGCAACCATAGGCAAGGTTACCGCCATTGCCATCAGGTTGCCAACAGATAATTTCTTATAAATATTACTCATTGTCTTATTTATAGATTATTTTGAGAGTTTTTCGATGAATGCCTTCATCTCTGCCTCGTGTTCCTTCGCCTTGAGGAAAAGATGCCACTGGTTCTGGGCTCTTACGAGGTTGTGCTCAGGATACTTGCACTTCCAGTAGTGGTCGCCGTTGAGGTAATCCCAGAGGAAGCGGACTGCCTGCATGTATGGGAAGAGCTCGGCTGCATGAGGAAGCAGGGAAATCTCCAATGGAGAAAGGAAGGCTGATGCTGACTCCACATAGCCGCGGGTGAACGACTCGAAGATGTCCATGCGGAAATCTATCTTCTCGAACTCTGGAGAATCCTCGGCGATGGTATTCGCTGCCGTGCGGAGGAAATCGCCGTAATCGCTCACGAAGAGTGATGGCATCACGGTATCGAGGTCGATGACGCACAATACGCGACCCTCTTCATCAAACATCATGTTGTTGACCTTGGTATCGCAGTGGCAGACATGCTTCTGCAACTTGCCTTCGCGGAAGAGGCGCTGGCAGAGACACATCTCATCCATATAACTCTCGATTTCTGCGATGAAATCCTTTACGCCTTCTGCGCGTCCGGCACGGTCTTCCTTGACAGCCTGGCGGAGCTGGTCGCGGCGCAGTTCCATGTTGTGGAAATCAGGGATGGTTTCGCCGAGGCGGTCGGTGATATCGGTGAGCTGAGCCTCGAACTCTCCGAAGGTCTTGCCTGCGTAGTAGGAGCTTTCCGGGTTGACAGCCTCCTGGGTGATGGCACGAGGAATGAAGACGGAAATGCGCCAGTACTGCTGGTCTTCGTCCTTTACATAGGTCTTGCCGTTGCTCGCCTTGACGAAGGTGAGTACCTTGCGGTCGATGTCGTCAGCGCCCTGCTTTTCGAGCTGCTGGCGGATGTGGGTAGTTACTTCCTCGATATTATGCTGCAAGAGATCTACATCGGTGAAGATAGAGTCGTTGATGCGCTGGAGAACATAGTCTGGTGCATCATCTTCTACTGTTGTCACCTTGTAGGTGTCATTGATGAGTCCATTACCGAGAGGTTTTACCTCATTTACAGTTCCGGTGATATCGAACTGTGAGATGATAGGTTTGAGATCTTTCATTTTAGTTTGGTTTTAAATATATTTTTTATAAAGCTTTTGCCCTGAAGAGCAAAAGCTTTCACATTATCTCAGGTCGATGACTTCTGCTCCTGGGAATTCCTTGCTGTTGAAGACGAAGGAATTGTTGGAAATACCCTTTGCCTTGAAACCGGAGATATCGATGGTGCTCCAGGTAGAGCCCTGGCGCATCTTTACCTGCGATGGCACGTGGGTGTTCTTGTTGATGGTGATATACATCTCTGCCACGGTACGCTTCTGGTTGTTGGCTACGAGATGCACCTGATAGGTGCTGCCCACAGTCTTGAGGGTGCTCTTATATCCTGTCTTGTAGATGTGGATGAAGGTATAAGGATTCATCGACATCTGCTTGGCCTGGGTAGGGTTGCTCACGTTCACCTCGTTGGTCTTCTTCATATAAGTCCACTGGGTCTTGCCGTTATACCATACGATGGCTTCCGGTGTGCGCGCATTAAACTTGTTACCCTTGATGGTGATGGTACCGCTTGCCGAACCATACTTAGGGCTAGACAGCTTGAAGTTGGCGGTAGCACCCTTCTTGTTGCCGATAACGGCAGCGGTCTTGTCGAGCACCTGCTGGGCTGTCTGCGCCATGGTGCCCAGGCTCATCATCGCTGCGAAAGCGATAGCTAAAATCTTTTTCATATCCTTACTGTTTATTGTATTATTCAAATTATGAGTTTCTCAGCTGCATCAGCAATGTATTGAGCTGGTTCTCATCCTGCAGGAGTACCTCTCTTGGCTTACTGCCCTGAGCGGCTCCTACGATGCCTGCTGCCTCAAGCTGATCCATCAGTCTGCCGGCACGGTTGTAGCCGATGCTGAAACGGCGCTGAATCATACTGGTGCTGCCCTGCTGCGAGAGAACGATGGCATGGGCTGCCTCCTCGAAATATGGATCCAGGTTGCGGGTATCTACGCTGCCGTTGCCTCCTACGCCGCCATCTTCGCTGGCTGGTTCAGGGAGTTCCATCGGTTCGATAGGACCAGGCTGGTTGCAGATGTATTCGTTGATGCGTTCAATCTCTGGTGTATCTACGAAGGCGCACTGTACACGCACCGGTTCGTTGCCGTTGAGATAGAGCATATCACCACGACCGATGAGCTGGTTGGCTCCCGTTCTGTCGAGGATGGTCTTGGAGTCGATGGCCGAAGTTACCTTGAAGGCGATACGTCCAGGGAAGTTCGCCTTGATGTTACCGGTGATGATGCTGGTGGTAGGACGCTGGGTGGCGATGATCATGTGGATACCCACGGCACGTGCCAGCTGGGCGATGCGGGCGATAGGAAGCTCCACCTCCTTGCCGGCTGTCATGATCAAATCTCCAAACTCATCGATAATTACCACGATGTATGGCATAAATTCGTGACCATCAGTCAGTTTCAGTCTGTGGTTCACGTATTTCTGATTATACTCCTTGATGTTTCTGGCTCCCGCCTTCTTCAGCAGGTCGTAGCGGCTATCCATCAGCACACAGAGGCTGTTCAGCGTTCTCACCACCTTGGTTACATCGGTGATGATAGGTTCCTCCTCATCCGGAACGGCAGCCATAAACTTGTTGGTGATGCGTGAATATACGCTGAACTCCACCTTCTTAGGGTCGATGAGCACCAGCTTCAGCTCGTTAGGATGCTTCTTGTAGAGCAGGGAAGTGATGATGGCGTTCAGACCAACAGACTTACCCTGACCGGTGGCACCGGCAACGAGCAGGTGAGGAATCTTCGCCAGATCCACCATGAACACCTCGTTGGTGATGGTCTTGCCCAGCGCGATAGGCAGCTCCATCTTGGTTTCCTGGAACTTCTTGGAGTTCAGGATGCTCTCCATGCTCACGATGTTTGCCCTGGCATTAGGCACCTCGATACCGATGGTTCCCTTGCCAGGGATAGGAGCGATGATACGGATACCCAGGGCAGCGAGGCTCAGGGCGATATCATCCTCCAGGTTCTTGATCTTGGAGATGCGCACACCCTCGGCAGGCTGAATCTCGTAGAGAGTGATGGTAGGGCCCACGGTGGCACGGATGGTCTTGATCTGTACGCCGAAGTTGCCCAGCACCTCGATGATTCGGTTCTTGTTGGCCTTCTGCTCCTCTTCGTCGATAGACACCTCCTGGTCGTCGTATTTCTTCAGCAGGTTGAGGGTAGGGTACTTGTATCTTGTGAACGGCTCCTTCGGATTGATAGGCGTATTGAGCACCTCGGCATTGCTTACGGTGTTGCTGGTAGCCTTCTCCTCTCCGGTAGCCACAGAGATATCCATTCCGATATGAGCCGAAGCGGCAGCGGCTGCAGCCATCTCCTGGCGCTCTCTTTCTGCGCGCTGTGCTCTGAGCTCACGCTGCTGCTGAATCAGACTCGGAGCTGCCACGTTCTTGTCGGTATCAGCCTGCTGGCTGTCATCGGCTGCGGCTGCATCAAGGTCGATTGGCGAGGTGGTCTTCTCATTTCCGTCCTTCTGCTCCTCAGCCATCTGCTGCAGAGAACTTTCCTCGTTCTGGTCTGCCATCTGGTTCTGGGATGTCTCCTGAGCCTGAGAAGTCTTGGAATTCTTGTCCATCTCCTCCTCATCATCATCCACGACACCCTGGGCAGCATTCCGGTAAGCTTCATCGATGGCATTATTCTCCTCCTGCTTCTCCCTATGGTTGGTAATCTCGAATTTCACCTTATTAGATATATAGCCGATAGGGTTGAGAGCCTTTCTCACGATGGTGATGGTCTCGGTGGTGATATAGGTGAGGAATGCGATGGCCACGAAGAGAAGGATGGCGGTGAGTCCCGGAGGACCGATGACATTCTCCAAGGTCTGGACCACAAACATGCCGTGCTTTCCGCCCGGATTGAAGATGAGACTACCGAAGATAGGAGTGAGGAACTTGGCGAAGGTGACGGATGACCAGATCATCACCACCATCATGCAGAAGAACCACTTCCAGAGATTCACGCGATAGACATTCATCAGCTGGAAACCCACCATCACCACGAAGCAGGGAATCAGGAAGGCAGGGAAACCGAAGTTCACCGCCATCAGCCAATAGGAGAGGATGGCTCCCATGGATCCGCAGTAGTTCTGGAACAGCTGCTGGGTGTTGGTCCATTCTCCAGGCTGCATGTTCTCCAGCAAGCTCTGGTCGGCAGCGCCCGTACTGAGGAAGGATATCATCGCCAGTATCATGACGACAGCAACTACGAGCAAGGCGAGTCCGAGGAAGAAATCGGTGATCGTATTGTTGAAAATATATTGTAAACCAATGGCTTCGCTAAATGATTTAGTTTTGCCTGATGTTCTTTTCTTTGCCATTTTTCTATTTCTTTTTAATATTTAACTGCAAAATTAGCAAAAAAGATTGAGAAACGCTCCTTTTTTTCGGGATTTTTTGCTAATTTTGCAACTTGTAATGAATAAATAGCAGTAATGAAGATAATTTTCACTAGTTTCGAAAAGAAAACTATCAATAGCCTGCCTCGAATTCTCTTTCCTGGCAATATGATAGTGATAGATAAGGCTGAAGATACAGATGCCGCTGTAGAATATCTCCTGGGACAGGATATTCTGGGTGTGGATACGGAGACACGACCAAGTTTCTCCAAGGGTATGCACTTCCAGGTATCACTGCTGCAGGTGAGTACCCGCGATACCTGCTATCTCTTCCGCCTGCATCTCACGGGTATGACACCAGCCATCATCCGATTCCTGGAGGATAAAAAGGTGCCAAAAGTGGGATTGTCTTGGCATGATGACCTCTTGCAGTTGCATCGCAGATGCGATTTCAAGCCGGGATATTTCATCGAGTTGCAGGATGTGGCTAAGAAATTCGGCATCAAGGATATGAGTCTGCAGAAAATCTACGCCAACCTCTTCCATCAGAAAATCAGCAAGGCACAGCGACTCAGCAACTGGGAATCCCAGGAGCTCAGAGAGGCTCAGTGCAGGTATGCCGCTACGGATGCATGGTGCTGCATTCATATCTACGAGGAGTTCAACCGTCTCAGCAAGGCTGACGATTACGAGCTGGTAGAATTCTAGGTTGATGTATTCGATTTTTCGTAAAAGAGAGAATTGATAGAACTTAAAAGACTATATAATATAATAATGTATAAGAACGTATATTTAAAGAAAGGAAAAGAAGAATCTCTCAAGAGATTCCATCCATGGATATTCTCCGGCGCTATCCAGCGCATGGACAATGATATAGAGGAAGGTGAAACCGTAAGGGTGTTCACTTCTGCCGGCGACTTCATCGCCATCGGTCACTATCAGATCGGTTCCATCGCCGTGAGAGTGCTCTCTTTCAGCGATGTGGATATCGACAACGAATTCTGGTGCGCCCGACTGGAGTCGGCTTACAGGATGCGACTGGCGGTAGGTATCGCCGGCAATCCAGACAACAACACCTATCGACTGGTGCATGGCGAGGGAGATAACCTGCCGGGTCTCGTTATCGACTGCTATGGTCCTACAGCCGTGATGCAGGCTCACAGTGTGGGTATGCATGTATGCCGTATGGAGATTGCCAAGGCGCTGAAGCAGGTGATGGGCGGCGAGCTGCAGAACATCTACTACAAGAGCGAGACCACCCTGCCATACAAGGCAGACCTGCGCCAGGAGAATGGCTTTATCCTGGGTGGCGATGCTGATGACGTGGCTGTGGAGAACGGATTAAAGTTCCATATCGACTGGCTGCGCGGTCAGAAGACCGGTTTCTTCGTAGATCAGCGTGAGAACCGTTCCCTGCTCGAGCATTACGCCAAGGGCAAGAGCGTGCTCAACATGTTCTGCTATACCGGCGGTTTCTCAGTCTATGCCATGCGCGGCAATGCCAAGGCGGTTCACTCCGTGGACAGCAGCGCCAAGGCGATCGAGCTGACCAATGAGAACATCGCTCTCAACTTCCCTGGCGACCCACGCCACGAGGCATTCTGCGAGGATGCGTTCAAGTATCTGGATGAGCACGACCAGCAGTATGATCTCATTATCCTCGATCCTCCAGCCTTTGCCAAGCACCGTGCAGCGCTGCGCAATGCGCTGAAGGGATATACCCGCCTGAATGTAAAGGGCTTGCAGAGAATCAAGAAGGGTGGAATCCTCTTCACCTTCAGCTGTTCTCAGGTGGTTACCAAGGATAATTTCCGCAACGCTGTGTTTACTGCAGCAGCCCAGGCAGGAAGAAAGGTTCGCATCCTGCACCAGTTGCATCAGCCAGCCGATCATCCTATCAACATCTATCATCCTGAAGGCGAATACCTGAAGGGACTCGTGCTTTATGTGGAGTAAGCTCTGACAGCGTAAAAAAGAGTAAAATCTCTATGTCAGAGTATATACGATGAAGAATGTAGAGTAAAAATACAATGAAGAAATTTTCAATCATGATATGTCTGGTTTCAGTACTTCTGCTGGGAATGGCCAGTTGCGGCGATTCACAGCAGAAGCGACTGCGACTGAGCAAACAGGAGAAGGCCCGACTCGACAGCATCGACCGGGCTTCGCTCAAGGTGGGTGTGATGCCTACGCTCGATTGCCTTCCGGTATATCTGGCTTACGAGGACAGCATCTTCCTGAAGCAGGGAGTAACGGTACATCTCTATCGCTACAATGCGCAGATGGACTGCGATACAGCCATCGCCCGAAAGAGGGTAGAGGGTACGGTGACCGACCTGGTGAGAGCTGCCCGCCTGCAGAAGCAGGGTACACAGCTCTTCTATCCTGTCTCTACCAATCTGTACTGGCAGCTTATCACCAACCGCAAGGCGCGTATCTCGGAGTTGAAGCAGCTGTCAGACAAGATGATAGCCATGACCCGTCATTCTGCCACCGATTATCTCTCAACGCTTGTCATCGACAGCGTGAAGACCAAGTATGACGTATATCGCGTGCAGATCAACGACCTGAACATCCGCCTGCGCATGCTCCTCAACAATGAGATGGATGCCGCCTGGATGCCGGAGCCATACGCCACACAGGCAAGAATGGCTAAGCATGTGGCACTGGCGGATAGTAGAGACAAGAACCTCCAGTTGGGAGTGATTGCCTTCCGCAGCAAACTGAAGGCGGAACCCCGAAGAAAAAAACAAATCGACAGATTCGTGAAAGCTTACGACATCGCTGTAGATAGCATCAATAAGAATGGCGTACAACACTATGCCGCTTTACTGACCAAGTATTATGGTATTGATGCCCAAACCGTTAGCAATCTGCCAAAATTAAAGTACAGTCACGCTATGGAGCCTCGCCAGCGAGATCTCAAGGTGGCAGATATTAACAATTAAACAACTACAATTATGTCAGAAGAAGTAAATTTGTCAGAAGAGTCTAATAACCCAGAAGAAGATGTTCTGGATCAGGATTTTTTGTTGGAGAAGGTAGATGAAATGCGTGATTTGATTCATCAGCAGCGTTTCGCCGAATGCAAGCCAATGCTTGTAGCAATTTTTGAAAACTGTCCGAACCATAAGCCGTATATGCGCCGTCTGATGCATGGTTTGCTGACAACCGTTCTCGCCAACATGAGTCTCTTGCAGCGCAAGAAGTTGCCTGATGATATGCTTGGCATTCTCAAGCAGTATGTCAAACCATCAGAGGAGCTTGATATCCCGGAAATGACACCCGAGGCTAGAACGAAGTTCGTCTTCGGCGCTGTTTCTGAGCTTGACCAGCTTCTGGAAGATATCGAGATGGATATCCGTTCAGAACAGGGTATTTTCAAGGATTTGAAAAAGCAGGGCGAGGCGATAGATATCAAAGAGGTGAAGCCAACCCTCGAGAAATTCGTTTCCCGTGAGGCGATGCTTTTCCTGAACCACGACCTCTCGAAGGAAGAGCAGGACCAGGCTTCAGCCCGTCTGTATCAGGAGTGGGAAGAGTATCGCGAAAAGATCTTCGACAGATTTGTCTCTTCTGGATATTGGAATGATGAGGAACGCGCTGTTGTCAAAGACACCATCCTTTCGCCTACAGTTGATTCCTTGACCTCTCAGCTTCTGGTGAGTGCCATCACGCTCTCTGCCGCCACCGTTTTCGATATGGGTAAATTCACTTTGCTCTACGATATCTACCGCCTGGCAGATGACGATGAGGTGAAGGTGCGTGCCCTCCTGGGATGGCTGCTGGTTTCTACGAATTGCGGCTGCTACGAACAGCAGCCTGACTTCCGTAGCTTTGCAGAGCAGTTGACCGAGGATTGTAAGAATGATTCAGACTTGCTTGCCGAAATCATAAAAGCCCAGAAGATGCTTGCCGTGACTGTATTCAGTGAGCAGAAGTCTATCGACTATACCAATGACATCATGTCATCGCTGTCAAAACGTTTCCTCGGCGACCTGAAAGATAAGGTAGCCAATTTGCTGGAGGCTGATGAAGATATGCAAAATATCTTCGGAATTGAGGATGACGAGGAAACTTCGGAAGAGAGTCCTATCCGTTCTGTCGATATCAATACCGACGAGGATGGAATCCCTAATCTCGAAGTGGATATGGATAGCCCGCTCTCTATGGATGAAATGATGGATAAGGGTATTGACATCCTCTTGCCGCAGTTTAAGATGTTACGAGACCAGACTGATTTCTTTACTCATCTGTACAATTGGTTCATGCCTTTCTATCTGAAGAATCCTCATATAACCGAGGCTCTCGGATTCGTAGATGAGAAGAGAAAGTTCTGCAAGGCTTTCTGTTCTACTGCAAGGTCATGTCCTGCCGATGCCTATTCCCTGGCAAACCTGATCGTCTCTCATCCTAATGAGATACCGGAGAATATTGTTGACTGTTACGATGACCCTGAGGATGAGGGAGATGGCAGCGAGCCTGCAGATGAGGAAGAGATTGTTAATGAATTTTTTAAAGAGCCTGGAGAGCATCGTGCAAAGCGTATCCGTATCAACTACATCCGCAACCTCCTGCGCTTCTCCAAGTTCTATACAGCGAAGGATGAAATCTTCAATATCCTCGACGAGCTGGATGATGACAAACCAGCCTATGCCGTCTTGGCGGGTCCTCTTTTCCAGGATGAATTCTTCGATAAGTACCGCATGGCTATAGCCCGCTATTCCTTCCGCCGCGAGTTCCCTGACCTGGTTGAAGTGATGCTGGAAGGTGTACCATGCGACACGCTGGAGATGCACTTCATGAAGGGATGGGTATGTATGCAGAAGAAAGACGATCATAGTCTTCGCATGGCTGTCGATCACTTCAAGAAAATGCTGAAGATAAAGCCTGACATGAAGCAGGTATATCTGCAGCTGGGCATCTGCTATCGTAATCTCATCCAGGTGGATGAGTATCTGGAGAATTTCGACAAGCTGATGGAGTTCAAGGATTCATTCTCAGAAGAGGAACTCTTCGAGTTGAAACTGGATAAACTGAAGTTCATCGTCATGAACAACAGATTTGAAGAGGCGATGCCGCTGGCTTACGAGCTGGATTATACCCACCCGGAGAATCAGATGGCGGGAGCCTTGCTCACACAGCTGCTTATCAAGATAGGTGGCGAACATGCGGAAGAGAACTTCCAGAAGGCTCATCAGCGCCTGGATGAATATTTCGCCGAAGCGAACGAGCTTTTCGGTAGTTTCGAGAAGATGAAAAAAGAGGGTAAGGATACGAAGAATATGATGATGCAGGCGATGGATCTCTTCTTCAAGATGATGAAGAATGATAAGGCTGCCGAAGCGTACAACAACTATTCGCTTGGTCTCCTGGCATTGATAGAACATCAGCCGAAAAAGGCTATGGGACCTTTCTTCAGGGCTTATGCCTATTATGTAGAAAAGGATGAGAATGTATTCTTTGAAGCCCTTAAGGAAGACTATAAATGGTTGAAGGACTATGGATGTTCTTACACTGATTTGATGATTATCTATAATCAGGTAGTGGCTGAACACCAGAAATCGCAAGAAGAAATAAAGAAGTATGCCGATAAATCAGAATAGAAATAACAATAACAAGACACAGATAGATACCAACTACGCCCACCTGCAACCGCAGGCGGTGGAGTTGGAAAAGGTGGTTCTGGGTGCATTGATGATTGATACCGATGCTTTTTCGGTGGTATCCGAGATGCTGAAACCCGAAACCTTTTATGATCCGAGACATCAGAAAATCTACGAGGCGATTCAGACCATGAATATGGAGGAGCGCCCCGTGGATATCATGACCGTTACGGATGAACTCACCAAGATGGGCGCCATCGAGAAGGTGGGTGGAGTCGGTTACCTGATGGAGATTTCCTCGCAGGTGGCTTCGGCTGCCCACATCGAGTACCATGCCCGAATCCTGGCGCAGAAATATTTGCAGCGACAGCTCATCCATTATGCCGGCGACATCGAGACCCAGGCGTATGATGAGGGTGTGGATGTGGATGAACTCATGCAGCATGCCGAGGGTGAGCTTTTTCAGCTCTCTCAGGGTAATATGAAGCAGGATTACACCCAGATTGATCCGGTGATCAAGGATGCCGTGGATATCCTGCAGCGTGCCGCCCAGAACAAGGGCGGACTCACGGGTATTCCTACCGGTTACCAGCAGATGGATGATATGACTTCCGGATGGCAGCCTTCCGACCTGGTGATCATCGCCGGACGTCCTGCCATGGGTAAGACTTCCTTCGCGCTGAGTATCGCCAAGAATGTAGCAGTAGATCACGGGGTGCCTATCGGATTCTTCTCGCTTGAAATGAACAACGTTCAGCTGGTCAACCGTCTTATCTCGAATGTCTGCGAGATTTCGGGTAAGAAGATCCTGAACGGTCAGTTGGATCCAAGCGAGTGGGAGCGACTGGACAAGAAGATCCGTTCTCTCACGGGTGCACCTATTTATATAGATGATACTCCGGGCCTCTCCGTCTTTGAGTTGAGAACCAAGGCGCGCCGACTGGTGAGAGAGAAGGGAGTGAAGCTGTTGATGATTGACTATCTCCAGCTGATGAATGCCAACGGAATGAAGTTTGGTAGCCGTCAGGAAGAGGTTTCCACCATCTCTCGTTCCCTCAAGGGTCTTGCCAAGGAGTTGAATATCCCGGTACTCGCCCTCTCTCAGCTCTCGCGTAACGTAGAAAACCGTGAGGGTCTCGAAGGAAAGCGACCTCAGTTGAGCGACCTCCGTGAATCCGGAGCCATCGAGCAGGATGCCGATATGGTACTCTTCGTTCATCGTCCGGAATACTATCACATCTATCAGGATGAAAATGGAAACGATCTTCATGGTATGGCGCAGATCATCATCGCCAAGCACCGTAAGGGTGCCACCGGAGATGTACTCCTGAACTTCCGTGGCGAGTTCACCCGCTTCCAGGATCCTACCGATTCCTATACTCCAGTACAGGAGGGTGGTGAAATCATGGGTTCCAAGATGAACGGCGGGGCTGCTGATGGGATGATTGCCAGCGGTGCCATTCCACCTCCGCCTATGACAGGACCTGACGGTCCGTTACCTTTCTAGTTGAAAAGAGAATAATTTCGTACCAGAACGTTCTTTTTCAGAATAATCTGGCATAAAAACGGCACATTTCTCTAGATTTTGGGTAAAAAACAGGTGGAAAATGGCAATTTGAAAGATTTTCTATTAAAAAAGTTATAAATTGTTTGCGTATATCAGAGAAAATGATTACCTTTGCCAGCGATAAATATATAACGTATAAAAATAGAAAAATATGAGAGCATTAGCGTTGAATATTACAAGCATTATTATTATTCGACTTCGACTGCAGCATGTAGGCGGAAGTGATAAGGTGTGCGTATAGTTCAGCGGTTTGGATATATTGAGCCTTTCTACACTTCCGTATATGGGAGTGAGAAAGGCTTTTTTAATTCCCAGCTCTTTATGCCCTTGCCAAAAGTAAGGGCGCAATGTTGCCCCTATAAGGGCAAAAGCTTTAATTAATAAGAGAAATAAAAATATTTAAGAGATATGAGTGACAGATTATTTATTTTCGACACAACCCTTCGTGATGGCGAACAGGTTCCAGGATGCCAGTTGAATACCGTAGAGAAGATTCAGGTAGCTAAGGCGCTGGAGCAGTTGGGCGTTGATGTCATTGAGGCTGGATTTCCAATTTCAAGCCCGGGTGACTTCAATTCCGTAGTAGAGATTTCCAAGGCTGTAACATGGCCTACCATCTGTGCGCTGACCCGTGCGGTGGAAAAGGATATCGACTGTGCTGCCGAGGCGTTGCAGTATGCTAAGCATAAGAGAATTCATACGGGTATCGGTACCAGCGATAGCCATATCAAATATAAGTTCAATTCCAACCGCGAGGAGATCATCGAGCGTGCCGTGGCTGCTGTCAAGTATGCCAAGAAGTATGTTGAGGATGTGGAGTTCTACGCTGAGGACGCTGGTCGTACCGACAATGAGTATCTGGCTCGCGTGGTAGAGGCTGTCATCAAGGCAGGTGCTACCGTAGTTAACATTCCTGACACCACCGGCTATTGCTTGCCAGATGAGTATGGTGCCAAGATCAAGTATCTGATGGATCACGTTGACGGCATCGAGAATGCATGCATCTCTACCCACTGTCACAACGATCTCGGTATGGCTACTGCCAATACCCTGCAGGGTGTATTGAATGGCGCCCGCCAGGTGGAGGTGACCATGAATGGTATCGGCGAGCGTGCTGGTAATACTTCGCTCGAGGAAATCGCTATGATTCTGAAGTGCCACAAGCACCTCAACATTGATACCAACATCAATACCACCAAGATTGTTCCGATGTCTCGTATGGTGAGCAGCCTGATGAACATGCCTGTTCAGCCTAACAAGGCGATTGTGGGCCGCAATGCCTTCGCTCATTCTTCTGGTATCCACCAGGATGGCGTGCTGAAGAACGTTCAGACATACGAAATCATCGACCCTAAGGATGTGGGCTTGGATGATAACGCTATCGTATTGACAGCCCGCTCAGGTCGTGCTGCCTTGAAGTATCGCCTCCACGTTAACGGCGTGAATGTAGATGACGAGGAGAAGCTCGACAAGATCTACAAGAAATTCCTCCAGTTGGCTGACAAGAAGAAGGAAGTTACCGACGAGGATGTACTGATGCTCGCTGGTGCTGATTCTGCCGATAAGCATGGCGTTCAGCTCGACTGGTTGCAGGTAACTACCGGCAAGGGTGTGAAGAGCGTGGCAAGCATTGGCTTGAACATCGCTGGTCAGAAGTTTGAGGCTGCTTCATCGGGCAATGGTCCTGTGGATGCTGCCATCCGTGCCCTCAAGAAGGTCATCACCAAGGAGATGAACCTCAAGGAGTTCACTATCCAGGCGATTGACAAGGGTTCAGACGATGTGGGTAAGGTTCACATGCAGGTGGAGTACGATGGTCATGTATATTATGGCTTCGGCGCAGATACCGATATCGTGACAGCTTCCGTAGAGGCTTACATCGACTGTATCAACAAGTTCAAGGTAAGATAAAGTATAATTCAGATAAATATATAACAAACAGGATATTATGAATACATTATTCGACAAGATTTGGGACAAGCACGTTGTCCAGATTGTTCCGGACGGTCCTACACAGCTTTACATCGACCGTCTCTACTGTCACGAAGTAACATCACCTCAGGCATTCGCTGGTATGCGAGCACGCGGACTCAAGATGTTCCGTCCAGACCAGATTTTCTGTATGCCTGACCACAATACTCCAACCCACGATCAGGATAAGCCAATCGAGGATCCTATCTCAAAGAAGCAGGTAGATACCTTGGCAAAGAACACCGCAGATTTCGGCGTAACTCACTTTGCCATGAACACAAAGGATAATGGTATCATCCACGTAGTAGGTCCTGAGAAAGGTCTTTCTCTTCCTGGTATGACCATCGTCTGCGGCGACTCTCATACATCTACCCATGGTGCCATGGGTGCCGTAGCCTTCGGTATCGGTACTTCTGAGGTCGAGATGGTGATGGCTTCACAATGTATTCTCCAGAGCAAGCCAAAGTCTATGCGCATCAGCATCAACGGCAAGCTCGGCAAGGGTGTTACCGCCAAGGATGTAGCTCTTTATCTGATGAGCCAGCTCACTACTTCGGGTGCCACAGGTTACTTTGTTGAGTACAGTGGCGATGTAGTGAAGGATATGTCTATGGAAGGTCGTCTCACCCTCTGCAACCTCTCTATCGAGATGGGTGCCCGTGGTGGTTTCGTAGCTCCTGATGAGACCACATTCGAGTACATCAAGGGCCGTGAATATGCACCTAAGGGTGAAGAGTGGGACAAGGCTGTGGCTTACTGGAAGACCTTGAAGAGTGGCGATGACGCAGTCTTCGACAAGGAGTTGACTTTCGAGGCAAAGGATATCGAACCACGCATCACCTACGGTACCAACCCAGGTATGGGTATCGGCATCACCGAAAGTATCCCAACTCTTGATGAGATTCCAGAGGAAGAGCAGGCTGGTTTCAAGAAGAGCCTGAACTATATGGGCTTCCAGCCAGGCGAGAAACTCGAGGGTCATCCTATCGATTATGTATTTCTGGGCGCATGTACCAACGGTCGTATTGAAGACTTCCGTGCTTTCGCTTCCCTTGTTAAAGGAAAGAAGAAGGCAGATGGCGTAACTGCTTGGCTTGTACCAGGTTCATGGTTGGTTGATAAACAAATACGTGAAGAGGGAATTGATAAGATTGTTGAGGCTGCCGGCTTCGAAATCCGTCAGCCTGGATGCTCTGCCTGCCTGGCAATGAACGATGATAAGATTCCTGCAGGCAAGTACTCTGTAAGTACATCCAACCGTAACTTCGAGGGTCGTCAGGGACCAGGTTCCCGCACCATCCTTGCCAGTCCATACGTAGCAGCTGCAGCCGCTATCACTGGTAAGATTACCGACCCAAGAGAGTTTATGTAATTTTAAATTAATAATGTACAATTAATAATGTACAATTGACAAGTACAGTTATGAAACAGAAATTCAATGTAATTACATCAAGCTGCATTCCTCTTCCTTTGGAGAATGTAGATACAGACCAGATCATACCAGCCCGTTTCCTCAAGGCTATCGATAAAGAGGGTATGGGCGACAACCTCTTCCGCGACTGGCGCTACAATGCCGACGGAACTCCAAAGCCAGACTTTGTGATGAACGACCCATCATATAGTGGTGTCATCCTCGTAGCCGGCAAGAACTTCGGTTCTGGTTCTTCCCGTGAGCACGCTGCCTGGGCCATCGCTGGTGCAGGCTTCCGTGTAGTCATCAGCTCTTTTTTCGCTGATATCCACAAGAACAACGAGTTGAACAACCTCGTATTGCCAGTAGTGGTAAGCGAGGAATTCCTGAAGGAGCTTTTCGAGAGCATTGACAAGGATCACAAGACAGAGGTGAAGGTAGATCTTCCTAACCAGACTGTTACCAATCTTGCTACCGGCAAGAGCGAGCACTTCGAAATCAATGGCTACAAGAAGCACTGCCTCGAGAATGGTTTGGACGATGTGGACTTCCTCGTTCAGAACCGTGACAAGGTTGAGGCTTGGGAAGCTAAGAACAAGTAATCAAGTAATTATGAACGTTAACGCAAAGAGAGATAATTCTCGTATCAGGGAGATTGAGATCATGGACTGCACGCTGCGCGACGGCGAGCAGACCAATGGTGTCAGTTTTCTCCCTCACGAGAAATTGATGATAGCAAGAATGCTGTTGCACGATATCAATGTAGATCGCATTGAGGTGGCTTCAGCACGTGTGTCGGAAGGCGAAAAGGATGCTGTCGCTCGTATTTGCCGTTATGCCAAGACCATAGGTAAACTGGATTCCGTTGAGGTATTGGGATTCGTGGATAACAACAAGAGCGTGGATTGGATTGCCGAATGCGGCGGTCATGTCATCAACCTCTTGGCGAAGGGTAGCTACAAGCACTGCACCCAGCAGCTCAAGATGTCGCCTGAGGAGCATCTCGCTCATATCAAGCAGACCATCGATTATGCTTTGAGCAAGAATTTCACCGTAAATCTCTACCTGGAGGACTGGTCGAGCGGAATGCGCGACAGTCGTGACTATCTTTTCACGATGATGGACGAGCTGGTGAAGTTGCCTATCAAGCGCTTCCTGCTTCCTGATACTTTGGGTATCCTGAACCCATTGCAGTGTGTGGAGTACATGCGCCAGATGGTTCGCCGTTATCCGAACTCTCACTTCGATTTCCATGCCCACAACGACTACGATTTGGCAGTGAGCAACTCGCTGGCAGCCGTATTGAGCGGCGCCAAGGGTCTTCACGTTACCGTGAATGGCTTGGGCGAGCGCTGCGGCAATGCGCCTTTGGCGAGTGTTCAGGTGATTCTGAAGGATATGTTCGGGGCAAAGACCAATATCAAGGAAGACCGCCTGAACGATATTTCCCGATTGGTTGAAGGATACAGCGGCATCGCCGTGGCTCCGAATACCCCTGTGGTGGGCGATAATGTCTTCACCCAGGTGGCTGGTGTGCATGCCGATGGCGACAACAAGGACAAGCTTTATTGCAACGACCTGGTGCCTGAGCGTTTCGGAAGACATCGTGAGTATGCATTGGGTAAGAATTCCGGTAAGGCGAACATCATCCAGAACCTCAACGAGCTGGGATTGGAGTTGACGCCGGAGCAGACCAAGGCTGTGACCAAGCGAATCACCGAACTCGGCGACCGCAAGGAGCTGGTAACCCAGGACGACCTACCATACATCGTCAGCGATGTGCTGAAGCATAGCACACCTGAGGATAAGGTAAAACTGGTCAGTTATATGGTGTCCACTTCTTATGGTTTGAAGCCTATCGCCAGCGTGAAGGTAGAAATAGAGGGTAAGGAGTATGAAGACCGTAGCTCTGGTGATGGTCAGTATGATGCCTTCGTCAAGGCACTTCGCAACATCTACAAGGTGAAGTTAGGCAAGACCTTCCCTACGCTCGACAACTATCAGGTAACCATTCCACCTGGTGGTCGTACCGATGCCCTTGTCCAGACTGTCATTACCTGGCGTGAAGGCGACCGCATCTGGCGTACACGAGGCTTGGATGCCGACCAGACAGAGGCAGCTATCAAGGCAACGCTCAAGATGCTCAATATGTATGAGGCAGATAAGAGCGATGAACAGCCGGCATCGCCTCGAAATTTAGATATGGAATAAAAACAATTAAAAAATCAGATAAGATGAAATTAAACATTGCAGTTCTCGCCGGTGATGGTATCGGACCAGAGATTATGAAGCAGGGCGTAGCAGTTATGCAGGCCATTGCAGAGAAGTTCAACCACGAGTTTACTTACAACGAGGCTATCTGCGGTGCTCACGCTATCGACGAGGTAGGTGATCCATTCCCAGAGGAGACCTTCAAGACTTGTATGGATGCTGACGCAGTGCTCTTCGCTGCCGTTGGTGACCCACGTTTCGATAACAACCCTACAGCCAAGGTTCGTCCTGAGCAGGGTTTGCTCGCTATGCGTAAGAAGTTGGGCCTCTTCGCCAATGTCCGCCCAGTGGCTACATTCGATTGCCTGCTCCACAAGTCTCCATTGAAGGATGAGCTCCTGAAGGGTGCTGACTTCGTAGTCATCCGCGAGTTGACTGGTGGTATGTACTTCGGTGAGAAGTATCAGGATAACGATAAGGCTTATGATACAGATATCTATACCCGTCCTGAGATTGAGCGCATCCTGAAGGTAGCTTTCGAGTTTGCCATGAAGCGCAACAAGCACTTGACAGTAGTAGATAAGGCAAACGTATTGGCATCTTCTCGTCTCTGGCGTCAGATTGCCAAGGAGATGGAGCCACAGTATCCTGAGGTTAACACCGACTATATGTTTATCGATAACGCTTCTATGCGCGTGTTGACAGAGCCAACATTCTTCGATGTCATCGTTACAGAGAACACCTTCGGTGATATCCTTACCGATGAGACCTCTTGCATCACCGGCTCTATGGGCTTGCAGCCATCTAGCTCTTTGGGCGAGCACACCCCATTGTTCGAGCCTGTTCATGGTTCATGGCCACAGGCTGCTGGCAAGAACCTGGCTAACCCTGTAGCTCAGATTCTTTCTGCAGCCATGTTGCTCGAGCACTTCGGTTTGAACGAGGAGGGTGCCTTGATCCGCAAGGCTGTAGATGCTTCTCTCGATGCCAATGTCCGCACACCTGAGATTCAGGTTGAGGGTGGTGCTCACTATGGCACAACAGAGGTTGGCGAGTGGATCGTTAACTGGATCAAGAATGCTTAATCTGGATTGATTTTTAGAAGTATTCTTACAAGATAGAATTTTGATTTGATTAGCCTTAAGGGAAAGATTATTTTTCCTTAAGGCTATATATATTTATCCTTAAGGGAAATTATTTTTTTCCTTAAGGATAAATTTCGTATTGCTAAAACCCGGAAAAACAAGGAGTTTTGCTTCTGTTTATTTTATTTTGAAAATTCTAAACATCTTTTATCTTTCCTTTTTTGGTTGATTGCATAACTATTTGTATTTTTGCAGCATGAAAAAGAAAAGTATCATATTATATATAGGTTGTTTGCTGGCTACACCTCTGTTTGCCCAGCAAAACAATTTGACGGCTGATTCCAAGGTTGATGATGTAGCGTTGCGCGATTCCAAGGCTCAGAACAAGGCGCTGCGCGATTCCCTGGCGGCTGCTACGAGTGTGCTTGCCTATCATCCTGACAGCATCGATCTGCGCCTGAAGAAGGCTGCGTGGAATATCCAGCTGGAACAGTGGAGTTATGCCAAGGATGACCTGGATAAGGTGTTGTTCCTCAACAATACCAATATCGCAGGTCTCTTCTACCGTGCATTCGTTAACGAAAAGCTTCTGCGCTATAATTTTGCCCGTCTCGATTATCAGAACCTCCTGGTTCTGGTGCCTGGTAACTTCCAGGCTCAGCTCGGTCTGGCGTTGCTGAATGAGAAGGACAAGCACTATACCGAGGCGTATGATGGCATCAACAATCTGATAGAGCAATATCCGGATAGTGCAACGGCTTATGCAGCACGTGGCGGTATGGAGAAGGAGCGTGGTCAGCTGGAACTTGCCGAGTATGATTACGCCAAGGCAATCTCCCTCGATGAGAATAATGCAGATTACCGCATCAACCGTATCGATCTCCTCATCATGCTCAACAGAAAGTTGGATGCCTATCGCGAACTGGAAGCCTTGCAGAAGAAGGGCGTTGCGCCTGGTCGTCTGCAAGACTTCTACCGCAGATTGCGTCGCAAGAAATAATCATTGATGAGCTGTGCTACCCGGATGACTTCCTCGTCTCTCATCGTAGAGTTGCAGGGAAGGCTCAGCTCCTGGCAGGCGATGTTCTGGGTAATTGGCAGTTGATAATGTCGAAGCTCAGGATATCCCAGTTGCTCATTGGGTGGAATAGGGTAGTGTATCGCAGTTTCTACAGATTCATCCTTCAGAAACTCCCTCAGTCTCATTCTTTCTTCGGTAATGAAAGGGAAGATATGGAGTACATTGCTGAATGGATCTTCCAGTAATCTCTTCGGGATGCAGCGTTCCACGATGGCAGGGTGCAGATAATCCATATAGAGCATCGCCTTCCTGCATCTGGCGATATGCTCATCGTGGGGATGTCTCAGCTTTACATTGAGTACAGCTGCCTGAATCTCATCCATCCTGGAATTGATACCCTGATATTCAAAATCAAATCTGCTGGTTCTGCCATAATCGTGGAGGGCTCGGATAGCCTCAGCCAGTTCTTCGTCATCGGTTGTCACGGCACCCGCATCGCCCAATGCTCCCAGGTTCTTGCTTGGGTAGAAACTGTGGGCGCCGGCATCTCCTAGAGCCCCCGTGTGGCAGATGCTTTTCTGGATGGCGTAATTACTGATGATATCTATCTGGTCTTGATAGGTGATATTCTCGTCTTCTTGATTCAGTTTTCTTCTGATAGCCTCTCGCGCAGAGCTGTTGACGTATCCGCATCCGAAAGCCTGTGCGTTGTCTTCGAATATCAGCAGATCGTTCTCCTTGCAGATCTCCTGGATTCTTTCCGTCCAGGATAACTTGCCGTAGAGATGTACCAGCATGATGCCCCTGGTTTTATAGGAGATGTTGCTCTCTATGAGGTTCTCGTCGATTTGCAGTGTCTCAGGGTTGGGTTCTACGAGGATAGGAACCAGCCCCACACTCGTGATGGAAAGAATGGTGGCAATATAGGTGTTGGCTGGCACCAGAATCTCATCACCCTGGTGGAGCTTGCCAATAGCCATTTCTCCCATCAGGATCAGCTTGAGAGCATCCAGTCCGTTACCGCATGATATGCAGTACTCGGTGCCGATGAAAGTGGCATAATTCTTCTCAAACAGCTTCACGCATCTTCCCTGTAAGTACCATCCGCTACTTACTACCTGATTGATTTCCTTCTTGATCTCTTCTTCGTATGGGGCATTGATAGCCTTCAGGTCAAGATACTTGATGGCTTTCTTTTCGTTTTCTGTTTCCATTTCCTTTATTTTTGATGAATAGTAAGAAGCAGAGAATGCTTGGTGCTATGGGTTATTCTACTTCTACAGCCTTCTTTCAGGATAAGAGCCTGATTGGGATGATTGAGTATGATGGTCCTTGCAGATGGCTGATTGAACTCTATGTTCTTGACATTGTGCTTACTGCTCTTGATATATTCTAAGGATAAGTCTTTATCTATAACCTGGATGGTGATTTCTCCAGCCAGTGCAATCAGCATCACAGGACTTTCTTCCAGTTCCATTGGAGTCTCGGGCTGTATGGCGCCAAGATGAATCCATTCCATTCTCTTGATATCAAATGGGATATGGGTATTTTCCTCGGCGACAGTAAGGCTGCCGCGAGGATCATATATCTTGGGAAGTTCTATGATTTCTATTTTCTTCATATATATTAGAACGCAGGATAGCGGGCGATATTGTATGAATTGAAAGGAAAAAAGTAAGTTGTTGGAAAAATAGGGGAAATATAAAATAGTAAAGAGCAGCTATCTTCTCAGACAACTGCTCTACATTCAATAGGTATTAGTCTTCTTTAAGGTAAAAAGATTGTATTCAGGATAACGTGTGCAAAGGTAGCAAAAATATTTGGTTTAAAAAAATAAATTCTAAACTATTTTTAAAAAAAATGCTTTTTTCTTCAATTTGCGCTGTTTTTCTTTTGTTTTTCCCCTGTAATACAACATTTATTTAATTTATAAACAGTAAATTCGAAATGCTCAAAAGGGGCAGTCTAAAGAATATGAAAGTGCTGAGAATGGGATTCGGTAGGGAAGATATGCAAAACAAAAAAAGAAACTATGGAAAACAAAAAAGGAAGATATGGAAAACAAAAAAAGGAAACCCTTTTTTGAAAGGATTTCCTTTTTGTGAGGTGTCTAGCGGAGTCGAACCGCTCTACACGGTTTTGCAGACCGTTACCTAACCGCTCGGTTAAGACACCTTGTAGAGTTTTTTGTTTGCAAACACCTGATAGATGCTTGATAAAACTTTCGAGGTGTCTAGCGGAGTCGAACCGCTCTACACGGTTTTGCAGACCGTTACCTAACCGCTCGGTTAAGACACCTTGTAGAGTTTTCTGTTACCATTTCTGATAAGCGAGTGCAAAGGTACTACTTTTTTTTGAATCCACCAAATCTTTCCGCATCTTTTTTCCGAAAAATATTCGATTTTTTCAAAATTATTCATTTTCTGAGCCATTTCTAGTGATTATCTGTAGGATCCAACTTTCTTTTTGTAGAATCCAACTTCTTATCTGTAGAATCCAACTTCTTGTTTGTATTGTCCAGCTTTCCCTTCTTCTTGCACTGTTCATAAAAAGCGCAACCACTGCACCGGTAGTTGCCATCCTTGCATTTGTTTGCCTGTTGCAACGATTTATAAATACGAAAGGCGGCATACAGGATGCATGCCGCCAGTATCGTTGCAATGATGGTGTATTGTATCATCATTTTCTTTTAGAGTTTAAAAGTCCTTCCTTAACCTACGGCATTGTAGCCATTGGTAGAGTTCTTACGCATAATGTCGCGGATGTTCATCTCCTTGAAACCCTCGGCACGCTTCTGCTCCTCCAACTCTTCCTCTTCCTCGATATCCTTCTCGGAACGGGTAAAGGTGAAGGTCTTGTACTTAAATTCTGCGATAGCCCAACCTACGAGTGCTACCACGATTAATGCGAATAATCCTACTACTGCGTTCATTTCTTTCTCCTTATTATATAATAATGTATATTTTAATAATCGTCATCAGCTACGTCCTCAGCATCATCGAGTCCCAGGTTCTCTGGATCCTCGAAGGTAGTACGGTAGCTTTCCTCGGTGAGCTTGTCGTCATCGAATGCATCATCGTCCTCATCTGGATCATTGTAGTGATCCTCAATCTCTGGTGCATCCTCATCCTCATCGTCTTCGTCACGGTCCAGCAGGTCTTCGTCGCGGTCCATGTCTTCATCCATAAACTTCATGCGGATCTTCTCCTGCTTTGGCTTCTCCTTGGCAAAGATAGCCTCTACCCAGGTGCCCTTTGGTACTACGAGTACTTCGTAGTCATCAGCGAGCTTCTTTTCATAGAGACCACCTGGTTTCTTGAGGCGATCCTTTGGAAGGGTAGTGGTACTGATGTCGAAACCGCTCTCGATGATGTCCTTGATGCTCTGAGACAGACTGTCCCAGCCACCGCCAAAGTTACGCTCCAGCACTTCGATGAGCTTGGTAGCTGTTATATGGCCGATGTTCTCATAGGTGAGGTCAGTCACACGCATGATAGGACGCTTCTTGATGGCATACTTCTCGTTCTTGTCGTCGATACGGAAGGTACCGATCTTGAAGCCACGGTCTATCAACTTGTCGAGCACTTCAGTACGGTCAATCTTGACTGGCTCAATCTCGAAAGCACTACGAATGATGTCGAGGTATCTACGCTGATTATCCTTCAGGTCGTTGTCTTTCTCGGCAGCTTCCCAGAGACGGAAAACATCATTCTCCTGGAGATCCCAGACACTGCTCTTGGTCAATGTCTTGAGGGTGATATTTTTTTCATTTCTCATTGTTGTACGTATTTTGATTGCAAAAGTAAGTACTTCTTTTTATATATCCAAATTTTCTAGCTTATTTTTTTGCTTTTATGCATTTTTTTTTCTTTTATCCTAAAAACTTATGCGTGTTTCGTTTTTTTTCATTACCTTTGTGGCGAAAAAATAATTGATATGAGTGAACCGTTAGCTGAAAGAATGAGACCTCGCTCGCTCGCCGATTATGTCGGACAGAAGCATCTGGTAGGCGAGGGTGCCGTGCTGCGCAAGATGATAGACGCAGGGCGCATATCCTCTTTTATTCTCTGGGGACCTCCGGGAGTGGGCAAGACTACTTTGGCTCAAATCGTAGCCCAGACCCTGAAGGTCCCTTTCTACACCCTTTCTGCCGTTACCAGTGGCGTAAAGGATGTGCGCGAGGTGATAGAGAGAGCGAAGAGTGGCAGATTCTTCAATTCTGCTTCTCCTATCTTATTTATTGATGAGATTCATCGCTTCTCCAAGAGCCAGCAGGACTCTCTGCTGGGGGCAGTGGAGAAGGGTATTGTCACCCTGATTGGTGCTACCACGGAAAATCCCTCTTTCGAGGTAATCCGTCCGCTCCTTTCCCGTTGCCAGCTCTATGTGCTCAAACCGTTGGAGAAGGAAGACCTGGAGGGGCTCCTGCAGCGAGCCATCACCGAGGATGTGGAACTCAAGCAGAAGAAGATTGAGTTGAAGGAAACCGCAGCCATGCTCCGCTTCAGTGGCGGTGATGCCCGGAAACTGCTCAATATCCTGGAACTGGTGGTGGAATCTGCTGGCAGCGATGAAGTGGTTATCACCGATAAGATGGTAGAGGAACAGTTGCAGCAGAATCCGCTGGCTTATGATAAGCAGGGCGAGATGCATTATGACATCATCTCTGCCTTCATCAAGAGTATTCGAGGCAGTGACCCTGATGCGGCGCTCTACTGGATGGCGCGTATGATAGAGGGCGGCGAAGATCCGCAGTTTATCGCCCGGAGAGTGGTGATCAGTGCAAGCGAGGATGTGGGGCTGGCGAATCCGAATGCGCTCCTGCTGGCGAATGCTGCTTTCGATACGGTGATGAAGATAGGCTGGCCTGAGGCAAGGATTGCACTTGCCGAAGCGGTGGTGTATCTGGCTACCAGTCCGAAGAGCAACAGTGCATATCTGGGCATCAATGACGCCATTGCCACGGTGAAGCAGACCGGTAATCTGCCTGTGCCGCTGCATATCCGCAATGCGCCTACCAAACTGATGAAAGACCTGGGTTATCATGATGGCTATAAATATCCTCACGATTATCCGGGACATTTCACAGAACAGCAATATCTACCTGATGAGCTGAAAGACGCCAGATTCTGGCAGCCGCAGCATTCTCCTTCAGAAGAACGACTCTATAACTGGATGGTTACCTGCTGGGGAGAAAGATTCAAGAACCGCTAGGCGTTCCGACGGATTTGCAATCTTACCTGTTGGGGGTAGCCGTTCCGACGGATTTGCAATCCGTCGTTAAAAAATGTTCGACCTTTTAAAACCGGGGGATTTGAAATCCCCCACATCAAATAATTTATTACGAGAAAATGACTATTCATCAAGACCCGGAACTGGTGATGACTCTTCAGAGCGTCATCGAGTTCATTGGAACCTTTGCATTTGCCCTTTCGGGCATCAGGCTTGCCGCCAGCAAGCATTATGATTGGCTGGGCGGATTTGTGTGTGGTGTGGCAGTAGCTATCGGAGGCGGAACCATCCGCGACGTGATGCTGGGCTTGAATCCTTTCTGGATGTCGAGTCCTATCTATCTTCTGTTTACGTTCTTCGCCCAACTGGTGGTGATTGTGTGCCATCATTATCTGAAGCGTCTGGACAATACCTGGTTTCTTTTCGATACCCTCGGTTTGGCGCTTTTCAATATCGCCGGAATCCAGAAGACCCTCGATTGTGGCTTCCCATTCTGGGTAGCTATCATTATGGGATGTATCACGGGCTCCTTTGGAGGAGTCATCCGCGATGTGCTTCTCAATGAGGAACCGGTTATCTTCCGCAAGGAGATCTATGCGATGGCTTGTGTGTTGGGCGGCCTGGTTTACTGGGCATTCAGCTATCTGGGCTTGAGCCTCTATATTACAGTGATTGCCTCCTTCCTCACCGTCTGCATCATCCGCCTGCTCGCTGTGAAATACCATATCTCGCTGCCTACGCTGCGTGATGAGGAGGATAAGAAAGAATAATTTAGAATTAAACAATAACATTAAACGATAAACACTAATTAATGAGAAGAGAGAAAATCTTTGGAATGCTGATTTTGGTGATGATGCTGATGTTTCAGACTTCATCCCTGATGGCACAGAACAAACGTGAATTCCGTGGCGCCTGGATCCAGTGTGTCAACGGACAGTATTTGGGTAAATCAACCCAGCAGATCCAGTCGATGCTCACCAAGCAACTTGACGAATTGCAGAAGGATGGCGTGAATGCCATCATCTTCCAGGTGCGTGCAGAATGCGATGCCCTTTACCAGAGCGACCTCGAACCTTGGAGCAAGTTTCTGACCGGTGTCCAGGGCAAGGCACCATCGCCTTATTGGGATCCGCTGGAGTGGATGGTTGAGCAGTGTCATCAGCGTGGAATGGAGATTCATGCCTGGATCAATCCTTATCGTGCCAAGCATGGTTCTACCTCGTTCTCCCAGGTATCATCCCAGAGCGTGGTGAAGAAGCATCCAAACCTCTGTTTCAACTATGATAATCTCGTGCTTCTCAATCCGGCACTTCAGGAGGCTGCAGATTATACCTGTCAGGTGGCTGCTGATATCGTGAGCCGTTATGATATCGACGGCTTCCATATCGATGACTACTTCTATCCTTATCCGGTAGCTGGCAAGCAGATTCCTGATCAGCAGATGTATGCAGCCAATCCTCGTGGATTCCGGAATATCGGCGACTGGAGAAGAGATAATGTGAGTCGGTTCGTCAAGCAGTTGGGTGAAACCATCCATCGTGTCAAGCCTTGGGTGAAGTTCGGCGTTTCTCCTTTCGGTATCTATCGCAACCGGAAAAACTCTCCGATTGGATCTCAGACTTTCGGTCTTCAGAACTACGATGATCTCTATGCTGATGTTCTCCTCTGGGTAAACAATGGCTTCATTGATTACTGTGTGCCTCAGATCTATTGGGAGATAGGTAACAAGGCGGCAGATTACAAGACCCTCATCCAGTGGTGGAACAAGTATGCTGGCAACCGTCCTCTTTATATAGGTGAGGATATCGAGCGTACAGCGAAGTTTGCTGATCCTACGAATCCGAAGAGTCATCAGCTGCCAGCCAAGCATCGCCTTCACCAGCAGATGAATAATGTACAGGGCACCGTGCTCTGGTATGCCAAGACTGCAGCAGATAATGTTGGCAACATCGGACATACGCTGCGCGATTATTACTGGAAATATCCTTCGCTTCCTCCATTGATGCCGTTCCTCGACGATAAGGCGCCAAAGGGTGTGAAGAGTCTGAAGATGGAGTGGACAGAGAAGGGACCGCTGCTTACCTGGAAGGCTCCAAAGGCAAAGAAGAAGAAATGGGGCGATGTCGCCAACCGCTTTGCCATCTACCGTTTTGAAAAGGGAGCGCCTGTGAATCTCAATGATGTCACCGCTCTCCAGGCTGTTGTTTACGATACCACCTATCCGATACCATACGTAAAGGATCAGAAATATACCTATGTCGTTACAGCGCTCGATCGCGTAGGTAATGAGAGTAAGGCTAAGAAGAAAACCGTTTCGCTTTAGGTGAAGCGGTTTTTCTTGTTTCTTTCATTCTGATTCAGAGCGGTTTTTCTTGTTAAAAGCCTGGAATTGTACCTTTATCCATAAAAAAACACTAAAAAGATTCAGTATCTCAAATTTTATTTGTACTTTTGCAGAGTCATTTCAGCGTTCCATTTGTTTTCTAATGCAACACTAAGATGAATGGAGTGCTGATTTGAGAGAATTGCTGAGAAACCTAGATGTTGATCAGAACCTAATTAATTATTACTAACAGTAAGTGTTGCTAACTTTAGGGATGAAAATTAAGAGTTTTTTGATGGCAGCCTTGGCGGCATTTTCTTTGTCCGCTAGCGCTCAGTCTTTGTCTCCAGGCACCAAGTGGCATTGGGACAAGGGTACAATCGTTGTGGAGACACCAGAACGTCCTGCAGGACAGCAGAATGTTTTGGGATTGACGGCTCCTAAGTTGAAGACAGTACGTGTGGGCTTTGTCGGTCTGGGTATGCGTGGTCCTTGGGCAGTAATGCGTTTCTGCCACATTCCAGGCGTAGAGATCGTTGCCTTGTGTGATTACGAGGAGGCTCGTGCAGAGAAATCACAGGAGTACTTGCGCAAGCAGGGCTTGAAGCCTGCTGACATCTATAGCGGCGAGAAGGGTTATGAGGCTTTGTGCAAGCGTTCTGACATCGACCTGGTTTATATCGCAGCCGATTGGAATCACCATTTCCCAGTTGCCAAGTTTGCGATGGAGAATGGCAAGCATACAGCTATCGAGGTTCCTAGTGCCATGAATCTGGATCAGTGCTGGAGCCTGATCAACTTGAGTGAGCAGACTCGCAAGCATTGCTTCATCTTGGAGAACTGCTGCTACGACTACTATGAGATGAATGCGCTGGCTATGGCTCAGGATGGCGTTTTCGGTGACATCATCCGTGCTGAGGGTGCTTATATCCACTGTCTCGAGGACTTCTGGGATGCTTACTGGAAGGATCCGGCTGATAATGACAAGGACAACCTCCACTGGCGTATGAAGTATAACATGGAGAACCGTGGTGATGTTTATCCTACTCACGGCTTGGGTCCTGTTGCTCAGTGCCTGAATATTCACCGTGGCGACCGCTTCACAACGCTCGTTGCCATGGATACAGAGTCTTTCGTGGGCAAGGACTGGGTGAAGAACATGAGCGGCAAGGAATGCAAGGAGTTCCGCAATGGTGACCATACTACTACCTTGATGCGTACAGCCAAGGGTAAGGTGGTGGAGATCCAGCACAACGTGATGACTCCTCAGCCATACAACCGCTTGTTCAAGCTCACAGGTACCAAGGGTTACGCTACCAAGTATCCTACAGAGGAGTTTGCACTCTCTGGCGAGGCGCTCAAGGGTACAGGTGCTCCTCAGATGGATAACCTCAATGCGCATGGTTTCATGAACAAGGAGCAGAAGGAAGCTTTGATCAAGAAGTATTATCACCCTATCTTGAAGAAGTATGGTGAACTGGGCCGTCAGATGGGTCACGGTGGTATGGACTTCATCATGGACTCACGTCTGGTTTACTGCTTGCAGAATGGTTTGCCATTGGATATGGACGTTTATGATTTGGCAGAGTGGTGTTCTTTGGCAGAGTTGGGTGCTCTTTCTATGGACAACAACAGCGCTGCCGTTACCTTCCCAGACTTCACCCGTGGTTTCTGGAACAAGCAGGATGGTTACAAGCATCAGTATGCTGCACCAGAGGCTGAGGCTGCTACAGAGGCTGCCGCTGCTGCTTATACCAAGTCACAGAAGGAGGCTACTGCTAAGTTCAAGTTGTGGAATCTTTATGATGCTGTAGCTGCAGCCAAGAAGGCTAACAATGCCAAGGCTTTGAAGTCGGCTACTGCTAAGTACAACAAGGCTGTAGCTGCTGCCAAGAAGGCAATGAATGCTAAGAAGTAAAATCAACTCCCCATAAAAAAATCAATCCCGGCTCTGAGATTCTAACGATGAATCTCGGAGCCGGGATTATTTTTTTTGTTAAATTCCCGGAAAAACTTGGTTGTTTCGTGTATTTGATGTATATTTGCAAATCATAAGATAAGTATTTCTTGCAAATAGAATATATAACTTAAGAGAAGATAGAAAATGAAACGGATTAAGGTTTTAGTTTTTAGCATGTTGGCTGCCATGATGCTTGCATCTTGCGGTACAACGCAGAAGGTGCCTCTTACGGGTCGCACCCATCGCATCTCTGTTTCAGATGCACAGGTGTTGAGCTTGTCTAATCAGGAATATACCAAGTATATGGCTTCGGCTAAGAAATCTACCAATGCAGCGAAGACTGCGCAGGTGGTAAGAGTAGGAAAGCGACTGGCTGCTGCCGTGGAAACTTATCTCAAGGAGAACGGATACGCCAATGATCTGCAGAACTATTCCTGGGAATTCAACCTCGTTCAGGACAACAGTGTGAATGCCTTCTGCATGCCTGGCGGAAAGATTGTGGTATATGAAGGCTTGCTCCCGGTGGCTTCCAGCGATAATTCGCTCGCCATCGTACTGGGACATGAGATTGCACATGCCGTGGCTAAGCATAGTGCCGAACAGCTTTCCAAGGCTCAGAACCAGCAGGTAGGTACCAGCATTCTGAGCGGTGTGCTGAATCAGGCAGTAGGTAATGGAGTCGGAGATCTGGCGGGTGCCGTAGCCGGACAGTACTTCTCCTTCCGTAATCTGAAGTATTCGCGTGAAAACGAAACAGAAGCCGACTATATGGGCTTGATCTTTGCTGCGATGGCAGGCTACGATCCTCAGCAGGCTATACCTTTCTGGGAACGTATGGCTGAGGCTTCGGGCAATCAGGGCAAGAGTGATATCTTCAGCGATCACCCTTCCGATGCCAAGCGTATTGCTGCCTTGAAGGCGGCGATGCCTACTGCGCTGAAGTATTACAAGCCTCAGGGAAAGACTTCCGTATCTACTACTAAGAAAACGGGCGTCAAGACCATCAAGGCTAGCTCGCTGATGAAGAAATCAACTAAAAAATAACGATATGATGGAATATATCTCTCAAAACCTCTGGCTGTTTTGGACTGTCATTATGTTCATCTGCCTCATCCTGGAGTTGTCTTCCGGCGACTTCTACGTGACTTGTTTTGCCATCGGTGCGCTCATCAGCATACCTGTGGCTGTGATGGATGCTCCGTTCTGGTTGCAGGTAGTGGTCTGGGCGGTATGTTCCGTACTCAGTATCCTGTTGATCCGTCCGCATCTGGTAAAGGCTATCCATAGGGGAGCCGATCTTCGGGAGAGTAACTCCGATGCCCTTGCCGGACAGATAGGCGAGGTGAGTGAAACCATCGTTGCCGGTGGGTATGGAAGAGTGAAGCTCGATGGTGATGACTGGAAGGCAGAAGCTCCGGGCGCTGCTGGTGATATCGCCAAGGGTACCCGTGTAAGAGTGATGGGTCACCAGTCTATCATTCTCCAGGTAGAGAAGTATTAACTTTTAATTATAAACATCATGGAAATAGGACTTTATGTATTGATTGCTCTAGTGCTGCTTGCACTGGTAGTGGTAAAGAAAACCATCGTGATCATTCCTCAGAGTGAGACCAGAATCATCGAGCGGTTGGGGCGCTATTATGCTACCCTGAAGCCAGGTATCAACATTATCATTCCTTTCATCGACCAGGCCAAGACCATCGTGGCGATGCGTAGAGGAAGCTATACTTATACCAGCAGCATCGACCTTCGTGAACAGGTTTATGATTTCGACCGTCAGAATGTGATTACCAAGGATAATATTCAGATGCAGATCAATGCACTGCTTTATTTCCAGATTGTAGATCCTTTCAAGAGTGTTTATGAAATCAACAATCTGCCTAATGCGATAGAGAAGTTGACTCAGACTACCCTGCGTAACATCATCGGTGAGATGGAGCTCGACCAGACACTTACCTCCCGTGACACCATCAACACCAAGCTCCGTGCGGTGCTCGACGATGCCACCAACAAGTGGGGAATCAAGGTAAACCGTGTGGAGTTGCAGGATATCACTCCTCCTGAGAGTGTGCTCCAGGCGATGGAGAAGCAGATGCAGGCAGAGCGTAACAAGCGAGCTACCATCCTTACTTCAGAAGGTGAGAAGGAGAAGCAGCGTCTGCTCTCCGAAGGTGAAAAGGCGGCGATTGTCAACAAGGCTGAGGCTGCCAAGCAGCAGGCTATCCTGAGAGCTGAAGGTGAGGCTACCGCCCGCATCCGCAAGGCTGAGGCTGAGGCCATCGCCATCCAGAAGATTACCGAAGCCGTAGGACAGAGTACCAATCCTGCCAACTATCTGCTGGCACAGAAATACATCACCATGATGCAGGAAGTGGCTCAGGGTAAGGATAATAAGGTGGTTTATCTGCCATACGAGGCTACCAACCTCCTGGGATCCATCGGTGGCATCAAGGATTTGTTTAACAGTAAGTAAACTAAAAAAATATGAGTAAGAAAATTTGTATTGTTGCTGGAGCGAGACCTAACTTCATCAAGGTGGCTCCTGTGATGAGAGCGATAGAGAATGCCCGGAATGCGGGCGGGGAGATGGAGTGCAAGCTGGTCTATACCGGTCGTGAAGACGATGAGACCCTTGAAGATTCTCTTTTCTCTGACTTGGGTATCCGCAAGCCGGATGTTTATCTGGGCGTGGAATGTGAGAATATGAATGAGCTGACCGGTATGGTAATGGCACAGTTTGAGCGCTATCTCCAGCAGAATCCTACGGATGTGGTGATTGTGGTGGACGATCTGGCTTCTACCATGGCTGTGGCTATCGTCACCAAGAAGCAGGGCGTTCAGTTGGCTCACATCGCAGCAGGTACCCGTAGCTTCGATATCACCATGCCAAAGGAAATCAACCGTCTGGTGATTGACGGACTCTCTGATATTCTCTTCACCGCAGGTATCTCCAACAACAGTATCGCTAACAAGGAGGGTGCCGAACTCTCTAAGGTCTATATGGTGGGTAATGTACTCATTGATAACATCCGGTTCCTGCAGCAGCGTATGAAGCGTCCTCAGGTGATGGACGAGCAGCATCTGGAGGATGGCAAGTATATGGTGCTTACCTTGAACCGCAAGGCCATCGTCAACAATATCGATGAGATGAAGACCTTGATCTCAACGATCGACAGTGTGGCTCGCCAGGCAGGCATCAAGGTTCTGGCTCCTTTGCGTGGCAAGGCATTGGGATTCGTGCTTGCCTTCAAGGCTTACCAGGATGTGGCTGACCATCAGTCAGGTATCATGGTTGTACAGCCTCAGGGTTATCTCGATTTCTCTTATCTCTCAGCCCACGCCATGGGTGTAATCACCGATTCGGGCAATGTGGCAGAAGAGGCTACCTTCAATGGAGTGCCATGCATCACCCTGAATAGCTATACCGAGCATCAGGAAACCGTAACCGTAGGAACCAACGAGCTCGTTGCTGAAGATCCAGAGAAGCTTCAGCAGGCTATGGAGAAGATTGTGAAGGGTGAATGGAAGAAGGGTGGTATTCCTGATAGATGGGATGGACGATCGGCAGAACGCATCGTTCAGATTATCTGTGGGGAATAAGTAAATCCAGACGCCCTGAAAGGGCAGAAGCTCCTAGCCCAGGGCAACACCCTGGGTAATCATGAGCGCAAGTTTGTCGCCCTGTAAGGGCAAAAGCTTTGTGTATGAGAAGCTTTTGCCCTTACAGGGCGATTTTGCTATATACCTTGTAAACCCAGGGTGTTGCCCTGGGCTAGGAGCTTCTGGGCTTTCAGCCCGTGTGGGGCTTTCGTTTATTTCACTGGATAATCATACTGTTTGTGATAGTTTATTTCACCGGATAATCATACTGTTTGTAATAGGTAGGAGTCTTTGGGGTGTTATACCAGTTTCCTTCTACGCTTACTCCGATGGAGAAGTTCTTGTTGGTATATCTTACTCCGGCACCTAATACATTGGCACCGGCAGCACCCATGCCATATCCTCCAGGCATCACGCCCATTCCCCAGATGCCGGGATACATACCATATCTGCCATATCCGTAAGGACCATATCCGGCATAACGGTTGTAGATGGAATTGTAGTTGTTGGCAACACTTACCTGTCCATATACGTATGCCTCCCAGTGCTCATTAAACTGATAGCCCAGAATGCCATACACACCACCATCCCGGAAATTATCGCCTCCGTAATTGATGTTGTTGAGATAGGTACCTAAAGCCATCCACAGCTTGTTGTCCTTGGTGAGCGGCGTGAGATACGTGGCATTGATGGTCTGGGTAAAACCGCCCCAGTGTGGCGCATGCTTGCCGAAAGTGGCGAAGACGGAAAGATCTACCGAGAGGTTCAGTCCCTTATGGAGTCCCCAGCCATATCGGTTCCAGCCATATTTGCCCCAGTCATTTCCCCAATAGTCATAGCTGTTTCCCAATCCTCCAGAATTGACCAGATTGGAGATCGGATTGTTGTAATAATCACTATCCTGAGGATTCTTCAGATAACTGCCCATCTTGTATAGTTCGTCACTGTTGGAATCGATATGCCGGATAGGGGTATAGGTGTTTTTTACGGGTTTGCCTCCATATACCACGGTTTTCCCGTCCTGATATACCGTATCGCCTGGCAACAGCCAGTCTTCCCTCGGACTATCCTGACTGTGCAGAGGTCCGAAGCTCACGTGCTGTGCCTGGGCTTTCATTCCTATCAGTGCGAAGCCCAGGAGAAGAAGATATAATCTTTTTGTTGTCATCATATCAAATCGTTTATGTAGCCTCATATTCGAAGCTTTTTATGTTATTCACCAATTTTTGAGCATCATTTTGCCCGTTTCTGTCATTTTGCACGCAAAGATATAAAGAAAGTTTGAGAAAAGCATAACTTTTTAGAATAAAATCATTATCTTTGCAATCAATAACATAAAAAACAGATTTAAGTATTAAGAAAATGAAAAAGATAATAACGATATCTGCCCTCTTGCTGGCTGCTTTTGCTCCTCAGGCAATGGCGCAGGAACAGACTCAGCCTACTCAGCAGACTGCCCGTCCGGCATTCGACAATGAGCTGCTCCCTTGGGAGACACCTCGTGATACCACCTGCCACGAGGTACTGCTGGAAACCACGATGGGCAATATCCGTGTGGCTCTTTATAACGATACTCCGCATCACCGCGACAACTTCCTCAAGCTCGTGAACAGCGGATATTACAACGGCTGTATCTTTCAGCGTGTCATCAAGAACTTCATGATCCAGGGTGGTGATTACTCTTGTCGCAAGGTTACTCCCGGAAAGGTGGAGAAGTTTGATGTCAACTATACGGTACCAGCCGAAATCATCTATCCTAAATATTACCACAAGCGCGGTCAACTCTGTGCAGCCCGTGAGGGGGATGATGAGAATCCTACCAAGGCATCAGCTTCTACCGATTTCTATATCACCTGGGGCAGAAACTTCTCACCCCGACAGATGGAATACTATGTAGAGAAGGAGAAGAGAGAGGGTGCGAAATCCTACGCATTGCCATCCGAGCAGTTGCAGCAGGGCTACATCAAGCATGGTGGAGTGCCTCATCTGGACAATGGATATACCGTGTTCGGCGAGGTGCTGGAAGGTATGGATGTGGTTGATAAGATCCAGAATGTGGCTACCAACAAGGACAACAATGACCGCCCGCTGGAAGACATCGTCATCACCAGAGCCACCCAGGTGAAATAGACCAGCAAGGGGAAAATGCCTAAAATGAAAACAATAACATTATAATACGGGAAAAATGAAATCTTTAAAGGAGTTATACCGAATTGGCAAGGGACCATCGAGCAGTCATACGATGGGACCTCAGCGCGCAGCTAAGCTCTTCCTGGAGCGTTGTGCTAATGCTTCGTCCTACGAAGTAACATTGTATGGTGCCCTGGCTGCTACCGGCAAGGGTCACATGACCGATGTGGCTATCGAGGAAGTGCTCAAGAAGCATATTGTTCATATCATCTGGGAGCCTCAGGTCTTCCTGCCTTTCCATCCTAACGGAATGAAGTTTGTGGGCAAGGACCTGAATGGCGACGTGATTGATGAGTGGATTGTTTATAGTATCGGTGGCGGTGCCATCTCGGATGGTTCTGATGGACAGTCGGAGTTGGGCGCTGAAGATGTCTATGACCTGAAGACGATGGCGGAAATCCAGAAATGGTGCTACGACAACGGCCGCTCTTTCTGGGAATACGTGGAGAAATGCGAGGATAAGGATATCTGGGATTATCTCCGTAAGGTCTGGGATACCATGAAGCAGTCTATCCACAATGGTCTCAGTCATGAGGGTGTCTTGCCTGGACCGCTGAAACTCCAGCGCAAGGCTGCTGTCTATCACATCAAGGCAAAGGGCTATCGTGCTTCCTTGCAGAGCCGCGGACTGGTTTATTCCTATGCACTGGCGGTGAGTGAGGAGAATGCATCGGGCGGTACCATCGTTACGGCTCCTACCTGTGGTGCCTGTGGTGTACTTCCTGCCGTACTCTATCACATGCATACCGCTCATGAAATGAGCGAGGAGCGCATCCTCCGTGCTTTGGCTACTGCCGGACTGGTGGGTAACATCGTCAAGCACAATGCTTCTATCAGTGGTGCTGATGTGGGTTGCCAGGGTGAGGTAGGTGTAGCCTGTGCGATGGCTTCAGCTGCGGCATGCCAGCTCTTCGGTGGTAGTCCTGCCCAGGTAGAGTATGCTGCCGAAATGGGATTGGAGCATCATCTGGGTATGACCTGCGACCCGGTTTGCGGATTGGTACAGATTCCTTGCATCGAGCGCAATGCCTTTGCGGCTGCCCGTGCCCTGGATGCTGATCTCTACGCTTCCTTCTCGGATGGTCATCACAGCGTATCATTCGATAGAGTAGTAGAGGTGATGCGACAGACCGGTCACGATCTCCCTTCGCTCTATAAGGAAACCAGCGAGGGCGGTTTGGCAAAAGGCTTTAAAGGAGAATAGTCGCCCTGAAAGGGCAGAAGCTCCCAGCCCAGGGTAACACCCTGGGTAAAAATAGCAGTTAGCAATGCGCCCTGAAAGGGCAAAAGCTTTTGATTAATTAGATGATTTATAACAGATTAAAACGATTTAGTTTAAGTACTTTAGTAATAGCAGTCTGTCTTCTCCTGTCTTCCTGCGGCTCGGATTCTTCCGATGCAAAGAAGCAGTTGAAGGCGAAGGCTGATTTGCAGGGCGCCGTTATCGGCGTACAGTTAGGTACCACCAGCGACGGACTTGCCACAGAGTTGGAAAAGAAAGGAGATGGCACCAAGGTAGAACGATACAACAAAGGAGCCGATGCCATTCAGGCGCTCCTCCAGGGTAAGATCGACTGTATGGTGACCGATGAGGCACCAGCCAAGGCATTCCAGCGGGTGAATCCTTCTCTCCGCATTCTGCCGGAAACCTTCGATGCCTCCTCTTTCGCCATCTGTGTGGCAAAGGATCATGCCGAATTGCAGCAGTCCATCAATCATGCCATCCGTATCTTGAAGACGAATGGCGTCATCGATTCCATCGTCAACCGCCATCTGGAACGGGGCATTGCCGTGGCTTATACGCCTAAGACTTCGGATGTGAAGAAGGTAGGACCGGAAGCACTGCAGAAGCTCGGACTGAAGAAGAGTCTCCGCTTTGCCACCAATGCCACCTTCGAACCATTCGAGTACTACCAGGATGGTAAGATTGTGGGTATCGATGTAGATGTGGCGAATGCCATCGGCGATGTGATGGGCGTGGATGTCGAGATTCTTGATATGGAGTTTGATGCCATCATCACTTCCGTACAGGCTGGTAAGGCTGATGCCGGTATCGCCGGTATCACCGTCACCCCGGAACGGGAGAAGAACATCGGATTCACCGATTCCTATGCCGATGTGCGACAGGTCATCATGGTAAATTCAGAAAATGCAGAAGTAGCTGGTGCACAGCATGGATTTCTGGATAAGTTCAAGTCTTGCTTCATCGATGACAACCGCTATGAGTATCTCCTGCAGGGATTGGGCAATACGCTCATCATCACCTTCTTTGCCATCATCCTTTCCGTGATTCTCGGTACGCTGATTGCCATTGTCCGTGCCCGTCATGAACGCCGTGGCGGTTGGCGCATTCCGAATATGCTCTGCCAGTTGTATCTCACCATCATGCGTGGTACACCTACCATGGTGCAGTTGCTCATCATCTATTATGTGGTCTTCGCCTCAGCCGATGTCAACAAGATTCTGGTAGCCGTCATAGCCTTCGGTTTGAACTCTGCGGCATATATTGCCGAGGTCATCCGTTCGGGTATCATGTCGGTAGATGAGGGACAGATGGAAGCGGGTAGAAGTCTCGGTCTTTCTTATGGCAAGACCATGCGACTCATCATCTTGCCACAAGCCTTCAAGAATGTGCTGCCGGCGATGGGTAATGAGCTTATCACCCTGCTCAAGGAGACTTCCATCAGCGGTTACATCGGTCTCGTGGATCTTACCAAGGGTTCCGATATCATCCGAAGCATCACCTACGAGGCAATGATGCCATTGGGTGTAGTAGCCTGCCTGTATCTCATCATCGTCCTCGGACTGAATGCCGGAGTGAGAAAGTTGGAAAAGCGTTTGAGAAAGAGCGAAAGATAATAGAATGGATAAAATGAACGAGATAATCAAGATAGAAGGACTTCGCAAGCGCTTCGGCGACAACGAAGTCCTAAAAGGCATTACCACTTCCGTCAAGCAGGGCGAAGTGGTTGCCATTATTGGCCCGTCGGGCTGTGGCAAGAGTACCTTCCTGCGTTCCATCAATCTCTTGGAGGAACCTACGGAGGGAAAGATTCTGATCGATGGCATAGACCTCACCTCCTGGGATGTAGATATCAACAAGATGCGTCAGCGGGTGGGTATGGTGTTCCAGCAGTTTAATCTCTTCCCGAACATGACCATCCGCCGCAATATCATGCTGGCACCGGTAGAGTTGGGGAAGATGACCCGTGAAGAGGCGGATGAGAAGGCTACAGAGCTTCTCTCCCGCATCGGATTGCTGGACAAGGCAGACAGTTACCCGGATAGTCTTTCGGGCGGACAGAAGCAGCGTGTAGCCATCGTCCGTGCCCTGGCAATGAATCCGGAGGTTCTTCTTTTCGATGAACCTACTTCTGCGCTCGACCCGGAGATGGTAGGAGAAGTATTGCAGTTGATGAAGGATGTGGCTGCTGAAGGCATGACGATGGTGGTAGTAACCCACGAAATGGGCTTTGCCCGAGAAGTTGCCAATCGTGTGCTCTTCTTCAGTGATGGCTATATCACGGAGGATGGCACCCCTGAGGAAGTCTTCAATCATCCGAAGTCTCCAAGACTCCAGGAGTTCCTGGGAAAAGTCCTGTAAAGTGATTAATGATTATCATACAAAAAAAGATGCATTGCCGAACAATCCGCAATGCATCTTTTTTTGTATGATGTCTATAATCGTTATTTTTTAGCCTCGATGATCTCTTCAGCCCGCTTCAGCGCCTTGCTGATATGATCAGTGATGTTCTCCTTGCCGAGCATATTGTAGAAGCCAGCCTTCTCCAACTGGGCATTTACCTTTTCGCAGACACCGGAGAGAACAACCTGGATATCCTCCTTCTGACTCATCTCGCAGAGGTTGGTGAGGTTGTGGATACCGGTAGAATCCACGAATGGAACCTTACGCATGCGGATGACGCGAACCAATGGACGGTCACCGAAGGCTGCCATCACTTCCTCAAACTTGTTACCTGCTCCGAAGAAGAAAGGACCGTTGATCTCATATACCTCTACACCCTTAGGAATCGTATAGTGCTCCAGGTTGGTAGAGAGGAAATCATATTCCTTGTTCAAATCAATCTCATCCTCAGTAACTGCCGTCACATCAGTGGTTTCGCTCATTCGCTTCATGAAGAGCAGACAGGCGATAATCAATCCCACCTCGATGGCAACGGTCAGGTCGAAGATGATGGTAAGGAAGAAGGTAATCAGGAGCACGGTAACGTCGCTCTTAGGATTCTTCATCAATGCCAGGAAACTTCTCCAGCCGCTCATACCGTATGAAACCACAACCAGGACACCTGCCAGACAAGCCATAGGGATATACTTGGCGAGCGGCATCAGGAAGAGGAAGATGAGCAGCAATACCACTGCATGGATGATACCTGCGACAGGAGTCTTACCGCCGTTGTTGATATTGGTCATTGTGCGGGCGATGGCGCCTGTAGCAGGAATACCGCCGAAGAGTGGGGAAGCGATGTTCGCCAGACCCTGGGCAATCAACTCTGTATTAGAATCGTGGTGGTCGCTGATGACACCGTCGGCAACGGTAGCAGAGAGCAGACTCTCGATGGCGCCGAGGATAGCGATGGTGATGGCAGGAGATACCAGACTCTTGATGGTCTCCCAGTTCATCTCAGGAACCTGGGCTGCAGGCAACTCGTTGCTGATAGAGAAACGGTCGCCGATGGTCTCGATGCTCTCTACACCGGCAAACTGCTTGAGCAGCAGCGCCACAACGGTCATCAGGATGATGGCGATGAGCGATCCCGGAATCTTCTTGCTGAACTTAGGAGTGATGGCGATGACCACCACGCTAACCACACCGATGAGGGCACACCAAGGGTCGATGGTGTCGAAACTCTGGAAATAGACACCCCATTTCTCCAGGAAGTCAGAAGGATTGGAAGCCAATGTCAAACCGAAGAGATCCTTGATCTGAGTGGTGAAGATGGTTACGGCGATACCGCTGGTAAAACCTACCACGATAGGATAAGGGATGTACTTGATGATGGTACCGAGTCGGAGCAGACCGAAGAGTACCAGAAAGAGACCTGCCATCAGCGTTGCGATGGTCAATCCCTCGAATCCATACTTCTGGATGATGCCGTAGATGATGACGATGAATGCTCCTGTAGGTCCGCCGATCTGCACTTTGCTTCCGCCGAAGATGGAGATGATGAGACCCGCTACGATGGCTGTGATGATACCCTTCTCGGGTGTCACGCCAGAAGCGATACCGAATGCGATGGCCAGAGGCAGGGCTACGATACCAACGATGATACCTGCCATGAGGTCAGACATGAATGTTTTCTTGTTGTAACTCTTCAAGCAAGAAAACAAACTCGACTTAATTGCTATTGCCTTCATTTAAAAAGTTTTGTTATATGAATTAATGTGATTTTTGCTTCGTTATCCGAAAATCGACTGCAAAGGTACAACTATTATTTCATATAACAAAATCTTTTTTAATGTTTTTTAATTACTGCAGCTGAGTCATGTGATAACCCAGTCTCTTCAGTTCCATGGCAGCACCCATCAGATACATTTGATGTAAAGCTGCAATGAAACCACGGAAAGCAGCCTCTGTACCAGGCTCATATCCCTGGTGGATGAGCAGGGTATAGGTGCGTGCGGCACACTCTGCTACGATGGTAGAAGTAGCCTTGTGCTCGTTCTCGTCGAGCAGCAGAACCTGGTCGAGAATATAGTCGTCCATGTGGTCGAAATCAATGCGGTCTCTGAGGTATTCATAAAGATTATCTACCTTGCCATACAGCTCCCAGTCCTCGTCCCAGTATTTGGCGATGGCCATGCCTACAAACATAATCCATCCCAGAGCCACGGTAGGGTATTTGCTGAACTCGCGCATGGCATCAGGCAGATAGCTTTCGCCTATCTTCGCCCACTGCTCCTCGATGTCTGGAGCATCTGGAAGCTGCTCGTCAACACGCTGTCTGCCAGTAAGGTACATACTCAGATCCTGTTTGAAGATCTCTTCTATTCTTTTGCTTTTATTTTCCATATTATTTAATCTTTATTGTCTCTAACTGTCATTGAAGGTACAAAGGTAAAACAAAAAACTCAGATAATGCCCGTTTTTTACAAGTTTTAATGCTTTCTCCCTAGCCATCTTCACTGAGATGCTCTCTGGCAATTCGTTCTCCGAGCTGCCAGTTGCATACAGTCAATGCAGTATTCATGGCTTTCAAGCCTAGACCTAAAAACAGAACCATAAAGTTTCAAAAATAAGCATAAAAAGTGGGATTTGTAGCATCTTCGACTAAAATCACCTTATAAAATGCTAAAATTTTGCCTATTTATGATAGATTATCGCAATAAATTATTATTTTTGTAGGGTAAAATGCAATAATAATATGAAGTTAAATCGCATAAAGGCAGATATGTGTGGCAGAGCCACAGAAAGGAGAACAACAATGAACAAGGAACAGCAACACAGAGCCATGTTTGTATCGTTCTGCATAGAGCAATATGCCAAGGCAAAGAATATGGCTACTGAGGATGTGGTGAATTTGTTTGAACAATATGGCATAGCAGAGCATTTTTGCGAGTTCTACGATGTACTCCATACGCAAGGCGGTCAGTGGCTGGTTGAAGAAATTGACAAAATGATAAACGAAAGAAGAAAATGAGCAAAGTATATCATGGAAGTATCGAGGAAGTTAGAAACCCAGAGATACGTCAGCCAAACCGTTCTCTTGACTATGGCTCTGGCTTCTACACAACAACCTCTTACGAACAGGCTAAGAAATGGGTAGAGCGAAGGATGAAAGATAAAGGAGTATCTGTTGGTTACGTGAATGTCTATGAGTTGGATGACGAAGTAATAAATGACATGAAGTCACTTTTCTTCGAGAAACCAACAGAGGAATGGGTGAATTTCGTAATGAAAAACCGTACCGAGAGGGAGTTCACCCACGACTACGACATCGTGTATGGTCCTGTGGCAAACGATAGCGTTTATACTCAGTTCACACTCTATGAAGGCGGCATCATCAGTATGCCTACTCTCATTCAAGAATTAAAGACATATAAATTGGTTGACCAGTATCTTTTCCATACGGAGAAGTCGCTGCAAGCCATTAAATTTGTGGAATCAAAAATTATAAAGTTATGAATGCAAAAATAACGCAAGACAACTTGTATATGTTGCTGCCATTAAAGATAGGATGGCTTGCCCCTTGGCTCTCAGAAGACAAGGGCATAAGCCTTACGGATGCAATCAACCGTATATATCGCTCAAAACTCTATAAGAAGCTATCCACCGAAAGTACCCAATACTGGCACTTGGGACCAGTTGACTTATACAATGAGCTGAAGAAAGAATTTTAAACAGAAGAAGTTATGCCAACAGACATATCAGAGAAAGAACTCGAAACAATACTCGTCAGCTATCTTCGTGACCATCAAGGTTATGAGGAAGGCACGTCCAGCGACTACGACAAGGAGTTTGGACCTATGACGGAAGAAGAAAAGAAAACGTTGGTTGATGCGGTGAATTGCAAGTATCCACATCAGAACCTAACGGAGATTTACTACAATATAGGTAGAGCATTGCCTTTTACTGCCCAAAGATTCCCTGACGGAAGAGTTTCAGACTGGTATCGTAATCAGTATGTAGAGGTTGTACGAGTAGAACCACATGGAAGAGGTGGTAAGTTTGGAAATGTATTTGGTTTTTATTACCGTAATGGTGAAAGAGCTGATGCTTATGAGAATGACCCAGAACACAGTTGGTGTACAAAGGATGATACCGAACCGCAACCAATACCATGTTGTGGATGTGGCTCATGGATGTTGTTGGACATCATAGGTGAGAAGACAACAGAATCTGTTAAGGTTCTCGGTCTTGATGACAAGATTGGCTTTGGTAAATATAAGGATATGACTTTGAAAGAGGTCATCATTAAAGATTGGCAGTATGTCAAATGGGCGATTATAGATTCCTAACACTTCTATACCGATGTTGATAAGGTATTGGAATATCATATGGAGAATAGACCAACACTTGGTCCTAACGATATAATGAGCTTCGGGAAATACAAGGGAAAGTCCATTGAGGAGGTTTGCAAAACAGACCGACAATACCTTATATGGCTTTCACAAAACAACGATTCTTTCAATCTTGATTGGGAGAAATTCAAGTAATCAAATTATAATGTAGCTATGAAGAGATTTATGTTAATATTTTGCTCCCTGCTTATAACATTAGGAGCGACTGCACAAAGTAAGTTAGGTTCGCAAACTACTAAGATTGCAAAAGATTCGACATTGATAAAGATACATGACCTATTGGAAGACGTGGATTTCCGCATACACGGTCTTGACAGATACAAACTCTATCCAACAGAGAACATCTACAACTTTCTGCAATTAGACACAAGAACGGGGAAAATAGATGTTGTGCAATGGTCGTTAGATGATGGCAAAGAAGGCTCTGTTACCCTTAACGATGAAGATTTGTCTCTTGACACAGGGTGTGGAACATTTGAATTGTATCCAACAAAGAATATGTATCAATTTCTCCTTTTAGACAAGGTTACAGGTAGAAAATGGCATGTCCAATGGGGATTTGAAGCAAGCAAAAGATGGATTAAACGAATATATTAGCTTTGGCAGAATATGGCAATAATTTGTTTGATAGTATTCTTTGTATTGGCTATCTTCATTAAATTGAAGATGCCAATGTGGAAAGGTAAATATTCCGAGAAGTTGGTGCATAAGAAAATGTTACAACTACCAGATGAGTACACAATTTTCAATGATTTTTTGTTTGAGAGTAATGGACACTCAACTCAAATTGACCATATCGTCGTGTCACCTTATGGGGTATTCGTTATAGAGACAAAGGGTTATAAAGGCTGGATATTAGGTGGCGAGAATTCTGAATATTGGACGCAGGTCATCTACAAAAGTAAACACCAACTTTACAATCCTATAAAGCAGAATGAGGGACATGTGAGATTTCTTCGCCATTTGCTTAAATGTTCTGTTGACATTCCGCTAATTCCGATTGTTGTTTTCAATAATTCAGCAGAGTTGAAAGTTCATGTCAGTAACCATATAGTTGTAAACAGATGTAATTTAAATTGGGCAATATCTCAATATCATGACATTATTCTAAATGCTACACAAGTAGATTGGATTGTCAATACTATTCAACGATATTACACAATAGCTGACAAGGAAGAAATAAGACAGCACAAGCATAATGTTCACGACAGGCAATATAGAGCAAAGAGTTTAATAAGGCAAGGCGTTTGCCCACAATGTGGTGGTCAGTTAGTTTTACGCAAAGGAAGATATGGCTCTTTTTATGGGTGTTCAAACTATCCTAAATGCAAGTTTACACTAAATAAATGAGAGGGGAATATATTAAGTTTATTTCCCTCTCATTTAGTATAGTTAGTTTCCAGAAACTTTATTTTGAGCTTTTGATAGCCCGTTTTATGCGATTTAATTCTTGCAAAAGCTTATTGGCTATACTATCTTTATAAGCGCCATTTCAACCATTTCATGATGATGGCGAATAGAATCCTCGTAGGCAGCAACACGATTTCTTACATTGCCCTCCTCATCACGAAAGAGGTTTCTTCCGTGATGGAAACTGTATCGGCATAAGCCGTGCCTGTATAGCAAGCGAAAAGAAAAAGGTCACGGGTCAAAGCCAACGATTTTCTTCGCTCTGTTTTTTTTAGGTCACGAATTTTCAGGAAGTCCTCACGTGTCAATGCCTTTGGTGGATTCTCTTTCTTTTGATGTTGGCTTCGGTAACTGACCGCTAACGGTTTGGTAACTGAAATAACTCAATATCCTGCTCGGCTTTGCTTTGTAGCCAATTGGCAGAATTATGAAATATTGCTCATTATCAACCACTTGTAGTTCATTTCTCTCATCTTCACTTTCAGTTGCTTTTGCTTAAATTGTGCACTGCTCATAACATTCCTTTGCCTTATCTGATATGTTGTAGTCTGAATAGCTCTTTCTGTTTTTCTATCTCTTCCTTAAGCTGTTGCTCTGTAGGGAGATAGGTGAGATATTTAGAAGCGAATAATTGCTTGCTGTCGTGCAGGATGGAAAATCTTGCAATGTCCTGGCTGGTTTCCGAACAGAGCAGTATGCCGATGGTCGGGTTGTCGCCTTCCGTGCGTTTCATCTCATCATACATTCTTACATACATATCCATTTGTCCAACGTCCTGATGGGTGATTTTGGTCGTCTTCAGGTCGATCAGTACGAAGCATTTCATCAGGTAATTGTAGAATACCAGGTCTATGTAGTAGTCCTGGGTATCGGTGATGATGTGCTGCTGGCGCTCTACAAAGGCATAGCCTTTGCCCATCTCCATCAGAAACTTCTGAAGATGGGTGATGATGGCACTCTCCAGTTCGCTTTCCGAGAAACTCATGTCACGGGATAAGCCCAGAAACTCTGTCACCATTGGCGACTTGATGAACATGGCTGGTGAGTCTGCGTATCCTTTTGTGAGGGTTTTCATCTCGTTCTCTACCTCATCCTTATGCTCATTTCTGGTTTGCAGGAGTCGATAGTAGTATTGTGAGGCAACATTGCGGTCGAGGGTTCTCACACTCCACATTTGTTCGGCAGCTTCTTGTATATACCACAATCTCGCTTGTGCATCATCGACTCTTAAAATGCATCTCAAATGTGACCACGAAAGATTTTGCACACGCGTGTGCAAAATCTCCCAATCAGGAAAATATTGGTATAATTGCTTGAAATAGGCAAGGTTACGAACACCATAGCCGGAGCCGAACTCAGTCGTCAACTGCTGAGATATGGACTTGATGAGCTGTATTCCATAATCAGCACGCTGCTTGCCAAGTTGCTCTTCTTCAACAATACGTTTGCCAATTTCCCAGTTTGAGCGTATCAAGGCTTCGTTGATAGATTGATACGCCTTGCTTCTTGCCTTTGTGATGATGGTTCTGATATCATCTATGAAATGAGCATCAATATTAGCTATCTTGTCATTCATATTCCTGCATATTTTATACTTTTTCGTGCAAATTTAATAAAAATGTAGAAGATGGGCAAATTTTGATGGCAGAAAATCGCATAAATGGCTGCTTTTTCTAGATTTATACGAAAAAGCCCCAACCTTATGCGGGACATAAGATTGGGGAGTGGAAATGAAAGTATGAGAAGAGTATGGAGAATTATATGTGGAAATGAATGTTGGAAAGCCACTTCTTGACATCGAAACATGGACACTCCTTGTGAACGCCAGGGAGATCTCTATGACCCAGGATCTCGGCTTTTGGATAGTCGGTACAGAGGCTCTTCAGAAGCTCTCGCATCGCTGCCTTCTGGGCTGGCGTGCGGGTGTCGGCAGGATGGGCTTCGGCATCCAGACCACCCTCGTAACAGATGCCGATGCTGTGGGCGTTGTAATGACGGGCATGAGCGCCAGGCTCCGACTCCGGACGGCACGGATAAATCACTCCGTCCTTCGTGATGTAATAGTGATAACCGATGTCACGGAAACCACGGGCTAAATGACACGCCTCCAACTCGCCTACCGTGAAGTCCTGGGTAACTCGGGTGGCACTACAGTGGATGACGATTAAATTGATCTTTCTGTTCTTGAGCATAGGCAATTCTTGTTAATGATTACTGAATAACGATTTCTAAATAACGATTTCTGAATACTGATGCGGGATTCATTACAATCCCTTGCAGCTCTGCACACAGACGGCAGAAGCGATGGCGGTAAGTACTGTGATGATAAGATTGATGATCTTCTTGATGGTTTCTTTTCTCATGGTCTGATGATTTACTAAAAATTGATTTACTAAAAATTGACTTTACTAATACTTGATTTACTAAAACTTGATTCAACTAAAAAGTTCATAACCAGGGAGATATCCTAAGAAGGAACCCCTATAACCCAGGCACCCGTGCAGAGCTTGCTTTTGATGAATGTTGCAGATGATTCCTGCCTCTTGATGCTCTCGGAATGCCCCTGACGCCATACGGCTCCCTTCTTTCAGATTTTACGATTATCGGCTAAAAATTTACGTTGTCGCCGCCTTCTTCTGTAGAACCGCTATCCGTGGTTCCGCCGCCACCCTGTTGGGTGTTATCGGTGTTGCCACCGCCACCAGTCTGGCTGCCTCCACCACCTGTGGTCTGGCTGCCACCACCTGATGGGTTATCCTTGCCGGCATCATCCGGATTCTCCGAATTCCCCGGATTGCCCGTTGCAGGAGCTGCCAGATTGATGAGCTTGATAGAGGTGTCAAGATTTTCGGTCTTGAGTTCGCCGGTGGCTCTGGCTCTCAACTTCAATCCCAAGATGTACTTCGCCACGTTGAAGTCTTCCTTGGTAGGTGCACCGCCCTTCACCTTCAGACCGAGGGAGAAAATGGCGATGTCGGCAAACTTCACGTTTTTGCCCAAAAGGAGTAGCTCCTTGGTGCAGGCTGCTGCATCGGTCAGCATACCGAGGATGGCGCCCTTGCTGTAAGGGGTGTTGTGGCTAGCCATGTGAGCGGCGAGCTCTTCGAGTCCGATGGTCTCATCGGATACTACTCGTGGAAACCATTTGCCGTAAGCTTCGGCAATCTTCTGGTTCGTGTTCTGGTATAAGACAATTCTGATCATAACGTTTAAATGGTTAAATTATTAAAGTTAATCGGCGCTGCGCATTGCCCGTGGTTCTTTCTGAATCACAATGCAAAGATACAACATTCAGAATCCGCCATTCACGGTTTCTCACGTTTACTCACGGTTTCTCACTGATTTTCACGTCTTTTTCTGAAGATAAGCCCGGAAGAATGATTTTCTTCCTATGGCTCGCCCAGATAGTCGAAGATATGGGCTACCTGTATCGGACTGAATTCCTTCGACCATTTGGTGTAGCCGCTCTTCACCAGAGCATCGTGGAGAGGCTTGCAGCGGTTGATCCATCTTCTGAGATGGGCACTTGCCACTTCGGGAGTGGCATCAGGGAAATACTCAAGAGCTAACTCTTGCTTGGAATAACATTTCTGTTCCATATTGATTGAAATTTAAAAGTGACTTGTTTAGGATGCCTAAGTGACTTACTTACGACCCGTAAGTGACTTGCTTAGGATGCCTGAGTGACTTACTTTGGATGCTGGAGATTTTTTGCTCCGGTATGACACTTATGACACTTATGACAGGCTTTTCTTGAAATCTCTCTCACGTAGGCGGGCGGGAGGCCTTTCTGGAAAATTTTTCCTGCCCGCCCGCGTGAGGAAAGTTTTAGAAAAGCCTGTCATAAGTGTCATAGTGTCATAAACGGCATCAGAACGGAAGGTTGCTGCTGGCATCGATTCCCAGGGAAATCTGATAGTTTCTGATCTCTTCAGCCGTACGGATGATGGCGATGAAACCACGGCATCTTGTATTGCGAAACCTCTTGAAACCCAGGTCGCTGAATGCCTTGCCAATCTTCTGGCTGCTCAGCTTCTGAGTGATGTTGCAGCCGATGATCTGCATCGCCCGGGCTACGGACACAAACTCCCCTGTCTCTCCCTCCGAAGGCTTCCGGAAGTAGAGATCCACCAGTTCCTGTTCGAGGCGTGGCGTCTCGAATTTGCTGTTGTGCCGGTTCTGCCGCTCTATCTCTTCATCCGTAAACCAGTAGCGGTAGCCGCTCTTGTAGAGGGCATAAGCCTGGGCATAGATGCCGGGATGATTGAAGGGATGCTGGCGGGGGGAGACGATGCTCTCTACCTCGAAAGGCAGCCAGCGGCGGGTACCCGTAGGATCGTTCAGAAACTCAGGATTGTTGCCCGTACCGCAGAAACTGTTGATGTGCTTGCGCTGCTCGGCATAGTGGGCATAGGCAGCTCGCTCGTTGATATACTGCATCGTCACCGCAGCCTTCAGCTGGTTCATCTCTGATGCTGACATCGTATCCAGCTCCTCGCAGCAGATGAGGGCGTACTGCGAGAGGGCGATGAGGTCATCCTTCGTCATTCGCTTGGCATTGGTCTTCGTGTAGAAGTACTGCTTCAGCTCCGGCGGAAGGAGATGATTGAACCAGGTGGTCTTGTTGGCACCCTGTTTTCCGATATAGACCAGGATGACATTGTTGACCGCCTCTTCGTCCAGCCAACCGGCAATCATTGCCACGAGCCACTTTTTCAGGCATTCCTCGAAGCTCAGCACGGAGCTGTCGGTATCCTTCACCTTCACGGTGGCAGCGAGTTCGGCGATGTAGTCCTTGTCGCCCTCCTTCCAGGGCGGGAGATGGGCGAAATAATCCTCGAAGGGATTGAATACGGGCGTATAATCGCTCTCGATGATATTGCGCATATCCAACTTATTTACCTTCACCGTGAGCGACATCTTGGTCCAGAGCGAGTTGACGTGTCGGTCGAGGAGTATCTGCCATTTTGGCGATTTGTCGGAAGCGGCGGAAGGTGATGCGCCTTCTGGGATTTCCAGGAACTCGTATCGCTGGGTGATGAGATTGTATCGGAGACGGATATGACCATCGAGAAAAATTCTGATTTCCTCGACCGATGCGAAGCGGTTGTCACTGCCGCCATTTCCACCGCCTCCTCCACCACCTCCAGATGCCTTTCTGTTGGCACCGGGGGTGTTGTCGTAGCACGACTTAATGACCTGTTCCACATCATTATACTCAGGGAACTTCTGGAGAGCCCACTTCAGTACATCGGCATGGGCATAGCGCTTTCTAGCGAGCATATAGCCCGCCCGCATCACATAGTTGTTATGCTTGGTCGGTTCGTAAATAATATTGTCGGCTGCAAGTTTCGGTTGGATGATTTGCTCGTAGTAGGTGTTGATGCGGTCCAGTTTCTTCTGTTTCTGATTCTTCTTCGTTGTCTCGGTATGGAATAGAGAGATTTCTTCGGCTGAGAAAGAGATAGCATCGGAATTGTAGTATGCATCGGGATCGTAGGCGAGTCCACTGAGCCGGTTGACGTTCTTGCATTGAAAGTCAGCATTTTTGCCAATGAGCTGCTGATAGTAGTCATTGCCCTTGGCGAAGGCGGCGGGGTAGTCATCTCCGAGATAGGGATAGATGACTCGGATACCGTTGCCGCTCATCGTGATGTAGCAGAGTAGGGTGTGCGGATCGGCGCAGAGCTTCTGCTTCAGGGCGTTGAGATCCGTGATATCGGGAGGCACCTCGGTGAAGAGCTCATCGAAATCTACGAGAGATAGGTGGGTGAGTTCCCGGATGTTGTCCTGGCCCTTGCCTCCTTCGAGGTGGCAGGCTGGGGCAAAGAGGGGCGCATCTGCCTTAAAGGTTTTCTTGCCGGTTTGGCGGTAGGTCTGGGTGAGGAACTTGAGTCTCTCATCGGTTTTCATAAATGAAACCAGGCTTTCGAGGTCTCCCAGTATGGGAGTCTTGCTGGTCATGTTTGCGAATTGTGATACTAGTTGCTTCATTTTTATCATTTACTATTGTTGGTAAAGCGGATTGTTCCGTTTACATGATTGAGTGAAAGGAGTTGGGGATAGGCAGTATCTCGCAGGTTTCATATCGCAAAGTTACAAAAAAGGACTGAAAGGTCGATTCCCATAGTGGGAATCTTCAAGTATATATTTTCAAATTATTAAATTAGTTTAACAATGTACAAAAGTAAAATTGACATTGACATGCATTTATTTGGCAAAACATTGCGCCAGATCATGCATGACAATGAGATTAACTGCGCAGAGTTCGCAGCCAACATTCAGCTGGGTCCAAAGTACCTTACGGGAGTCAGAAAAGGTAAGGAAGTGTATAACCACGCTATTTACGTGAGAATCGTGGATGGTCTGAAAGGCTATTTTTCAGAAGATGTTTATCCGGATATTAGAGAGAAACTTATCCGTGCATCGTTTGGGGATGAGGTATAAAATAAAAGAACGCAAGCCCGCTAGGCGTTCCGCCGGATTTGAAATCCGGCGTCAAAAAATGTCCTTACCTATTTAGGCTCTGCGGATTTGCAATCCGCAGCAAAGGAGTATGCTTTTCCTTTTGTTGGGGGATTGCAAATCCCCCGGTTTTAATAGGTCGAACCTTTTTCTACGGCGGATTGCAAATCCGCCGGGACGAGTAGCCTGATATCTGTGCGAGGAGCAGAAGTGATGAATTCAAGAAAAAATCCCACGATTTTCTTGCTCAATAAGAATAAAAACCTTATCTTTGCAGCAGACTTAGAAGAAAACCGAATATCTCGGAACAAACAAGTGATAAATGATAAGGAGACAATTTTATGAAACAGATTGAGGAAAGATACATCAGCCTGCTGACCGATTTCGGCTTCAAGCGAATTTTTGGAACGGCAATGAACAAGGAATTGCTCATTTGCTTCCTCAACAGCCTGTTTAATGGCAGACAGGTTGTGAAGGATGTGTCGTATCTGAATCCGGAGCACGTGGGAGATGTCTATACCGATCGAAAGGCCATCTTCGACGTATATTGTGAAGGAGAAAACGGCGAGAAATTCATCGTAGAAATGCAGAATGCCTATCAAACATATTTCAAGGACCGCTCACTCTTCTACTCGACTTTCCCTATTCGTGAACAGGCTCCTAAGAGGAGTGACTGGGATTTCAAGCTCAATCATGTCTATACTGTTGCCCTGCTCAACTTCAACATGAACGAGGATGCCTTCGACAAGGAGAAAATCCGCCATCATGTACAGTTGTGCGATACCGCTACCCACAAGGTATTCTATGATAAGCTGGAGTTTATCTATGTAGAGATTGCCAAGTTCGACAAGACCCTGGAAGAATTGGAAACGCTATATGACAAATGGCTTTATGCGCTGAAGAACCTCTATAAGCTTACCCAGCGCCCGAAAGAGCTGTGCGATAAGATTTTCGACCGTCTCTTTGAGGAAGCCGAGATCGCCAAGTTTACCCCGCAGGAAATGAGGGAGTATGAAGCAAGTAAGATGGCATACCGGGATATCAAGAATTCCATTGATACTGCGAAAAGAGAAGGTAAAATAGAAGCTAATACAGAAACAGCCCAACGTTTGCTGGCTATGGGACTTTCTCCAGAACAGGTTGCTAAGGCAACTCTGCTCCCCTTGAAAATCATTGAGAATCTTCGTAACTCATAAAATAAACAATAAAAGGCTGGTAGGAATTTTTCCTGCCAGCCTTTTCTCGTGCTTTTTTCTTGTGTGTCTTTAAACTTTACTTTCTGTAGAACTTGCCTTTCTGGCGAGTGATGATGTCTTTTTCCTCAAGCTATACTTTCCGTGCTTATCGAATACAATCCAATAGAGCACAGGAAGGATGGTGGCGATGAGTACCATCGAGATGAGGGTTCCGAAGAAGATGACGGCTCCCATCGGAGACCACAATGTGTTGTTCTCTATCATCATCGGCAATACGCCTACCGAGGCTGCTGCTGAGGTGAGGAAGATAGGACGCATACGGCGCTCACCAGCCTGAAAGGCGGCATCTCTTACCGAAAGTCCCTTGTCGCGGCGAAGTTCCTCGGCATAGTCGAGCATGATGATACCGTTTCTTACCAGAATACCCATCAGACTCACGACACCCAGAATGCAGGTGATGCTGACATCGAAGCCGGTAATCAGGAGTCCTATCGCTGCACCGAAGATGCAGAGCGACATGGAGGAGAGATTCACCAGAGCCAGGCTGATGCGCTTGAAATGGAAGAGCAGAATGAAGAAGATAATCAATACCGCTATCAGCACTCCCGATATTACCTGTGGCATGGTTTCGCCATCCTTTTCTGCCATACCGCCAATCTCCCAATCCAGATCGATACCGAGCGGGAGTTTCGATATTTTCTCTTTCAGCTTGTTGGACAACTGGTTGGCATTATAACCTCTCAACGGTTCACCGACGATGGAAATGGTGCGTATGCCATTGCGTCGGACGATGCAGCCATCGTGCCAGTCGGGAGAAATCTTGGCCAGCTGACGGAGCGGCACACTTGATGTTCCGCCCATCACAGGGATGTATTCGTTGGCAAGGTCGCTGTCGTTCTTCGACTTCAGTACCATCTTCACCGGATAATCGCCCTCCCAAAGGGTGGACATCGGAATGCCATCACCAAAATGAATGGCAAGATCGGCAGAGAGCAGCGTCTTGTTCACACCCAGACGGTTGGCTTCGGTAGCATCTGGCGTAACCCGGATGCCCGGCAACGGCTCCTCGAAATTGGTACGGATCAGATTGATACCTTCTATCTGATGCATGCAGGCGGCTATCTTTCTGGCGGCTGCCTTCAGATCGCTGATGCTGTCGCCGCTCACTCTTACTTCGATAGGGTAGCTGGCATTGTTGTAATCCATCTGCTTGAAGCGGATGTAGCAATCGGGGAAGTAGTTGGAGTAGCGGTCGGCATATCGGTCGAGTACCTCTTCGGTGGCCCCGTTATCTACTGTATTCACGATGAACTGGGCAAAGTTGGGACCGCCAATCTGCGGAGCGTAGGTGGTATGGAAACGGGGCGAACCCTGTCCGATAAACGTGGTTACCGCCGTTACCTGCGAGTCGCGCTGCAGGACGTGAGCCATCGAATCTGCTACCTGTGCAGTTCTATCGGCTGTGGTTCCGTTAGGAAGATAGAACTCCACGGCAAACTGGTTTCTCTCGGCAATAGGCATCATTCGCTGCGGAAGATTCACGAAGATGACGGCACCGATGCTTACCAGCACCACGCCCACGATGAGGGTGATGCGAGGACTGGCGAAACAGTGCTTCAACAGCCAGGTGTAACCCATCTGCAGATAATCGAGCGGCTTCTTCCGGGCGTTGGGGGTAGCCTTACTGCTGATGCCCTTATGAATCACCCTATATTGTAAATAAGGTGTAAGCAGCAGCGAAACCGTGAGCGAGATGCTCAGGATGATGAACATTGCCCAAGGGAACGACTTGACGAAATCGCCCATGTCACCATGCATGGTGAAGAGAAACGGGAAGAAGGTGAGCGAAATGCTGAGCGTGGCGGAGAGTACCGACATGAAAAACTCGCGTGGGGCAGCGATGGCTGCGTGCCAGCGCGACATGCCGTGGCCCAGCTTCTCCATATAGTTGTCGATAATGACAACGGAATCATCCACCACCATACCCAGAGTTACGATGAGGGCTGCCAGGGTGACGGTGTTCAGTTCCATACCGAAAAGATAGAAGATGCCCAGCGAAGAGAAGATGGTGATCGGGATGCTGAGGGCGGATACCTCTGCCACGCGGCGTGGCATAAGCAGGATGACCACGATGATGACGGAGATGACCGAGACGAGCAGTTCGCGAAGGAAGTTGAGCACTGATTCGCTCACCACCTTGCTCTGGTCGGTGATGGTATTGATATGCACATCATCGGGCAGGGTCTGCTCAAACTCATCCATCGCCTGGTGAACGTCTTTTCCCATCTTCACGATGTCATTGCCCGGTCGCATCTCGATGGAGAGGAGCACGCATTTGTTGCCGTTGCTCTTGATGTATTTGCTCAATTTGGGATATTCTCTCCTGATCTGGGCAATATCCTTCAGGCGCACGATGTTGCCCTTGGGGTCGGAATAGACAATCTGCTCTGCCACATCGCGCTCGTTGTTGTAGGAGTCGGTGATGTGGATGGGCAGGTTGAGGTTGCCCAGCTCCAGATTTCCACTCATGGTGGTAAAGCCCTGTAGGGCGAGCTGGTTGAGTACCTTGTAGGAACCGATGCCGTATTTAGCCAACTTGTTCTGGTCCAGATAGATACTGATCTGTTCGTTCTCCAGTCCGTAGGTGCGGAGGTTGGAGATGGCATCGATGCGGCGCAGGCGGTCCTTCAGCCGGTCGATGTAGGTGTTCAGTTCCCTATAGGTTTTCTGCTTGCTTTCCATCGTGATGAGCAGGGCAGAGGTATCGGCGATGTCATCCACTGCCTGCAGGGCGAGAACGCCTGATGGGAGTGACGCCTTGAAGGCCTGCAGTCCGTGCTTGAACTTGCTCCAGAAGGCATCCCTGTCTTCTACATCATCGTTGAGTTCCAGGAATACGATCAGCATGCCGTCCTTGCTCTGGGTGTAGGTCTTCTTCTTGTTTACTTCCTTGTATCCGAAGATGAAATTCTCCAGGGGTTTCGCTACCCGTTCTTCCACCTCATCGGATGTGGCACCGGGATATACGGCAACGCAGGCACCCTGGCGGATGGTGAATTGCGGCATTTCCTGCTTAGGCATGATGCAGATGCCCAGAATGCCCACGAAAACGAGCATACCCATGAGGAGCATCACGATATTATGGTTGCACATCGCCGATTCGATGAACGAACGCTTGATGATGCGGTTGGGTTTTCTCGTAATGCGAGCCTTGATATGGTCGTGAAGAGCGGTGTCCTTCTGCGGAATCCTCGGCTTGTTTGTATCTTGATTTTTGTCTTGATTCATATCTTTTCCCTCCACATTTTATCGGTTGTTACTCTTTCCGGTATCAACCTTCATACCTTCTGATACCTTCTGCTGACCATTGATGATGACCTGGTCGCCAGTATGAAGTCCCGAGAGAATGATGATGCCATCTCCCTCGAAATCGCCTATGGTTACAGGTTGCTGGTGCGCCTTGCCGTTTACTACGGTCCAAACGAATCGGGAGTTATCTACATCCAATTCAACGCTTTGCGGCGGAACGATGATATGAGCCGGTGCTGCTGCGCTGCCCTGAATCTGGGCGTTGCAGACCATACCCGGGAGCAGACGACCCTGCGGATTGGTGATACCCACCTTGATGTCGTAGGTATGCGAGATAGGGTTGGCATCGATGCCTTTTTCTGAGATGGTTCCATAGAAAACGGCTCCGGAAAGAGCGGCAACCGTCAGCTTTACCTTGTCGCCTACGTGGAGATGCGAGATTTCTGCTTCGGGTACGGAAACCTTGGCGTTGACCTGAGCCACATTGGCGAGTTTCAGCACGGGCTGACCAGGAAGCACGTAGGTTCCCATATCCACATTCTTGGCAGCGATGACGCCAGAAAATGGAGCTGTGAGTGTAGAGTGGGAGAGTTGCTGACGGGCGATGCTTTCGGCTGCCTTCGCCTGCTCCAGTTTACTTTCTATCTCCACCCATTTCATATCCGAGATGGTTCCCGACTGATGGAGGGGCAGGAATCTCCTGTATGCATCTTCTGCCTGCTTCAGGGTGGTGAGGGTAGCCCGGTGAGCCTCCTTCACGGTAGTAGGGTTGATGGTGGCGAGCAACTGACCTTTGCTGACTCTGTCACCCTCATCTACACGGATGGAAGTGATATTTCCGGCGATTTCGAAACTGAGTGTTGACCCCATCTTTTCCTCGATGGTACCCACATAGTCTTTCGTTCCCCCCAGGTTTGTATTTCCTACAGAGATTGTTTCCACCTTGATATTCTTCTTTTCCATCTTCCTGGCTTTTTCCGTACATCCTGTCAACAGCAGGCTGAATCCCATGAATATCAGACTGCATCCCATGAATATCAGACAGCTGCTACTGCATTTCATGAGCCATCCTGTCATACCATCTTTCTTTTTCATATCTTCTTCTTTTTGTTATTTTTTTGCAAAGGTATGAAATAATGGCGAATGTAAGGGGAACAAAATATTAAATATGTTTAAGAACTAACGTTTTTTTAGAAAAAAGATGTACCTTTGCACATTGGAATAAACCATATAATTAAAATTCAATATGAAGAAAATCTTATCTATTGCTTTTGCTGCCTTATTGGCAACATCTTCTTTTGCCCAGAAAAGCGAAACGCTGCTGGAGCGCAACCAATTAGCAAAAACTCCTCCTATGGGATGGATGACATGGAACCTCTTTAAAGGTGACATCAGTGAACAGCTGATCAAGGAAACTGCCGATGCTATGGTAGAACACGGTTTCCGCGATGCCGGTTACGAATACATCTTTATAGATGACTTGTGGCAGGGAGGTCGTGACCGCCATAATAACATCATTCCAGACCCTAAGAAATTCCCGAATGGTATCAAGGCGCTTGCCGACTATGTTCACTCCAAGGGATTGAAATTGGGTATCTATTCTGATGCCGCCCAGCTTACCTGCGGTGGATGGACAGCCAGTTATGGTTTCGAGGAGCAGGATGCCCGCACCTTTGCTTCGTGGGGTATCGACTATCTGAAATATGATTACTGCAATGCTCCAGAGGACAGTGCCACAGCCCGTAAACGCTATCATACGATGGCTCAGGCTTTGAGCAAATCGGGTAGAAACATCGTTCTCGGTATCTGTGAATGGGGACAGCGCAACGGCGAAGAATGGTGTGAGCAGGTAGGCGGTTCGCTCTGGAGAACCAGCTATGATGTAAGAGATATGTGGAAAGATATCGTGAAACAAGGCGGTATGGGTATTCTCGATATCGTGAATATTACAGCACCGCTCGCCAAGGATGTTCGCCACGGACAGTGGCCTGATATGGATATGCTGGTTGTGGGACTGAATGGCAAGGGCGGACCATCCAGTGACCTGGGTGGTGTTGGCTGCAGCTATACTGAGTATCAGACCCAGATGAGTATGTGGTGCATGATGTCATCAGTACTGGCGTTGAGCAACGACCTCAGAAAGCTTTCTGCTGAGGATAAGCGCATTCTCCTGAACAAGGAAATCATCGCCATTGATCAGGATCCGTTGGGCAAGGCTGCTGAGCGCAAGGTAAATCAGGCTGATCATCAGATTTATGTTCGTCCTTTGGCAAATGGTTCTCATGCCGTTGCCATTCTTAACTGTGGTGATAAAGATAAGTCTATTCAGGCAGATTTCAAGCAGTTGGGCTTAAGCGGCAAGTATCTGGTAAGAGATGTATGGCAGCATCGCGACATTGCCAAGAAGGCAAACAGATGGAAAGGCACCGTGAAAGCTCACGAAACCAAGGTGTTTGTATTGAAATAAGCTATAAGTTGGGCTCTCTTTCTAAGTAAGAAGAGAGCCCCTACTATTTTTCTTTTAAGGGACGTTATGATAAATAGCGCTTATAGTAATATCAAACTTATTAATAAGTAGAACGGATAAACTGGTGACATGGTGAATTACCATGCCTCCAGTTTATCTGCTATCTCAGGCATCTTTTCCTTGTTGAATACAGGATTCTTGCCTTCCTTCTTCTGCTGGCGGTAATCCTGCAACAGGAAGACTGCCTGTCGAGAAAGTAAAACGATGGCAGCAAGATTACAAAGTGTAAGAAGTGCCATGGTGATGTCTGCAAAGCTCCAGGCAAAATCCAGTGACACGATGGCTCCAATCATCACCATCGCTGCCACGGCAAGGCGATAGATAAATACGCCCAGTCTGGAATCCTTGATATATCTCACGTTGGTCTCACCATAATAATAATTGCCGATGATGCTGCTAAAGGCAAAGAGCCATATCATGACTGCTACAAAAGGATTTCCGATGCTTCCGATTTCGTGGGTCAAGGCATCCTGAGTCAGTTGGATACCATTGGATGCAGTGACATCTACTCCGCTCATAAGGATGATGAATGCAGTGCAGGAACATACTACCAAGGTATCCGTGAAGACACCCAGTGCCTGAATCAATCCCTGTTTTACCGGATGGCTCACCGTAGCCACCGCAGCAGCATTAGGAGCACTACCCTCGCCGGCCTCATTGCTGAACAAGCCTCGCTTGATGCCCTGAATCACTGTGACGCCCAGTACTCCACCTGCAGCCTGATTGAATCCGAAGGCATTTTCAATAATGATTAATAAAACCTTAGGCAAACTGGTGATATTCCAAATCACCACGCCAACGGCTATCAGGAGATAGACAACCGCCATGACAGGAACCACCGTAGAAGAGAACTTTGCTACTCTCTGAATACCACCAAAGATGATGAGCAATGTAAGCGCCGTGAGAATGATGCCCATGGTGGCAGGTTCGATACCAAAGGCCTTCTGCCATGCCAGACAGATGGTGTTGCTCTGAACGGAATTGTAGGCAAAACCAAAGGTGATGATCATGAGAACGGCAAAGAGGATACCCATCCAGCCCTTTCCCAATCCATATTTCATATAATAGGCAGGTCCACCATAGAAGGAAGTCTTACCTTTGCGCTTATAGAGTTGGGCAAGCGTTGATTCGATGAAGGCTGAAGCAGAACCCAGCAAAGCGAGCATCCACATCCAGAAGACAGCTCCCGGACCGCCGATGCTGATGGCTGTAGCTACTCCTGCAAGATTACCTGTACCAATTCTACTGGCCAATGCCACCACGAAAGCCTGGAAGGAAGAGATGTGCTTCATCTCACCATCCACCTTTACATCCATAGACAGTTCTTCCTGGCCAATTTCCTCTGGTTGAACCTTATCGGGATGCAGCAGGAGCCTGACCATCTCGCGGATGAGACGAAACTGCACGAAACGGGTACGCCAAGTGAAAAACACGGCACAGCATATCAAGATGGTGATGATGATATACGACCAAAGAAAATCGCTAACCTGAACTAAAATATTCTGTATTGAATCTATCATTTTATTTATTTAAATCACTCTAAGTTATCTATTTGAATCACTCTAAATGTTCATTCCGACTGCAAAATTACTATTTTTTTTCGAAAAAAGGCATCGTTTAGGGAAATTCCTCTATCGGTTTAGGGAAAATCCTTACTATACCTCCAGAAATCGCCTTATCTTTGCAGCAGAAATCAGAAAGATGACTGAATTGACGATGATTCTGGAATCTGATGGTTTCCTGGAAAATGGAAGTTTAACATATAAAATAAGATAAGATTATGAAGAAGTTTATCATAGCACTAGTAGCAATGTTCATGATGACATTCACTTCTGCATCAGCAATGAGTTATGAACAGGCTCGCCAGCAGGCTCTGTTTCTGACAGACAAAATGGCTTACGAGCTGAATCTGACAGATGATCAGTATGAGGCAGCCTATGAGGTGAACCTCGACTATCTGATGGGCGTGGATACTTACGACGATCTCTACGGCATCTATTGGCGTCAGCGTAATCTCGACTTGAGCTATATCCTTCTGGATTGGCAGTATCGCTCATTCTGTGCCGCAAGCTATTTCTACCGTCCTCTTTACTGGGATGGTGGATACTTCCACTTCGGCATCTATGCACGCTACCCACGCAGAGATTACTTCTTCTTCGGAAGACCTCATTTCTATGCTGTATATCGTGGTGGACACAGCTGGAGAATGAATGGTGGCAGAAGCTGGTATCACGGACGTGAATTCGGCGGTCCGCGCCCTATCGGTGTTCGAGGTCAGGAACCAAGATTCGGTATGCGCGATGGATTCAATCGTGGCGATTATGGTCGTGGCAAGACGTTCGGCAATCTCAATCGTCAGAGCAGTACAAGAACTACGGTTACACGTGATCATTCTTTCGGCAACAGTCGCCAAAATAATGCTACCTTTGGAAGTGGTGTCCGTGGCGGTGGTTCTTTCGGAGGTTATAACCGAAGCGGATTCGGCAGTGGCTCTACCAACAACAGCCGTTCGTTTAATAATGGTTTCACTCCACGTTCCAGCACTCCAAGCAGGGGATCTTTCGGTGGAAACCGTGGCGGCAATTCGTTGAATAACAGCCGTTCGTTCAATAGTGGAAGCCGTTCCTTTGGCGGAGGCAGCAATGGTGCCCGCAGTTCCTTTGGAGGTGGTTCTTCCCGTAGCAAGAGCCATAATGGCGGCGGTTCATTCGGTGGCAGAAGATAGTTAAGACCAATTTATCAAACCAAATATATACCAAAAGAAGGGACATTCCAAGTGATTGGGATGCCCCTTTGATTTTTTAGTATGATGAATTGATGTACTATCAAAGATCATCAAAAAAGATAATCTACAGAACTATATAATTGAATGACAAATATATAGATGATAAAGAGAGGAGCAGACAGACGAACTCCATCCGCCATTGCCTCTCCCATTGCCTCAATACTGTTCAGTCTTTGGCTGACTACGCCGAAAGACTGTGCCATGACAATGACCATGAAACAGATATAGGGCAAGATGCTTCTGGAAAAACTGCTGGAGGCATATCCTCCCATTACATTGAGCAGGATGGCATGAGGGATGAGCGTGAGCAACAGCATCACACCGATAAACAGGACGAATTCCAGGCAAACCAACCGCAAGGCATTGCGCTGTCGGTAAACCTTATGATCGTAGTTTAACAAGCCGCTAGCCCGTAGCGTTCCCCAGGCAATGCTGATCAGCAACAGCCATACCAGCCAAGGTGACTGTAGGTTAGCGGTGAAAGTGCCGAAGAACCATCGGATACCTTCCGGGCTGAGCAATGACCGGGGAAAGACATCGGGCATAGCGGCAGTGATGAGCCAGGAAGCCAGCACCAGTACGATCTGTGCCAGTATCAGCAGGAACATGGCATAGCCACATATCCTGCTGAATGTATGACTATTCTTCATCAGCCTGCAAATTATCAATATCGATGATGCGTAACTCGCAGGCACGTACCACGAGTCGGGTCGCATTCACGCTCATTCCGTTATTACCATCAGGGAAGAGCTTCTGTACGAGTTCATTCTGCCGTTTTTCCAGACTCTTTACTCCGAATGGCATACCTCGCAGGTTCGTGATCTGCTCTTTGGTATAACCCAGGGCGAGATGGCGGAGGAATCGCTCGTCGTACTCATCAATCTCGTAATTGATCATCGCCTCCTGATGCATCAGTTGGCTTCCTACGCTCTGCTTGAATCGATCAACAATCTTCTGGAGAATCGGCTGGTTGAAAACCAGTTTCTTTCCACTCATGCAGGAAGCCACGTCACCACGGGTAAGCAATTCTCCGCTCTTGAGGATGATGCCTTCACATCCTGCATCGAGCACATCTACCCATAACTTCTCGTTGAGAATCTCACCGGTAAAAATCAGGACCTTCACATCAGGATACTGTTCCTTTGTACTACGGCAAATTTCTACTCCAACAGTGGTGGAGCCACCCAGGCCAAGATCAAGCAGAACAAGGTCTGGCTTTTGCTGTTTGATGAGTTTCCAATAAGCGATTTCACTATCCGCAGTGCCGATGATTTCAGCTTCGGGTATGTCGTTCTTGAAGATTCCTTCTGTGCCTTTCAATTCCAGAGGCACATCTTCTACTATAATAACCTTAAATTTATTCATGTCTTTGTCTTTATTATTTTTTCAGGTAAAACGATTTCTATCATGAGTTTGCCATCAGATGACGGCTTGGCGAGAATGCCACAGCCACGCAGGTTGGTTGCCTCCCCTATTTCTCTCACAATCTGGCGGGCCACTAGATATTTCATATCGCTGGTGAGCGGTGTGAAGAGATGTGGATGACGGGTTGCGTCAAATGGAATATCGTGAAGGATATACTGGCAGGTTACATAGGCGGATGATGAGGTGGCTTCCTGATAAGTGAAGTTCTTCACTCCGCCAGTGATCAGCTTCCTGAGATATGCCAGCAAGTCTGCGTCGCATTTCACGGTTCCTTCCACCTGTTCCATTGCCTGTGCGCTGAGCATCGTGTATATAGCCTTGTAGTAATCCACCAACTCCTGCAGGGAAGTAACATCCTCCGGTGTACTGTCGATAAGCTGTCTGATTCGCGATGGGTAATACATCGTTTCGTGCTTGAGCGTAGAGAGACAGTTGTCGAGTACGGAATTGGCAATGTGCAACTTTCCGTTTTCATACTCTGCACGATGCAGCTCATCTTCTGCCATTTCTATATTCGTAGCCTCGTTCTGCTGCATATCAATACTTTGCTTCAGTGCCTGCGAGATACGTTCCACCACCTCGTTGAGCTGAGGGAAAAGCTGAACGTTACGTATGTTGTTGCTGCCGGATGGAGTCCAGATTCCGGTAATCTGTTTCAGCTTATCTGTGTTGGAATCACCACTGAGCAGCACCTTGTTAATGCCATTGATCTTTTCTACGGCATAGCGATAACGGAGGATGTGGCGATAGTATAGCAGATAATATGCCAGCGGCAATTGTAATAGCAGGATAATCAGCAAGACGATGGCTACAGCCTTCGAGTTTTCTGAAGTCTGCATGGTTCTTACGTAGTTATCGAGCGAATTATCCGCACTCCGTTCACGGAAGAGCTGTGTATATACCTTGTTGTTACTATCGTATAGTTCCCATTTGTGGAGCGCCAGCGCTGCCACGGCACTCTCATTGCGGATATCGAGTATGATCTCGTAGTTGGTTGGCAAACTGTCGTGCAGCCATTGGATTTCGGCAGCGGTTCCTTTCATGGGATGTGCCACCATCAGATATTTCCCATCAGGATTCAATGTCAGATAGTATCGGTTGAGATAGCTGCGAGACGAATCTGCCATAGCCAGGGTCCGCTCGTAGGTACCATTGATATTACTGAAATAGGCACTGTCGGCATAGGATGCTGCTTTTTGCAGCAATCGCGATGTCTGCTTATTGCCCCAGTGCCTGTCAGTTCTGTGCTTGTCAGTTCTGTGCATAGAGGCATTATTCCGAGTGCTTCCCAGTACGGCAGATGGGATATTACAACCTATCAGCATCAAGGCAAGTATCAGTATCATTTGCATTTTCCGAATACCGCAAGGCAGTCGGAAAGTGAACTTACTACCCTTTCCCGGCTCACTCTCTGCCTGAATATTACAAGGAGAGAAGAGCGAGCTGATTTTCTTGTATTTATCAATGATTCCCTTACAGTTGAGCAAACCGAATCCATGTCCGCCGGTATAGGTGCGGTCGAAGATATGTTCCAGTGTTTCTTCATCCATACCTTTTCCCGTATCTTCTACAGATATTTCCACAAATGTCTGATGGCTCTTGGCACTAACCACGACCTCACCTCCTGCAGGTGTAAACTTCCTGGCGTTGTCGGCGATGGTGTTAATCATGAATAGTGTCAGCGTACGGTCTGCCTTTACCATGGCATCTGTAGGCTGTACGGTCAGTTTGACCCCACGCATTTGAAAACTCATTTTTCCTTTGGCTACAATATCGAAAAGTGGCTGGAGCGGGAAACTCTCTATGCGGAGATTGATGGCTCCCTGACGCATCTGTATCCAATCGGTGAGAATGGAATTATATTGATTGATCTTGTCTGTCAACTCTGAGATATAGGTATATCGCTCCTGTTTCACTTCTTCTGAATCATCACCCTTCATCAGCCTATCTACCTCATGGATCATACGGTCGATAAATGGGGTGATGCTATTGACCAGAGAAAGCTTGGCACGCTGTTCCAGGTTGCGGCGCCTATTGTCAGATATATGAAGCTGGACCATATTCTTGGCTTCTTCCAATTCTTCATGCTTTTCTGATAACGAATTGATATGCTGCATGTTCTGTTCTTCCCATTCATGTAAAGGTATCAGTAGGGATTCTACAGAACTTTCCTTGGTATTGCGGCGCTTCATTCTGTCGAATACATAGAGCAAGACCACAACCAGGACTATCATAAAGATTACCGCAGCAATCATCGTGTTCAGCTGGACGGCATTGTTGTCTAACTGAGTGGCACGCGCTTCCAACTGCCTGTCCTGCCGGCTCTGCTCCTGCAAGTCGAGGTAAATATTGCGGTTGTAATCGCTTTCCGGCTTATCATCGATGGCAGAATAAACCAGGCTGAGTCTTTCTCGGATAGATGCCACCAGGTCGGGCGCCTGCTGGATGGCTCTGTTCTGGTTGAGTGCCCTATTCAGGCAATCACCTGCCGATTTATAATCCTTGATCTGCCAGTAGCATTCTGCCAGTGTGCGGTATGCTCCTGCCGTCTGGTAAACGTCTCCATATTCAGAAAAGATATTGAGTGCGCGTTGCGCAAAGTTACCTGCCAGAAGTTCCAAAGGCATCTGTTCTACGTTAAGATACTGGAAAGCCGGCAGATTGTTTTTTACCAGGAAATCGCGCTGTTCCGGATCCTGAATATGTTCGCTGATAGATTGCAGTGCGTTTGCCTGCCAGTATGGATAAGGATTGCTGCCACTAGCCAAAAAGTAGAGGCGAATGAGCATATCAAATTCCGCCTGACAGATTTCCTGTGGGGTGCCATGAGTGATGGCGCCACCAGCTCCCATATTATAAAGATAGTTGAGATACTGTGCCGTATCCTGTTCCACTTCATCCGGGTCAAGATCTGCCAGCGCATTGAGCATCGGCTTGTCTAGCTGTACATAATAAAAATAGGTGGCAGCAACGATATCAAACTCACTCTTCGCATAAATGGCGCGATGACGCTCCCGAAGAGGAAGGTTATCTATTTCCTCACCGATTCTTCGCAGTTTACGGATGGCTTTTTCTCTAAAGCTGTAGAAATCCTTGTTGCGGGCCTCACGCTGACAGAGTCGCATATTCTGAACGTCGGCAATAAGGAGTTCTATCTGATTGTCACTGCGTTTGTTAACCTTGTCCAGCCATCGCTTGGCAGTATGGTAATCCATCTTGGCAATAGCCACAAAAGCCAGGTTATTACAAGCCTCCGCATATCCGGCAGGATAGTCTTCGGAAAGAGCCAAAGCCTTCTCTGCCAATACTTTAGTAGAATCAAGGTTACGATAGTGAAGCGCATAAGAAAGATAATTCAGCTCATCTACTTCGCCCTTATGCGATGGCGAACAAGCTGAAAAAACAAACATCGCCACCATCATACAGATGATGGCGATGCCATAAATATGATGAAATCTTTTATGCATCCTGATTATGCACGTGCCTTAGCAATGTAGCCCAAAGCTTCCTTGCACTTGGCTGTGATGGCAGCCCAATCTGCTGCAGCAACAGTCTCCTTTGGGAAGAGCTTAGAACCCATACCTACACAGAAAACACCCGCCTTGATCCAAGGAGTAAGGTTCTCCTCTGTTGGCTCTACTGCACCTGTTACCATGATGTTGCTCCAACGCAATGGTGCCATTACATTCTTAACGAATGAAGGACCACCTACATTTCCTGCAGGGAATACCTTGGTTACATCGCAACCTGCTGCCTGAGCATTGTTGATCTCTGTTACAGAACCACAACCTGGTGAATAAGGCACCAAACGACGGTTACATACTGGAGCAATGTCAGGGTTGAAGTTAGGACCAACGATGAAGTTTGCACCCAACTGGAGATACAAGGAAGCAGTACCAGCGTCAACCACTGTACCAGCACCCAAGATCATCTCAGGGCACTCCTTATCAGCCCACTTTACCAACTCTCCGAAAATCTCGTGAGCGAAATCGCCACGGTTGGTGAATTCAAATACGCGAACGCCACCCTCGTAGCATGCCTTGATTACGTTCTTGCAGATTTCGATATCTTTATTGAAGAATACAGGAACCATACCAGTCTCTTTCATAGCTGCCATGACCTGCATTTTGCTAAACTTTGCCATCTTCTTGTTTTAATGTTAAATGTTTAATGTTAAGTGTTATCGCTGTACACGACCATTAGCGTTACCGCCAGCAAGGCTCTCAACCTCGTCAACAGAAACCAAGTTGAAGTCGCCAGGGATAGTGTGCTTCAAGGCAGAAGCAGCAACAGCGAACTCAAGTGCCTCGCCCTGAGTCTCCTTAGTCAAGAGACCGTGGATCAAACCACCAGAGAAAGAGTCACCACCACCCACGCGGTCGATGATAGGGTTGATGTCGTAGTGCTTGCTCTGATAGAACTCCTTACCATCATAGATAAGAGCCTTCCAGCCATTATGAGTAGCAGAAAGAGACTCACGGAGCGTAGAAACGACATACTTGAAGCCGAACTCCTCCATCATACCCTTGAAGATGCCATAGTAACCCTCAGCATCAGTCTTGCCGCCTTCTACGTCTGCATCTGGCTTGAAGCCCAGGCAAAGCTGAGCATCTTCCTCGTTACCGATGCAAACATCTACATACTGCATCAATGGGCGCATCACAGAGATAGCCTTCTCTGATGTCCAGAGCTTCTTGCGGAAGTTGAGGTCAACAGATACTGTTACGCCATGACGCTTAGCTGCCTCACAAGCCAACTTGGTCAATTCTGCAGCCTTGTCGCTGATAGCAGGAGTAATTCCGCTCCAGTGGAACCACTGAGCACCCTCCATGATCTTATCAAAGTCGAAATCAGAAGGATCAGCCTCTGCGATAGCGCTGTGAGCACGGTCGTAGATAACCTTAGATGGGCGCATAGAAGCACCTGTCTCTGCATAGTAGAGACCTACTCTATCACCACCGCGGGCGATAAACTCAGTATTGACGCCATAACGACGAAGACCATTTACTGCAATCTGGCCAATCTCGTGCTTTGGCAACTTTGATACGAAATATGCATCGTGACCATAGTTAGCAAGGCTAACAGCAACGTTAGCCTCACCACCACCAGGGATGATGCGAAGTGACTCACTCTGGATGAAACGATCGTTGCCTTCTGGTGACAAACGAAGCATAATCTCGCCTAATGTTACAATCTTTGCCATTGTTTGATAGTTTTAATTTCTTTGTTTTTATTGTTTGTTTACTAATAGACAATTTTTTATTGTAGTTGTCCGTAACCGTTGGCAAAAATAGCTATAATTTCTCGAATACCAAAATTTAATCGCAGTTTTTTTCATTTATCGCCCTATTTTTTCGTATTTTTCTCACTTTTTCCCCTTTTTTCTCCTTTTTTTTCGTTTTTTGTGCAAAAAAAGAGCTGTGCATTCGCACAATTCAAAAAAATGTTGTATATTTGCGCCCGAATGCTGACGGTGTGACCGCACACAAACCAGCAGTTCAACAAAACATAGTAAAAAAGCACAGTTTGTGCGCACAGTTATGAAAGGAACGCTGTCGTCTTTCTAGATAAAAGTCTCCTACTATATAATAATGTACGTGCGATGTGCTCAAACCATAAACTTAAAAACAATGGCCGAAAGAATCAGAATCAAGGATATCGCCGAAAGAGCAGGCGTATCTGTAGGAACAGTGGACCGTGTGCTCCACGACCGCCCGAACGTGTCGAAGCCGGCTCGTGAGAAGGTGGAACAAGCGCTCAAGGAAATGAATTATCAACCTAATATGTATGCCAGTGCATTGGCATACAACAAGGCTTATACTTTTTATCTTCTGATACCGAAGCATGAGTCGGAAGCCTATTGGGAAGAGATAGAAGAAGGTGCAAGAAAGTGCGAAGACCAGCGCCGGGATTTCCATATTGATGTTGAGATTCGATTCTTTGAACGTTCCAACGAGGATTCTTTCAAGGCTGTTTCACAAGAGATTCTTGATGCCAATCCGGAAGGTGTTATCATAGTACCATCATCTTTGGAAGTGACACGTGGTTTTACAGACCAGTTGCATCAGAAGGGTATTCCGTTTATCCTGCTCGACTCATATATGCCAGACTTGCGTCCTCTCTCCTTCTATGGACAGGATTCTTTCTGCTCTGGCTACTTTGCAGCCAAGATGCTGATGATGCTTGCGGGCAATGAGAAAGAGGTGATGCTGATGAGACAGACCAAGGATGGCCATGTGGTCAGCAAGCAGCAGGATAACCGTGAGGTGGGATTCCGTCATTATATGCACGATCATTTCCCACAGATTGTCATCAATGTGCTTGATCTTCCGCTCAATGGAACCCGCAACGAGTACCAGAAGATGCTGGGTCAGTACTTTGATGAACATCCTGCTACACATCATTGTATAACAATGACATCGAAGGCGCATATCGTGGGAGATTATCTGCTTAAGTCCAATCGCCGTGATGTACAGATCATGGGTTATGATATGGTGGGCAAGAATGCGAAATGTCTGCGCGAAGGCAGTATCTCGTTCCTCATCGCACAGCATGCCTATATGCAGGGCTACTATTGCGTGGATACCCTCTTCCGTGCCATCGTTCTCAAGAAGAAGGTGAATCCGGTGAATTACATGCCTATTGAGCTGCTGATGAAGGAGAATATCGATTTCTACCGCAGGACGCAGATCTAAGGCGGAAATGAAGAGACAAGAATAGAATTATAAATGATAAATAAACAAAAACAAAACTACAGAATGAAACTATCAAGCTTTATCAAGATTAACCCTGCCGACTCGGTAGTGGTTTGTTTGCGTCCTATGCAGAAGGGCGAGGTTATCGAAGTGGATGGCAAGAACATCACTCTCTTGCAGGATACACCTGCTGGTCATAAGGTGCTCATCGATGATGCTGCCGAGGGACAGAACATCATCAAGTATGGCTACCCTATCGGTCATGCCAAGCAGAATCTGAAGCAGGGTGAATGGGTGAATGAGAACAATCTCAAGACCAACCTTGCCGGTACGCTGGAATATACCTATCATCCAGTAGATGAGCAGTTGGACATTGCCAAGGAATCACGTACCTTCCAGGGCTATGTACGCAAGAATGGCGAAGTAGGTGTAAGAAACGAGGTGTGGGTAGTGCCAACCGTAGGTTGCGTGAATGGTGTTGCCGAGAAACTCGTAGAGCTTCTGAAGAAGGAGACTGGCTGTGAGGGCATTGATGCCATCCACGCTTGGCACCATAATTTTGGTTGCTCTCAGCTTTCCGGCGACCACGAGAACACCCGCAAGGTTCTCCGTGATATCTGTCTGCATCCGAACGCAGGTGCTGTTCTCGTTCTCTCATTGGGTTGTGAGAATAATCAGCCTGACGACTTCATGAAGATGTTGGGCGATTACGACCAGGATCGCATCAAGCTCCTGGTAGCACAGAAGGTTGAGGGTGATGAGATCGAAGAGGGAATGAAGATTCTCCGTGATCTTTATGCCAAGGCTAAGGAGGATAAGCGTGAGGAGGTACCGGTAAGCAAGCTTCGCGTAGGTTTGAAGTGTGGTGGCTCTGACGGCTTCAGTGGTATCACTGCCAACCCTCTCGTAGGTGAATTCTCAGACTGGCTGGTGGCTCAGGGTGGAACCAGCATCCTTACCGAGGTGCCTGAGATGTTTGGTGCTGAGACTATTCTGATGAACCGTTGTGAGAATAAGGAACTCTTCGACAAGACCGTTCATCTCATCAATGATTTCAAGGAGTACTTCCTCAGTCATGGTGAGCCTGTTGGCGAGAATCCTTCCCCAGGCAACAAGGCTGGCGGTATCTCTACTCTGGAAGATAAGGCACTGGGTTGTACCCAGAAGTGCGGTCGTGCTCCTGTCAGTGGCGTGCTGCAGTATGGTGACCGTTTGGAGACAACAGGTCTGAACCTCTTGTCAGCACCAGGCAATGACCTCGTGGCAGCAACCGCATTGGCTTCTGCAGGCTGTCAGCTTGTACTCTTCACAACGGGTCGTGGTACCCCATTCGGAACATTCGTTCCAACCATGAAGATTTCAACCAATAGCAAGCTTGCCCAGAACAAGCCAAATTGGATTGACTTCAATGCCGGAGAACTGGTTGAAGGCACCGATATGAAGGAGTTGGTAAACAAGTTCATCGATAAGATCATAGCAGTTGCCAGTGGCGAGGAAGCTCGCAACGAGTACAACGGCTATCGTGAGATTTCCATTTTCAAGAATGGAGTAACATTGTAATAACTTAAAAAGAAACATGAGTAATAAGAAAGGATTGTTGGCGTTGTCGCCATTGTTTTTGTTGATTGTCCTCATCGTGGCATTCACCGTCTATTCGGTAGATGCCAGTCATAAGGATACCAATTTGTCGCTCACCGTGGCATTTATGATCTCCAGTATCTATGCCATTGCGATTTCTGGTGGTATGCCCATCAAGAGTCGTGTAGATACCTATAGCAAGGGTGCCGGCGCCAACAATCTGATGCTCATGTTGTGGATATATGTATTGGCAGGTTCCTTCGCAGCTTCGGCTAAGGCGATGGGAGCTGTCGATGCAACCGTCAATCTTGCACTCAGCATTCTTCCCGCCAGCATGATTCTGCCGGGACTGTTTCTGGCAGCCTGCTTTATCTCCGTATCCATCGGAACAAGTGTAGGTACCGTTGTGGCACTTGTTCCGATAGCTGCGGGACTCGCCCACTCCATGGACGTTAATACAGGTATGATGACAGCTATCATCGTTGGTGGAGCTTATTTTGGAGATAATCTCTCCTTTATCTCTGATACCACGGTAGTAGCTACCCAGACTCAGAATTGCAAGATGAGCGATAAGTTCCGTGTCAACTCTCTTATCGTAGTACCTGCCGCCGTTATTGTACTGGCTATCTATGCCGTGATGGGTATCGGTCTGCAGGCACCTACTGATATTCCGGAGGTAGAATATGTCAAGGTAGTCCCTTATCTGGTAGTACTTGTCACAGCTGTGGCGGGTATGAATGTGATGGCGGTTCTTACGATGGGAACATTGCTCTGTGGTGTGATTGGTGTAAGCTGTCAGCTCCTGGGTGCTACCGGAGGTTACGATCTCTTCGGCTGGTTCTCAGCCATGGGTAACGGAATCATCGGTATGGGCGAACTGGTCATCATCGCAATGATGGCGGGTGGTATGCTCGAAATCATCCGTGAGAATGGCGGTATCAATTATATCATCGACAAGATTACGGCACACGTCAGCAACAAGCGAGGAGCCGAACTGTCTATTGCAGCACTGGTTTCCATGGTCAATGTATGTACTGCCAACAATACGGTTGCCATCCTCACGGTAGGCAACATAGCCAAGAAAATCGGTGATAAGTTTGGAGTTGACAACCGCAAGGCAGCCAGTATCCTCGATACTTTCTCCTGTACGGTTCAGGGCTTGATACCATACGGAGTACAGATGCTTCTGGCAGCAGGTCTTGCCAATCTGAGTCCGATGGATATCCTTCCATACCTCTATTATCCTCTGGCTATCGGCATAGCTGCGCTGTTTTCGATACTATTTCGTTACCCGAAGCGATACAGCTAGAATGGAAGTAGCTTATTTCAATTGTTTAACTTTTAAATGAATACACGATGGATTTTTTACAGAGAAACCTTTTTGTCAAGCTGCGTTCCGATCACTTTCATACGAAGGAGGAGATGGAACCGATGACTACCTTCAAACAGAAGAAGATAGCCCAGATGATGAAGAACCTCAGCGATGTGCCTGCGGGTGAAGTACGCATGAACAATGGTTTCCTGAACCGACGTTTAGCCAGCATACAGGAAAACGAGCGTCATGCCATCGACACCTCTATTGAGACCATTCATTTACTTCGCATCATCGTATCCAATATCAATGGAATATTAGCCAATGGCGTTAATCTTGGCGGCATCATCGAGATGGGAAACTACCTGCGCACCAAGGGCGACAAGGTAGATTTCGTAAAACTGGAAAAATGGCTGCGCAAGCTCCGCATCCAGCGTATGGCGCAGTTGCAGGGCAGTGTACTTATCCTTTTCTTCGAATTTGAACAGGATGAGATACCTTTCGTGCGCCGTATAGAACGTGGTGCCTACAAGCTGACCCTCCGTTCGCTTTATTATAACAGTCTCGATCAGCAGGAAATTTTATTCGAGCAGACTCAGGCTGGATTCGTTCGCACCACCGGTGGCACGATGCGCAAAAACCTGCGCCGCAGTATGCGGTATCTGGAATATGCGCCCATAGAAACTATCAGCAATTTCTGCAATAACTTCTACCGCTCGCTCTCAGAAATCGAAGAATAATATAAAATATATAAAAAATAAGCATACTCTGTGACGAATTTCAAGCGATTTTCGTACCTTTGCATCTATGAAACGATTTTGTATAACAATAATATCATCTATTATAACACTATGCGCAAGTGCGCAGGTGCAATGCGAGGATACCTGCAGTCATGTGCATGGCATAGACCTCAGTCACTATCAGGGCAATGTGTTCTGGGAAACGGTGGGCGATAACTCCAAGATGGCGTATGTCTATCTGAAGGCTACCGAAGGTGGAACCAATGTAGATAGCAAATATAAGCAGAATATTGATCTGGCTCATAGATATGGACTCAAGGTGGGTTCATACCACTTTTATCGTGCCCGTATTCCTCAGGAAACTCAGTTGAAGAATTTCAAGGCACAGTGCCGCCCTGGCGACCAGGATCTCTTGCCGATGATCGACGTAGAGACCAAGAGTGGTTTGGAAACAGAAGAATTTTGCGACTCACTCTTCAAGTTCCTGCGTCTCGTGGAAAAGGCATACAGGCAGAAGCCGCTCATCTATACGGGTGCCAACTTCTATGACCATTATCTCTTGGGAAAGCTCGACAGCTACAAGCTGATGATAGCACAATATACCAAGCGAGAACCAGTGCTCAAGGATGGAAGAGACTTTGAGATGTGGCAATATACCGGTAAAGGAAAACTGAACGGTATCAATGGCTACGTGGATAAGAGTAGATTCATGGGCAGGCATCGATTGAGAGAGATTAGATTCAGACACAGATAAGGCTTTGTAACTTTGAACTTGGAGCTTTTAACTTGATGATTAGTTTCAAGGTAAAGAGTGAATAAGGTCTGAAAGCATAGAAACGATTTTAGTAAAATATAAACTTTAAATAAAACTATGGCAATTATTAAATGTCCAGAATGTGGTCGCCAGATCAGTGACAAGGCTCCAACCTGTCCTAGTTGTGGCGTTGAGATAGCTGGAAAAATCACTAAATGCCCTCATTGCGGTGAGGTTTATTTCAGCAGTCAGGAGATGTGCCCAAACTGCCATGAGATAGCAGTGGGTGTTACGCATCCTGTTGCATCATCTGCAGCAGTAAAAGATCAAACACCGGTTGCCCCTCCGTCTCCGGTATCTTCTCCAGCTTCAGAGATTCCTTCGACTTCTCAAGTAGTATCTTCTACTTCTCAGACTGTCCCTCCAACCCCTCCTGTCCCACCAGTACCTCCTGTACGTCGTCCTGGTGTTACTGCGAGCGGAAATGATGGCGGAGAGGGCAATATTCCTCAGGAACCACAGAAGAAAAAGAACACCCGCTCTATCTTCATCATCTCATTCATCTTTGCTGTCTTGGCATGTGGCATTATGTATTACTTCTACGACAGTGCCAATCGCAACAAGGAGATGGAAGCTTATGAGTATGCGATGCAAAGCAGCGATCCGATGGTACTGCAGAGTTATCTCGATACCTACAAGGATGCGGATGAAGCACATCGCGATTCCATCATGGCTCATCTAGACCTGTTGAAGCAGAACGACCAGGATTGGACCAATGCGGTAGTGAGCGGATCGAAAGAAGCTTTGGAAGCATATCTCCAGAAGTATCCTAACAGTTTGCACAAGCAGGAAGCGTTGCTTAAAATAGATTCCCTCGACTGGAATGTAGCTAAGGCAGCAGATACAGCTGATGCCTACCAGGCATACCTGAATGCTCATACAGATGGTGCTCATATCGAAGAGGCAGAAAATGCCCTGAAGAAGGTGAAGAGCCGTGACCTCCAGCCAGAAGAAAAGCAGATGGTGAGCGGATTGTTCCGTCAGTTCTTCCAGAGCATCAATTCCCGTAATGCGGATGGATTGACAGCTACCTGCGAGGATATTCTCTCTTCCCTGCTTGGTAAGAACTCGGCTACCAAGGCTGATGTCGTTACCTTTATGGACAAACTCTATAAAGATAATGTAGCCAATATGAACTGGCACATCAACAACGACTACCAGATCAAGAAGCGCGAGGTTGGCGATGAGGAATATGAGTATCAGGTACAGTTCTCTGCCCGTCAGGACGTAGATTTGACAGATGGCACCAAGAAGGAACAGCTCTTTAAGATTTCTGCAGTTGTTTCACCTGATGGCAAAGTTTCTGCTTTCAATATGAACAAGGTTTCTGAGCCACAGCAATAGAATTGTTCTGATTAAAAGATTCGTAGTTCTAAAACAATATAAAAGAATCATAAGATTCAAAAACAATATAAAAGAATTATAAGATTCAAAAACAATATAAAAAGAAAGCTCCGATGGATTTGTTGAGTCCATCGGAGCTTTCTTTTTTCCTTTTACTTTGCTTCCTTCATCTGTCGGAGCAATTCCTTCTGTTTTTCATTCAGACCAGTAGGCAACTTAACGTTATAGGTAATCATCAGATCACCGAAGGTTCCATCACCTCTGTCATAACCCTTGCCGCGAACACGTACCTTGGTACCGTTCTGGGTTTCCGGTTTGATCTTCAGTTTAATCTTTGAACCATTGCTCAATGTGATGATACCCTCACCACCGAGCAGTGCGGTGTACATGTCGATATTCACATTCATGTTCATCTCGCCCGTATTCGTTCTGGCGCTATTACCACCGCAGCCGCCGTTGCATCCGCCTGTACCATATTCAGCACCGGCACCGAAACCAGCACCTGCTCCGCCGAATCTGCCAAAGCCACCGAAACCGGCACCTTGTGAACCACGGGCACGACCTCCGCCGAAGAGATTTTCGAAGAAGCTGGAGAAACCGCCTCCACCACCGAAGCTGCTGAAGTCGAAGCCTTCGAATGGATTTCCACCAGCGGCACCTCCGCCGGCAGCTCCATCATAGCCTCCACCACCGAAGCCTCCTACATTCTTCCACTGTTCGCCGTACTGGTCGTACTTAGCACGCTTGTCCGGATCGGAAATCACCTCATACGCCTCGTTCAGCGCCTGGAACTTAGCCTTTGCCTTGGGGTCGTTAGGATGCAAATCCGGATGAAACTGTTTAGCACGCTTGCGATATGCAGCGCGCACATCCTTCTGCGGGATGTTCTTATCTACACCGAGAATCTTGTAATAATCTACAAATGCCATAGTATAATACCTCCTATTTTTATGATTTTTATAAGAATCCAACAAAAAGTATGCCGTAATTGCCAACTTTTTTGTAATTTTGCAGTTGAAACAAATAAATTCGAGAAAAAAGTATGAAACAGTTATTCGCAGCGCTCTTGTTGGCGCTCACTTTTAATTCGCAGGCAATGGCTCAGCCGCGCACCGTCAAACTCAGAGTGATTCAGACGAGTGATGTCCATGGTTCTTTCTTCCCATACGATTTCATCAATCGCAAACCGAAGGCAGGAACCCTGGCACGCGTATCCTCTTATGTAAACGATCTGCGCAAGACCTATAAGGACAATGTCATTCTCTTGGAGAATGGCGATATCCTTCAGGGACAACCTACCTGCTACTTCTATAATTATATCAACACCCAGGCTCGTAATGTAGCAGCTGATGTCGTCAACTATATGAAGTATGATGCCCAGGCTTTCGGTAATCACGATGTAGAGACCGGTCATGCGGTTTACGATAAGTGGATCAGGGAGTTAAACTGCCCGGTGCTGGGTGCCAATATCATTGATACCAAGACCGGTAAGCCTTATGTGAAGCCTTATATCATCCTGAACCGTGAGGGTGTGAAGATAGCCGTTCTCGGTATGTTGACTCCAGCTATTCCCAACTGGCTGACAGAGAATCTCTGGAGCGGAATGAAGTTTGAGAATATGGTGACTAGTGCCCGTAAATGGATGAAGATTATCCAGGAGCAGGAGAAGCCGGACGTAGTCATTGGCGTCTTCCACAGCGGTAAGGATGGCGGTATTGTCACTCCCGAATATGAGGAGGATGCCTCCCTGCGGGTAGCAAAGGAGGTGCCAGGCTTCGACATGGTACTCTTCGGACATGACCATACCCGCTGCAATGAGACGATCCTGAATGTGGAAGGTAAGCCTGTGGTGTGTCTCGACCCTGCCAATAATGCACTGAATGTGGCAGATGCCGAGGTGACCATTACCCTGAACAAGAAGAAGGTGAATGGCAAAAAACAGTATGTTGTGACAGACAAGAAGATAGTTGGCAGTCTGCCAGATGTGACAAAATGTCCTATTGATGAGGATTTCATGAAGGCATTCGAGCCTCAGATTGCAGAAATCAACAAGTTTGTCAGCAAGCAGATCGGAACTTTCAAGAATACCATTCACAGCCGCGAGTCTTTCTTCGGCAGCTGTGCCTTCAATGACTTCATCCTCAACCTGCAGCTTCAGATCACGAATGCTGATATCGCCTTCAATGCGCCCCTCCAGTTTAATTCTACCATCAAGGCGGGACCTATCTACGTTGGTGACATGTTCAATCTCTATAAATATGAGAATCAGCTCTACGTGATGCGCCTTACAGGTGAGGAGATCCGCAAGCATCTGGAGATGAGCTATGATCTCTGGGTGAATACGATGAAGAGTCCTGATGACCATCTGCTCCTGCTCGATACCCAGACTAAGGGCGACCAGCAGCGTCTGGGCTTCAAGAACCTCTCCTTCAATTTTGACAGTGCTGCCGGCATCGATTATGAGGTAGATGTTACCAAGCCAGACGGAGAGAAGGTGAAGATTCTGCGTATGAGCAATGGTCAGCCTTTCGATGAGAAGAAGTGGTATAAGGTGGCAGTGAACAGTTATCGCGGCAATGGCGGTGGAGAGCTCCTCACCCGTGGTGCCGGTATTCCAAAGGATAGTCTGGATAGCAGAATCATCTATCGCAGTGAGCGCGACCAGCGTTACTACCTGATGGAGGCCATCGAAAAGATGGGAACCGTAGAAGCCAAGCCAAACAACAATTGGAAGTTTGTGCCGGAAGCATGGACCAAGCCTGCTGCCCAGCGTGACTATGAGTTGCTTTTCGGAAAGAATAAATAATAGATTATGAAGTATTGGTTTATATTTTGCAAGACAGATATCTTGCTAGAGAAGAGAGAAGACGGAACCTATACGATTCCATGTAGTGAGGAAAGTCCGGTAGCAACCAAGCCTTGGACCCATATCCTCAACATCACACCGATGAATGACGGTACGGAAGTGAAGACTTTCACCATTCCAGAGCCCGTAACCGACAATCCGAAATATGAGATGTGCGGTTTGCGTCCTAGCTTTTACAAGCTCTCCCCAGAGTTGTATCAGAAAGCGGGAAAATGTCAGGAGCTGAACTATTGGGATATGAACACCCAGTTTTGCGGTGTATGCGGTTCACCTATGAAGATGTCAACAGATATCAGTAAGAAGTGTACCGAGTGTGGCAAGTCTGTCTGGCCCTCTCTGGCTACAGCCATCATCGTTCTCATCAAGAAGGGCGATCAGGTGCTGCTGGTTCATGCCCGCAACTTCAAGGGCAACTTCGATTCCTTGGTAGCCGGTTTTGTGGAAACAGGTGAAAGTCTGGAGGAAGCTGTTCATCGTGAGGTGATGGAAGAAACTGGTCTGACCATCAAGAACCTCAAGTATTTCGGTTCCCAGCCATGGCCGTTCCCAAGTGGCTTGATGGTAGGATACTCAGCCGAATATGTAGATGGTGAGATTCATCTTCAGAAGGAAGAGCTTTCCCGCGGCAAATGGTTCAGCAAGGACAATCTCCCTGTTTTGCCGGAGAAATTGTCGATTGCCCGCAAACTCATTGATGCCTGGTTGGAGAATAGAATATAAACTTTCGCAAGCAGACTATACTCGCCCTGGACTAATGATAAGTATAGGGTAGAATCTTAAAATGAAGAAATACAGAAGAGATGAAAGAAAAACTTTGGAATGCGAATTACATCAAGGTGATGACCACCAACTTTCTGCTCTACTTTGCCTTCTATCTCCTTACCCCACTCCTCCCACTCTATCTGAGTGAAACTTTCGGGGCTACGAAGGATGTGATAGGCATCGTGCTGAGTGGATATACGGTGGCGGCACTCATCATCCGTCCGTTTAGCGGATATGTGGTGGATGGATTTTCCCGTAAGAAAGTGCTGATGGTCTGTCTGACGGCTTTTGCCATCTTCTTTGCAGGATACATAGCAGCCAGTACCATCCTGATGTTTGCCATCTGCCGAACCCTGCATGGTGGACCTTTCGGAGCGGTAACTGTTGCCAACAGTACCTGTGCCATCGATGTCTTGCCATCGAGCAGACGCAATGAGGGTATCGGTCTTTATGGATTGAGCAACAACTTCGCCATGGCGATAGCCCCTTCCATCGGTATCTATCTGCACAATCTGGTGGGTAGCTATATGGTACTTTTCTGGATAGCCTTTGTGGTAGCCATTGCTTCTGTAGTGATAGCTGGAACGGTGAAACTCCCAGAGAAGGAAATCATCAGAAACAAGGAGAAGCTCTCGCTCGACCGCTTCTTCCTGACCCGCGCCTGGCTGTTGGCCATCAACATCTGCATGTTTGGTTTCTGCTGGGGTGTATTGAGCAACTATCTCGCCATTTACAGTAAGGAGGAATTAGGCATTACCGGAGGAACGGGTACCTATTTCGCCATACTCTCTATGGGATTGTTCATGAGCAGATTGCAAGGCAGAAAGGCTTTGAGTCAGGGTAAGCTGACCCAGAATGCTGCCGAAGGAATGCTGATATCGCTCGTTGGTTTTACGATATTCGTAGCCATCAAGCATCCGATAGCCTACTATCTTTCAGCTGCATTGATAGGATTGGGAAATGGTCACCTGTATCCAGCCTTCCTGAATATGTTTATCAATGTTGCCCGCCACGATCAGCGAGGTACAGCCAACAGCAGTATCCTGACCGGTTGGGACCTGGGATTTGGAATCGGTTGTCTTCTGGGTGGAGTTGTAGCCGAGCATTTCGGTTATAGTGGTGCCTTCTGGATGGTAGCGGTCGAAAATGCCGCCGCAGTGGTATTGTTCTTTGCTGCCTCCCGGGCATTCTTTGAAAAAAGAAGACGAAACGATTAGCAAAGGAATAAAAAAGTATAAGTTTTTTCCAGGTTAAAGTTTAGCTTCCATCAAGGGCTAAACTTTTACCCTTAAGGCTAGAAATATTTTCCCTTAAGGGAAATTATATTTTTCCTTAAGGATAAATCTTTTTTTCCTTAAGGGTAGTTTACTGCTGGTTTTAAACCGGTATAGAAGTCCAATTAAAGAAAAAGAGCATTCGTAAGGATTGTGGAAACAAACCCTTTCGAATGCTCTTTGCAATTTTCTTACATGCTTTCTCTCTTAGAATGGGAGATCGTCTGCGCTGCCACCTGCTGCAGGAGCTGCTGGCTGAGCTGGAGGGAATGGAGCAGTTGCACCCTGAGCAGGAGCTGGAGCTGCCTGAGGAGCCGCACTTACTGGAGGGAATGGAGAACCAACAGGCTGCATGCCACCTTGCATGGCAGCAACAGCATTAGGATCTACACGCTGCACATTCCAAGCGCGGACACTGTTGAACCAACGACCATTATATTCGTGTGCATCCAAATCAAAAGAAACCAAAAGTTCCTCACCACTCTGGATGTTGAACTGAGCAATACGGTCTGCTCCGAAAACATCGAAGCAAAGCTTCTTTGGATACTGCTCGTGAGTTTCAATGACATAAGACTGAGCCTTCCACTCACCTCTTGCTGAAACGCCGCTTTTTTCTGGTAAAACGGCAATTACCTTTCCTTGTAATTCCATATTATTATTTTAAAAATTGTTTCAATCCTTCGCCTGCCAAGCCTCATTTTCATCGAGAATCAAAAGATGTATGAAGAGGCTCAAAAACGAGTAAATCTATCTGTTATTTTTCTTTCTGACTGCGAAATTACTAAAAATAGTTTTAAAACAAAAACATTTCTTCGATTATTTTTGTCTATCCCCAATATTTTTTGTATTTTTGTGCTCATAATTGCGCAAATGCCCCAATTTGCCCGTCAAGTAAGGAGCATCAGCAATGAAAATGAGATAAGTAATATAGAAAATTAATAATATAAAATAACGACTCATGAGATTTACAGTTTCAAGTTCAGCATTGAACAGCAAGCTCAATATGCTTGCTAAGGTGATTGGCAGCAAGAATTCTCTGCCTATCCTTGACAATTTCCTGTTTCAAGTTGCCAACGGCGAGATGACCATCACCGCAAGCGACAGTGACAACATCATCAAGAGTACCATCGCTCTCACTGACTGCGATGGCGAAGGCGAGTTCTGCGTTGCCAACCGCGTCATCCTGGATGCATTGAAGGAGTTGCCTGAGCAGCCTCTCAGCTTCGATGTAGATACAGATAGTTATGCCATTAAGATTGTATATCAGAATGGTCTCTATAATTTCACAGGCTTGAATGCTGAAGACTATCCTCCAACACAGGATATGGGTGATGCCTGCACTACCCTCGTCTTGCCAGCACAGGTGCTGATCGACAATATCAACCGTTCTCTCTTTGCAACAGCCAGCGATGAGCTGCGCCCAGTAATGAATGGTATCTATTTCGACCTTACTCCAGAATCGCTTGCCATCGTAGCAAGTGATGGCCATAAGTTGGTAAGAAGCAAGAACTTCACTGTCAAGAGTGAGACTCCTTCTTCATTCAACCTGCCTAAGAAGCCAGCATCATTGCTGAAGAACATTCTGAGCAAGGATGATGAGGCAACCATCAAGTTTGATGCACGCAGAGCTGAGATTCAGTTTAGCGATGGCGTATTGAAATGCCGCCTCATTGATGGTCGCTATCCTAATTACAACTCAGTGATTCCAGCCAACAACCCATGTGAGATAACCGTAGATCGCAAGGGCTTGCAGAGTGCATTGCGCCGTGTTTTGCCATTTGCCAGCGAGAGCAGCCAGCTGATCCGTTTCCATATCGAGAGCGGCCGTTTCGAGGTTTCTTCAGAAGACATCGACTTCTCTACTTCTGCCAAGGAAGTATTGGCTTGCGAATATAGCGGTTCCAGCATCAGCATCGGTTTCAAGGGTAGCAGTTTGATGGAAATCCTGGGTAATCTGAACAGCGATCAGGTTGTCTTCCACTTGGCTGATCCTAGCCGTGCCGGTATTATTGTACCAGCTGAGCAGCCAGAAGACGAGGACATCCTCATGCTCATCATGCCAATGCTTCTTAACGAATAAGGAGCTTGGTTCATCTAAACACCCCTTCCCTATCAGTAATATATAGTAATAAATACTAGAAGTAATGAAATTAAATCTTACTAAGCCTCTGATCGTGTTCGACCTAGAGACTACCGGTCTTGACATGGTAAAAGACAGAATCATCCAGATCTCCTATATCAAGGTGTATCCAGATGGAACAGAGGTTCGTAAAAACCAGTTTGTCAATCCAGGGAAGCCAATCCCTGAAGAGGTGGTTGCTCTTACAGGTATCAGCAATGATGATGTGAAGGATGCACCAACCTTCAAGCAGTTGGCGGCTACCTTCAACCAGGAGTTCTCCGGTTGTGATTTCGCTGGCTATAACTCCAATCATTTCGATGTACCTATGCTTGCAGAGGAATTCCTGCGTGCAGGCATCGATTTCGATTTCTCTAAGTGTCGCCTCATTGATGCCCAGAACATCTTTATGAAGATGGAGCGTCGTAACCTGGCTGCTGCCTACAAGTTCTATTGCGGCAGAAAGATGGAGGAAGACTTCGAGGCACACCGTGCCGACCAGGATACCGAGGCTACCTATTGCGTGCTGAAAGGCGAGCTGGACCGTTATGCCCCTGGTGTTCAGGAGGAAGCCGACCGTGTGCTCAACAATGACATGGACGAGCTTGCGGAGTTCTCCAAGCGCAACGACAATGTAGATTTTGCCGGCCGCATCGTTTGGCAGGAGTTGAAGGATGCCGACGGCAATGTGATACTCGACGAAAAGGGTAATCCTCGCAAGCACGAGGTATTCAACTTCGGCAAGTACAAAGGATGGGATGTGGCAGAGATTCTGACCAAGGATCCAGGTTACTTCACCTGGGTATTGGGAAGCGATTTCACCAACAATACCAAGCAGGTACTCACCCGTATCCGTCTGCGCGAGTTCAACAAGAGAATGGGAAAATAATATGTTAAAAGGAAAGAAAATCGTATTGGGCATTACGGGTTCCATTGCAGCCTACAAGTCATGCCTTATCATCCGTGGTCTCATCAAGAAGGGAGCTGAGGTACAGGTGGTCATTACGCCTGCCGGTAAGGAGTTCATTACCCCTATCACCCTCTCTGCGCTGACCCACAAGCCTGTGGTAAGCGAGTTCTTCTCACAGCGTGATGGTACCTGGAATTCGCACGTGGATCTCGGTCTCTGGGCGGATGCGATGGTCATTGCACCATGTACGGCATCTACCATGGGCAAGATGGCGCATGGCATTGCAGACAACATGCTCATCACCACCTATCTCTCCATGAAGGCACCAGTCTTCATTGCTCCTGCCATGGACCTTGATATGTACAAGCATCCTTCTACCCAGGCTAACATGAAGACCCTTCTCGGCTATGGTAACCATATCATCGAACCGGAAGTGGGATTCCTAGCTTCTGGATTAGAGGGAAAGGGACGCATGGAGGAACCGGATGTCATCGTGAATTACCTGGACAGATACTTCAATATGATGGAGAGTGCCGATGAGGTTGCTGATGTAGAATCAGAGAACCAGAAGAATGCGGAGAAAGATCTCTGCGGTAAGAAGGTGATGATTACAGCTGGACCAACCTATGAGAAGATTGACCCTGTGCGTTTCATCGGCAATTATTCTTCAGGAAAGATGGGATTCGCACTTGCCGAAGAATGTCTTCGCCGTGGTGCGGATGTTACTTTGGTGGCAGGTCCTGTTTCATTAGACTGTAGTCCTGCTATCCACCGCATCAATGTGGAGAGCTGTGAGGAGATGTATCAGGCAGCCACAGCAGCCTTTGCTTCATCTGATGCTGCCATTCTCTGTGCAGCCGTAGCAGACTTCCGTCCTGCCAATGTAGCTGATAAGAAAATCAAGCGCGAAAAGGATGACCTGGAGCTGACACTGGTACCTACCCATGACATCGCAGCAGCTTTGGGACAGATGAAACAAAAGGATCAGCGAATCGTAGCTTTTGCCCTGGAAACCAACGATGAAGAGAGTAATGCACAGAAGAAGAGAGTGAAGAAAAACGCCGACTTCATCGTGCTCAACTCTACCCGTAATCCGGGCACTACTTTCGGCACTGATGACAATCAGATTACCATTATCTCTGAAAAGGGGAAGAAAGAATATGAAAAGAAACCGAAGACTGAGGTGGCTCACGACATCATTGACGAGCTGGCTCTCCTGTTTTAGTCCGGTATCTTTAGCTGGTGGTCTCCTGTGCTGCAGTCCTTCTACGATTTCAGCACAGGAGCTGCAAGCTAAGATTACCATCAACCATGCCCAGATTTCGGGCACGGAGAAAGGCGTATTCGACAATCTGCAACAGACCTTGCAGCAATTCGTCAACAATCGCCAATGGACTCATCTTCAGTTTCAGAAGAACGAACGCATCATCTGCAACTTCAATATCACCGTCACCAAGTATGACAGAGACCAGAATCTCTTTACCTGCAAGGCGCTGATACAGGCCAATCGCCCCGTCTTCAATTCGGCATACACCTCCACCTTATATAATAATGTGGACGATAACTTCACGTTTCGTTTTGCCGAATACGACCAGTTGGAGTTCAATGAGCAGCAGATAGACAATCAGCTTACAGCTCTCTTTGCCTATTATGCATATCTTATCATCGGCATCGATCTGGATAGTTTTGCACCCAAAGGTGGTGAAGACATCCTGCAGCGCTGCATGAATCTGACAAACAATGCCCAGAATCTGGATTATCCCGGATGGAAGGCTTTCTCTGATGACCGTAACCGATATGCTATCATCTCAGACTATCTGGATGGAGCGTTGGAACCCTTCAGACAGTTGCAGTATGACTATTACCGGAAAGGACTCGACGAGATGGCGAATAATGCGGAAAGAGGTCGTACCGAGATAACCGCCGCCCTGGAAACAGGACTGAAGAAGGCGAAGGAAAACCGCCCGCTCAGTTTGTTGCCACAGATATGGACCGACTTCAAGAAGGATGAACTTGCCAACATCTATCGCGGCAAGGGAACCCAAAAGGAAAAGGAGAACATCTATGAACTCCTCTTCTCCATCAATCCTTCACAGAATAAATACTGGGATCTGGTCAAGGAATAATCTTTCAGGAATCATCTGTCTGGATAGATTTTTCAGGTTGGAATCTTCATGAGAGCATCTTCCAGAACAGAAGCTTCTGATAATCAGAATCAGCTTTCCCTTTATATCTTTATCAAAAAGTAGAATAAATATGCTCAAGCAATTATATATCAAGAACTTCACGCTCATCGACGAGCTGAACATCTCTCTCTATCCTGGCTTCTCCGTCATCACGGGTGAGACAGGAGCAGGAAAGAGTATCATCCTCGGTGCCATCGGACTGCTTCTGGGTAACCGTGCCGACAGCAAGGCGATCAAGGCAGGAAGAGACCGATGCGTGATAGAGGCTCACTTCGATCTCTCTAGATATGGTATGCAGAAATTCTTCGATGATAACGACATCGACTATGATGCCGATGATACAATCATCCGAAGAGAGTTGACTGCAGCCGGCAAGAGCCGTGCTTTCATCAATGACACACCGGTGCCTCTCACCCGTATGAGAGAATTGGGAGAGCAACTCGTGGATATCCATTCGCAGCATCAGAATCTTCTTCTGCAGAAAGAAGACTTCCAGTTGAATGTGGTGGATATCATCGCTCAGGATGCCGACCAGCTCAAGGTTTACCAAAAGGAGTATTATGCCTATCGCAAAGCCAAGGAACTTCTGGAAGAGCTGAAAGCCGAAATTGCCAAGAACCGTGAGAACGAGGAGTTTATGCGCTTCCAGCATAAAGAGCTGGATGATGCAAACCTGCAGGAAGGCGAATTGGAACAGCTGGAACAGGAAGCAGAAACCCTGAGCCATTCGGAGGATATCAAGACCGCTCTCTTCGAAGCAGACAATGCGCTTTCTGGAGAAGACGACAGCATACTTGACAAACTGAAGAACGCCACTCATCACTTGGAAAACATCTGTGATGTCTATCCAAGCATGGCTGATGTGGCTGGCAGAATGCAGAGCAGCTATATCGAACTGAAGGACATCGCACAGGAAATCAGCAGTAGTGTAGATCACGTGGAATTCGACCCTAACCGATTGGATGCCATCAATACCCGTCTGGACAAACTCTACACCCTGCAGCAGAAGTTCCATGTGGAAACAGTAACTGAACTCATCGCTACCCGTGACCGCATCGCAGAACAGCTTGCACATATCGATAATGGCGATGAAGACATCGAAGAGAAGGAAAAAGAAGTTGCTGCTCTCCTTGCCAAGGCTGAAAAGCAAGCTGCCCTACTCACTTCCATCCGTCAGAAATCAGCAAAGGCCATCGAAAAAGAGATGAAGGGCAGACTCATCCCGCTGGGCATTCCGAATGTGAGATTCGAGATTGCCTTTGCAGAAAAGCCACTGTCTGGAAATGGTGCCGATAAGGTCAGCTTCCTCTTCAGTGCCAACAAGAGTACCCAGCTACAGCCTGTCAGTCAGGTTGCTTCGGGTGGTGAGATTGCCCGTGTGATGCTCTCGCTGAAGGCAATGATCAGTGGAGCCGTGAAGTTGCCAACCATCATCTTTGATGAGATTGATACCGGTGTAAGCGGCAAGATAGCTGAAAAGATGGCAGATATCATGGAAGAAATGGGACTCCAGAACCGACAGGTACTCTCCATCACTCATCTGCCACAGATTGCTGCCAAGGGTAGCCATCATTACAAGGTATTGAAGGAGGAAACCGAGAATGGAACCATCTCGCACATGAAAGAACTCAACAACCAGGAACGCATTGAGGAAATTGCCCAGATGCTCAGTGGCAGTGACATCACGCAGGCAGCTCTTGCCAATGCCAAAGAATTATTGAGAATATGAAAAGAATAAATATGATACTGATGGGACTGATGCTGGGTGCATCATCCCTCTTCGCTCAGCCAGGCTCTGTACAGAAAGCCGCTAAGAGCGTATTTACACTCACCACCTTCAACAAGGATGGTAACATCATCTCTTCTACACAAGGTGTATTTATTGATAACAAGGGAACGGCTATCGGTACCTTCAAACCGTTTATCGGTGCTGTAAAGGCTACCATCGTGGATGCCAGCGGAAAGTCGATGGACGTGGATGCTATCCTCGGTGCCGATGAACTTTACGATGTGGCTAAGTTCAGAGTATTGGGTAATACTACGGCTGCCAACATTGCAACGGCAGAATCACCTGCGGGCAGCAAGGTTTGGCTCGTACCTTATTCTATCAAGAAGTCACCTTTCCAGCAGGAGGATATCGCAAGCGTTGAGAAGTTTAAGGAAACTTACAATTACTACATCTTCTCCAACACCGTACCGGACAATGCTGTGGGTTGCCCATTCGTCAACAAAAGCGGTCAGGTGATTGGTATCATGCATAGCAATGGTCAGGTAACTGCCATTGATGCCAACTATGCCAAGGAGTTGAAGGTGACGGGTCTTTCCACACTGGATGCAGCCCTTCGCCAAACAGGCATCCGTACTGCTCTTCCTGATACCGAACAGGAGGCGATTACGATGATGACGCTCAATAAGTCTCAAGTGTCCCGCGACATCTATGACAAGTATGCAGATGAGTTTATGGCAAAGTTCCCAGCTTCAGCATTCGGCTATAAGGAAAAAGCAACTCTTCTTGTAGATAAGAACGAGTTTGCCGAGGCAGCCAAATGTATGGAAGATGGAATCAAGAAATCTTCTGCCAAGGATGAAGCCCACTCCAATTATTCTGATGTCATCTATCAGAAACTGATCTATAAGGGTGATTCAGCCTATACAGCCTGGACTTACGACAAGGCGATAGAGGAAGCACAGAAGGCATACGCCATCAATGCCAATCCTGTATATCAGCATCAGGAGGCACGCATCATCTTTACCAAGGGTAATTATCAGAAGGCATACGATATGTTCATCGCCCTGACCAAGACTTCAGTCAAGAACTCGGAAATCTTCCTGGAGGCAGCTCAGGCTAAGATTCAGCTCAAGGCTCCAGCTACAGAGATCAAGGTCTTGCTGGACAGTGCAGTCAATGAGGCTAAGAACTCGGGCACCATGGCTGGTCCTTACTATCTGGCTCGTGGTGATTTCCAGGCGGAACAGGGAGAGTATCGTAGTGCTATAGCCGACTATAATATGTATGATTCGATTGTCCGTCCTGTTAATCCTGCATTCTTCTATGCAAGATATAAGGCTGAGACCAAGTTGCGTATGTGGCAGCCAGCGCTGATTGATATTGCCCGTACCTGCTACCTCGCTCCTAACGAGCCTACTTATTTTGCAGAATGGGCTAGTCTTGACTTGCGTGTGAAGCGATATGCAGAAGGCATCAGTGCAGCCAAGCATTGCATAGAGATTGCTCCAGAATATGCCGATGGCTACCTCCTCCTCGGTTTGCTCCAGATGGAGAACAAGCAGAAGGAAGAGGCCCGCAAGAACCTGGAAAAAGCAAAGGAACTGGGAGATACCCGTGCTGAGGGTTATCTCAAGAAACTGAAATAATATAAATTAAAGGTACATCAAAGGATTGCACTTTCAAACGCCCTGAAAGGGCAAAAGCTCATAGCCCAGGGTAACACCCTGGGTTTTTTGTTGCATCTGCTCTGCGCCCTGTAAGGGCAACAGCTTTCAAGTACCAATCAATACACAAAGCTTTTGCCCTTACAGGGCGCCTTGCTGACTGCTACTATACCCAGGGCGTTGCCCTGGGCTAGGAGCTTTTGGGCCTTCAGCCCGCTCTTGAGCCACAAGCGTATTTGGCTGTTATATAAAACAAAAAGTGGATTAACCTTTCGATTAATCCACTTTTGTGATTCCGTTGGGGTTCGAACCCAAGACCCACAGCTTAGAAGGCTGTTGCTCTAATCCAACTGAGCTACGGAACCAACACTGCTATTTTTCATTAGCGAGTGCAAAGGTAATACTTTTTTGCGAAACTACCAAATTTTCCCGCATCTTTTTTACAATAAAACCGAATATTATGCAACTTTTCTCCTTCTATGAATTGAAAAGCGCATAATATTCGGTATTCCTCATTCTTTTATGCATCCAAAAGAACGAATATCTTTTATGCATCAAAAAGAATGAATATCATTTTCTACTTATTATTCAGTAATCAGTGTAAACTCTGAACCCGAAGCATAATCCTGACCATTCTGCTCATTCAATGCACGCAGACGGAAGTAGCGAGCCTTGACAGGCTTGTTCAACATCACCTTCTGCAGCTTGGCAGTCTTCTCAAAATGACCCTTCAGGATTGGCTCACCCCAAGTCTTGTTGTCGTTGCTGACGTAGATTTCATAATCCTTGATGCAACCATTCAGAGAACCATCCTGGCGTGCCAGATAAGTAAAGCCCTTGATGACCTTCTGCTTGCCAGCATCGAAGTCAACCCAGTGAGGATACTTCGCCAATGTAATGGAATACATCGTATGCCAGAATGTAGAAGGATCGCCATCTACCAAGTAGGCTGCATCACCCTCGTCTGGCTCCTGGCTGGAAGCAAAGGCAATCTGAAGATTAGATGTCTGCTGATTCTGCTGCATCTTCTTCATCATCTCCTTCACCATCTCACGACCGGTAGCTGAAACCTTCACGATGTTTCCAAGCTCTGACTTCACCGCTGGACGGATAATGAATCCGAAGGTGGTAGGAGTACTGCGTACCTGATCTGGTGTCAAAGGACCACCCTGTCCACAGCTGGCACCGCCCAATCCTGTAACCTTTGCATCGAGGTGCAAGTGAGTACCGCTGCTCTTTGGCAACTGATATGGATGTGCTGCCAAAGTCAACTCCTGCTGACTCCAAGGCAATGCTGAGGCAGACATTGTACTGTCAGAGATGAATACTACACCCTGCTGGCTGTCGTTGGTAACGGCACACCAACGAACCTCCTCGCGGTTGCCCTGTGCCTGTGGCTTAGGAAGCATGATGCCCTGCTCTGCTACCGGACTGTGGTACCAACCGATAAACTGGCTGGTCTTGCGGTCGTTGTAGTTGTTGACAGGTCCTCGTCCATAATAATCATACTGGTTCAACTCGCTTGGTAATACCATAGAATAGCCGATACGAGGCAAGATGACCTTAGAACGATTAGCACCGATGGCACTCTGCATCTCGATAGAACCATCCTTATAGATAGTATAGATCTGGCGTGAAGTGAACTTCAGGTCAGCATCTGTCAAGGCATGCTTGTTCTTCTCGAAGTTATAGCAAGACTCTGGGTCACGGTCGCGGTTGCTGTAATTCACATCGCATCCCTCCTTACCCTGACTCTCTACAGTAAAGTCGAGCTGGTAAGAACCATCCTTCTTGGCTGTATAGTTCCAGTTCTTCACTACATGCTGCAGGTCGTACAGACCATTCTTGAACCATGCATTGTGGTATCCGATACCGGCATCGTTGTCTGTAGGAGCACGATATGCATCGAGCTTAGGACCATTGCCGTCCTTGATGATATCCTGGCTGCCATACTTCAAGCTATAGATAGCACCGGTATTCAGGTCGAATGCCACCTGGAAGTTGCCGCCATTGATGTTGGCACGCTTAGCCGCCTTATCTACCGAAAGCTTCATCGCCTTACCGTTCTTGGCAACAGTAGCGATAGAAGGAGCAGCAACATCAGCGCCCTTCACTCTCAACTGCTCTTCCATCTGAGGATACCCCTTGGCAGCCCAAGGCATATCCTTGCCCAGAAGGAACTGGACTGTTACGAAGTACTCGCTCTTTGGATCGAGGCTTGCATAATCGTATGGCAAGGTATAGAAGCCCTTCTCGCGAGGCCCCACGATATTCTTGGCACCCTGCAATGGCTGATTCTTTGAAATGCAGACGCCATCCTTATAGAGAGACCATACCATCTGGTAATTCCTGAGAGGCTCGAAGTAGTTCTTGTTGAAGATTTCAATCTGTCCCTGTTTCATATCTACAGCCTTTACGCCTACATTCTGATAAACCTTCTTCACCTCATAGTACTGAGCCTTAGGTGAGAAGTCTGGGCGAAGGATACCATTCATACAGAACATACCATCGTTTGGCTTGTTGTCCTTACCGAAGTCACCACCGTATGCCCAGTAGGTCTGTCCGGTTACAGGATCCTGTTTGTTAAGAGCCTGGTCAACCCAGTCCCAGATAGCTCCACCCATGAAGAAGTTGGTGCTCTCGATGGCATTCCAGTAATCAATCAGGTTACCGCAGGCATTACCCATAGAGTGAGCATACTCAGAGATGTGGAACGGATACTTCAGCTTGTACTTGCCCTGTACGGCTCCCTGAACCCAGGCGATGGAAGGATACTGGTTGGAACCCATATCCACGATATCATTGTTGCGCTCATACTGAACTGGGCGGCTGGTATCATAAGCCTTGATGGCATTATAGCAATCTACGAAAGTCTTGCCAGGACCAGCCTCGTTACCCAAACTCCAGATTACTACAGAAGGATGATTCACGGTAGCGTGTACCATCTCCATGTTTCTGGCGATATGAGCGTTGCGGAACTCAGGTACATGAGAAAGACTCTGCTTGCCATAGTAGTACTCATGGCTCTCAAGGTTAGCTTCATCTTCCAGATAGATACCATACTTATCGCAGAGATAATACCAATAAGGTGCATCAGGATAGTGGCAGTTGCGCACATGGTTGATATTGCCACGCTTCATCAGGAAGATTTCGTTCTCCATCTGTTCGCGGGTAGCAGTATGACCTAACAGCGTGTTGTTCTCATGACGGTTGACACCCTTCAGCTTGATAGGCTGTCCGTTGAGATAGTAATATCTTCCAGCCAATCCGAACTCATCCTTCTCGGCAGGAGTCTCCTTGATTTCCACCTTTCTGAAACCAACGATGGTAGAGAAGGTCTGAACCGTTCTGCCCTTGGCATCCTTCAATTCTCCTACCAGTGTATAACGGTAAGGGGCTTCTGCACTCCAGAGCTTCACCTTGTTGGCAGCATCGAGCGTAGTCTCCAGCATAATCTCGCCCTTGGAATTCAGTTTTCCTACGAGAGGAGTAGAAGCTGTAACGCCTTCCATCAAGTCATTGTCGTCGGAATAGAGACGGTTGGCATAGAGTGAATACTGCAAGGTATAACCCTTGATTGCCTTCTTGGAAAGGTTCTGCAACTGGGCAGAGATATGCAAGGTGGCATGGCTGTAGGTTTCATCCAAGTCAGGAATAGCCTTGATGTCTCTTACCTGAACCTGTGGTTTGGCAACCAGAGCCACGGTGCGGAAGATACCAGGCAGGCGGAACATATCCTGACTCTCCAGGAAAGAACCGTCTGAATGGCGATAAACCTCCACAGCTACGGTATTCTCCTCACCCTCCTTATTAAGATAAGGTGTGATGTCGAATTCAGCCAGGTTGCGTGAGTTCTTGGAGAATCCCACATACTTACCATTTATATATAGGTAGAAGAATGAATCTACACCATCGAAGTTGAGATAGATCTGCTGACCCTTCCAATCTGCAGGTACGGAGAAGGTTCTGCGATAAGCCCCCACCTCATTGCGGTTGCGATAGGTCATCCAGTTGGTAGGAGGTGTACGCATCACTCCACCCTTCCAGTCGTTCATCGGCTGCCAGGAGTGCTGGAAGATGACACGCTGGTTAGAATAGAGCGGATCTCCATACTTGTTGTTTCCATCTTTCTGCAGTCCAGCCAAATTCCAGTTCATAGGCACCTTGATGTCGTCCCACTGAGAGACATCATAGTCTGTACGGTAGAAATCCTTAGGACGCTCATCAGGATTTGGAGCCCAATGGAACTTCCATAATCCATCGAGAGATTTCCAGTAAGAACTGTTTTCTGGTAAAACCTTTCTCGCCTCTTCGACATTGCGGAACGAGAAGAACCAAGCATGCGGCTGCTGCTTGTTGACAGCTACGGAATCAGGACTTTGCCACTCCCATCCCGTAGGCGCAGCCTGCTGATTGTAGAAGTAGCCTCCTAAAGTACCATCTGCCCATGCTGAAGAGCAAATGAGTCCGGTTAAAAGTAATAAATAAGTTTTCTTCATAAGTTGATGTTATTGTTTCTAATTATATTCTTTGCAAAGTTACGCTTTTATTTTGAAAGAGCAAAATAGTAGGAGGGAAAAAGCGAGAAAATACCCGTTTTTTTGAGATAAGCCTTTAATCTTTGCCCTACCCGATGATTTTTTCCCAGAAAAACTTGGCGGAATCACAGAAAAGCTGTATCTTTGTCGCATATAAACAATCTAATGGCAATATAGATATACTAAATATATTATTAATTAATAAATTCAATCTTAAACAAAGACATTTATGGTAAACAGATTCATTCTTAATGAAGTTTCCTATTTCGGTCCAGGTGCCCGCAAGGAGCTTCCTACAGTAATCGCTAGTCGTGGTTGGAAAAAAGCTTTGGTTGTAACAGACAAGGGCTTGATGAAATTTGGTGTTGCCAAGATGGTACTCGACGTACTTGACGAGGCTAACATCGCTTACGAGGTATTTGATGACGTAAAGCCAAACCCAACAGTTTCCAATGTTACTGCAGGTATTGAGGCTTGCAAGAAAGCCGAGGCAGACTTCATCATCGCTATCGGTGGTGGCAGTTCTATGGATACGGCAAAGGGTATCGGCGTGGTTGTTACCAACCCAGAGTTTGCCGACATCGTTTCTCTGGAGGGTGTTGCTCCTACCAAGAACAAGTGCTTGCCTATTGTAGCACTTCCTACAACAGCTGGTACCGCAGCAGAGACAACCATCAACTATGTGATTATCGACGAGAAGCGCCAGCAGAAGATGGTATGCGTAGATCCTAACGATATTCCTGCCGTTGCTATCGTAGATGCTGAGCTGATGTACTCTTTGCCAAAGGGTCTCACCGCAGCTACCGGTATGGATGCGATGACTCACGCTATCGAGGGCTTGATTACCAAGGCAGCTTGGGAGATGAGTGATATGTTCGAGCTCAAGGCTATCGAGATGATTCATAAGTACCTGCCTATCGCAGTGAATGACCCTACCAATCCTGAGGGTCGCAACGGTATGGCTGTAGCTCAGTATATTGCCGGAATGGCATTCTCTAATGTAGGTTTGGGCGTTGACCATGGTATGGCTCACCCAATGAGTGCCCTTCATGATGTTCCTCACGGAGTAGCTTGTGCTATCCTGCTTCCTACCGTGATGCGTTTCAATATGGAGGTAAGTGTACCTAAGTATGTACAGATTGCCAAGGTTGTTGGTGTTTACAAGGATGGTATGACCGACCAGGAGGCGGCAGAGGCAGCATGCAATGCTATCGAGGAGTTGTCTAAGTTGGTAGGTATCCCACAGCATCTCAGCGAATTGGGCATCACAGAGGCTGACATCCCTGCCCTTGCCGAGCAGGCATTCACCGATGTATGTACTCCAGGTAACCCTCGCGAGGTTTCTAAGGAGGATATCATCGCCTTGTATCACAAGATTTTGTAATATCGACTAAAGATACAATCATACTTTAATATTTTAATCGCTCTGAAAGGAACAGGCATAAATGATGCTTCACCTTTCAGGGCGATTTTTTTATTCATTTAATCCCTCAACTTAGGCGCAAAGACGTTACTGAGAGGTTGCCATGACAGTACTGACAATGCGTAAAACGGCTTGTATCGCTTATTGCCTCACTATGGCACAACATTGCCCCTTACCAGGGCAATAACCTGCCATTTCCAGGTACAAAACGATACGTCGGGAGCAGGTAAAACAAGCTTTGAAAGTGGCTTGCTATTACGAAGGATTGCAAATTCGCCGGAACACCAGCGCAAGTCCGCTAGGCGTCCCGCCGGATTAAAATCCAGTGTAAAAAATGTTAACTGTATGGTTGAAACGGGCTAAGAGTTTTTGGGCTTTCAGCCCGTTTCAACCATACAGTTAGAAGTTTTTTTCTTCAATCTTGTCATTCTCATAAATTGGCGAAATTGGTTTTGGTTGCGGCAAAGATAATATCGGCGAAACGACCTTTTCTATCGGGACTTCTTTTGCCTGTTTTTTATTCTTATCTTGTCGGGGCATTGTTGTTGGAGGCACGACCTCATCTTTAGGACGTGGAATAGACGGAAGTGCCTTATACTCTTTTCAAGCCTTTTCTAAAAACTTAACATATTCTGCATTACATTGAGCACGGTAATCCTCATACTCTGCCTTAGCATGTTTCCTGAATTTCTCGTATTGAGCATAGGAGTCATCCGTTTGAGCAGAAGATGTAAACATCGAAAGTCCAAACAACAAACTGACCAATAAAAAAACTTTTGAATCTTGCCATTACCATCTTATTTATTAAGTTTCCAACTTTTCCAGTCATTACCAATTAAAGGTGCCGACATGATAGAAGGAGATTGTAACTTACCATTCACTACTATAGATTGCTGCTCAACTTTCGTTTTAATATAATCGCCAAGTTCTCCTAACGTCACATCTCCCTTTGTCTCTCGCAATTTCTTCAATAGATAATAAGTAAACAAACCATGTTCGAACTCATTATAAGGATATGCTGTTTCATCTCCCTGCGCTGCAGAAAAAACGACCATGTTCCCTTGAGGAGCATTTTGCTTGACTTTGATGGCAACGCCACGTGTTGATGCTAGCATATCTCCATCTCGTTTTGCTCCACTAAAACATGCATCCAAAAATATAGTTACAGACTTGGAGGGCATGTTTCCTAATGTTTTAAACAAGTCATCCAAGGCATAACCTGTTGTTACATCTGAACCATAACCATCTATTGGTAACAAATACCCATTTTTATTCTGTTCATCAGGAATACCATGTCCAGCATAATAGAAAATCACCTTTGCTTCTCCTCGATAAACTTTCATCACATTTTGAAGCCATTTAAGTTCATATTTGAGATTATTCAATGTTGCATCAGTCACATAATGAATGTTTTTCTCTGGCAATCCCAATGTCTTTCGGCAATACTCAGCAAATACACGTCCATCATTCTTTGCATACTGTACAGCCTTTTCCATTTGATATTTTTCATTAGCTATAACTACCGCAAAAACTTTTTCATTTTTCTTGACCACAATTGGAATATCATCATCAACGTCAACCTCCTTATAGGCTTTCATATACTTAGACAGCTCAGTTTCTCCGATTTTTGATTAAAAAGAACGCCTAAAAAGGCAAAAAATAGCAAAATAGAGCATTTGGTTTGAGTTT
>ERZ1023881.11-NODE-11-length-114468-cov-63.342470_pt1 | contig 114468 bp, 86 predicted proteins | sample MGYA00380393_ERZ1023881 | MGnify/ENA primary metagenome ERZ1023881 (study PRJEB33179, sample SAMN07449004) | human gut metagenome | biome: Human-gut; feature: Human associated habitat; material: Faeces | host: Homo sapiens | place: India: Bhopal | collected... | reverse complement strand
ATACGAAACGACCGATACGGCCAAATCCGTTAATACCAATCTTAATCATTGTTCTAATATTTAAATTAAAAGTTTAAAAATTATATCTTTTAAGCTATCAAGCGAATCCGAAGGAGCTGATAACACCTTTTTTCATCCCTATCAAGCATTTTTTCTTCTTTTCGAGCGCAAAGTTACAAAAAATTTTCTAACTTTGCACACGAATAGAGTATTAAATAAGTTAAAAAAAGGTGATAGAACTCGAATATTACCTATTTTTAGCACTTTAAGATGCCATACTGACAACTCCATATAGCAAAATGCAATTATTAAAAGGAAGTAGAATATGACACCAGAAGATAAAGTGAAAGTTGCGTCTGAAACTTACACCTTATTATATTAAGGGGAAAAAGCTTCATCGTACACTGAAAAGCAAAAAAGGTATCATTCCAAGGGAAGTATTAATCATTATAAACATTAAAGACTATGGGTAAATTTTTGAATGAATTCAAGCAATTCGCCATGCGTGGAAATGTGCTCGACATGGCAGTCGGTGTAATCATCGGTGGTGCTTTCGGCAAGATTGTAAGTTCTGTAGTAGATGACATCATCATGCCTCCTATCGGATGGCTCATTGGTGGCGTCAACTTCTCCGACCTCAAAGTCACTCTTCCATCAGTAGAGATGATCGGTGGTGAGAAGCTTCAGGCGGCAACCATCAACTACGGTAATTTTCTCCAGACCACTCTCGACTTCCTCATCGTTGCCTTCTGTGTATTCCTGCTCATCAAGGTAGTGAACAAGGTTACCGCCAAGAAAGAAGAGAAGCCTGCTGAAACTCCTAAGGCTCCAGAGCCAACTCAGGAAGAGAAGCTTCTGGCAGAGATTCGCGATTTACTGAAAGAACAGAAGGGATAACCACTGTTTTTTCATGTTAGAATAAAAAAAGAAGACAGGAGTAAAAGGATATGAATACCATTATCAAGACTTGAGAAGAATTCTATCCAAGCCATTCCTGCCCATCATTAAAGAAAAATATATTTTCCCTTAAGGGTTTTTATTTTTTTCCTTAAGGGAAAATATATTTTTCTTTAAGGGGGGAAATACTATATATAAATAAGGTATAAAAGAAAAAGAGCCACAATAACTCCCCTACTTTTGAAAAAAACGCACATTTTTTCACGTTTATTAGAAAAAACTTTCATTTTTACTTGCTTATTACATATATTTTTTGTAGCTTTGCCCTCGAATTAAGATCTAAGTAGATACACTAAATCTTTATTAAACATCAACTCTTAACATAAACAATATGAGTAAGAACATGAAACCTAAAGACCAAATGAAGACAGCGTTGCTGATTTGTGCGCTGACTTCCATGTCTCCTGCGTTTGCAAATGGTACTATGGTAAAAGCTGACAACTTGAACCGCCCTACCACCAGCATCCAACAGCAGAAGAAAGTAGCAACAGGACGTGTTGTTGACAATCAAGGCGAACCTCTTATCGGTGTTACCGTGATGGAAGTTGGCACGTCCAATGGAACAGTAACCGACCTAGACGGAAATTTCTCCCTCAGTCTGAAAAATCCTAATGGCAAGATTACAATTTCCTACATCGGCTTCAATCCACAGACTCTTACAGCTGCAAGCAACATGCAGATTACAATGAAGTCTAAAGATAGAGAGCTGAACGAAGTTGTAGTTGTAGGTTACGGTACACAGAAGAAGGTGAACCTCACCGGTTCTGTATCATCAGTAGATAGCAAGGCATTGGAAAGCCGCCCTATCCAGAACGTACAGAGTGGACTCCAGGGTATGATGCCTGGTGTTACCATCAGCGGTACCAATGGTGCTCCTGGTATGGACTCAGGTAGCATCAACGTACGTGGTGTGGGAACCCTCAACTCTTCCTCTCCTTATATTTTGATTGATGGCGTAGAGTCAGGTACCATGAGTAGCCTCGACCCTAACGATATCGAGAGCATCTCTGTATTGAAGGATGCTGCTTCTGCTGCCATCTATGGTTCCAAGGCTGCCAACGGCGTTATCCTTATCACTACCAAGCGTGGTAAGAGCGGCAAGCCTCAAGTTTCTTATAATGGTTATGTGAGTATGCAGAATCCAACCAGTTTGGTTGACCGTCTGGATTCATACGAGTATGCCCATATGCTGAATGATGCGCTCGAAAGCGAGGGCAAGGCTAAGAAATTTACCTCTGAAGAGGAAATCAATGCACTCCCTAATACCGATTGGTACGACCTGGCTTACAAAACAGGTTCATTGCAGCACCACAACGTAAGCGTAAACGGTGGAACAGAGAACGTAAACTATCTGGCATCTGTAGGTTATCTGAAGCAGTCGGGTATCTTGCCTCATGCTGGTCGTGAACAGATAAACGGCCGTACAAACCTGGAGATGAAGATTAACAGCCGCCTTACAGCCCGCCTGAATCTCGCTTACATCAAGAACGATTATACCGACCCTTCTTCTGCATACGCAGGTGGTGGTTCTGACCAGATCATCCGTCAGCTCAACTTGATTGCACCATGGATTACCGCTCGTTATGACGATGGTACATGGGGAACCATTTCTGACGGTAGCCCTATTGCATGGCTCGACAACGATTTGAAGGTATATCGCCGCAATACCAACTTCACAGGTCTCTTCGGTGTTGATTACAAGATTCTTGACGGCTTGACAGCTAAGTTGAGTGCATCTTATGTAAACGACAACCAGAACTACGACTACTTCCAGAAGTTCTTCGTTTACAATGCGAACAAGAAGACCGATCCAAATTTCCACGATGAACGAGTATATAAGTGGGAACGTAAAACCTTCGAAGCATTGCTGAACTACAACAAGACCTTCGGACAGCATACCGTTGGTGCTTTGGCAGGATGGCATGCAGAGGCTTACGACTATAAGTATTGGTACACTTACCGCAAGAACTTCCCTAACAATAGCGTTACCGATATCAATGCCGGTGATGTATCTACCCAGCAGGCACAGGGAAATACCCGTGAGCTGAATATGCTTTCATGGTTTGGTCGTGTTAACTACGACTTTGCAGGTCGTTACCTCTTCGAGGCTAACCTCCGTGCTGATGCATCCAGCCGTTTCGCAGATGGTCATCGTTGGGGTTACTTCCCATCATTCTCTGCAGGATGGCGTGTAAGCGAGGAAGCTTTCATGGAGGGTACCAAGTCTTGGCTCTCTAACTTCAAGATTCGCGGATCTTGGGGTCAGTTGGGTAACCAGGAGGCTTTGAGCGACTACTATCCAGCTATCAATACATACAGTATCAACGCCAAGTATGCATTCGACGGCAAGGTAACATCTGGATACTACCAGAGTTCATACAAGATCAACACCATCACATGGGAAAAGGCGACCACATGGGGCGTAGGTGTTGACCTGGGATTCCTCGACAACAAGATTACTGCATCTGTTGATTACTACAACCGTCTTACAGATGGTATCCTGATCTCTGTAGATGCTCCTTACGAGTTCGCTTTGGGTAGCTATCTTGACAATGTGGGTCAGATGCGCAACCAGGGTGTAGAGATGAGCCTCAACTACAACGATAAGTTTGGTGAGGTGACAGTAGGCGCAGGCTTGAATGTTGCATACAACAAGAATAAGATTGAGAGCATGCCTGGTAAAGGATACGTAGGTACTGGCTACAACCAGCGCAACGCTATGGGTCAGGAGTTCAACAGCTACTATGTATATAAGGCTGACGGATTCTTCCAGACTGACGCTGAGGCACAGGAGTATATGAACAAATACTGGCCAGCAGACGGCTCAAAGGGTGCTTGTCCTTTCGGCGGTGGCAGCTTCAAGGCTGGTGACTTGAGATATGCGGATATCAACGGTGATGGCAAGATTGATGCCGAGAACGACCGTTTCTACGCAGGCAGTTCTGTTCCTCGCTGGACCTTCGGTCTGAACCTGAATGCAGCTTGGAAGGGCTTCGACCTCTCTCTGTTCTTCAACGGACAGTTTAAGGCTTACCGCTACTTCGATGCATACGAGGTAGAAGGTGCTTTTGTGGGCGACAGCTCTCACCCAGCAACCATCTGGAGAGACTCCTGGACTTACAACAAGTCAAATCCTAAGATGCCAAGATTGTTCACAAATACAAACTCTCCTAGCTCTTCCCGTCAGGTGATTTCTACATTCTGGCTCAAGAATGTATCTTATTGCCGTTTGAAGAACTTGCAGCTGGGTTACTCACTTCCTAAGTCGGCACTCGAATTCCTTCATGTCAACAAGGTACGTGTTTACTACTCTTGCGAGAATTTGTTCACAATCGACGACCTCGACATCAACGTGGATCCAGAGGCAACGAGCCAGCGACTCAGCTCTTATCCATTGCTCCGCACTCACTCATTCGGTTTGAGCGTAACATTCTAATAACTTAAAAAGGATATTATCATGAGAAATCTTAAGAAATATATATTCATCGGCATGACCGCCCTCTTGGCAACCTCATGCTCCGATTTCCTCGATACAGCCCCAAAGGATGCCCTTTCACCTGTCAGCACCTGGCAAACCCAGGACGATGCAGACAAGTTCCTCGTTGGCTGTTACAACAATTGGCAAGACCAGTACAACTCCGGTTGGGGTTGGGATGGTTTCCTCCTGTATTGGGATGGTACAAGTGACTTTGGTTACGACCAGTTCTCCTGGGAGGGTTATACTCCTATCGGTAATGGAACTGTGACCGCATCAAGCGGTAGAGACTGGTACGACTTCTCACGCATCCGTCGCGTCAACGAGCTGTTGGCTAACATAGACAAGTGTTCTATGCCAGAAACTGCCAAGAAAGACATTATGGCTCAGGCTCGTTGGATTCGCGCTTACCGCTATTTCCTGATGAACTGGAACTATGGTGGTGTACCTATCATCGAAAGCTATGCTACTGCAGAGGAAGCTATGGTTCCACGTAAAAGCGAACAGGAAGTAAAGGAGTACATCGAGAAGGAACTCGACGAGTTGGTAAACGATATCAATGTAACTCCTGCAGCCCGTGGTCGCATTGCCAAGGGTGCAGCTTTGGCTCTCCGTATGCGAGAGGCTCTCTATTATGGAGACTATGCTACTGCTAAGGATCGTGCAGAGAAGATCATTGCATTGAATCAGTATGAGTTGGATCCAGACTATGCTAACCTGTTCAATGTAGCAGGTCAGGATTCCAAAGAAATCATCCTTGCTGTACAGGCTGTAGAAAACGACTACTATAACGATGTGATTGGCCGTATGTACAACAATGCTGATGGCGGTTGGTCTTCTATCGTTCCTAGCTACGGTTTGATCGACACCTACGAAATGGCAAACGGTTTGACCAAGGACGAGCCGGGTTCTGGCTATGATCCTACCCATCCATTCAACAACCGTGACCCACGTATGGCAATGACTGTCATCTATCCAGGTTGTGACTACATCAATGGTAATGGTAAAGAGGCTATCTACAATTCGCTTGACAAGACTATAAATGGAGCTTCTAATGCCAACTTTTACACCGCAGCCGACAACAGTTCAAAGACTGGTTTGACATGGGGTAAGTACTTGGCACCTATGAACCAGTATTCTGACATCTGGAACACCACTTGCCAGCCTATCGTCTTCCGCTATGCAGAAGTATTGCTTACTTACTGCGAGGCAGAGAATGAATTGAACGGTCCTTCTGCTCAGGTTTATACCTACCTGAATATGGTTCGTAACCGTGTAGGTATGCCTGATGTAGATGAAGCTAAGTACAATACCAAGGAGAAGCTTCGCGAGTTGATTCGTCGCGAGCGTGGTGTTGAGTTCGCAGGTGAGGGTATCCGCCGTGCTGATATCCTGCGCTGGAAGGATGCCAGCGGAAAGATGTTGGCAGAGACTCTGTTGAACTGCACATTGGAGCGCCAGGTAGGTACTGTAAGCATGGATAAGTCTGTGGCTCCTGGTATGCGTGCCACTATCAATGTAAATGCTTCTGCAGCTGACAAGAAGATTGAGGATCGTGTATTCAAGACCACCAACCGTTATCTCCCTATCCCACAGGGTGCACTTGATGCTAACTTGCAGTTGAAGCAGAACGACGGTTATTAAAAACAAAAAGTACTGAGTACATCATCTAGGTACTCAGTACTCATCAATAAAAATAAAGACCACCATCTGAGTTGAATATCAAACTCAAATGGTGGTCTTTTTACATAGATGTGGGTAAGGAAATTTCCTCAGCCCATCATCAGGATATTATTCCCACTCGATTGTCGAAGGTGGTTTTGAAGAGATGTCATAGCAAACGCGGTTAACACCCTTTACCTTGTTGATGATCTCGTTACTTACCTTAGCCATGAAATCGTATGGAAGATGAGCCCAGTCGGCAGTCATCGCATCAGTACTGGTTACGGCACGCAAGGCAACAGGATGCTCGTATGTACGCTCATCACCCATTACACCTACTGAACGGACGGTAGAGAGCAATATGGTACCAGCCTGCCAGATCTGATCGTAGAGAGATACCTCAATCTCGCCATTCTGCATGTCAGCAGGAACACCGGCAGCCAGGACGCGGCGAGCTTCCTCACCACTCAACTTCACCTTATACTCACGCAAGCCACGGATATAGATATCATCTGCATCCTGGAGAATGCGTACCTTCTCTGGAGTGATATCACCCAAGATTCGGACAGCCAAACCAGGACCAGGGAATGGATGACGGGTAATCAGGTGCTCAGGCATACCCATAGAGCGACCTACTCGACGAACCTCGTCCTTGAACAACCACTTCAAAGGCTCGCACAACTGAAGGTTCATCTCCTTAGGAAGACCACCTACATTGTGATGGCTCTTGATTACCTTACCAGTGATGTTCAAACTCTCGATACGGTCTGGATAGATAGTACCCTGAGCCAACCACTTGGCACCAGTCTGCTTCTTAGCCTCAGCATTGAAAACCTCTACGAAATCACGGCCGATAATCTTACGCTTCTCCTCTGGATCTGTAACACCAGCCAAGTCTGCAAAGAATTTCTCTGATGCATCAACACCGATAACATTCAGACCCAAGCACTTGTAATCCTCCATTACATCACGGAACTCATTCTTTCTGAGCATACCGTGATCTACGAAGATACAGGTAAGGTTCTTGCCGATAGCCTTGTTCAAGAGAACAGCAGCTACACTGGAATCAACACCACCAGAAAGACCCAAGATAACCTTGTCGTCGCCCAACTGTGCCTTCAACTCAGCTACCGTAGTCTCAACGAAAGAGTCAGCACTCCAGTCCTGCTTACTACCGCAGATATCTACCACGAAGTTCTTGAGGAGCTGTGTACCCTGCAAAGAATGGAACACCTCTGGGTGGAACTGTACAGCCCAAACAGGCTGCTTGGTAGAAGCATAAGCAGCATACTTCACATTGGCAGTAGAAGCGATGCACTTATAGTCCTCAGGAATCGCAGTGATGGTATCACCATGACTCATCCAAACCTGAGAGTTCTCGATGAATCCCTTGAACAAAGGATTCTCCTTGTCGAACTGCTCCAAGTTGGCACGACCATACTCACGGCTGTCAGCAGCTTCCACCTTACCACCTTGGGCGTAAGAGAGGAACTGAGCACCGTAGCAGATGCCAAGCACAGGAATGCGGCCAATAAACTGGCTCAGATCTACCTTGAAAGCTTCCGGATCATGAACGGAATAAGGGCTACCGCTCAAGATGACACCAATCACAGATGGGTCATCCTTTGGAAACTTGTTGTAAGGCATAATCTCGCAGAAGGTATCAAGCTCACGAACACGACGGCCAATCAGCTGTGTGGTCTGTGAACCGAAATCCAAAATAATAATCTTCTGTTGCATATTGTCTAATTTATAATTTATAATTTACAATTCATAACTCTTTCAGGAATGCTTCCGCCTCTTTCAGCGTCTCCTGCTTTCCCACATCCATCAGCTTGAGGTCATTCTTCACGTATCCCTCTATGCGAACCTTGTCGCAATGCTTCAGATAGAAATCCATGATTGGGAACTTATCCGGTTCCTCCTCCATCAATGGGAAGAGTGATGGGGCTACCATGTGGATGCCCGAGAAAGCATACATCTTATAATCTTCTGGATTGAGATCAGGATAAGGACTTTTCACCTCACCTGTCTCTATATTCGTCCAGCCTACCAATCGCATGGTATCATCGAAGAGGAGATAACGTTTGGTCTTGCGTTCGCTCACCAGAAGGCGGGCAGCCAAGGGAGCCTTCTCCTTCATGGAATCCGAAGAATCATCTGAAAGTTCTTTCGACTCCATCTGATAGAATTTCTTCAGATCCACATTGCTCAGGATGTCCACATTATGAATCAGGATAGGCTCAGTCTGATCGAAGAATGGCCATGCCTTCTTGATACCACCACCCGTTTCGAGGAGCTTTTCGCTCTCATCGCTGATACGGATATCCATACCGAAATTTTTATTATCACGAAGATAATCGATGATTTGTTTAGAGAAATGATGCACGTTCACCACAATACGAGTGAAACCGGCATCCTTCAACTGAAAGATGACACGTTTGAGCAAAGGTTCTCCCCCGACACTTACCAGAGCCTTCGGAATGCGGTCGGTAAGTGGCTTAAGGCGAGTGCCCAAACCTGCTGCGAATATCATTGCTTGCATCATTGCTAAATAGCTATATATTAATGTGCGTGCAAATTTACTAACTTTTTGCGAGATAGCCAAATTTGCACGCTAAATATTATTGTTTTGCAGGCAAAACCTGCTCAATATGCTGTTCTCTATGGCATATTTGCACTTCTACGCCAAACTTCTCGTGGATATGTTCGGCAAGATGCTGGGCTGAATACACACTGCGATGCTGACCGCCCGTACAACCGAAACAGAACATCAGGGAGGTGAAACCGCGCTGGATATAGCGATTCACGTGATGGTCTGCCAACTTATAGACACTCTCCAGGAACGTCAGAATCTCACCATCATCCTCCAGGAATCGGATCACTGGCTCATCCAATCCCGTAAGTTTCTTGTAAGGTTCATATCTACCTGGGTTGTGAGTACTTCTGCAGTCGAAAACATAACCGCCGCCATTTCCAGACGGATCTTCAGGGATTCCCTTCTTAAAGGAGAAGCTGAATACCCGCACTACCAACGGTCCCTTGCCATCATACTTGGAATAAGTGGCAGGTCCATCCTGCGGATGCGCACTGTAGATATTGTTATCTGTAATCTTATAACCATCAGCACGGGTTATAGCCGCACTCTCGATGCGCTTAAACTGCGGCAACTCCGTAAGTCGGCGCAGCATATCCATCATATAAGGATATGGGAAAACCTTCTCGCCCATCTTCAGCAGATCACGCAGATTCTGGATAGCAGGCGGAATACTCTCGATGAAGTGCTTCTTGCGCTCGAAATAGCCACGGAATCCATAGGCACCCAACACCTGCAAGGTACGGAAGAGCACAAAGAGACTCAGGCGATGCACGAAATGACGCACAGATGGTACCTCGGTATAGTTTTTCAGCGACTGATAGTACTCCCATACCAACTCGCGGCGGAGCTTGAAGGAATACTTGGCTGAAGCCTGCCAAAGGAAGGAAGCCAGATCGTAATAGAAAGGTCCCTTTCTGCCACCTTGGAAATCAATAAAGTACGGATTGCCATTTTCGTCTAACATTATGTTGCGAGCCTGGAAATCGCGATAGAGGAAACAATCCATCTTTTCTGACGTCAAATCCTTCGCAAAAAGACGGAAGTTGGCTTCCAACTTCAATTCATGGAAATCCAAATCTGTCGGTTTCAGGAAACAATACTTGAAATAGTTGAGATCGAAGAGCACACTGTCCACATCAAACTCCGGCTGAGGATAGCAGTTGGACCAATCCAGCCCACGTGCACCACGCAACTGGATGTTAGGCAACTCACGGATTGTCTTCTTCAGGAGTTCTTTCTCCTTCTGATTGTATCTACCGCCAGCCTCTCTTCCGCCCTTGATGGCATCGAAGAGCGAAGTTCCGCCAAGATCTGTCTGGATATAGCAGAGTTCATCATCACTCACAGCCAGAATCTTAGGCACCGGCAACTGACGGAGGTTGAAATGATTAGCCAGATACACGAAGGCGTGATCCTCATCACGGCTCGTACCGACAACACCTATCACCGTATCCCCATCCTGCTTGATGATACGGAAATATTGGCGGTTACTTCCCTGCCCTGCCAGCTTGATGACATCAGCAGGCTCTTCGCCAGCCCATTGCTTGTAGAGATTAATTAGCTTTTCCATCATCATTCAATTTTCTGCGTTTTCTGTCATCATCGATCTTCTGTGCGAAGTTATCACCGATGAAGAGAAGCAATAAGATACCTAGCGTAGTGAGGAAAGAATTCGTAGTAGTCATTCCTAACTCCGCCTTTGTTATATAAATCAGTCCTCCGATAACGACCAGGAAGACCAATGCCTTTTTCCAATCAATATTATGCATGATACTCAAAAAACTATTTGTTCTGCAAAGATACAACATTTTTCTGAGCTAGCCATAAGATTAAGCATATTTTTGAGATGAGCACAAAAAAAATCGGATGTCTCACGACAACCGATTTTCAAAAACAAACTACTTAAAAACTAATCTACTAAAACAAATCAAAAAAATATCTTCATCGACCTCACGGTCGGTATAACCTTTTCTTTTCGCTTGCAAAGGTACAAAAAAAGCGTATTAGCACCAAACAATTTTGCGATTTTTTGCATATCAATTGCTAAAAAAATAAAAAAATAGGGATAATTCTCTGAGAATCACCCCTATTTGTTATTTTAAGATTGCAAAATTGCACTCTATTACATCATACCGCCCATGCCTGGAGCTGCAGCAGGTGCAGCTGGAGCTGGCTCTGGTTTATCAACCAATACGCACTCTGTTGTCAGGAACAGACCAGCAATAGAAGCTGCGTTCTCCAAAGCAACACGCTCAACCTTAGCAGGATCTACGATACCAGCCTGACGCATATCCTCGTAAACATCCTTGCGGGCATTGTAACCGAAGTCACCCTCGCCCTCGCGAACCTTGTTGACGACTACAGAACCCTCGCCACCAGCATTGGCTACAATCTGACGGAGAGGCTCCTCGATAGCACGCTCTACGATGCGGATACCTGTTGTCTCATCGGCGTTGTCACCCTTCATATCCTTCAAAGCCTCGAGGGCACGGATATAAGTAGTACCACCACCAGCAACGATACCTTCCTCGATAGCTGCACGGGTAGCGCAGAGAGCATCGTCAACACGATCCTTCTTCTCCTTCATCTCTACCTCAGAGTTAGCACCTACGTAGAGAACAGCAACACCACCAGCGAGCTTAGCCAAACGCTCCTGAAGTTTCTCCTTATCGTAAGAAGACTTGGTGTTCTCAATCTCGTTCTTGATCTGAGCTACACGATCCTGGATATTAGCCTTCTCGCCATGACCATTTACGATAGTTGTATTATCCTTGGTAACAGTAACCTTGTCAGCAGAACCCAGCATTTCCAATGTTGCCTGCTCCAACTTCAAGCCCTTCTCCTCAGAAATGACAACACCGCCAGTCAATACAGCGATATCCTCCAACATAGCCTTGCGACGGTCGCCGAAACCTGGAGCCTTTACAGCACAAATCTTCAAACCACCACGCAAACGGTTAACTACCAATGTAGTCAAAGCCTCAGAATCTACGTCCTCAGCGATAACCAACAATGGACGACCGCTCTCAGCAGCTGGCTGGAGAATTGGCAAGAACTCCTTCAGGTTAGAAATCTTCTTATCGTAAAGAAGGATGTATGGATTATCCATTACACATTCCATCTTGTCAGCGTCTGTCATGAAGTAACCGCTCAAGTAACCACGGTCGAACTGCATACCCTCAACAACACCAATATTGGTATCACGGCTCTTGCTCTCCTCGATTGTGATGACACCATCCTTAGAAACCTTGCGCATGGCATCAGCCAAGAGCTTACCGATTTCAGCATCGTTGTTGGCAGAAACGGTAGCCACCTGCTCAATCTTGTCATAGTTGTCATCTACCTGCTCTGCATGATCCTTGATGAAGGCAACGACAGCAGCAACAGCCTTGTCGATACCACGCTTCAAATCCATTGGGTTTGCACCTGCAGTTACGTTCTTCAAGCCCTCAGTTACGATAGCCTGAGTCAGGATAGTAGCTGTTGTAGTACCGTCACCGGCATCATCACCAGTCTTGCTGGCAACGCTCTTTACGAGCTGTGCACCCGTATTCTCGAACTTGTTCTCCAACTCTACTTCCTTAGCTACGGTAACACCATCCTTAGTAATCTGAGGAGCACCAAACTTCTTTTCGATTACCACGTTGCGTCCCTTAGGACCAAGAGTTACCTTTACTGCATTTGCCAACTGATCGACACCCTTCTTCAAGAGGTCGCGGGCATCCATATTATATTTAATATCCTTAGCCATTTCCTTATTCTTAATTAAAATGTTAATTATCAATTACCCTTCTACCACAGCGAGAACGTCGCTCTGGCGCATCATCATATACTTAGTACCATCAAACTCAAGTTCAGTACCAGCATACTTTCCATAGAGAACAGTATCGCCCTCCTTGAGAATCATCTCTTCATCCTTGGTACCCTTACCTGTAGCAACGACCTTACCACGCTGTGGTTTCTCCTTTGCTGTATCAGGGATAATGATTCCACCTACTTTTTCTTCAGCTGGTGCAGGAAGTACCAGCACTCTATCTGCTAATGGTTTAATATTCATGATTCTTATATTTTAATTTGTTATTACTTCTATTTTTCGTCTTCACTTCAGCCTATTCGGGCATACGCTAGACACCCTCACCCTATACGAAAAGCGTGCCAAAGCGTCAAAACTGACACTTTGGCACGCTCACAACTACACATCTACTGACATTTCTGTCAGCCTTTACCTAAAAATGCTGAAGCCAGGTTGTAAGGTCATCCAGCATCTGGACATGATAACGGAAACCCTGAGCCGTATTGCGGAATCCCCATCCATGTCCACCGGAAGGATAGATATGCAGAGTGCATTCGTTACCAGCCTTATTCATTGCCGTATAGTAAGCCACTCCATTGGTCACAGGAGGCACCACCTTGTCATCACTCGACATCAGGAGGATAACACGAGGAGTTACCTGAGGTCGGACTGCCTTGTCATTACTCCATTCCTCTACCAGTTTGGCATTCGTCTTGCGCTCTTCACCGAGGAAATTCACACAAGAACCCTTGTGGGTGATTCGCTCATCCATAGAAATCACCGGATAGAAGAGGATTGAGAAATTCGGACGTACAGCCTCCTCTGCATGAGTACTTACCGAAGAAGCCAGATGGCCGCCAGCCGAGAAGCCCATAATACCGACATCATTCTTGTTGATATGCCATACTTCCGCACTATCTCTCACGGTACGCATCGCCTGATAAGCATCACTCAATGGAATGTTGCGGTCGCCCTTCGGCATACGATACTTCAAGACAAAGTAAGCGATACCCTGCTTATTGAAATATTCCGCCCACTGATATCCCTCATGATCCATCGCCAAATGCGAATAGCCGCCACCAGGACAATCCACCACGGCACGCCCCGTTGGTTTCTTGGGTAGATAACAAGTGAGTTCACTCTGTCCATCCGTACTGTTCTTCAATACGAACTTCCTTGCTGTGGATTGCGCTGATGCAGATATGGCAAAGAGCATCAATGCGAAAGAAATAATCGATTTTTTCATTTTCATCTTAGTGCTAGTTTGTATTCGATATGCAAAGATAAGCATTTTTTCGTTAACACAACGTTATATTTTCATCATTTTTCGGTGTTTTTGTACAATTCTCTTTGTCATTTGTTACTTTTTTACTATATTTGCAGAAAAATAAATCGGTATCAACGTAATATAGATAGAATTATGAAGCAATTTTTCAAGAATGTAGCCGCTACCATCGTAGGTATCTTCGGATTCGGAATCATCATGGTGATTCTCGCCGTCATCACACTTATTGGTATGATCTGCAACAGCAGCAAGACTCCTTCACTGAAAGACAACTCTGTGATGGTAATGAAGCTGCAAGGTCAGATCAGTGATCAGGCAAACGACGACTGGTTGGGACAGCTCACCGGTAACCAATATAACAACCTTGGCATGAACAATATCCTCTCAGCCATCAAGAAGGCAAAACAGGAGGATAAGGTGAAGGGTATCTATCTGGAAACGGGTATTCTGAGTACAGACTACGCTACATTGCAGGAAATCCGCAACGCTCTTGCCGACTTCAAGAAGAGCGGCAAGTGGATCATCGCCTATGGTGATGCCATGACCCAAGGTGGATATTACCTGGCTTCGGTTGCCAACAAGGTATATGTGAACCCGGAAGGTTCGGTAGATTGGCACGGTATTGCCTCACAGACACAATATATAAAAGATGTGGCTGCCAAATTTGGCGTTCACTTCACCATTGTAAAGGTGGGCAAATACAAGAGCTTCACCGAGATGTACACAGAGGACAAGATGAGCGATGCCAACCGCGAACAGGTTACCCGATATATCGGAGGTCTGTGGAATCAGATTCTGGCAGATGTCAGCAAGAGCCGAAACATTTCCAAGGATTCCCTGAATCGCTATGCAGACGGACTTATGGCATTCGATGATACCAAGCTCTTGAAATCCAGAAAGATGGTAGATGGATTCTGCTATTATGATGAAATCAGAGACGTAATAAAGAAACAGCTCGGTCTGAAAACCGATGAGAAGATTTGTCAGGTATCTATGAGTGATGTAAATGCAGCCGTAGATGACAGTAACCTTCTTGGCGACCAGATTGCCGTATATTATTGCCAGGGAGAAATCGTAAGAGTAGCAACTCCAGGCGCATTCGGCAGCGAGCAGCAGATTGTGAGCAACGACGTGATACAGGATCTGCAGGATCTGGGCAACGACAAGAACATCAAGGCTGTGGTACTCCGCATCAATTCAGGTGGTGGCGATGCCTATGCCTCAGAACAGATCTGGCGTGCAGTCAGTCAGCTCAACAAGAAGAAACCAGTAGTGGTATCCATGGGTGGCATGGCTGCTTCGGGTGCATATTATATGAGCATGGGTGCCAGCTATATCATGGCTCAGCCAACAACACTGACGGGTAGCATCGGTATCTTCGGTGCCTTGCCAGACATCAGTGATCTGATGACCAAGAAGCTGGGATTCAAATATGACGAGGTAAAGACCAACCGCAACAGTGCCTACGGCAGTGCCGGCAGTGCCCGTCCTTGGAGTGCAGAAGAAATCGGCCATCTCCAGGCTTATGTTAACCGTGGCTACGGTCTCTTCCGCCAGCGTGTGGCTGATGGCAGAAAGATGAAGACCGAAGAAGTGGAGAAGATTGCGCAAGGAAGAGTATGGCTCGGAACCGACGCCAAGAGCATCAAACTGATTGACGGTTTTGGCAGTCTCGACGACGCTGTTGCCAAGGCAGCCCAACTTGCCAAGGTTTCCGATTACGGAACCACAGAGTATCCTATGCCTACAGACTGGATAGACCAGCTTTTAGACGGACTGTCAGGCAGCGGCGGCAACTATCTCGATGAGCAGTTACGACTCACACTGGGTGACCTCTACCAACCATTTATGATGATTCGCAACATCAAGGAGAAAGAACCAGTGCAGGCAGCAATGCCATTCGTACTGAATATACATTAATATATATAATAAGGTATAAAAAAGGAGTGAGGAAATGAGAACAGAAGGAGATCTGATAAAGATCAACGATTGGCTGCTACCGCTCAGTTGGATATACGGCAGCATCGTAAGATTCCGCAACTGGCTCTTCGACATCGGATTGAAGAAGAGCCGCGACTTCTCGATTCCCGTCATCTCGGTGGGCAATATCACCGTGGGCGGTTCGGGAAAGACCCCGCATGTGGAATACTTGATTCGCCTCTTGCACGACAAGGTGAAAATTGCCGTGCTGTCACGTGGATACAAACGCAAGAGCCACGGATATGTACTTGCAGATGAAAATACAGAAATGTCGGATATCGGTGATGAGCCATTCCAGATGCACCAGAAGTTTTCTGATATCTACGTAGCGGTAGATGCCAAACGAGTAAGAGGCATCAACAACCTGCAAAGCAACGAAGAGACCAAGGATGTAGATGTGGTATTGCTTGATGATGCCTTCCAGCATCGCTATGTCAAGCCAGGCATCAATATCCTCCTGGTAGATTACCATCGTCTCATCATCTACGACAAGATGCTACCAGCAGGAAGACTGCGCGAACCATTGAGCGGAAAGAGCCGTGCCGACATCGTGATTATCACCAAATGTCCAAAGGATCTGAAACCAATGGAGTTTCGTGTACTCACCAAGGCTATGGATCTCTATCCATTCCAGAAACTCTACTTCACCTGCATCAACTACGATACACTGAAGGGTGTTTTCACTGGAAAAGAACTGAAAGATCCAAAAGACTATCACGTGCTTCTGCTCACCGGCATCGCATCTCCAAAACAGATGGAGCACGACCTGAAGCCGATGGTCAAGGAGATGAACTCTCTCTCTTTCGGCGATCATCACCGCTTCAAGAACAAAGACATTGACCGCATCAATGAGGCATTCGAAGCCTTGCCGGAACCACGCATCATCATCACAACAGAAAAGGATGCCGTGAGACTGAGAGAGGCCGAAGGACTCTACGAGAGTGTGAAAGAAAGCATGTACGAATTGCCTATCAAGGTAAGCTTCATGCTTGACCAAGAAGATAATTTTAACGAAAAGATAATAAGCTATGTACGAAAAAATTCAAGAAACAGCATCCTGGCTAAAAGAAAGGATGAGCACAAGTCCGAAGACTGCAATCATTCTGGGAACAGGTCTCGGACAATTAGCTTCAGAAATAACTGATAGTTACGAATTCCCATATGGTGAAATTCCTAACTTCCCAGTATCTACCGTAGAAGGACATGCAGGCAAGCTCATCTTCGGAAAGCTGGGCGGCAAGGACATCATGGCGATGGAAGGCAGATTCCACTTCTATGAGGGATATAATATGAAGGAAGTAACATTCCCAGAGCGCGTGATGTTCGAGTTGGGCATCGAGACCCTCTTCGTAAGCAATGCCTCTGGCGGAATGAACCCTAAGTTCCAGATCGGTGACCTGATGGTTATCGACGACCACATCAACTTCTTCCCAGAGCATCCATTGCGTGGCAAGAACTTCCCTACCGGTCCTCGCTTCCCAGATATGCACGAGGCATACGACAAGCAGCTCCGTAATCTTGCCGACGAGATTGCCAAGGAGAAGGATATTCCTGTTCAGCATGGTGTATATGTGGGCGTCCAGGGTCCTACCTTCGAGACTCCGGCAGAGTACCGCATGTATCGAATCCTGGGTGGTGACGCCGTAGGCATGAGCACCGTTCCTGAGGTAATCGTGGCCCGCCATTGCGGCATCAAGGTATTCGGCATCAGCATCATTACCGACCTCGGCGGCTTCGACGTTCCTGTAGAGGTAAGCCATGAGGAGGTGCAGATTGCTGCCAATGCTGCTCAGCCTAAGATGACTGAGATTATGCGAGAAATGATTCGCAGAAGCTAATCATAAAGTTCAAAGTTCAACATTCAAAGTTCAAAGTAAAAATTGGATATAGCTAAGTTGGGTGAGTTTGGACTGATAGACCATCTCACCAAAGGATATGAAAACAAGAATGCCTCTACTGTTTATGGCGTAGGCGATGACTGCGCGGTGATGCACTATCCCGACAAGGAGGTGCTGATGACTACCGACATGCTGATGGAAGGTGTGCATTTCGACCTGACCTATATTGATATGCAGCACCTGGGTTACAAGAGTGCCATGGTCAATATCAGCGACATCTTCGCCATGAACGGAACGCCACGCCAGATGGTAGTAAGCATTGCACTGAGCAAGCGCTTCAAGGTAGAAGACCTTGATGAATTCTACAGAGGCCTGCGTATGGCTTGCGATAAGTTTGACGTTGACATCGTAGGTGGCGACACCACTTCCTCACTCACCGGTCTTGCCATCAGCATCACCTGCATTGGCGAGGCTGCAAAGGAAGATATCGTATATCGCAGCGGTGCCAAGGAAACAGATCTCATCTGCGTAACCGGCGACCTGGGTGCTGCCTATATGGGTCTGCAGCTCCTGGAACGCGAAAAGGCTGTATATTACGGACAGGTAGAAGACATCCGCAAGAAGATGGCAGAGGCAAAAGCGCAGGGTGACGACCAGAAGTTGGCAGCCCTCAACAAAGACTTGCAGGAAATGCGTAACTTCCAGCCAGACTTCGCCGGCAAGGAATACCTGCTGCAGCGTCAGCTCCAGCCAGAAGCTCGCGGCGACATCATAGCCCAGCTCCGTGAGGCAGGCATCCGCCCTACCGCTATGATGGATATCAGCGACGGCTTGAGCAGCGAGTTGATGCACATCTGCGAACAGAGCAACTGCGGCTGTCGTGTCTATGAGAAGAATATCCCTATCGACTACCAGACAGCAGTTCAGGCAGAGGAATTCAACATGAACCTCACTACCTGTGCCATGAATGGTGGCGAAGACTATGAGCTTCTCTTTACCGTTCCTATCGGCGACCATGCCAAGATTGAGGAAATGGAAGGGGTGAAGCAGATTGGTTACATCACCAAGGAGAGCCTCGGCAAGTTCCTCATTACCCGCGATGGTCAGGAATTCGAACTCAAGGCGCAGGGATGGAATCCCCTGAAAGACTAGTTTTACGAATCGCCTTCTCTAAGGAAGAAACCCGAAAGAGGCGATTTTAGTTAATAAACATTAAGCAAGAGAAAATATTTGGTTTTCTCTTGCTCAATTAAAATTTTTGTTGTACCTTTGCAACCGCAAAAAGCAAGATGGTGCCATAGCTCAGTTGGTAGAGCAAAGGACTGAAAATCCTTGTGTCCCCGGTTCGATTCCTGGTGGTACCACTCCTCCTTTCATTTAGGCGGTTTCTGACTTCGGTTAGAGCCGCCTTTTTACGTATTCTGAAAAGGAGATAACAAATGTTACAACATAGAAAGAGAAATTACTGATTTATTAATTTAAAGATTAACAAAACAACACTTAAAGACTTATGAAAAAGATTCTGATTTCATTATTGGCAATTTGCGGATGGGCGGCAGCCTCATTTGCTTCAGGTGCCAAAGACTACATCAAGTACTATCAGAACTTACCAGTGCAGATGCAGCAGCCTACCCTGCCTACCATCCCCGACAACCAGGTTAGTGTTCTGGACTTTGGCGGCAACGGCAATGGTCAGGCGATGAATACCCAGGCATTCAGCAAGGCTATCAGTAAACTGAACAAGATGGGCGGCGGTCACCTCAATGTACCTGCAGGCATCTATCTCACCGGTTTGATTTCCCTGAAGGACAACATCGACCTGCATCTGGAAAAGAATGCCATCATCGTCTTCTCAGAGGATAAGAACGACCTCATCAAGATAGATGATGAAACCGGTCAGAAAGAAGACCGTGCAGCTCCAGCCATCAACGCCAGCAAGAGAAAGAATATTTCCATCACTGGAGAAGGAACCATCGACGGAAATGGAGAATGGTGGCGCCCGGTGAAGCGCAGTAAGGTGAGCGACGTAGAATGGAACCGCTTCAAGCAGATGGGTGGAACCTTGAACGAAAAGGGCGACATCTGGTATCCGCTCAATCTGAAACATACCCCAAACGTAGTAGATAACATCGATGCACAGGAGAAAGTACGCAATCACCTGATCCGATTCACCGAGTGTGAGAACGTACTGGTACAGGGTGTTACCTTACTAAACAGTCCACGCTTCCACCTCATCCCTACCCGATGCAAGAATGTCATCATCGACGGCATTACCGTGAAGTGTCCTTGGAATGCACAGAACGGAGATGCCATCGACATCTCGAGCTGCAAGGATGTACTCATCGTAAACAACATCGTGGATGCCGGCGATGACGGAATCTGCATGAAGGGTGGCGCAGGAGCAGCAGGAGTAAAAGCCGGTCCTTGCGAGAATATCAATATCCAGGACAATACCGTATATCATGCTCATGGCGGTTTCGTTATCGGCAGCGAATTCTCAGGAGGCATGAAGAACATCGTGGTTCGCAACAACACCTTCCAGGGCACAGATGCCGGTCTGAGATTCAAGAGCGCCGTGAAACGAGGCGGCACCTCGGAGAACATCTTCATCGACCATATCTATATGACAGATATCACAGGAGATGCCATCACCTTTGAGACCACCTACTTCGACAACCATGTAGGAGCCAAGAAGAGCAATGCCCCTGTGAAGCAGGAATATCTTCCAAACTTCCAGGACATCCACATCAGCAATGTATATGTTCGCGGATGCAAGAACGGCATCGTAGCTCATGGCGCAGAGGGAATGGTTCACGACATTACCGTCAAGGATACCTATATCTTCTACAATCAGAAGGCTCAGGATATCGATGAGACTTGCAAAATCAAGCTCGAGAATGTGAACTTCTCTACTTTTGCAAAGTAAGAAACCATATCGCAAACCATTCTCTCTAAATGCGTCAAACACTTACCTTACAACAGTAAGCGTCTTTTCGCTGACAGAGAAATGAATATCCAGACCCTCATAAGGCATTCCATAAACCTTATGAGGGTCTTTCTGGTAATGCGGACGAGGATCCTGCGCCAGAACCTCTTTCAAGATTTCAATCTTCTCATCATTCAATCCCTGGCAAATCAGGTATTCCCTTATTTCCCCGGAAATCTCAACATCCAGCTTCGCCCATTTCCGATCATCCACGAATCCACTTCGTGCATCAGGATGACAATCGGCATAAACCACGTAAGGCTTGATATCATAGATGGGAGTACCATCCATCAGGTCACCACCCTTTACATGAATGACAGGTCCCTTGCTTGTTTCCCATTCAATATGGGAGATTTTCACGGATGACAATCCGATGTTGTTCGGACGGAAAGGACTGCGGGTAGCAAATACCCCGACCTTCTCGTTACCTCCCAAGACAGGAGGCCTTACAACCGGACTGTTCGCCTTATGCTTATTTGCCGAGAATTCCCAAATAAGCCAGAGAAAATCGAAACCTTCCATTCCTCTGAGGAAATCCGGATTGCGATATTCGGGTTCAAAAACAATCTGTCCTTCCAGTTCCGCCACCAATCCAGCCTGCTTGGGAATACCAAACTTGCTGCTGAACGGAGAACGGAATCTTGCTATTGGTTTTATTTCCATATCTTTATATTATTGATTTTAGTTCCTTTTTTCATATACTGGGGTATATTTCCATATATTCCAATGATTACACCTTATTATATATAGTACATTATATATATAGTACGAAAAAAGCGCCCGATTATTTTGTTGTCTCCACAAAATAATGTACCTTTGCACCATGATATTAACAAGCAATCAATGAAATAAAAAGAGAAAACAATGAAAATAGAAAGGCCTCAATATGAGATCTGGCTGCAAAAGCCAGGAGAGCTCGGCATTTATCAGCAGATAGAACGTGCCGGAAGAGTGTGCTATAAGAGTGAGAACAACACCACCAACGACTCGGCTAAGCCATTCGTAGATAGAATGATACAGAGTGAGCACTATGCAATGTTGGAACACGGCACAGTCTATCTCGTATGCAATCATGGGGAGTTACCACTCTATACAAGCAACAAGTTCTCTCGCTGCCACACCATAGACGGCAAGGATTACATCACTACCAATCTCCGTGTTCTGGCAGAAAACAAGGCGATGGATGATTTGAAATACCTCAGCGACTATGAGGAAGGAAAGCACGAGCTCCGCATCACCGTTCATTTTACCACACAGATTGCCATCACCCGTGAGTACAACCGCCATCGTGCCAACTCTATGGCAGAGCAGAGCACACGCTACTGCAACTACTCCAAGAACAAGTTCGACAATGAAATTACGATCAACCTTCCTACCTGGGTAGAAGAAGAAGGTTATAATGGTTCTCAGGAGAAAGAGGATTACCGATTGGAAGATATGTGCGCCGACATTGCTGAAGGCAGAGCACAGGAATGGAGCAAGCTCGACACCTGGATCTTCGCCAATCAGGCTGCAGAATATGCCTATATGAAATTGATAGAAGCTGGCTGCAAACCACAGGAGGCTCGTGCCATCCTGCCATTGGATTGCAACACAGAGTTGGTACATACCGCATTTATCAACGACTGGAAGCATTTCTTCGATCTCCGCGCTTTAGGTACCACAGGAGCTCCTCACCCAGATGCCAAGGTTCTCGCCTTGCCATTGATGGAAGAGTTCAAGGCTAAAGGTTATTTAAAATAGGAAGGAGAACGCTTAAAAAAGGTAAAAAATCACAGCTAAAATATAGATTTTCTGTTTTCTATACACAAGGAACAGATATATTTCGTATTTTTGCACTGTGTTTTTCATAGTATTAGATTTAAGGTTATCAAGGTTGGGGCTACGGCGGTAGCCCTTTTTTTATGCCTTTTTCGCCAGTTCTGAGGCATTTTCAGAGCTATTTCCCATATTTTTCGATATTTTTTCTCAAAAAGTTCCTCAAAAATTTGGTGGAATCAAAAAAAGGTTGTACCTTTGCATCCGATTAAGAAAACCAAGCTATAGTCATCCAGACCGAATTTGGAGAGATGGTAGAGTGGTCGATTACAACGGTCTTGAAAACCGTCGTACCGAGAGGTACCGGGGGTTCGAATCCCTCTCTCTCCGCAAGAGCCTTCTGAAAGAAATTTCAGAAGGCTTTTTTCATTTTCACACTTTTACAATTAAAAAAATCATTATCCTTTCACAATCACAAGAATCCGCTCAAAATCAATTACTTAAGTATGAAAGGAGATTTCTACAACCCAATAGAACCACATAACCATAGGAAAACGGTAAAAGAACCTATTGCGCTTATCACCGCACCATATACCTGGAGCTGAAACAACTATAATAATCAACAGAAAAGACTATAGATATTAGGAGAAGGAAACTAAGTATAAAGGAGAAAGCAACTATCACAAAAGGAATAGAAAAGGCTTCTTTGTATCGGATGACCCGGGTCATCCATATAGATGACGGGAGTGAGCCATATAGACGACCCGAGTCATCCATATAGACGAGCTTAGTCATCCAGTCTATAAATCGTTCCTTTTCGCCTGCCAATATCTATCCCTCATCCTTCTGGTTACTATGCTTCATCCCTACATTCATAACAAAGACACCCACTATTCCCTATCAAGACGCCCACTATTCCCTATCGGAGCAAGGAACATCGCCATATTTAAGCTTAGCCATCAATTACCAACTCAAAATAAAGAGATTTCTCCTTTCACACTCAACTCTCTTATTTTCAATACAATCCACATTCCGTGAAAGGAGATTTACGATTCACCTTAAATATTTTCTGCAAATTTATCCCCTTAAAATTTGGTGGATTCAAAAAAAAGTAGTACCTTTGCACCCGCTTAAGAAAACCAAGCTATAGTCATCCAGACCGAATTTGGAGAGATGGTAGAGTGGTCGATTACAACGGTCTTGAAAACCGTCGTACCGAGAGGTACCGGGGGTTCGAATCCCTCTCTCTCCGCAAGAGCCTTCTGAAAGAAATTTCAGAAGGCTTTTTCTTTTATATCACCTTCCCTGATCTTTGATATTATCACTCTGTTCTATCATGCTATCTCCTCAAATATATACATTCTCCTAGCATAAGCGTTCCCCGAAATAGATATAATGAATAAAAAGTAAGCCCAACCATCAAATTTATCCATAAAAGAGGATGATAATTCAATAAATAATTGTACTTTTGCAATATAGATATAGGAATGACTATACTTCTGCAAAAGTAATATATAAAAAAAAGGAGACATGAGATACTACACAGCATTAACAATAGCCGGCTCTGACAGTTGCGGAGGAGCTGGCATTCAGGCAGACATCAAGACGATGTCGGCATTGGGCGTATATGCCGCTTCCGCAATCACAGCCATCACCGTACAGAACACCAAGGGAGTGTATGGCATTCAGAATGTGGAACCGGAAATCGTGAAAGGACAGATAGAGGCCGTGATGGAAGATATCCACCCTGATGCTATAAAGATAGGTATGGTTAATGACTGCGATACCATTCGTGCCATCGCAGAAGCCCTCAAGAAATACCAGGAAAGCTTCCAGCATCTCGTTATCGACCCAGTCATGGTATCTACCAGTGGCTGCCGACTGATGCAGGAGGATGCACTCGATGTATTCATCACCGAACTGCTGCCTTTAGCCACCCTGCTCACCCCAAATATCCCAGAGGCAGAAATTCTTGCCAATAGAAAAATAGAGAATGTAGAAGATATCAAAGCTGCCGCAGCTGCCATCAGCAAACTGGGATGCAGATATGTATTGATCAAGGGCGGTCATTTTGATGGAGAGGAGAAGATAGACTACCTCTTCGAGGGCGGAAAGCAGAAGACCAGCTATCGTGGCATCAGTGTAAACACCCGCAACACCCACGGCACCGGCTGTACCCTATCCTCTGCCATCACCTCTTATCTGGCAAGAGAAATGGATATGAATACAGCCATCGCCATGGCTAAAACCTATCTTTCAGGTGCTATCCTGGCAGGCAAGGACATTAAGATTGGAGAAGGTCACGGTCCGGTGAACCACTTCTACGAACCAAAATCATTATTTACCAAAAGCTGAAAAAGAGCGAAAACAATAAGCCGCTCATGAAAAAGCTGATAAAACAGAGAAGAGAAAAGACAAAGAAAGAATGATTGATCGTTGTTACATAGAAATCACAAACACCTGTAATCTCAACTGTCACTTCTGTCCTAAGCACACCCGGGAAAAGCGACAGTTGAGTGCTGCGGAATTCAACCTGCTCACCGACAAGATCCGTGGGAAGGTTTGTTTCCTCTACTTCCATCTGATGGGTGAGCCCCTGCTCCATCCCCTGCTGCCACAGTTTATCACAACGGCACGCGAGAAAGGATTCAAGACGGTGCTTACCTCTAATGGAACCCTCCTGCACCGTGCCATGAAACTCCTCGACACCCTACCCCACAAGATACAACTCTCCCTCCATTCCCACGAAAGCAATGCCAAGGGAGAGCTCTCCAGCTATATGGATGAGGTAATGACCTTCTCCACCCAAGCCGCCGCCAAAGGCACCTGTATGGTATTGCGCCTCTGGAACCAAGGCGGAAGGGACAAGGAAAACGAGGAAGTGATGCGACTCATCGAGAAATACGTACCCAAGCCATGGAAGGAACGCCCTGACGGGTTCCGACTTTGCGATCATCTATATCTGGAGTTTGACCGGAAATTCGAATGGCCTAACTTCGAAAACGACATCAAGAAAGGGGATGATAACAAGAACAAAGATGAAAACAGAAACAAAGATGAAATAAGCGAGGGAAAAGACAAGAACGAACGCAGCGATGAAAATCGGGAAGTCTTCTGCAAAGCATTGCTGAAACAGATAGGCGTTCTTGCCGACGGAAGTCTCGTACCTTGCTGTCTCGACCATAACGGCGATGTCATTTTGGGCAACCTGCTCCATCAGTCACTCGAAGAAATCCTCTCTTCCCCCCGTGCCCAGGCAATGACAGAAGGCTTCAAGCACCATACTGCCACAGAAGCACTCTGCCAGAACTGCGAATCAGCACTCGTAAGAAACAGCTTCCGAGGAAAAGCAAGAAACTAAGAAAACATCTAAAAGCAAGAAGAAATGAAATGGATTATCATCACAACACCAACCTTTATTTCGCATGAAGCAAAGTACATCGACCAGCTTTTTGAAGCAGGAATCGATCTGCTCCATCTGCGCAAACCCGATTCAACACCAGAAGAATGCGAGCAACTGCTCCAGAAGATTGACCCGAAATGGTATCCTCAGATCGTGATTCACGACCACTTCGAACTCTGCGAGAAATACCATCTCCATGGCATTCACCTCAACCGGAGAAACAGCCAGATTCCAGAGAACTTCCAGGGAAGCATCTCCCGCTCCTGCCACAGTTTCGAGGAAGTCACCGAATCGTTAGATAACACTAGTCCCGATTTTCCCAAGGGACCAAAGCCAACATTCGATTACGTATTTCTCAGTCCTATCTTCGACAGCATTTCGAAGAAAGGCTACAAGCATACCTTCTCCAACAGAGATTTGGAAAATGCAGGCAACAGCGGCATCATCAACGAAAAGGTAATAGCCCTTGGCGGCATCATTCCTCAATTCATTCCCCAGCTGCGCGCCTGGAACTTTGGCGGAGCAGCTTTCCTGGGTGACGTTTGGAACCGACGACACGAATACAACTGGAAGGAATACCTGACAGATATCAGACAAAGATTAACACCACGAGGAGCCAAGAACACACTTAATGGTTCAAATGTTTGGTAGTTAGCCAAAATAGTTGTACTTTTGCACCCATGATTTATCCAGATAATTTTGAAAACAAGATAGGATTCAATGAAATCCGTAAAATGCTGCGCGAAAGATGTCTCTCTCCACTTGGCAAGGAACAGGTGGACAAGATGTCTTTCAGCAGCGACGCAGAACTCGTTAACGAATGGCTCATGCAGGTGCGTGAGTTCCGTAGATTGATGGAGGAAGTAGAAGACTTCCCCCTTCAATATTTCTATGACGTAAGAGAAAGCATCCTCCGTATCCGTGTGGAAAACACTCACCTAGAAGAGGATGAACTGTTCGATTTAAGACGTTCGCTTGCCACCATCGCAGGAATGGTAAAGATTCTGAATCACAGCGACGAGGATGATGGTCACGGCGAACCGGAAGATGGCTGGCGCAGAGAAAAGCAGTATCCTTATCCTGCCCTCCATCGCCTTTCACAAGATGTGATGACCTTCCCACAGTTGATTCAGCGCATCGACCAGATTCTCGACAAGTTTGGTAAGATTCGCGACAATGCAACCCCTGAACTTCTCCAGATTCGCAGAGAACTGGCTAAGACAGAGGGAAGCATCTCGCGTACCTTATATAGTATTCTGCGCTCGGCACAGAGCGAAGGCATCGTAGAGAAAGATGTTACCCCAACCCTGCGCGACGGCCGACTGGTTATCCCTGTCATCCCTACCCTCAAGCGCCGAATCAAGGGTATCGTTCACGACGAGAGTGCCACCGGAAAGACCGTCTTCATCGAGCCAACCGAAGTGGTGGAAGCCAATAACCGCGTGCGCGAACTGGAAGGAGAAGAGCGAAAGGAGATCATCCGAATCCTTACCGATTTCACCAACAAGGTACGCCCATTCTCCAAGGAAATACTGGACAGCTACCGCTTCCTCGCCATCATCGACCTGATTCAGGCTAAACAGAAACTCGCCGATGTTTTCAAGGCGATAGAGCCAGAGGTAGAAGACCATCCACACGTGGATTGGATCCGTGCCATCCATCCACTCCTCCAGCAATCCCTGCAGAAGAAGAACGAGAAGGTGGTACCACTCGACATCACCCTGACACAGGATAAGCGCATCCTCATCATCTCGGGACCTAACGCTGGAGGTAAGTCTGTATGCCTCAAGACCGTAGGTCTGCTTCAGTATATGCTGCAATGCGGATTGAGCATCCCGGTAAGCGAGCGTTCCAAGACAGGTATTTTCCAGAACATCATGATAGACATCGGTGACGAACAGAGTCTGGAGAACGACCTGAGTACCTACTCTTCTCACCTCTTGAACATGAAGAATATGATGAAGGCAGCCAATGGCGACACCATCATACTGATAGATGAGTTTGGTACAGGTACCGAACCGGGCATTGGCGGTGCCATCGCCGAAGCCGTGCTCGACAAGTTCTGCAAGCAGCAGGCGTATGGCGTCATCACCACCCACTATCAGAACCTGAAGCATTTTGCCGACAGTCACGAGGGAGTGGTAAACGGTGCCATGCTTTACGACCGTCACGAGATGAAGGCACTCTTCCAGCTCGCCATCGGTCGCCCAGGTTCATCTTTCGCCATCGAAATCGCAAGAAAGATTGGATTGCCGGAAGAAGTGATCAAGGAGGCATCCGACATCGTAGGTTCTGAATACATCCAGAGCGACAAGTACCTGCAGGATATCGTCCGCGACAAGCGATACTGGGAGAACAAGCGCCAGAACATCCATCAGCGCGAGAAGGATATGGAGAAGACCATCTCGAAATATGAAAGCGACATCGAGGATATCGAGCGCAGCAGAAAGGCGATTCTCAAGAAAGCAAAGGAGGAAGCTGCTGAACTCCTGAAGGAGAGCAACAAGAAGATTGAGAATGCCATCCGAGAGATTCGAGAGAGTCAGGCAGAGAAGGAGGAAACCCGTCGCATCCGTCAGGAACTCGATGCCTTCAAGCAGGAGGTCCAGGAGATTGACACCAAGGAATCGGACGACAAGATTGCCCGCAAGATTGCCCAGATCCAGCAGCGCAAGGAACGCCATGCCAAGCGCCAGGCTGAGAAAAAGGAGAATCAGGAGAAGGCGGCTGCGGCTCTGCGAAATGCACAGAGCAAGGTACAGAGCGACAGCAAGCGAGAAATCCAGGTGGGCGATACCGTACGAATCAAGGGTCTGACTACGATAGGAAAGGTAGAGAGCATCAATGGCGATACTGCCACTGCTGTTTTCGGCGGCATGCGCACCAAGATGCGCCTCAACAGACTGGAGCACGCCACAGCCACAGCCGAAAACGTAGATAAGACCGAGGAGCGCAAGGAAAACCTGGCTTCTTATGGTATCAGCAAGGAGACCCGCAAGACAATAGATGCCCACAAGACCAACTTCCACCAGGATCTGGATGTACGAGGTATGCGTGGCGATGAGGCACTGAATGCCGTTCAGTATTTCATTGACGATGCCATCCTGGTAGGAATGCCAAGAGTTAGAATTCTTCATGGCAAGGGCAATGGAATTCTCCGCCAGCTCATCCGTCAGTACCTGAGCAGCGTTCCAAATGTGACGCATTATGCCGATGAGCATGTTCAATTCGGCGGTGCCGGCATCACGGTAGTTGATTTTTAGAAGAAAAAAGCGCCAGAAAAAGGAGTTATCATCTTCTAAACATAACCTAAAAAGGAGTTATCATCTTCTAAATATAATAAGGTGTAATAGAAAAAAGGGGGCAATTATCTGCCTCCTTTTTCTAAATAAACGTTAACGTCGTCAACTTTTTTATTGAAAAATTTGGCGGGTTCAGAAATTTGCAGTACTTTTGCACTCGCTTAAAAGCAATAACCGCTTTCAAGTATATGAGACGGACAAGTCTCATACGACCAGCTCCCTCGGAATCCCCCAGGATGGGAACATAGCAAGGGTACTTGGTTGTAGCGGTGCGATATGAATCGCTTGTCCACCCGCCTCTTTAGCTCAGTTGGCCAGAGCACGTGATTTGTAATCTCGGGGTCGTTGGTTCGAATCCGACAAGAGGCTCAAAAAAGGAATCTTCTTTCAGAAGGTTCCTTTTTTTGTTTTCAAAACCATTCTATCTTTAATTATCTATAAATATTTCCCCCCTTTACACCTTATATAATAAAAAAGTTGTATTTTTGCAAATTGATATATTACATTCGTAGAAATACATTAAGACAATGAATACAGAAAATAAAGAGAAGCAAGAAGAAAAGAAGAACGACGAACAGAGCCAGGCAAAGTTCGACAACTCAGATCAGAAGATCAAGATCTTTGTGATTGATACAGGTAAGATCAAACAGACCAAGGCTTTTGCCCGTCAAGACGGTACCCTGCTTGGTATCGTATGGGTAGCCAGTTTCGTTTGTACCATGCTGGCAGCCGATCCGGAATACCATTTTTTGGGATTGTTTTCCAATCTCCTCATCCTCTCCACTCCATTCGTGGTGGCAAAGCGACTGAAATATTTCCGTGATGTGGTAAGAGAAGGTCATATCTCCTTCAAGCACGGATTGTATTACTGTGTCCAGACATTCTTCTATGCCACCTTGCTGCTCACCATCATACAGTATCTCTGGTTCCGATTCATGAATACCGGTATGTTTATGACCCAGCTTCAGGCGAACTACCAGATGATAGCCCAGGCTTATCAGTTGACAGCAGAGGAAACCAAAGCCCTCTTCGATGCCATCACGATGATGAAACCTATCGCATGGGCATCCATGTTTATGATCACCGACCTGGTAGCAGGCGCAGTACTCAGTCCGATTCTCGCAGCCATCTATTCAAAGAAGCGAATCAGCCAGCAGTAACCGGCAAATTAGAAAATCTTAAAACATAACATAAGAAAATGGATATTTCAGTTATAGTTCCTCTTTTCAACGAGGAAGAATCATTGCCAGAACTCTTTGCTTGGATCAAGCGAGTGATGGACACCAACGATTTCACATACGAAGTTATCTTCGTGAACGACGGTTCTACCGACCGTTCATGGAATGTCATAGAAGAGCTTGCCGAGAAGTTCGAGCAGGTAAAAGGCATCAAGTTCCGCCGCAACTACGGAAAGAGTCCGGCACTCTATTGTGGATTCAAGGAGGCACAGGGAGATGTTGTCATCACCATGGATGCAGACCTGCAGGATTCTCCTGATGAGATTCCGGGACTCTACCAGATGATTACCAAGGAAGGCTACGACCTCGTTTCCGGTTACAAGCAGAACCGCAAGCAGGGCGACCCTCTCAGCAAGACCATCCCTACCAAGCTGTTCAATGCTACAGCCCGCAAGGTAAGCGGAATCCATAATCTCCATGACTTCAACTGCGGACTGAAGGCTTACCGACGCGAAGTAGTCAAGAACATCGAGGTATATGGCGAGATGCATCGCTACATCCCATATCTTGCCAAGAACGCGGGCTTTGCCAAGATTGGCGAAAAACCGGTTCATCACCAGGCACGCAAGTTCGGAACCTCCAAGTTCATGGGCTGGAACCGTTTCGTAAACGGCTATCTCGACCTGATGACCCTCTGGTTCCTCAGCAATTTCGGCAAGAAGCCAATGCACGTATTCGGATTCCTGGGCAGTCTCGTGTTCTTCATCGGCTTCCTCTCGCTCATCGGCTTGGGCATCGACAAGAGCATCGACCTCTACCATGGCGTATATGGTCATCTCATCACCGACTCCCCATACTTCTACATTGCGCTCATCGCTATGGTACTGGGCAGCCAGTTCTTCCTTGCCGGATTCCTGGGCGACCTGATCAGCCGTCAGAATCCAAACCGTAACGATTATCAAATAGAAAAGGAAATAAGATGCGGAAAATAATACCAATGGTCATCCTGATGATGGTGCTCACGATGGTGGGGTGTTCCACCCTCGACTGCCCGCTCAACAACACGACTTACACCAAGTACAAGCTGATGGGCAACATCAAGACCCTGCAGGACACCATGACCATCTCGACCACCAAGACTGCGGGCACCGACAGCGTGCTCATCAACAAGGATGTGAAGGTAGATAGTTTCATTCTTCCGATGAGTTATCATCAGCCGGAGGATGTTTTCTACTTCGAGATTCGCAACCGCGATCATCAGATGTGGAAAGACACGGTGACCGTGAAGAAGGAGAATTATTCGCATTTCGAGTCTGTGGATTGCGGTCCGTCATTCTTCCATACCATTACGGAGGTGAAGACCACTCACAACTACATCGACTCGATAGTCATCAACAATAAAGAGGTAAATTATGATGCATCTAAAGCACATTTCTATATCTATTTCGGCAATCGCCACTAAGACAGCTTCCATGGGGATAACCAAAGCTGTTTCTTTGGAGATGACAAAAGCTGTAGAGAAAGGAGCTTTCCTTCTGGCTTGTCTTCTGATGCTGGGAGGTGCTTCTGCGAATGCACAGAACCAGAAGAAGATGGCTACAGTGGAGAAGGATACTATCCCGTTCTTCCGCGGAATGGCTGTGGGAGTAGATGTCATCGGACCGGTTCAGCTGATGGTCAGCGATTACGGCCAGTATGAGGCATCCCTCCGTATCAATCTCAAGGACAAGTACTATCCGGTCTTCGAGCTGGGATATGGCAAGGCTGATGCCAGCGACGAGAGTACGAAGATCAATTACAAGACCAGCGCTCCCTATGCCCGTATCGGTATAGACTGGAACCTGCTGAAGAACAAGCACGACGATTACCGTCTGTTCGGTGGCTTCCGCTATGGTTTCACCTTCTTCAAATACGATGTCACCTCTCCTCCTATCCAGGATCCGGTATGGGGTGGCGATGTTCCTTATGGAGCCGAAGGCGTGAAGAGCAACTATCACTGGCTGGAAGGAGTCTTCGGAGTAGATGCCAAGATATGGGGTCCCGTCCGCATGGGATGGAGCTTCCGATACAAACGCCGGTTGGCTAAGAAGAATGGCGAAATAGGCAACTGCTACTATGTGCCGGGCTTCGGAAAGCAAGGTGGTTCCCGATTAGGCGGCACCTTTAATGTTACACTCGAGATATAATCCGAGATATAGACAGATCGTTCATTCAAATTTCGCAAAAGCGGAAGTTCAGTAAGCAAGACAATGAAAAAAAAGAAACTGATTTGGCAGATACCTTTTCTGCTCATTCTGATCATAGGCAGTATCTTCGTGATACGCCAGCAGCGCAACACCCCATTCCAGAAAGATGAGGGTATGGTATTCGGCACCATCTATCACATCACTTACCAGAGTGATATCAACTATCAGAAAGAGATCGAGGCAGAATTGCAGAAAGTGGACAATTCACTTTCCCCTTTCAACAAGACCTCCATCATCTCCCGCGTCAACCGCAATGAAAAGGTGAAGGTAGATGAGATGTTCAGCGAGGTATTCCAACTCGCCGAGAAGATTTCCGGAGATACAGACGGAGCCTTCGATATCACCGTGGCGCCTATGGTGAATGCCTGGGGATTCGGTTTCAAGACCGGTAACCCTCCTACCCGACAGACCATCGACAGTCTGCGTGCCATCGTGGGATTCCACACCGTTTCCCTGCAGGATGGTTACGTCATCAAGAAGAATCCGAAGACGATGCTCGACTGCTCTGCCATTGCCAAGGGATATGGCACCGATGTGGTAGCGAGATTCCTCAAGAAAAAGGGCGTACAGAACTTCATGGTAGAGATAGGTGGAGAGATCGTGGTAAACGGCAACAGCGAGAAACTGCAGCCATGGCGCATCGGAATCAACAAGCCAACGGATGATTCGCTCAACACCAATCAGGCTATCCAGGATGTAGTCAGCGTAAGCAATATCGCGATGGCAACCAGCGGCAACTACCGCAACTTCTACTACAAGAACGGAAAGAAGTATGCCCACACCATAGACCCGAAGACAGGCTATCCAGTGCAGCACAACATCCTTTCTGCCACCGTATTTGCAGATGACTGTGCCACCGCCGATGCCTATGCCACCTCGTTCATGGTACTGGGATTGGATGGAGCCAAGAAGATTCTGGAGAAACATCCCGAGCTTTGCGCCTATCTGATTTATTCAGACCAGAAGGGCAGCAACCAAATCTGGTATTCTCCATCTCTTCAGAAGAAGTTAGGAAAATAAAGCTTCAGAAAAAGTAAGAAAAATAAAGAACGATGCAGGAAGATAAGTTATACGATACGCTCTTGAATCTGCCTCTGTTTCTCGGAATGAGCCGCGCCGACCTTCTTCAGATTGCCGGACATACCAAGTTCGATTTCCAGAAGATAGAAGGAGGTGAGACTTTAACCGAGATAGGTGCCCCCTATCACCGGTTGCTCTTTCTCCTTTCCGGAGAAGTGGCAGTAGAAACCATGGCAGATGACCGTGGGTATAGAATCGTAGAGACCATCAAGGCGCCGGAGGTATTCATGATAGAACGCCTCTTCGGATACGACCAGCACTCGCCCCATCACTATGTGGCGAGAAATGACTGCAGCCTGATGAGCATCAGCAAGAAAGAAGTGCTGCGACTCGCCAAACAATACGAAATCTTCCACATCAATCTGCTCAACCTCATCTCCACCCAGGCACAGAGAAGCAATCGCCGCCTCTTCAGGGTACCCCCGAAGACGCTCAGCGACAGCATCATCCGATTCTTCGAGAACCATTGCCTACGCCCGGCAGGCGAAAAAAACTTCCACATCAAGATGGATCGCCTGGCACAGGAACTGAATGTCAAGCGGCTCAAGGTATCAGTGGCGCTCAACGAACTGGAGACCAAGGGACTGATCGAACTCCATCGCGGCAGAATCAGCATCCCTGCACTCGAGAAATTAATCAATAGATAACAATTAAAATTATGCAAGATAATAATTCCACAAAGAATAACGAAACCCAGAAGAGAGAGAATCCTTTCTTCCTGCCCTATGGCACCCCACATTATACAGTCCCTTTCCACCGCATCCAACTCGGTGATTACGAAGAGGCTTTCATGGAAGGTATCCGACGCGATGACGAGGCCACAGACAAGATTATCAATGACCCGGCAGAGCCTACCTTCGAGAATACCATTGCCCGCGTAGATACCGAGAAAGGGGAACATTATTACGATCTCCTGAGTCGTGTTTCCAATGTATTCTCTTGCATGATGAGTGCAGAAACCTGCGATGAGATGGAAGAACTGGCACAGAAACTGAGTCCGATCCTCACCAAGCATGCCAACGATATCACCCTGAACAAGAAGCTCTTCGAGCGCATCAAGTTCGTTCACGATCATCCTAACCGTGAACTCAATGCCGAGGAACAGATGCTCCTAGACACCAGCTACGACGGTTTCGTGCGCAGCGGTGCCCTGCTCGATGAAGAAGGCAAGGAGAAGCTGCGCAAGCTCACCGAGGAGGCAAGCATGCTCACCCTCCAGTTCTCGCAGAATCTGCTGAAGGAAAACAAGGCTTACACCCTGCATATCACCGATAAGGCCCAGCTCGACGGACTCCCAGAGACCGCCATCGCTGCCGCAGCCCATAATGCAAAGGAGAAGAACGAAGAGGGATGGATCTTCACCCTCGACTTCCCTAGCTACTCTCCTTTCATGACCTACTCTACCCAGCGCGAACTCCGCAAGCAGATGTACATGGCGAGAAATACCGTCTGCATCCACGATAACGAACAGAACAACCTGAAGATCTGTCAGCGACTGGTCAACCTGCGCAGAGAGCTGGCACAGCTTCTGGGCTTCGAGACCTATGCCGATTACGTACTCCGTCATCGTATGGCAAGCACCACAGAGAATGTGTATAAGCTCCTGAACGATCTCATCGATGCCTACAAGCCTACCGCCATCCACGAGACGGCAGAGGTAGAGGCACTCGCCAAGAAACTGGAGGGCGATGATTTCGACATGCAGCCATGGGATTTCGGATTCTATTCTCATAAGCTCCAGATGGAGAAGTACAATCTCGATGCAGAGATGCTTCGTCCTTACTTCCAGCTCGATAAGGTGATTGATGGCGTATTCGGTCTTGCCAACAAGCTCTACGGCATCACCTTCCAGGAGAACAAGGACATCCCGGTCTATCATCCTGATGTCAAGGCATACGAGGTATTCGATAAGGACGGCAGCTATCTGGCTGTCTTCTATGCCGACTTCTTCCCTCGCAAGGGCAAGCAGGGAGGTGCCTGGATGACAGAGTTCCAGGGACAGTGGATAGATTACAAGGGCACCAATGTGCGCCCTCATGTCAGCGTGGTAATGAACTTCACCAAGCCTACCGCCGAGAAGCCAGCCCTCCTGACCCTGGGCGAGGTAGAGACCTTCCTCCACGAGTTTGGTCACAGCCTCCACGGCATGTTTGCCAACACCCGTTTCGAGAGTCTTTCGGGCACCAATGTATGGTGGGACTTCGTAGAGTTGCCATCCCAGTTTATGGAAAACTATGCGGTGGAGAAGGATTTCCTGCGCACCTTTGCCTTCCATTACGAGACAGGCGAACCATTGCCGGACAATCTCATCGAGCGCATCGTGAAGAGCCGCAACTTCATGACGGCTTATGCCTGCCTGCGCCAGGTAAGTTTCGGATTGCTGGATATGGCATACTATACCAAGAAGGATGCCTTCACCGAAGATATCATCCCATTTGAGAAGGAGGCATGGAAAAAGGCGATGATCTTCCCTCAGTTGCCTGATACCTGCATGACCGTACAGTTCTCTCATATCATGGCAGGTGGATATGCAGCAGGTTACTACAGCTACAAGTGGGCAGAGGTGCTCGATGCCGATGCCTTCAGCGTATTCAAGAAGAACGGCATCTTCGATCAGGCTACCGCCCAGAGCTTCCGTGACAATATCCTTTCTAAGGGAGGCACCGAGCATCCGATGACGCTATACAAGCGATTCCGCGGACAGGAGCCAACCATCGATGCCCTGCTCGAACGCAACGAGATCAAGAAGAGTTAAGAGTTTTATCTGCAAAAGACAGAATCATTCATCAATGATTATAAACTGTTAATTATAAACTATCAACTATAATAGAGGATGGAAAATCAACTTTCTAAACAGAAGAAGCTCGACCTGCGCTACCTGCGCATGGCTCGCATCTGGGCTGAGAACAGCTACTGCAAGCGCCGCCAGGTAGGTGCGCTGGTGGTGAAGGACAAGATGATCATCAGCGATGGATACAATGGAACTCCCAGCGGATTCGAGAACATCTGCGAGGAGAACAATGTAACCAAGCCATACGTTCTGCATGCCGAAGCCAACGCCATCACCAAGCTGGCACGCAGCAGCAACAACAGCGAGGGCAGTACACTCTATGTCACTGCCTCTCCCTGCATCGAATGCTCCAAGCTCATCATCCAGTCGGGCATCAAGCGTGTGGTCTATGCCGAGAAATACCGCCTCACCGACGGTGTGGATCTTCTGAAACGTGCAGGAGTTGTGGTAGAATACATGAATCCGGATGAAGAAGAAACCTCACAGGATTAAAGAGAGAAAAAGAGAGAAAGAAACGTTAGTATATTAAATTAGTTAGTTATGAATATGAATAAGAATAAGACCAATCGGTATATGCCCTTCATCATGGCAATCTGCGTTGTGCTGGGCATCATCATCGGCACATTCTTTTCGAATCATTTCGCCGGCAACCGACTCAATGTCATCAACAGTGGAAGCAACCGTCTGAACAACCTGCTTCACCTCATCGATGACCAGTATGTAGATGCCGTGAACATCGATTCGCTGGTCGATAAGGCGATTCCTCAGATTCTTGCCGAACTGGATCCTCACTCTGTCTATATCAGTGCGAAGGATGCAGCAGCAGCCACCGACGACCTCAAGGGTTCGTTCTCGGGCGTAGGCATCGAGTTTGTCATCCGCCAGGACACCATCCATGTGCAGAATGTGATTCAGAACGGACCAGCCGAAAAGGCTGGATTGCTGGCAGGTGATAAGATTGTAGCCGTAGATGGCAAGCCTTTCGTAGGCAAGATTGTCACCAATCAGGAAGCGATGCACCGCCTCAAGGGTCCTAAGGATACCAAGGTGAAGATTGGCGTCATCCGCTATGGCAGCAAGAAGGTGCAGACCTTCAGCGTCACCCGTGGCGAGATACCTACCAAGAGTGTCACCGCTGCCTATATGCTCGATGACAACACCGGATATATCCGCATCAAGAACTTCGGCGAGAACACCTATCCAGAGATGCTCATCGCGCTGGCAAAACTCTCACAGCAGGGATTCAAGAATCTCTGTATCGACCTGCGCGACAATTCGGGTGGTTATCTCACAGCCGCTGTGAACATGGCAAACGAGTTCCTGCCAGAGAAGAAACTCATACTCTATACCCAGGGCCGCAAGTCGCCTCGCCAGGATTACATGAGTGATGGCAAGGGTTCCTACAAGAAGATTCCGATGGTTGTGCTCATCAATGAGGGTTCTGCTTCTTCGGCTGAGATCTTTGCAGGAGCCATGCAGGACAACGACCGTGCCACCATCATCGGCCGCCGTTCGTTCGGTAAGGGATTGGTACAGCAGCAGATTGAGTTCCCAGACCACAGTCTCATCCGTCTTACCATCGCCCGCTATTATACTCCATCAGGCAGATGTATCCAGAAGCCATATACCCTGGGCGACAGCGGTGACTACGAGCAGGATCTCCTCACCCGTTATGAGCATGGCGAGTTCTTCTCGCAGGATAGCATCAAGCATACCGGTCCGGCTTACCATACCGGCATTGGCAGAGTGGTTTATGGCGGTGGTGGCATCACTCCAGATATCTTCGTTCCTGAAGATACCCTGGGTATGACATCTTACTTCAAGGAAGCGAGCATGAGCGGACTGATTCTCCAGTTTGCGTTTACCTATACGGACGACAACCGTCCTAAGTTGAACAATTTCAAGGAGATGATGGAACTCGCCGATTATCTTGACCAGCAGAACCTGGTAGAGCAGTTTGCCGTTTATGCCGACAAGCGCGGACTGAAGCGCCGTAACCTCCTCATCCGCAAGTCTCACAAGCTGCTGGACCGTGTTCTCGACAGCCGTATCATCTACAATATGCTGGATGAGCAGGCGTGGACAGAATACATCAACCAGGATGATCCTGTAATCAGGAAAACTCTTGAGGTCTTCAATAATCACGCCGCCTTCCCTAAGAAGCCTGCAGCACCGGCAAAGGCTGCAAAGGCTGCAGGCAAAGTGGTAAAGAAGAAGTAAGCATGGATAAGAAAGATTTAAGAAAAATAATAAGAGATAGAAAGCGACAGTATTCCTCAAGTACTCTTGAGGAACTGTCGCTTTCCGTTTTATCTCATCTCGAAGAGAATGGGCATCTGCAGTCTGCTCATACAGTGATGATGTACTATTCCCTCCCCGACGAGGTGAATACCCATCGTTTCATCGATAGCCTGGTGGTTTCCGGTAAGAAGGTATTATTGCCCGAAGTAATTGACGACCAGAATATGGTGCTTCGTGAATACAGCGGAAGAGCAGATTTAAGAGAAGGCGCCTATCATATCATGGAGCCTGCAGGCGCCCTTTTCCCTCCCCATCGCTACAGTGAGATAGATGTAGCCATCATCCCGGGTATGGCATTCGATATCCAGGGCAATCGGCTGGGCAGGGGCAAGGCCTATTACGACCGCTTCCTCCCGAAGATTCCTGGAGCCTACAGAATAGGCATCGCCTTCCCCTTCCAGCTCCTATCTCAGATTCCGACGGAGGAAACAGACATCGCCATGAATGCAATCGTCTCGTAAGAAAGAAAACATCTCATTTTTAAAAAACACTAACTGTACGGTTGAAACGGGCTGAAAGCCCAAAAGCTCTTAGCCCAGGGCATCGCCCTGGGTATAATAGCAATCAATAAGACGCCCTGTAAGGGCAAAAGCTTTGTTTATTGCTTGGTTCTTTAAAGCTTTTGCCCTTACAGGGCGACGGGTTTGCGTTCATAATTACCCAGGGCGATGCCCTGGGCTAGGAGCTTCTGCCCTTTCAGGGCGTATTGGGTAATTTCAACCATACAGGTCGAAAAAGCAATTTTTTCGCAGAAAATACAATATAATGCGGGAAAATACGTTAATAAAAGAAAAAAAGACGATTTTTTATTCTCCCCGATTAAACCTTTTAGGATTTTCGGGGTCAAATTAAACGATTAGAATTCATAAACTGAACTTTTATTATATCGTGTAAGATTCAATAGGAAATTTATTAGTTAGTATTTAGGTAGATGAAGCACCGGCTTGTGAAAGTCGATGCTTTTTTCGTTTTTTAACGGCAAACAATATGATTTCTCGCTTTTTTTTACTACTTTTGTACTTCAAAAAGAAAACAATGCAAATCAAAAAGGCATTGCCATCAAAACAATAACGAAACAATGCAAATCAAAAAGGCATTGCCATCAAAACATAAACAACAATGATGAAACGAAGTAACTACATATTATTATCCATTCTGGCGATAGGCCTCATGGTTTCTTGCGCAGAAAAGAAAAAGAGCCAGATTATCATTGCCCCCAAACCTGTGGCACAGGTAACCAACAAACCCACCCAGGAGATGAGCGGATATGAACAGTCAAGAGATGTAGAATGGCTGGGCAACCATTACAAGGTGGTAGTGAAGCGTGAAGCCGACCACGAATTACCCATCATCCAACTGGACAAGACCAACAAGTATTACGATAACAAGATCACCATCCGCATTCTGAGAAGCGATGGTACCGAGTTCTTCAACCACACCTTTACAAAGGCAGCCTTTGAAAGCAATCTCGATAAGAAGACGAAATCGACGGGAGCCCTTCTGGGCATCGTTTTCGATAAGGCAGAAGGAAACAATCTCTGTTTTGCAGCCAGTGTCGGTTCCCCGGATATCACCAGCGATGAATATCTTCCATTGGTACTGAAAATATCAAGAATGGGTACCGTCAGCATCAGCAACGACCAGGTTCTTGATACCGAATCCGATACCGAATCCACCTCTTCTGCCTCTTCTACTTCTAAAGAAGAATCAGAAGATGATGAAGAAGGAGTATAAAAAAGAAACTCGAAAGTAAGTATAACGCGAAAGTAAGTATAACGCGAAAGTAAGTATAACGCGAAAGTAAGCTCCACACGCCCTGAAAGGGCAGAAGCTCCTAGCCCAGGGCATCGCCCTGGGTATTTTATGGATGCAAGCCTGTCGCCCTGTAAGGGCAAAAGCTTAATAGAATCTGATATCAGCAATCACCATGCTTCCCACCTGCTCGTTCAATCTGCGAACCAGGATGGAGCGATTCATGGTAAGATCTGCTCTCAATGCCGGATTCATCACTTTCACAAACAACGTCTGGTTCTTGATGAATTTCTCACCGCAATAGGCTGCGATAGGTGCCCCAACCACAGTCTCCCAACTATCTATCAGACGTCTCTGCTGCAAAGGCGTCTCCAATCCCTGGCTTCTCAGAAACTCAGGCAACAGTTCTGCTATCGATTTAACTTTCTGTCTAAACATACGCTACTCCTCCTAAAATATGCTATCAAAAAACATACGCTATTTTAAACATACGCAATTTCTCCATTATTCACCTCAAAAATCCGAAAATCGCCATTCAGTCGATGGAGAATCTGATCCAGATGATCCCTATTCGTATCCGTGATGAAAATCTGACCGAAGCTGTCACTCGATACCAGTTGAACGATGGCTTCAACTCTCTGAGCATCAAGCTTATCAAAGATATCATCCAGCAGCAGCAAAGGAGTGGTATTCGAACACGTACGCTGCAGGAAACTGAACTGCGCCAGCTTCAGGGCAATCACATAACTCTTGTTCTGTCCCTGACTTCCCTCGCGCTTCATCTGATAATCTCCGATGGTAAATTCCAGGTCATCCCTGTGCATGCCGTGCAATGAATATCCTACGGCTCTATCCTTGAACCGGTCACGCTGAATCACCTCCAGCAACGGTCCCCTCTGACAGTGGGAGATATAATGCAGCCCCACCTTCTCCTGGTTGCCCGAAATATGCTGGTAAATCTCCTGAAACAGCGGCACCAGTTCGCTCACAAACGCCTGTCTCTTGGCATAGAGCATTTCTCCGTTCATCGCCATCTGCTGTTCCCAGAGTTCCATCAATGTAACATCCGGTTCCTCCTCCATCTTCAGCAGCGCATTTCTCTGCTGCAGCGCCTTGTTGTAGTTGTTCAGCGCCTCGATATACGTATTGTCGTATTGCGAAATCACCACATCCATCAGCTTTCTTCTCTCCTCGCTTCCGCCTTCTATGAGCGAAACATCCGAAGGCGAAACATAGATGAGCGGGATGAGTCCGATGTGCTGCGAGAGCCTTTTATACTCCTTCTTGTTGCGCTTGAAGTGCTTCTTGGTACCCCTTTTCATGCCGCAGTAGATGTTCTCCATATCCCCATTATCGCTCTCGTAGTTGCCTTCCAGCATGAAGAAAGCCTCGTCGTGCGTGATGATCTGCGAATCGATGGGATTGTTGGCACTCCTGCAAAACGAGAGATAGTAGATGGCATCGAGAAAGTTGGTCTTACCCATACCATTATGGCCGATAAGACAGTTGATCTTGGGCGACAGCTCCAGATTGGCGCCCTTGATGTTTTTGTAATTAATAATGGAAATATTCTTTAAAATCATAGATACTTTTCTGCTAATTGACTGCAAAGTTAGCAGAAAAAGCCCAAAAAACGAAAAAAGTAGGCTAGAAATTTCAATATCTGAATAAAAATCAGTAAATTTGCAACCTAAAAGAGCAAGGAATAACAAAGAATAATAAAAAACAAAAAATAAGAAATGGCAAACAACAACGTACAGGCTCAGGAAATCGAGAGCCTTAACATGAAAGAGGCCTTCTTCATGAAATACAAGAAGGCAATTATGATCGCAGTGGTAGCATTGATCGTTATCATCGCAGGTGTATTCGCTTACATGTCTCAGATTGCAGGTCCTCGTGAGGACAAGGCAAGCACATTGCTCGGCAAGGGTCAGACCTATTTCCAGAACGAGATGTATGAGCAGGCACTCAACGGCGATGGCGCTGGCTACGTAGGCTTCGCAAAGATTGCCAGCGAATACGGCAGCACCGATGCAGGCAACCTCGCCAACCTCTATGCAGGTCTCTGCTATGCCAACCTCGGCAAGTGGGCAGAGGCAGAGAAGAGCCTCGACGCATTCTCATCTAAGGGCGACGAGATGATCAGCCCAGCCGCTCAGGCAGCCCTCGGCGATGCATACGCTCACCTCAACAAGCTCGATGATGCCGTAGCCGCTTTCAAGAAGGCAGCTTCCATGGCAGACAGCAAGGCAGAGGATGATGCCAACAACTCTCTCTCTCCTGCCTTCCTCATCAAGGCTGGCGAAATCCTGGAGAGCCAGAACAAGAAGGCAGAGGCTTTGAGCATCTATCAGGACATCAAGAAGAAGTATGTAAACTCTATGCTCGTTCAGAGCTCTGAGATCGATAAGTACATCGAGCGTGCTTCCAACTAAATCAGAACATTATGGCAACAGCACTTCATAATTTGTCGGAATACGACTTTTCCAAGATTCCAGATGCCAGCAATATGTGCTTCGGTATCGTGGTAGCAGAATGGAACCCAGAGATTACAGGCGCCTTGCTCGATGGAGCTGTCAAGACGCTGGAGAAGCATGGAGCCATCCCTGAGAACATCCATGTGAAGACCGTACCGGGAAGCTTCGAGCTTATCTACGGCGCCCATCAGATGGTGCTCAATGGCGGCTACGATGCTGTCATCATACTGGGTAGTGTGATTCGTGGCGAGACTCCGCACTTCGACTATATCTGCGAGGGTGTCACCTACGGTATTGCGCGCCTCAATGCCACACAGGAAATCCCTGTCATCTACGGACTTCTCACCACCAACGACCTCCAGCAGGCGAAGGATCGCTGCGGCGGCAAGTTGGGCAACAAGGGTGACGAGTGCGCTATCGACGCTATCAAAATGGCAAAATTCTAATCACATAAGAAAGCTCTTGACGTTGGGCTAAACCTGACTTCAAGAGCTTTTATTATATCCTTATTATATATTTAATCATATATTCTATATATAGATTGTATAATTATACCCTTATTCGTATGAAGAAAGTATTTTTTATCCTCATCCCGGCGGTTGTCCTCAGCCTCCTCTCCTGCTCTCCCAAGAAGCCGGCAGAAGAGAAGAAGAGCGCCATCGATACCATCCCCACGATGGTGATGCAGATACAGAAATGCACGCGCCTTTATACCGCCGAGGCGCACGTTCATAAGATCATCACCCACGATGACCAGTTCAAGCTTAAGGGTTCCTTCCTGAAGCACGAATTCAACATCCCCGTGCCAGGCTCCAACCGAAAGGTAGCCATCCCCATGGATGCTACCATCAAGGCGTATGTAGATTTCCAGGGATTCTCAGACAGGAATGTATCCCGTAAAGGCGATAAGATAGAAATCATCCTGCCCGACCCGAAGATGGTGCTCACCAGTACCCGAATCGACCACAAGAAACTGAAACAGTATGTTTCACTCACCCGCAGCAACTACTCCGATGCCGAACTCACCCAACTGGAACAGCAGGGCAGAGAGAGCATCATCCGCGATATTCCCAACCTCGACCTGATGGAGCAGGCTCGCGTCAGTGCAGCCAATACCCTCATCCCGATGCTCAAGCAGATGGGTTTCCGGGAAGAGAACATCCAGATCAGCTTCCGCAAGAAGTTCACCCTCGATGATATCAGGGGATTCCTGCAGAACTCGGGAGTGGAGAAGAAAGATAAAAACTAGTGAGAAGAAAGATAAACCCTCAAACTAAGGAGGAATGAGATATGAAGAAATATGGCATCATCCTGCTCACCATCCTTGCCCTCATACTAGCGGGCACGCTCTATTGGCTCAACAAGGATAATACGGTGAGCGTAACCACAGAAGAGCAGACCACCCTGTCGCCTACCCAGGTAGAGAGCATCGAGGCGATAGGCGAATGGGAGTTTCTCGCCATCAGCAACGAGGAACTGGTAGATACCGTTCGTCGCGGCTTCTTCGGCGACGACCAGCTGGTGCGCATCTATTACGGCACCCTGCGCCTGGGCATCAATATGAAAGATGTAAAGGAAGGATGGATCCAGGCAAATGCCGAGAAGGATTCCATCGTCTGCACCCTCCCTCCTATCCGACTGCTGGATAACAACTTCATCGACGAAGCCCGAACCCGCAGCTTCTTCGAAGAAGGAAAGTGGACGGGAGCCGACCGCCAGGCACTCTACGACCGTGCCTATGCCCAGATGAAGAAACGCTGCCTCACCCCAGCCAATATCCGTATCGCCCAGCGCAATGCCAAGCAGCAGTTCCGCGATATGTTCAAGGCTATGGGATTCCCCAATGCCCGGGTAGAGTTTGAAGAAAAATAGATATAGATTTTATAATTGTAATTTAAAGAGAGATTAACATGGAAGCAATCAACGAATTTTTCACATCCTTCAGTTCGTTCCTTTGGGGATGGCCGATGATCATCCTGCTGCTGGGAACCCACATTTTCCTGACGGTTCGCCTGCGCTTTCCGCAGCGTAAGATTTTCCAGGCGATATCGCTGTCCTTCAAGAAGGACAAGAATGCCACTGGCGATGTCTCCCAGTTCGGAGCCCTCGCTACAGCCCTTGCCGCTACCATCGGTACCGGTAATATCATAGGTGTGGCCACAGCCATCGCCCTGGGTGGACCAGGCGCCGTATTCTGGTGCTGGCTCACCGGTGTCTTCGGCATCTCCACCAAGTATGCCGAAGGTCTTCTTGCCGTGAAATACCGCGTCAAGACCAAGCGTGGAGAGATGCTTGGCGGTCCGATGTATGCCCTCGAAAAGGGATTGGGATGGAAGTGGCTCGGTATCCTCTTCGCCCTCTTTGCCGCCCTCGCCTCCTTCGGCATCGGCAGCACCGTACAGGCGAATGCCATCTCCACACTGGTAGAAAACCAGTATGGCATCAGTCCATACATCACCGGCGCTATCGTCACCCTCCTCGGTGCCGCAGTCATCATCGGTGGTGTGCAGAGCATCTCAAAAGTATGTGGAATGCTTGTGCCTTTCATGGCGATTTTCTATGTGGTGGGCTGCATCTATATCCTGATCGTCAATCACGCCTATCTCCTGCCAGCCCTGAAGGTTATCTTCGAATCCGCCTTCACTACCCGTGCAGCCGGAGGCGGTTTTGCAGGCAGCACCCTCATGATAGCAGCCCGCTATGGTATCGCCCGCGGACTCTTCTCCAACGAGTCGGGACTCGGTTCGGCACCTATCGTAGCTGCCGCCGCCCAGACCCGCAATCCGGTACGCCAGGCGCTGGTATCCTCTACCGGAACCTTCTGGGATACCGTCATCATCTGTGCCCTCACGGGCTTGGTCATCACCTCCAGCATCATCGCCTATCCTGACATCGATTACCACGATGGCGCAGCGCTCACCAAGGCAGCCTTCAGCAAGATACCATACATAGGAGCCCCATTGCTTACCATCGGCCTCGCCACCTTCGCCTTCAGCACCACCCTGGGATGGAGCTATTATGGCGAACGCTGCGTAGAGTATCTCAAGGGAAAGCGCTGGATGCTCATCTATCGCATGTTGTATATTGTGAGTATCTTCCTGGGCAGTGTCATCAGCCTCGGACTGGTATGGAATATCGCCGACTGCATGAATGCCCTGATGGCGATACCAAACCTCATCTCCCTGCTCTGCCTCAGCGGCATCATCGTTCACGAAACCCGCAAGTATCTCTGGCGCGGCCAGCTTGACAGGGAGATGAACGAAGATGAGATTGAGGAACTGGAGTAGCGGATACCGAAATCAGCGAACTAGCGTAGCGGATACTGAAGATGCTTCATGCTGTGGCCACCCCACACGGCATCATTCACGTATTCGAATCCCATATCGGCATAGAGTCTTTCTGCCTTCGGATTGCCCCTATCCACGAGCAGTCCCACGGCAGGAAGGCCCATTTCCCTGCCTTTTTCTATCACCGCCTTGAGCAGCATCTTGGCGATACCCTTGCCACGGAAGGCAGCAGGCACGGCGAGACTGTCGATATAGAGTTCGCCCTCCTGGGTTTCCGGATCCATTCCTGTATAGTCGATGCCGAAGGTTTCCTTAGCCTCCTCGATGAATCGCTTGCGCAGCGCCTTGAGCTGTGCACCGTCGTAAGACACGATGATACCAGCAGTAATGCCCTCGCTATTGGTAGCCAGGAGCGTATTGCGGTAACTGTACTGGCTATCCTCCATTCTTACGAGTCTTTCCATCACCTGGTGGAATTCCGCCAGTGTATGATGAGCACCAGCCAGGTTCTGGCAGCATCCTGGGTTCATCGCCTCCATGATGAGCGATGCAATGTGCGACGCCCTGTCAGGCGTAGCCGGTTCAATTTTTATCTTCATTTTTGTTTAGAGTTATATCATTACATTATTTAATTAGTCATCCGATTCCCCTCTTCAAGTCAGAATCCGCTTGCAAAGATAGCAAAAACAATCGAGACAAAAGAATTTTTATATATTTTTCACCCTGCCCCATCAGTGCACTGCAAAAATTTCCCTTTATTCAGGTACTCCTTTGCAATGCACTACTTCTTGGTTTAGATGATGGTAATCCAGACGGATTCATCCTTTTCTCTCGCTTCGCTGATGCATTTCATCAGGCGATGCAGCCAGATACGGGAATTCACCACCATGCCCTTCACCTTGTTCTCGCCCACCAGGATGCAGCCCTGGGTATCGTCAGGGTAGTTGCCGGCATGGATGCGGATGCCCTCGAAATCAGGAACACCCTGCAGATACGGCAGCCACTCCTTGAAACGGGACGACTTGGTGACAAGCAACGGATAGGTGCCTTCGGGAATCGCCGTCGTGCCCTTCATCTTCTGCGCCTTCTTGCCCGAAACCCTGCCCAGGCGCACGTTCACCTCCCCGGGCTGGAGTTCCACACCCTTCAGGTTGCGCCACGTAGGCTCCAGGGTATCGCAGAAATAACACTCCTGCGTCAGTTTGCCGGCATCTATCTTATGCTCGAACCAACGCTTCAACTGTGGGTTCATCCATGAAGAGTGAACCACTCTCTCTACCTCCTCATCCTTCAGGATATAGAGGCGACCAATGGTATAGCTGTTCTTCTTGGCTATACGCTTCAATACTATTTCCATAAATATTCAATTAATTTAAAAATCAAGCTTCAAGCACCTGCCCGTCATGGCGGTACTTCAGCTTCTTAAAACTGTAACTACTGTAACCGTAACCGCTTTTCCCGTCCTCGCCGGACGGAGAGATTCGCTCGATATACCCACGGTAAATCCACTGCTTGATCACATTCCGGGTACCCTTCGCATTCAATCCATGCTCCATACGGATGGCATCCAACTGCGGCATGGTGAAGATATCAGGCAGCAGCTGCAGCAGATTCTCCGGTCCACGCTTCGAACTCTTCTCGCCGGCACTGTTCTCCCGGGCTATCATATCGCCGAAGAAACGCATCTTGCAGTAGAGGTCGTAACGCTCGCTCCAGCGGATGAAATCCTCAATCTCAGGCTCCCACTGGTAACCGTTCGCCACATAGAGCACACAAGCCTTCAGATAGCCGATTACGTTGGCACGGAAGCTCAGATTCTCATAGACCCTGTCCTGCGACAGACGGGAGAACTCCGCATTCTCATCCTTCAGCACCTCAGCAAGCTGAAAAGCCTCCTTGCATTCCACCAATCCTGAAGCCATACAGAGATTATCGATGTAAGGTTTCAGAGAATTTCTGAATTCCTCATCATAGGTTCCATAGACGGGAATATCCTCTCCGATGTCTCTTTCCGGGATGGTACAGAAGTTGATTCGGGAAACCGGACCATCGGTCAGCACACGCTTGAAATACCTGATGCCCTTATGGATGGTGGTAGAAGCATTCCAGTTGAAACGGATGGTGACACGCTCGGTGACACTTTGTGTTCCGACTCGCGTTTGTCCATATAAGTTACCCGGGTCGAAGGCGAGGCACATAATACGGAACTGCTGATTGCCGATACCCTTGAGTGCATCAAACTGGTCGATTTCGTTCAGTGAAGTATAAAGGAAATGTTCCTTGGCTTCAGCAGTACGCATCACGAAGGCTGGGTTGGTCATATCCGCATCAATCTCCTGTATAATCAGATTCTCGGGGCGTTTGCGCTTATCCTTGTTGGCACCCTTACGCATCATTTCATCCTTCCATTCCTTCTCACGCTTCAGGTTTTCCTGGTCGCGCTTACGGATATCCTCCATGATGAAATCGATAGGTTTCTGTACACAACTTTTACCTGCGCCTGTGCCTGCAAGCAGACAGGTCATCAGGGTAGCTTCGTGCTCCACGTTATCGATATATCTGAATCTGGTTCTCCAGAGATGGGTAGCGAGCGAAGGAAAAATGGCGTGCGCCACAGCAGGCTGATAGATTTCCGGAGTCTTCGAAATCAGCAACTCCACCAGTTTCGGCAGCTTCTTCGGCATCGGAGGCGGAGCAGGATAATCCTCCTCTTCGCCTTGAACATTGAGATTTGAACTTTGAACTGTATGATTAGCATTGCCTGCCATTTGCCCCATAAAGTCCCCCGCCAGGCGTTCCGGGGATTTGCAATCCCCGGCAAGCAAGCTCTTAGCAGCCTGCTCCGCCAAGGCATTCACCCGAATCACATCCCTAGAAAACGGCTTAGAGCTGTCCCCATATTTCGCATAGAAATCATGAATCAGCTGATGGCAGTCATTCTCCTGATAATAGCTCGGCATTCTCTTCGCCACCACCTTCATCAGCTCCTCCTCACTCATCACACGAGAAGCGCCAGCGCTCATAATAGCGAGCAGGGAGGAATGCCTGGACCCGACGGTATCAATATTCATCCCCTTCAGTCCTGCGGATTCCTGAAAGAGGTCGAAGGCTATCAGATTCTTGGCATCAACTTGCCCTGCTTCTTGGGCTGCCAGTCCGCCAGCTTTCTGAGAACCTCCAGTATGGCTGATATAATCATCATCAGCACGATGGCTATTACCAGGTTGGGCAGGCTGAATAGCAGCGCCAGAAGGAACAGCAGAATGGCTGTCAGTGCCCTGAAATCGATTGTCTTGAACATCGTCATTACTTTGAACTTTGAGATTTGAACTTTGAACTTTATGATTACTATCATTAGGTACTTGCCCCTGAAAGTCCCCCGCCAGGCGTTCCGGGGATTTGCAATTAGGTACATGCCCCTGAAAGTCCCCCGCCAGGCGTTCCGGGGATTTGCAATCCCCGGCAAGCAAGCTATAGCGAGCCGTCCCCTTTCCATCAATAGTAAGCCCACGCTTCAGAAAAGCCTCTCTGCGGGCTTGAATCTCCTCATCCGGCAGCACCCCATACCACTCCTTCGAGCGATAAATCTCCGAGTCCTTATCCGTGATAAAGATGATTCGCTCCGGCGTGATGCAGCTTTTATCATATGGAATCCCAGCCGCCTCGCAATACGCCTTCTGCGTCTCTTCAATCGTCATACCCATCGGCATTCTGATATCGATATGCAGCTTCTTTCTAGCCGAAAACTCCAGATGCAGCAGCTTCCCCTTCCATATCGTGTTGCTGCAGTTCAGCTCACGAGCCTTCTCCAGGGCAGCATCCACATAATCCACATCATCCACATCAATAGTCGTCTGAAAGAGGAAGCTTTCAGGCACCGCATCCTCACTAGATCGGTGATTATTCCTGAACTTAGAATAATGAATGGCACGGATAGGCAGCTGTCTTTTCAGCCCCTCCTTCGCCTTCTTCACCGCCTTTTCATCACCAGCATCTACGCCGGGAATCGCCTTCTCCCCACGTATCTGCGCAATCACACCCTTCAGCCACGGCTGTGCTATCAGGGTGTCATAGACATACAGGGGCTGGGAAGAATTCAATCTTCCCATATTGCCCTTGCGTGCCGGATTTAAAGCCATTACCTGTTGCTTTATCGCCATATTTCCATTTTTAATGATTATCCCAAATTCTTCACCTCATACAGTTCAGCAAGCTCCCAGAATCTGTGGGCCAGATCATGGATAAACTTCCTGCCCTTCTCGGTCCATACGAGATAGGTATGCGTCACCGCCTTGCCCATCTTCTCCTTTCTGCCATCGCATTTCGTATCAAGGAAGGCATTGTATCGGGTGCGGCTTTTCGCCAGTCCCATGTGCGCATACTCCGCATAGAGCATATACTGCCCGCTCTGGTAATACTGGATATGCAGGGCACAGAGCGAGCGGTTCAGCTCCTGCGCCGTAATCCCCAGCTCCTTCGCCACCTGGGTGGTGGTGAAGCAGGAAACGGAATCCAAGACATTATCCGAGTAGATCGCCTTCGGCATCAGCCCATCCACCTGGTGCTCCAGATGGATGATATTCTCTCCCTTTCGGGCGATATTCACCACCTGCTCATCCACCACGCCATTCAGTCTTCGGATTTCCACATCCTGCTCACCGATGAGCTTCTTGTCAAGTCCCATCTGCACCTCCTGCTGATGCAGCAAAGCCTTCTGCTGAATCAACCGAGCATCCTGGTCTGCTATCCAAGCCTTCTGCCCATCTAATCGGGCCTTCTGCTCCTCGATCAGTTTCTTCTGCTGCTCCAGCAGTTCCTCCTTCTTCTTGAGGGTAGCCCGGAGAATCTCCTCGGCATTGCGAATCGTCTCCTCCTCGCTCTCCCCCTCCTTCATCGGGATATAACCGCCCGTCTTGCGAATCTGCGGCAGCACCACCGAGGTAACCCAATCCTTGAATTTCACCGCCGTAGCCAGTTTCGAACCGAGCACCAGGGCATAGAAGCCGCTCTCGTTGACGAAGATCATCTGCACAACCTGCATCTTACCTTCGCAAACACCAAAGCGGTTTTTAGCAAGTCTAGCAACATAGTGTTTTGCTACATCGCTAGACCTAACATGCTGGTTCACAGCGCAAGACGAATTCTTATACCCGAGCACATCACACAAATCCTTCGCACAGAACCAAGGATCGCCCTTATCATCAGTAGCCGTGCGAACCATTCCGAACTCCGGATTCTCAAAAACAGCAACCTGTGCAGCCTGTTTCTTATTGGCTTCCTTCTTGTCAGCCACCTTCTTACCAGTCTGCACACTCTTCTTGGCAGAGCCGGCATTCATGCCATCCTCCGCCTTCTGAATTTTTGAATTCATCATAAGCAAAAAAAATTAAGTAAATAAATAAAAGGTACCCGACGGATACCTCCGTAAAAAAAATACACGCTAAAAGTTTCCGCACATATTTAATAAACTGAAATTTCGCAAGTATCTCACCCACACGCCCTGAAAGGGCAGAAGCTCCTAGCCCAGGGCATCGCCCTGGGTTATTATGGACGCAACCCTGTCGCCCTGTAAGGGCAAAAGCCTTCAAATACCAGGCAATATACAAAGCTTTTGCCCTTACAGGGCGCCTTGCTGATTGCTTGTATACCCAGGGCGATGCCCTGGGCTAGGAGCTTCTGCCCTTTACCTTTCCCTTCGGCCGGTGACCGTTGGTTCAGGGCGTGTGGAGCATACTTGCGAAACTTGAATAAAAAATGTATCAACCTTGTCAAAGACCGATGGGCTGATACGCTGCGCCACTTACAACATGGCAGGAAACCTATGCCAGCATCCTGGCGATAGAAAACGCAAAAGCCCCAGACCTCAGAACCGGTATCGTTCTGAAATCTGGGGCAAAAGTACGGCGATATTTTGGATAAAAAATGGGGCGTACCCGTACGGTCGTACTAGTACTACTTACCAAAAAGCCGCATTATCGTAAATATTCTTTAATTTTTTCGCCAAAATCCAATATAGAAGGCATAGTAAGCGCATTATTATAACGGGTTCTCATCACAGAAGGCTTCATATTCCAAAATCTCGAAAACACCTTCCATACATTATTTATATCCAATGCGACGGATATCTGATAAGCAAGATACGCCTTCTGATAACAGGAAAGATTGAGTGGTTGGAAATTCTCATCTAAAATCTCCTCCTTATATAATCTCATCAGGATTCTTGCCGCCTTCTCAGTCTTTAATTCTTCAGGCAACTGAGGGATAAAAGGCAGAAGCGGCATAACTTTCTGAGAAAAACCAGATTTATCTTCTCCTTTATCCTGACCTTCATTCACATCCTCAAAGTCAGCTTCATTGAGATTGCTATCTGATGAAGAACCAGATGATGCTTTATCAGAAGACCCACCGAAGATGTTGTGACCAAAATGCCAATCTGGTGCATTTTCGAAATTAACATTTAAGTTTATTGTCATCATTCAGCAGATTAACTAGTTGTTGAACACTTGTAGTCATCTCCAACATGCGCTTGCCGTTGAGATAAACTACGATACCTACACTCAAGCTGATTACGCCTATATTGGAAAGCGCAACCAACAGAAACAAAATTTTTTTAGCCATAATAATCCCTTTCTTAATCTTTAATTTTTGAAGGATTGACTAAAAACTACCATTTACTAGTTAGAGAGGGCAGCCCCCATGATTTTCATGAGGTGAGGCAGCTATCAAGGCGTTGTTGACTTATGACCAGCAAAACCCTAGTGGTTCATGTAATTTCTTTCATTTCTTTTTGGGTTTTTAAAAGTTTGCAATTGAATAAGTTGTTGTTTAGTATTATTACTCCGCCTTGTTCACAAACTGGCGGAGATCTACTTTCTTTTTTATCAAATCTTCCACCGCTTCAGCTCCTGCGCCATAGATTTCTTTATATTCTCTTTGCAGTTGATTGATGCGGCCAAGTCTTTTGGTTCTATCTTTAATATGCTTTTTAGATTTGTAGTTCTCTACGGCCTCATATTCTTCATGCAGATAGTGACCTATTATATAGCAGAATTTTAGAATGGTTTCAATCTTTATTTTAGAATCGAAATTCAGGAAATGCCGAATCGTATCATAAGAGACGTGGAATTCATTCACGATTGATTTCCGAGGAGAAATATCCTCACCAATCATGATACCGAGAAGAGTTCCAATCCTCTCGATATATGATAATCTCATCAACCTTACAGCCGGAGATTCTGAATTTTCTATTTCTTTTGCCTCTTCAACCATTGCTATTTTTATTTTTCCGTGTAAAATTAGCAATAATCGGTGGTATTTCCAAGTGTTTTACGTCTCTAAGGGACGTAAAAAGAGTGCGTATTTTTTTCTGATTGTCAAAAATATATATGAAAAAGAGAGAAAGTGAGCATTTTTAGTGCTACACTTCCTCTCCTCGACTTTTATGGATGGATAGGCAATTCTATTACCATTTCCACAGCTCTTGTGAACGACATGAGGGGTGGGATTTTCACCCCAGCGCTTCTCAGATAGTTCACCAGTTTCTTCTTGCCCCAGTTGATTCTGGAATCTCGCTCGTTGTAGAGTTCTCTGAGCTGTTTCACATTGGATGGAAGCGATTTCAGCTTTTTCTGCAGTTCTTTCGGGTCGCCATACTTTGCTCTTTCATCCTCCATCTCCTTGATACGAGCCTTCAAGGCCTTGTTCTCCTCCACCAGCTGGTCGTAATGGCGGAGCAAGACTTTTACCTGCTGCTCGTAGGGCAGGTCTTTGTTCATTTCAATCATAAACATTTCTCTTCACCGTGTTGAGAGGAGGGCCTAAAAATATAAACGACTTATAATGTAAACGAGAGATGGTGACACACATCCCTCACGCTGCACTAGAGAATCGCTACCAATAGAGTCCCTGTAAATATCACAAATATAATAAGCATAGACATACAGCCGGCCTTCTCTTGAGGTTTCTCATGGGCGTTATTAGAACAACCAACAGGCTTATCTATCTTCTTTTTACGAAAATCATAATATTCATTAGATGTATCTAATTTCTCTCCATGCTGCTTTAGCTTATCTATTTGCTTTTGTGACTCCTTTAATTCGTTAATAGTATCCTTTACAAAATCGTAGCCAAAATTACCAACAAGGGCTAAATTATAGTCCCCTTCATCCTCATAAAGCTTAAAAGCAATAACTCTAGAAGCCAAACATAATTGGTTAGCAGAATTAAGCTTTTGATAAATAAAATAAAGACAGAATAGCTTTCTACCTTTTGACATTTCATTTGTTTGTGATAAAACAGAATCAGGAACGTGTCCAATTAAATCTCCAGCAGAGCTGTAGATACCATCATTAAGCATATAACCTGAAAAGAGACCCATTTCTTCTGGCTCTATAAAAACAACATTCAAATAACGATTGACATCTTCAATATAGAAATGCGAAACATCTAGTGACCAATCTTTCGTTTTCTCGTTTGAAGGCAATATCTCATAAGGTAATATGTTGAATCCAAATTGATCTAACAAACCTTCACCATTCTCTACATATTCGTTATACTTGGTCTTATCCAATTTACCGTTCAATTCACCTAACTGCTCCTTAGACGCTTCCCCTAAGCTAACCGTATAATCATTGATTACTTTCTGCATCATATCCTCCTTTCCTTCATACAGTTTTAACAACACAGCAGTTCCTTGCATTGCAACTTTACCTTCATTATCGACAAAAGGAGCTATCTGCAAAAAACATGGCATCATTTCACCCTCCGTAAACTTGTTGACTTTGGCAATTTCAGTCTTTGGAATATAGCCAACAAGCTTCCCATCATTTGCATAGATACCGAGAGCAGATGAATCAACCGGATTATCAGGCTCGTTTTCAATATAGCCAGCCAACAACCCAAAATAATCACTGTCATTTTTATCTAAATGATAATTGATGCCGGCAATCTTTACTTTCATAGACATATCTTCACAAGCAAGATTCTCGTTGTCTACGGAATATGTTACTGTAAATTTGAAAGATAAATTCTTATCCATATTTTCTATTTTTACAAACTCAACAATACCTAATCCTCACTCATGTATTGCCCTACATATACCATGAAGACAATATCCTATCAATCAAAGCACGAGCATAGAGTATAGCTTCCTCTTCAGGAACTTCACTTCGCTCATCATACCCCCAGTCATTCACAAACTCGGCTCTTACGATAAATTCAGCCTCCTCTCTTTTAAAAGATTTAGCCCACTTGGAGAACTCAGGCGCATTCTCCGCCTGAGCTCCATGGATAAAGTCTGTAATATAAGTAACCAACCAGTTACTCAATTCATTCATTTTAATCGTTTTCATATCTACTTTATAATATAATTTTCTACTTTTATAATTTCACCCAATGTAAGTTGCACACTCCATTCAGCCAAGTTTCCTTTTATATTCTCGGCTTTGAAGTTAATGCGGTTGATAGCTATAAAAGCCGAAGCATTGCCATTGACAAGTTTGATATAACGGAATTCTCTTGCTACATAAGGGAACTTGCCCCCATTATAGTCATTCAAGTAATAACGCTTACCTTCCTCCACATTCTGTTTATTATAAAGCGGAGTTCCCTGCTCATTTACAGCCAAATAGCGAGAGGCAGTACTTTCTGTGATTGTACGAACCAAATTTTTTCTTTCTTCTACGACTATATGATAGAAGTCATCATGTTTCACCTGAAGATACAAGGTGTTGTCTTCTGTTGCCATAGCCAGTTCTATCTTGGCCGAATCAGAAATTTCACTCATTCTACCAGCCACATCAATACTTACCTCAGCTCCATTAAATGAAAGTTTTGGTAACTTGCCAACTATCTGCATGGTCTTGATACTAACATTAACGATAGAGCAAACCAAATCAAATATATAACTTGGATTCTCGTGCTCTCTTGACCAATCGTTAGGGTCATTTCTGATGCCACTCTTCTTGTCAACAGTTACAGCATAACGCTCAATCAACCATTCAATGGCAGATTTGCCATTTACCACATAGTCATAAGCCTCAGCAGGGATATTCCTAATGGTAATGTAGTCATTATAGATGATAGTATCCTTCTGATCTTTCTTCGGGAACTTCATCTTAGGATTCACAGCATAATGCTCATATTGATTCTTGCCATGATATGTATCAACAATCTCCAAGCCATCGTAAGCAGCCACACTCTCATAGTTCAGATGCAACTTAGCCAAAGCCTTACCTGCCTGATAGAAATCACGGAAAGCATCTACATCCTCAATGATTGGTATGCGAGGGAGACTCTTCTTCAAATCAGCTTCAAACATGGTACGATACTCTGGCGAATGCAAGAAGCCATAGATATAATAGAATATCATTTCTTTATCTATCGACTTAAGCTTCAATCGTGTACGCACTTCATTAAGTATCCAGTTACTGATGCCATCATGACGAATGTACTCAGACTGAGGATTTTCATCGAAGAGTGAGAGCTGACGCGTCTTTGATTCTTCATACCAGTAAAGAGGGAAACACTGAGTTCCTGCATCAAGAACATTTAAATCAGAAATTTCATCAGAAATCAATGAAGACGCTTGCTTTGTTCCTCCTATACCGCTTACACATATCACCACATTCTTTGTATCAGATGTAGGGAACATATTAAATACTGGACCGACATCATTTAGAACCTCTTTATCAAAATAGAGGTTTTGTTTTACAAATGGACGATAAAGTCCAACAGTAGCAAAGTCTTTACAAAACTCATGTTTCTTGTTCTTTTGGATATCATTACGATAAGCTCGACTCCAACTGATCTTTGTTGGGTCAGTATCTATAAAATCCTCTACTTTTATGTTTGGGGTTTCCTTTTTTGCATCCAAGAAATCATTTCTTTGTTTGTTGAAAAAATCATCAGACTTTCTCATATTTTCCAACATGATAATTTTAGAGTAATTGTATGCCCAAACATCACGAGAAGTACCAATACCTCGTGCATATATAGGCGAGAAGAATGTTTGTTTATTCTTCTTATCATCTTTGTCACCTATTTTTATGAAATTCTCAAACGAGCCATCACGTTGATTGAGCCAATCTCCCTTTTCATTAGGGTGAATAACTTGCCAATCAATATTTCCACTTGACACACTTCTAAATTTCTTCACCAAAGACAATTTATCTTCTTTTGACAGATAATCACCAATGTCATGATAATAAATAGTAGCCTTTTCGTTTGACTTCAAGTCTGATTTCTTCACTAAAATGGTTATGGTTATTGGAGTACGAGAACCGGAACCAAAAATCTTACCACCTTCTTTGCGTGACAACTCGCCACTGGTTCTTTGATTTCCACGAAGATTTAACACATAAATCTTAGAAAATTCTCTTTCCAAGCATTTTCTGAAACCTGCATGAGCACTTCCATCTAACCACATTCCATTACTAATGAAAGACAAGACACCTCCATTTGCATTGGAACTAATTTTATCTGAAGCCCATCTAAAAGCCTTGATGTAACTATCATATAAGCTATTCTTATTCGTAGTCTCAACATGAGCTGCGTATGTTTCAGCTATTCTTGCATCCAAATGTTTATACTTCAAGTTCTGGGCATTATCATTAGCCGATTTTTGACCTACAGAATATGGCGGATTACCAATAATCACTTGGATAGGCAATCTCTTCAATTTATCCACATGTTCAGAATTCTCAGGGAACCATGAGCTGTCTAACTTACCCTCTTCATGTTCTGAAATTTGGAAGGTATCTGTCAAGCAGATTCCATCATAAGAAACATATTCCTTTCGATGGGTCAATTCGTGGAACACACTCTCTATGTTAACATCCGCTATATAGTATGCCAACAGAACAATTTCATTACAGAAAATTTCATGTCTGTATTTTCGTTCCAAATCTTCTGGCTTGATAAGACCACTTTGCAAAAGACGAGTTATGAAAGTACCCGTACCCACAAATGGATCAAGGATATTGACGTTCTCGTCAGATAAGGTGCAATCAAACTCTGAATTCAAAACATCATTTACAGAGCGAATGATAAAATCTACGCATTCAATCGGAGTATAGACAATGCCCAGCTTTTCTACAGTCAGAGGGAAAGCTCCCTTAAAGAACTTCTCATAGAGAGTCTTGATAATAGACTGTTTGCCTTCCAGGTTATCGATATCACTTACATTCCTACGAACATCCTCATAGAAATTAGCAAGAGCCTCGGTATCTCTGTCAACATCCTCCTTCTCTAAAATGTCGAACATTTTTTGCATAGAGCGGCTTACCGCATTGTTTTCAACAAAACGGTATTTCTCGAATAAGGCATCAAAAACAGGGCGGGTAATCATGTGCTGAGCAATCATCTCAATAGCCTGGTTCTTATCAACACTAGGATTGATATTCTGCTGCAAGCCCTTCAAGAACTCGTCAAACTCCTTGGTAGCCTTACCATTCTCTATCAATTTCTGGATACGATAAATAAACTTTTGAGCAATATCGCCAACCTTCTTAGCCCAATTTTCCCAATACAAACGGTCGCCAACCTTTTCTACCAATCTGGCATAAATGCCTTCCTGCATCTTGCCAAACTTGATTTCCAGTTCTTGTGCAATCTCTTCTTGCGATAGTTGCTTGCTACCTTCTACAGCTTCCCCATCTTCATCATGTCCAGAAACTGAACCGCCATCACGCATTGAAAAAGAATAACCTGGTATGGTACCGATGGTTACCTTAGAAGGTTTATTCTTGTTCAAATTGATTTTTTCGACCGTCGCATTGAATTGGTCATCATGAGCACGCAAGGCATTCAGAATATCCCAAACCACTTTAAAACGATGGCTCTCCTTGCCTAAAATATCATCAGGATTAGCACCTGGAGGCAACACTACAGGCACAATAATATATCCATACTTCTTCTCATCAGCCATACCCTTATGGAAACTGCGCATGACACGACCTACACTCTGAACTACATCTACCTGACTATCACGGGCTGACGCAAAAACAACAGCATCAAGAGCAGGCACATCTACGCCCTCAGAAAGACAGCGAACATTCGAAAGAATACGGCATTTATTGTCATCGCCGGTATCTTCCTTCAGCCAGTCAATCTTCTCTGAGCGAAGTTGTGCATTCATTGAGCCGTCAATGTGCTGAACTTCAACATCCAGCACATTATCACGCTCATTTTCATTTACATCTTTTTCTTTATAAAGTTTTGCCAGCTTAGGAAATTCTGAGGCAAATTCGGTAGAACAGATACCGCCATTGCTTCGTTTTCCACGATTGATAGAAGAACAGAACACCACGGCACGATGCATCTTGGAAGGATCCTCTATCAAGGTAGCCCCCTTATCACCCTTGATACGCTTTGACAAGCCGTTTAAACAACCGACCAATTTAGTGTAGTCATCAGCATTCAGTTCTGTATCATCCTTCAATTTATCCTTCAAATCATCCGATAATTCATCCTCCGAAACTGTAAGAACAAGTACTTTATAATCAGTCAGCAAGCCTAAACTTACAGCCTTTCCGAATCCGATTCTGTAAAATTCTTTTCCATAGATACTTTCATCATCCATACTCCAGAGGATGAAGTCTTTCTCTTCAGCATTCTTCTTTACGCTATCTTTATAATAACGAGGAGTCGCAGTCATATAAAGACGCTTTACACCCTTTACATACTCATTGTTATGTATTTTCGTGAAACTGCTTTCATTTTTAATTTTTGACTTTGCACCAGTTGTACGGTGAGCTTCATCACATACGATATAGTCGAACACACCAAATTTCCCATCATTTTCTTTTAACAACTGAGCCTGAGCAGCAGCTACCACATCAATACTCTGGTATGTTGAGAATACCACTATAAATTCGCCATTTTTCTGGTAGGTTTTAAGCTGCTTTACAATAGTATCTACATTAGTAGAAGCAGGGAACGACATATCCAAAAGATTATTCTCATCGTCATCCTCAAATCGTGAAGCACTAGCATCAGAGCAGATACAAACTGGCTTGATCTTGTATTGTGAATCAGTAGTCCAATTCTGCATACCCTGACTTAAGAGGGCAATACTTGGTACCATAAAAAGCACCATACCCCTACCCTTTGTTTCATTTTCAATAATCTTAAGTGAGGTATAGGTTTTACCTGTACCACATGCCATGATTAACTTACCCCTATCATGATTCTTGTAATATTCATGAGCTTTATCAAGAGCCTCTATCTGATGAGGACGTATAGATTTCCCTGCAAGCAGAGCATCTTTACCCTGCTTGCCTTCAACCAGTTGTTTCCAATTTACACTAGAATACTGAAGACGGTTTGCATAAATAGGAATAAACTGTATGGTCTGATGCTTAGTTGCTTCCAAAGCATTCTTCCCCCAATGTGATGATGTAGAAACCCACACCATTTTATCAAAACGCGAAGTATGCATTTCATCATCAACAAATACTCGGTTTGCATTTGAGATAAACGAATCTACCATACTCTTGCTCATTACAGCATCCTCCTTGTAACATTTGCATTGTATGGCCCAATACTTACCTTCGTCTGTCTTTGCAACTAGGTCTATACCTAAATCGATACCACCCAAGCTTTCTTTGCCAGGGAATTCATCCCAAAGCCAAACTTTCTCCAAAATATTTGCATACTCGGGGTCTGTCAAGAACCAACGCTTGATTAATTTTTCAAACTTTGCTCCTTTATCATGCTCAGTAATAGATTCTTTTCTAAAACGAGCCAATATATCCTTAAATGTTATGGTTTCTGTAGCTGATGTAGCTTGATTATCTATCATACTATGCGTAAATAATTTAACGATAGTACTCTTCATTCCAGAAAAGTACCATCAATAGTTATACAATATGACACATGTGCCAATGATACTCTTCTAAGAATTAATGATTAAAACGGAGCGTAACCTCCCCATCAGGCATTTCTTCAATGCTCTGCACCCATTCGATGCTGCCTGTATCGGGATTTACGTCTATCGAATATTCGCTGCCTTCCTTTTGACCATCAAACTGCACGGCAAAACGCCAAAGACCATCTTTCAGGACTTTGGTAAAGGCAATTTGCATTGTTGAAGCATGCGATAGGGATATATCTAATCGCTTAGCTATCTCTTCATAGCTAAGTATCCATTTGGTATGTTTCGTATCTTGATTGATAAGGCACACTATACCTGTAGATGTATAAGTGATACCCTCTGTTTTACTAATGGCATAGTAAGTACGTGTACTATTAGCTTCAATACGGATGACACGTTCACCTGTATCAATTGATTCATCCTTGCTACAACTGGCAAGAACGAACGTTAGTATAAAGGCTACAAGAGCCTTGACGCCCCACTGATAGGGGGGGGGGTAATTTGTCTGATATTCATATAGTTACGTCGCTTTTAAGTTCTACATTCTATCAATTTACTCCCCCAAAGGTACAATAATATTCTGAAACTCGCAAGAGTTTTTCGATAAAAGTTTGGAAAATGTTTTTTAGCAGTACGCTGGCAAGCAAAAAAAATCAGAACTTAAAATCAAAGTCGCACTTCTCTACATTGCGCAACTTCTCCAGCTGCTCAGCCTTATGAGCCTTCAGTTTCTTCACCCATTCCGCCATCTTGGGAGAAGAGCTTTTGATTACTATTGTTTCATTTACATATACCATAAGCCTATAGTTTTATATATCGGGCAAAAACAGTAAATCTTTTACTGAGCATTTTTTGTTCAGCTTCCGTGAGTGGTTGGAGAGATAACCATTTGTTGTATATTGCATCTAATGTCATTGCCAAATTTTAATAGTTTACTACTTATTATGGTGGTATGTTACCACCTTTGTCGGTGGTAAAGTATCTGATAAAATTCGTCTTAGATATGCCCTTATCCTTTCAGTTGCTGTAACTGAATCTCCGACAATCCCGTTATTTCCATCACCGTCGCAGCATCCATACCATTTGCCAGCATCTTTCTGGCAATCTCAAGGCTTCGCTTGTTCATGCCCTTCTCCATTCCTTCAGCCAAGCCTTTTTCCATGCCTTCAGCCAAGCCCTTCTCCATGCCTTCAGCCAAGCCCTTTTCCATGCCTTCAGCAAGTCCTTCTTCTTTACCTTCTCTCTTGGCGGTATCAATCGAATTCTTGATATCACGATATGCCATCTTGCTGGCTTCATACTCCCGCTGTTCCTGCGGAGTGAATCTTGCAATCTCGGCTTCTTCGAAGAGGCGGTCGAAGACCTTGTCGCATAAAGCTTTAGGGCGCTGGGTAAGCTTGTAGAGATTCTTTAGGGCATAGAGCCACTTGTCGTAGAGCGTTTCCAATTCGTCAAGCGACTTGTTGAATTTGGCGATTTCCACGTAGATAAACTCTAGCTTATCGTAGAATATCTTGTGCGTGGCAGTATCGCACAACTGTACATGATGGCGGATTTCCTCCTTATTGAAGGCTTCCTCGTTCATGTTGAAGTTAAGCAGAGCAATTGTGTAAACATGGTTGAGCTTGAAGTCCCATTCACTACCCTTAGGAGCCTGCTCACGGATAGGGAAAGTGGAATAGAACAGGGCACGGTCCTTGAAGTAGGTCTGGTATGCATTCTGCATTTCCACGATAAACTTCTCGCCGTTTTCTCCTTCACAATATACGTCGAAGATGGCCTTGCGGTCGGTATAGATATCGCCCACGTTCTCCGGATTCAGATACTTCACGTCCATAACAACTTGTCTGCCATTAAACAAGCTGTTAAGGAAACAGATCAACAAATCCTTGTTAGGAGCTGATCCGAAAATTCGCTTGAAACCGAAATCGGTCAACAAACTGATATATCTTTCTTCTACCTGCTTCATAATCATCTGTCTTTTAAAACCCTACCGCAAAGTTACGGTTTTATTTTCATATATGCAAGAGTTTTCTGATAAAAGTTGAGAAAATGTGAAGATTCCCTGCACTTCTCTGGAAAGTATCAAGAGGATTACAGAGGTGGTTACAGTGGTTACGGTTACAGAAGTTACAGTTTTCCTGGAGGGGGTAAAGTGCTTTCGGGGACTTACGGATTGTAAGTAGTATATATATAGATTATAAATATATAATTAATATATATTTATAATCTCTTTCTAAAGACAGAAGAAGGTAAAGGGGATTCGGAAAACTGTAACTTCTGTAACCGTAACCGCTTCTACCGAAAAACATAGGGAAACTCCCGGCTACTCATAGTTTTCTCATGCCTAACTGATAGACTTGTTTTTATTAACGGAAAACGGCGCAAATGTTAACGGCGTTTAACAGAACTCTGCGGGGTGATTTTTGGCTGTATCGGATATTTGCAGTACCTTTGCACTGTCGTTAGAAGAAAGGCTGCACTTTCTAAAAATAATTATTAACCCTTTAAAAAACTGATTGACTATGGGACAAGGAACTAGTAAGTATCGTAAGATTATGCGTACCCCTCAGACGGGTGAGAACGCTGGTAAGAAACTCTGGTATGCTACTGCCGTGAGCGACCGTGAGATGAGTTTCGAGGACTTCGTGACTCATATCTCTGAGCACAACTCTCCATACAGCCGAGGCACCATCCATGGTGTGCTGATGGATACTCTCGATTGCTTGAAGCATCTGATTCTGGATGGCAAGAGCGTTCGTTTCTCCGACCTCGGATTGTTCTCCATCGGTATGACTTCGCGTGGCGAGGTGAGCAAGGAGAAGGTGACGGCGGCTAGCGTGCAGGGCGTGCATTTGATTGTAAGAAACACAAAATCATGGAGCAACGCCGAGCTGAAGAAGCTCACCAAGATCGTGGCATACGATGACTATACCACCGGGGCTGAGGACGGCGGTGGAACTGAGAACACGCCGAGCGGAGGTGGAACCAGTCAGGGCGCTGGCGGGGAGACCAATAAGGATAACGGTGGAACATCGCAGGGCGGAGGTGGAACCAGCCAGGGCGGAGACGGAACCGACAGCGGCGGCGATAACGTAAATTTTTAAATCTTGCTTGATGCGGATTGCAAATCCGCAGAGCACAAATAGGTTAGGACGTTTTTAACGGCGGATTACAAATCCGCCGAAACGCCTAACGGAATCAATCATTAATCACTAAAAGAACTGCGTATGAAGAAAGAAACCTGGAAAACTGTATTTCAGATAGTACTATCTATCTTGACTGCTATTGCCGCCTCTCTGGGCGTGACGAGCTGTATGTAACTTAAATGAGCATGCCAAAGTCGAAATGACTTTGGCATGCTTTTTTTGTTTTTATAATTTGATAATAGCTTGTTGCAAGTCTATGGATTCGGCACGGAGCGTGCCGTGACCTCGCAAGACGATGATGCACTTGCCGAAGAATGCCTTCCTCTTTGGATCGGTGAAACGCTCAAGGGAGGTTTGATTGCCGTTATCTGTGCCCAGAATCTCGGCGGTGGAAGAGAAATAAATCTCGTTCTCGGCATTCGGACAGAGATTGCCATCCTTATCTACTACATTTACTTCTACGAAGGTCGTAGGGGAGGATGGGGATTGCAAATCCCCAGGGAGAGAGGTCGAACCTTTTTTGACTGCGGATTGCAAATCCGCAGGAACGCCTGACGGGGTCGGAGTGCACGATTGCAAATCCGCAGGAACGCCTGACGGGGTTGGAGTGCACGATTGCAAATCCGCAGGAACGCCTGACGGGGTTTGGACAGCGGATGCAAGGGTGTTCTGATAGGTCTTCTTCAAGACGAGATGATGAGGAGGACCGGCTGTCTTGATGGTCTGGGACGAAATCTCCCTGCCCTGCTTTCTCGCTACGACCTTTACTTCGCCCGGCTCGAAAATTACTCGCCACATCACGTGGTACTCGGTACTGCGATTAAAGTCGCCAGCATTGGCAGCACCAGCATCGGCAGCTGCATTGGCGCCGGCTTTTGCTGAAACAACATTGGCTGCGGCACCATTTCCCTCTCCATGTACCTTCTTCTTCCGGATGCCCTGGCTCTTGCCATTGATGAACAGCTCTACCTCATCAGCCTGGTTGTAATAGCACCACATATCTATCTGCTGACCCGGAAGCCAGTTCCAGTGAGGGAAGAGATGAAGAACAGGCTTCTTCGTCCACTCACTCTGATACATATAATAGCTGTCCTTAGGAAGACCAGCCAGGTCGATGATGCCAAAATAACTGCTGCGTGCCGGATAGGCATACGGAGTCGGTTCGCCGATATAGTCGAAACCAGTCCAGATAAACTGACCGCCCACGAAATCATTGTGCTTCACCACATCCCAGGTCTCCTCGTGCGTACTGCTCCAGGAGGCATGCATATTGTCATACGCCGAACACTTGAAGGATGGATCGGTATATGGCAGCCACCACTCCACCGGAGCCGTATAGATGCTGTCGCTCGGCATCCGGTAATAACCGCGCGTCTGTAGTGCCGAAACACTCTCGGAGAAGATGAACGGCTTGCCCGGGAAGTTCCTAGGAACATCCTTCGCCCACTGATGATGATAATTGAATCCGATGACATCGATGGCACCGCTCTTGAAGAGATGATTCTTAGGATCAGGCTCGTTGCATCCGGCAGTTACAGGACGGGCGCCCCACGGATCATACTTCTTCACGATATCTGCCAGATGACGGGTGAGAAGAGAATTCACGCTCAGCTCATCGCTATGTGCCAGGGTAGAGGCATCATGACCCGCATTCAGGATGAGATTCGCCTGCTCCAGACTCAAGGTATCGGCAGCGGCATCCGACCACTGTTCGAGCACCTCGTTGCCGATGCTCCACATGATGATGCAAGGATGATTCCTGTCGCGCTTCACCAGATCAGAGAGATCACGCTGGTGCCATTCATCGAAGAAACGGGCATAATCGCCATTCGATTTCTTGCGGCGCCACATATCAAAGCTCTCGTCCATCACCATGATTCCCATGGAATCACACATATTCAGAAGCTCGGGAGCCGGAGGATTATGACTGCTTCGGATGGCATTCACACCCATATCCCTGAGGATGGTGAGCTTGCGATGAAGCGCATCCTCGTTGAGAGCGGCACCGAGACATCCGAAATCGTGATGCTCGCACACGCCATTGATCTTCATATTCTCGCCATTGAGAAAGAAACCCTTCCGGGCATCAAACCTCACATCACGGAAGGCGGTCTGCGTAGTGGCGGTATCCACCACCTTGCCATTCACCACCAGTTCGCTCTTCACGGTATAGAGGTAGCCCTTGCCGATAGACCAGAGATGAGGTTTCCTTACCTTGAGCTGCTGGTTCTGGGTGCCCTGGCTCCTTGCCACCACCTTGCCAGCCGCATCATAGATGGTATTGCGAATGAATAGTTTCATCCTACTGCCATTGGCATGGAAATCCACCTTTACCCTGACATCACCCTTCGGCGTGGTAGCCACATACTGACCCCACTGCGGGATGTATGCCTTCTTCAGGGTCTTGGTAAGCCAGACGTGGCGATAGATGCCGCAGCCCGAATACCAGCGGCTGTTGGGCTGGTCGCTGTTATCCACCTTCACGGCGATGACGTTATCACCCTTCTTATATATATAAGGTGTAAGATCGTACTCGAAGGTGCTGTAGCCGTAGGGACGGGTGCCGAGCTTGTGACCGTTGATATAGACGGTGGAGTTCATATACACGCCATCGAAGGTGATGGTGAAGCGGTCGTACTTCTCGTCTGGCGAAAGAGAGAAGTGCTTGCGATACCATCCGATGCCGCCCGGAAGAGCACCACCGCTGGCTCCCGAAGGATTCGATGGAGAGAAATCGCCCTCTATCGCCCAGTCGTGAGGGAGATTCAGGCGGCGCCAATGCCCGTCGGCATACTCCGAATTCTGCATACCGGCACTATCAGCCAAAACGAAAAGCCAGTCTTTATCAAAAGACTGGCGATCGCGGGCGCTCAAAGACTGAGCGCCCAATAGTAGAATTGCTAAAGCAAATATCTTCTTCATTTTATTTCAATTTTACAGTCATTGCCTGACCTGCATACTTCACCACCTTGCCCTTAGGCGACTTGGCGAGATTCACGCCCTGCTGCTTCTTCTGATCTACCAGGATGATGTTGAAGCGGCGCTTCTGGAGCATGCCGTCGAAACTACCCTTGCGGGCACCGATGGTAACCTGCTTCCGGGCATCATCATACTTGAAGTCTATCACAGCATACTTGCCCTTCTCGTAGTTATAGTTCGTGCCCTCATCCTCGTACAAGGTATAAGAGCCATCCTTGCCGGCATAGACATAGAGGTCGATCAGCTCCGGCTTCTTCTCATCACTCCACTGCATCTCAGGACCTATCGGAAGGATGGCGCCCTCTGGGATGAAGACAGGAATCTTATCGTATGGTGCATCAGCCACGATGGTCTGACCGCCTGCATGATATGCTCCGGTATAGAAATCATACCAGCCCTTCTGCTTTGGCAGATAGACTTCGCGTGAATACTTCTGATACTCGCCCACCGGACAAGCCATCAGGGCAGAACCGAACATCCACTGGTCCTTGATGTCCAACACCTTCTCATCGCCATTGAAATCCATCACCAGTCCACGCATCATCGTGTAATCCTTGAGATGCACCATACCCGCCATACTGTAGAGGTAAGGCATCAGGCGATAGCGGAGCTTGTCGTAAGCTACGATGGTCTTATAAGCCGGATGATCGGCTGGAGCGATGTTCCAAACCTCACGCAATGGCCACTGACCGTGGGTACGATAGAGCGGAACGAAACAGCCAAACTGGTTCCAGCGAGCCTGCAACTCACGCCATTCCTTCAAATCGGCATTCTCCTTACCGGTCTTGTCAAACTCCTGCTGGGCTGCTACATAGCGGTTTTCCACACAGAAACCACCCTGGTCCATTCCCCAGAAAGGAAGACCTGCCATGGAATAATTCAATCCGGCAGTCATCTGCGCACGCATATCCTCCCAGCGGGTAGCGATGTCGCCCGACCAGGTAGCGGTGCTGTAGCGCTGTTCGCCAGCAAAGCCCGAACGGGTGAGGAGGAAGACGCGCTGGTTAGGGTTCACGCTGCGCTGACCATTGTAGATGGCGTCGGCATTCACGATGCTATAGGCATTGAAATACTCGGTAGCCGTACCCAGGGCGGTAGGACCGGAGAGCGCCTTGCGGTACCACATCGGGGTACAGTCACGAACGTTTGGTTCGGATGCATCCATCCACCAGGCATCGATACCGAACTTATACTTGGTATAGAGATTCTCATCCATCTGTCGCCAGAACATCTTTCTGGCTCCGGCATCGTAGGCATCATAGAAGGAGCCGCGGAAACCGAGCCAGTCGTGGATATCATCCTTGATAGCCTGGTGATACATCCAGCCCTTGGCATCCAGTTCCTTGTAATTCTTCACGGTATCATAGAACTTCGGCCAAACCGAAATCATGAATCTTCCATGCAGGGCGTGCACACTGTCGAGCATCGCCTGAGGGTTCGGATAGCGAGCCGCCTCAAACTCGTGGCTTCCCCATGAATCCAGCTTCCAGTAGTTCCAGTCCTGTACGATGTTATCCACCGGAATCTTCAGGTCGCGGAACTTCTTCATGTTCTCCTCGATATCCTTGCTGCTCTGATAGCGCTCGCGGCTCTGCCAGAAGCCGAGCACCCACTTAGGATATACCGGAGCCTTGCCGGTAAGGGTGCGATAGCCTGAGATTACCTCGTCCATATCCTTTCCGGCGATGAAGTAGTAATCCATATCCGGCGACATCTCGCTCCAGATGCTCAGCTGGTTTTTCTCAGCCTCAGAACGTGGGGCAGCCACACGGAGACCGCAGTAGGAAACATCGCCATCCGGCTGCCATTCGATGCGGATAGGTGTCTTTACACCCTTCTTAATTGCTGTCTCAAACTTATAGGAATTCGGATTCCAGGCGGTACGCCAGCGCTCAGGCACCACCAGCTTGCCGTCGATGTAGATCTTCATATAGCCGGCATAGTAGAGGATAAACTGATAGAAGCTGCTGGTTGGTGCCTCTACATATCCCTCGTAAACCACCTTGGAACCATTCAGCGCAAAGCCCTTAGGCAGGTTCTGGATGCCTCCCTTATCAGTCTTGTTGCAGATTTCTGAAGCCTCAGGCATGGCATATTCGAAGTAGATGCTGTCCTCGCCACGTACAATCTTCTGCCCGTTCTTAGCCACATAAGTACCAGTGAGCTGTCCTTCCTTTCCGTCCTTATCGTAGAGCTTGAAGGCACGGTTCAGCTGGAGATAATCGTCCGGATTACCCCATCGGCTGTAGGAATAGGAATCCCAGAGGATGCCGTAGTTCTTGTTGGAGATGACGAAAGGCACACTCACCTTGGTGTTATACTGGAAGAGGTCTTCGTTCTTGCCCTTCATGTTGAGCTCTTCACTCTGGTGCTGACCGAGACCATAGAAAGCTTCATTGTCTGGCGAATCGAAGAGAGCACGCCATGACCATCCGTGCTTCTGAGCCTCAGGTACCTTTGCGATATCCACACCGATCTCACGGTCGGGCACGGTGAAAGGCTTGAAGGTCTTTCCTCCCTGTGCCACCTCTTTCAACAGTACCTGATCCTTGAGATCGTAGAAGGTAATCTGTCCGGTAGCCTCGTTCAGCACGGCACGCATGGCAGCGGTGGTGATGATGAGGTCATCGCCCTGCTCCTCTACCTTGTAATTTGCCTTGCCCTTCTGAGGCACGATGATGAGACTCTGCTTGTTGCGGAAGCTCTGCTCCGCCGTAGCCTGCACACGGATGATGCGGTCGCTGACCACCTGGAGGCGGATTTGCGACGGACCATAGTTCTGATGCTGTTTCAACTGTACGGTAAGAAAATTACCATTCTGGACAAAATCAGCTGCCTGGGCACCCATAGCGCCCAGAATCAATGCAGCCGTAACAAATAATGTCTTTGTTGGTTTCATTTAGTTTGTTTTTAGAGTTTATAAAATTGTTATAATAGTTTATTTCTTCACGAGATTCTTTTCCGAACTTTCACGTATCTTGAGAATCATCGGCACCACCTCCTTGTAAATCTTCTCATCGCCATTGATGCTCTTCATCAGGAGCTGGCAGGCTTTGGTGCCCTGCACGTGTGCCTGGTCCATGATGGCGGAGAGGCGAGGGGTTACGAAGGCGGCAGTATCTCCATCGGTGAATCCGATGATAGCCACATCTTCCGGAATGCGCAGACCTTTCGACTTGATGGCATCGAAGGCTGCATAGGTAATGATATCATTGAAGGCGAGGATGGCATCAGGCGGATTCTCACCTTCCAGGAGTCGGAGCGTAGCTTTGCGCGCCACGTCGAAATCTATCTTGTCGCATACCACCAGGTCGCGGTCGATAGGGATACGGTTCTCGCGGAGCGCTTCGAGATAACCGTGCTTGCGGCGGCGCACCATATCGAGATGGTTGGGACCGCCGATGAAAGCCACACGGCGCGAACCGGTTTCTATCATGTGCTGGGTGGCCTCCTGAGCCGCCACATCACCATTTCCCACCACCTGCGAGAACATGTCCTCCAGACAACAGCGGGCAAAGAATACCAGGGGCACCCCCATCTCGTGGAGCTGCTCGAAGTGAGAATAGTCGGTGGTGTCCTGCGCCAGACAGGCGATGATACCCTCTACATGCATATTGAGAAAGTTATCCAGAGCCTGCGCCTCGCGCTCATGGTCTTCATGACTGTTGGAACTGATAACGGAATAGCCCAACTTGGAGGCATAGTCTTCGATGCCATCGAGGACAGCGGCATAATAATGAGTCACGAGATTTGGGACGATGACACCAATCACCCTCGGAGCTTCCTTGCGGAGACTCTGGGCGAAGGGATTCGGGCGATAGTTCAGCTCCTTGGCGAGTTTCTTTACCTTCTGGGTCATCTCCTCTCCTACTTCATGGCTGTTTCGCAATGCTCTGGAAACGGTAGCTATACTGACACCAAGCTTATCTGCAAGGTCCTTTAATGACGTTCTACGCTGCTTCATGTATAATAAGTTAGTTATGTATGGTGCGACTTTGCATCAAATTTACTGCAAAGATACTATTTTTATTCCGAATTGCAAACGTTTACGTGTGTTTTTTTAGCAAATATAGCACATATTTCTAAAAATACTTGTAATTTTGCAGCACGAAAAGTAATGAATAGTTGATAATAAGTTAGTTAGAAATGAAAAAGCTTCAGAATGTCGGGAGACAATCTGAAGCATTTTTTTTAAATATAATATTCCGCAGAATCTACCAGTCCGGCGCGAAGTGCATACTTTGTTGCTTCGTGCACGTTGTTCACACCGAGCTTTCTGAAGATATTCTTCCGGTGGGTATTCACGGTATGGAAACTGGAGAAACGCTTCTCGGCGATTTCCTTGGTAGTCATACCCAGGGCGATATCCTTGAGAATCTCGGTTTCGGTCTTGGTGAGATTCACCTTTTCTTCTGCTTCCTGCGGCGGAGTAAGGAGCACCTCCATCATTCGCTGGCAGACAAACCGCTTGCTGTCCACGCAGAAGCGTATCGCCTCCTTGATTTCCATCAGCGGACTCTCCTTCAGGAGCACGCTGAACATACTGCTGCTGGCGATGAGCACACGCACGAAATCGGCACTCAGGTCTTCGCTGAACAGCAGCCATCGGGTATAGGGAAAGCGCTGGTTGAGGATGAGCAGTTCGGCGGAATCATTGATATCGAAAAGCGTGTAATCGAGTATCACCACCGTATCTTCGTTTTCCCGCAAGGCAAGCATCAGCTCTGTCTTGTCTTCCACATACTTGGTTTCCAATCCTTCCATTCTCTCTATCACGTATATCAGTCCGGCACGCGTGATATCCTGCTTATCTGCCAATAGAATCTTCATAAGCAATCTCCTTCTTTTATGTTGTTATATACTCTTTTATGACCAAACTTTTATGAAGAGAGAACATAGCCTTTTGCTATGTTCTCCCTGTTTTATCTTTCCTAGAATGACATGAGGAATCCCATTCGGATGCCCCACTTATCTACATTGGCATGATTCAGGTAGTTGATACGGCGCACATAATCGATTCCGAAGAACTTGAAGATGTTGTGCACACCGGCTACCACCTCCCAATATGGCGTATTGCCAAAGGTGTAGGAGTTGTTAGGGAACTTGAAAATCACGTCATCCGATGTATTCTTCACCGGATTGTTCTTGTCGGTGAGCTGTCCCCATACTCCCTTCACGGCTACATACTCGCGCCACTTCAGCTTCTTGATGAGCGGAATGCGGTTGAGAAGCTTGCCGTTCATATCCCAGGCTACCGACCAGAAGAGCTGGCGGTCGCTCAGGAACTCCCAGTCTTTCATCATACTGATGGTTGCCTCCTGCTCGAAGATGGAGAGGTTGACTGGTGGCTGGACGAGCATGGTGAATGGAACCTTGTTCCACTGCATCTTGCCCACGATGTTGAAGTCCACATATCCGAAACTGCCCAGCCACTGGCGCTTGTAGATGCCCAGCGTGGTGAGGTTGCTCTGATACTGACCGCCCATGAATCCGTCCAGACCCATGGAATGGCGGAGGGTGAGCTCAGGACTGTCGAGATTGATAGGCAATCGCTGCTGCTTGGTGTTGACATAGGTAACACCCGGGTTGTAGTCGATGCCCACAGATGCCTCGGTGGTGCGTATCTTCTTTACTTCCTCGCCCGTGTTCACCTTGAAATAATGCAGGTTGCCCACGGTGCGGTTGCTCTGCCATCTCATTCCCGCATCGAAGCGGAGTCCCCAGTCGGTCTCATAGACGAAGCTGAACTTCTGTCGCTGGTAGAGATACATCTGGTCCTGCGTAGCGGCACGGATGGTCATGAAGAAGTTATCCTTGTTGTGCAGCAGGTTGTCATCGGATGGAGAGGTGATATCGTGACCAATCTCGAAGACGAACTTGCGCATCGGGAATTCGAACGGACTGTTCTTTTTCTTGTTGAGCGAATAGGTGAAGAGATGACCGTAGTACCAGTTGTGACTCTTCGTACCGTAGGCGCCATATCCATCCCAGAAGAAATGAGGGTTGAGTGCCGCCATGGTGCGGGCTGCCAAACGCAGGCGCACGCCATCCACGTAGTTGTTGGAGAGGAAGGTGTTGATAGGTCCGAGGTCGAAGAGGCTCTTTCTGCCATCCTTTCCTCCGCTTCCTATCTCTACATAGTTCTCCATGAGCGCCTTGACGCCAAAGATGATGTACTTGAATCCCTTGGAATTCTCCATACGGTGGATGAAACTGTCCATCGAAGACTCACTCTTGGTGAGATCCACCTGCCGGTACTTGTTCCAGTAAGCCTCATCACGGTTCATCGCATCCATATCATGCCTTACCTTTGCCTTGCCCTTGAAGAGCATCTTCGGCAAAGGGTCGAAGGCGTAATCGGTGATTCGGGTGTTTCGCACCACCAGCAGGTCCTGCAGCAGCTTGTTCATGTGCATCTCTGCTATCATATCATCCTTGGTGAGCACCCACTCGCCATTGTCGAGCTTGGTATATTCCTGCTCAATCTTCATGTCCTTCACCCAGTTGACGGCTGAGTTGTGAGGCATATAGAGATTACATTTCTTGACGTGCAGGGTACTGTCGGCAAGCACATAGAGCTCGCCTCGGAATCCGAAGTCCTGACTGTTGGCTGGGATAAACTGCAGATGATAGCAGAGGTCGCGGTTCACATACACCGTATCTTCTATATAATAATGATAGAAGCTGATGGCTGTTCTGCCCAGCGGAGATGGGAACGGATACTGGAGCAGTCGCACGTAGTCATCGTAGATATCCACATCGGTAAAGACATCCTTGATGGCTGTATTCAGGATTTCTCCGGTCTGGATCACCTGTCCGATACCATTGCTCTGCTGACCCTTGATGATATCCTTTTCGCTCTTCGGGTCCTTGCGGTAAACGTGCTGCGAAACGGTCTCATCGATGCTTACAGGCAGGGTGAGCTTGCCGTTGTAAGGCGAAAGCTCTACCTGGTCGAGGAGATACTGTCGCTTGCTGAAGAACTTGCCCTCCATCTGTTCCTTGGTGATATCATTGAGTGCGAGGGTGATCTTCTGATATTTATCATACTGATAATAATCATAGTTGCTGAGGTCGCTCTTCTTCTTGGCAGCGATGACACGTCGCATGAGTTCCACGGCAGGGTTATCCTTGCGCTTGTATCTTCCCTTCTTCGATTTCACCACGACTTCTCCCAGCTTGTGGGAATCGTCCTTGAGCTTGATTTCGAGGAAGCTGGTTTTCTCATCTACCTTGACCGTTGTGGTCTTGTAGCTCAGAGCGCTGACGGTAAGCATCAGTCCCGGCTTCTTTTCGATGGTAAACTTACCTTCTCCATCACTGGAAACGGCAATCTTGTGTCCCTTGTACTGCACGCTTGCATACGATACGGCAAAGCCGTCATCGTCGATGACACGACCTGTTATCTTCTGCTGCGCCATCATCTGGAGTGTAGAAACCACCAGGAGGACGAGCACCAAATACAATTTTCTTATACCTTTCATTACCTTATTATATATATAGGGGCCTTGCGCCCATTATTAATCATTCTCTACTTTCAGGCTGCAAAGTTATAACATTATTCGTAAATAGCTGCAAAAACCTATTATATATTTCAGTTTTTTATGAGATTTTCAGAAATTCCTCCATCTCAGAGAGTTTCTTGATGATGCCATCGGGGATGGATTCATCCACCTTCTTCTCTTCCCACTGCAATCCCTTGATCCATAGGGTGTGGCAACCCAGCTTATGGGCAGGAATGATATCCTTGCCATAGGTATCGCCCACTACGAGCACTTGGGAGGCAGGAAGATCGAGGGCGCAGACTCCGAGGGCGAAGATGGCTGGGTTCGGCTTACGCACCCCCACTACTGCCGATTCTATCACGTCCTCGAAATAGCCATCAATTCCTGCATCCTTCAATACCTGATTGATGTTGCCGTAGAAATTGGAAACCAGCACCATCGGATAACCCTTCTGCTTCAGATGCTCCAACACCTGCTTGTTCTCTTTCAGAAGAGCAAGGGTCTTGGCATTGATATAGCGAGCCATATCCACAGCAATCTGCTGGATTTCTGAATCAGAAAGGGAGAGGAAAAGGCTTTCTGATGAAGCATCAGAATCTTTTCCGGGATTCCCAAGCTTCGCCTGTTTCTCAGAATCATCCTTTCCTGTCTCCAGCAATTCCTTTCCTGCCAGGAAATTCAATTCCAGGATCAGTTTTTCTCTGAGAATATCCTCGAAATGGAAATCAGGAGTCACGATGGGATTCACAGCCAGTGCTCGCTCGCCATACACGTAGGCATCGCGAAACGCCTGCTTGTGGATACTTACTCCTGGCTCTACTTCCTCGTCATCAGCCACACCGATGCCGAAGTGCTCGTAGCCCTGCCACAGCACTTCCGACCAGTGGTCGCCCCTGGTATCGAGCGTGCCACCATAATCAAAAATGATTCCTTTTATATCCAGTACTTTCATTATTTTCCTTTATTAATTGTTTGCTGCTGGCTTTTCTGATCAGCCTCGTATTCTTCCTGAATCTTCTTCAGATCCTTGTTTCCCACCTTGATGAGCAGAATGCCGATGGCTATCCATACCAGCTCACGGATTCGGGTGATAAGACCGGTATATACACCCAGGGCACCCGTAAGATGCAGGCCATCCACCGCCAAGGCAAGACCACCCTCACGGGCTCCCAACTGCATAGGAGAGAAGAAGATGAGATTGCTGAAAAGCGATGAGAAGGCAAGAATCAGAATGCTGTCGGCGATGCTGATATCCGCCGCAAAAGCCTTCAGGATAAGATAAATTTCCAGGCTCTGGAGCACTCTCGCCATCACCTCGAAGAAGAGGGAACTGTAGAAGGTGCTCTTGTGCTGACCATGCAGCAGGGCTATCTGCGAATCTATCTGCTCCAGGGTCTCCTGCTTCTCCTGCGCAAACCGCTTAGCCCAGTTCTTCACGAAAGGAATATGGGTGAGCAGACGGATGCCCTTCTGCGCCATTCCCGTCTTGTAGCCGCGGGCGAAGAAGTAGATGCCGAGCAGGCAGAAGGCTGCGATGAAGCCCAGCATGATGCCCATAGGGACACCTATCGGATACAGGGCGATATAGAGAAATGTAGAAAGGAACCAGAACCAGAAATGGGAGAAGATGTGCATCATCACATAGAGAATGACCGATGATGTAGCCTTGCTCACACCCGTAAAAGGCTTCAGCTCCATAATGCGGTAAGGTTCACCGCCCATCAATCCGCAGGGAGTGGTGTAGTTCAGGGCAAATCCGCTCACGGTGAGCTTATATACTCGCCAGAACGAGAGTCCCTTCACCCTACCCTCGTCGTTGATGATGAGCCACCAGGAAACGGTGTTCACCCAATAAACCACGAGCCACAGACCGAGAATCAGCGGGAAATAGATGCCCGCCTGCTTCAGATAGCGCCAGATATCGGTATAGTCCATATCCATCGTGCAGAGCATAATGATGATGGCGATAATACCGAACGCCATGAATATATTTCTGAACTTGTTATTCATATAAGTATTTGTTATTGTTTATGCCTCGTACTCTCCCTTCAGGACCTTCTGGTTGAGCTTCAGACAAAGACGCTCATGGGTTCCTCTCATATAGAAGAAAATCAGGCTGAACACGGTAATTTCGACAGCTGGATAAAGCCATGGAAGACCTATCAGAATAGAGATGAACAGCGTGATGCTGCGCCAGTTGAAGGTGAGGATATTGGCATATTTCATCAATGGAAGACTGCCCGCACGGAAGTCGGCACGCAACTGTTCCGGCAACTGCTGCGGATATCTTTCGCGCAGGTTTCTCTTGAATATCTGGAAGATAGGAGTATCCCGCTCCTGTCCCAAGGTATAGTTCTTGTAGAAGAACTGGAAGAGTTTCTGCACTGGCTCCTTCTTCCATTTCATCTGCTTCCACAGATCTACCTGCTTGCTGGCATCGTCCAGTTCGCTTCCCTCTTTGCCTTTCAGGAAGAAGAGGTGAATCTGACGGTAGTAGTCGGCAAGACGGCTCTGAATGGCATGGCATCCGAAACCGGCAACGATGCAGAGTGCCCAGATTTTCCAGCCCCACTCCGGCATCAGACGGAAGGAGATGGCGAAGTAGATGCTGACAAACCAGAAGTCGCCCGCAGCACCATCCAGGATTCTGCCCAGGGCACTCTTCTGATTGGTGAGTCGTGCCAGCTGACCGTCGCAACTGTCATATACGTTTGCCCAAATGAGCAAGAAGATGCCCAAGATGTTGATTGCCAAATCGTCGAAATAGAAGCAGATGCCCGCTCCTACGCCGAGGAAGATGGAAAGAATGGTCACCACGTTTGGGGTGACGTGAAGCATGCGGAAGAATCGCGCCCACTGGTAACCAATAGGACGATAGAAGTAAATATCAATGTGCTCCTCGGTATCCGCTGATTTCAGAGAAGCCTTAAATTCCTGATTCATCTTTTTAAAAATTATTGTTTATTTTAAAGCTTTTGCCCTTTCAGGGCGCCAGACTATTATCTATCTATAAACCCAGGGTGTTACCCTGGGCTAGGAGCTTCTGCCCTTTCAGGGCGTGCAAACCATTTTTGTTGCTATATAGAAGGCAGCCTCATCACGGCATGGCGCAAAGCTAGGCCAGTCGTTGAAATCGATAATGCGGATGCTGCCATCCTCGCTGACCACACAGTCGCCGCCATATACCGGCACATTCAGCATGTCGGCAGCCTTGTCAGCCTCAGCCTTCAGCGCCTCGGCATCGAAGGCGATGCCCCGAGCCTCGCCATTGATCACCTCCAGTCCGAACTTGGAACGATGACCGCATTTCGATGGATAGAACCAATAGAAGAAATCGGTACCCGATACGCCGTAGAACTTGATGAGGTCGCCCTTCAGGTGCTCGTTCACCACCACCGACGTGATGCCACGCAACCAGAATTCCTTCAGCAGCGCCTCAGCCTCCTGCTCGTTCTGCACATAGCAGGTATCCTCCTTCTGCTGCGCACAGCCGTCGCCACGCTTCAGCCAGCAAGGATAGTGGATATCCTTCACCATCTCTCCGTTTCTGCCGATGATGCGGCTCTCGGGAGTAGCGATGCCTCCGGCGATGAAACGCTCGGTCATGATGCGGCGGATGCAGCGGTTTACACCCAGACTGGAGTTCACCACCAATACGCCTTCCTCCTCTATTCTGCCGAGAATATCGAGTGCCTGCTTGCTGCGTGCCATCGAGAAGAAGCCATCCACGCCCACTGTCACACGGCAGCGAGGCCATCCGTAGGCTCTCTCCAACACAGTTGCCTTGCGGCAGAATTCCTTCTCGCACATCAGCATCACCTGAGCACCGAGTGCCTCCAGCTGCAGTTTTACGGCATTCATGATGGCAGCATCGTTATCCACGCAATTAGGCGAGAACTCGTTGCCGCGGCATACCCCCACCAGGGTCTTACCCTCCAGCGGATGGATGAAAGCCTCGGCCTTCGCAATATCCTCCTTGTGATCTACATCCAGAATCTTGTTGATAGGATAAGCCTCCAGCTTCAATCCCTCTACCACCAGCTGGCGCTGGAAGTTGCGCATACGGCTCATGCCCTGCTCCATGCAATGATCGAGCACATCGAGCGCCTTGTCGCCCAGACAGTAGATGCCACCCGAAATCAGATGGTCATCGCCCTCCTGCTTGTCATGGAAGCCCGTAATTCGGGGCTTCTTGTGCGAACCCTGCTTGTCGAGCAGACTGGCACCCTCGGCATCCTCCTGCTTCTCTACGCCAACCCACAGCGGTTTTTCATCATCCACGTATGGGGTGACAGCCATGCAGCCGTCAATATCCTTTGCCTCCTGGAAGTGGCGGATATACTTCTTGAATTCCTCCTCACGGAAGATGGTATCCACGGTGGTAAGGCAGAAGCGCTCGCCACGGAGATATGGCGAGAGGGCATGCAGACTGTGCATGGAACTAGGAGTGGTCTTCACCACCAGGCGCAGAGGCACCGGCAGCTTCATCTGCTCCAGATGCTCACGCACCGCCGTGCTCCATTCGTTGACAATCACTACGACTTCGGTAGCACCGCAATCTACGAAGATGCGTAGAAGGCGCTCTATCATCGGTTCGCCGCATACCGGCACCAGGGGTTTAGGCTGTTCCACGCCTTCCTGTGCCAATCGGCTTCCCTCGCCTGCGGCTATAACTGCAAATCTCATTCTATTTCTAATTATTTATATTTTTCTTCAAATTTCTATAACTTTCTTCTGTAGCAGCGGCGGCGACGGTGCTGCACGCTTTCCAGATACTGCCACTGGCTCTGCACACCCTTGTTGCTCTCCATCTGAGGCATCGCCTCCGCCCATTTGAAACCGTAGCGGTGGTACTGCTCGATGAGGTCGGCGAAGATGAGGGCATTGGCACCCTTGCTGCGGTATTCCGGCAACACGCCGATGAGCACCAGATCCACGGTATCGGTGGCATGGCACTTCATCACCCGCAGAAGCCGAAGCCATCCCCAAGGGAAGAGCTTGCCGTTGCGGTTCTTCTGCAGCGCCTCGGTCATGGACGGGAAGGATACGCCGAAACCGATCAGGCGGTTGTTGTCGTTGCCATCTACCACACCGGTGATGAGGTTCATATCCGCCATCTTGATATACGAATCCACATACCCGTCGATCTGCCGGTCGGTGAGCTGCTGGAAATCGTAGAGATCCTTGTAGGTCTCGTTGACGATGCGGAAGATTTCCCTGCCCATACCGCCGTGAACCAGTTCGTGCTTGGTAAACTTATGCACGTGCAGATTGTAGCGGCTCTCGATGAGCTGGGCTGTCTTGGCAAATTTCGGAGGAGTTACCTCAGGCACCTTGATGCGGTACTCCAGCCAGTCGTTGTCCTTCTGGAAGAGCTCCAGTGCATCCATGTGCTTGGGATAATAAGGGTAATTGTAGTTGACGTACATGGTGGATTTCTCGTGGAATCCTTCGATGAGCATTCCTTCACGGTCCATATCGGTAAAGCCAAGTGGCCCTACCAATTCTTCCATGCCTCGCTCTCTGCCCCAGTGGGCTGCGGCATCCAGCAGCATACCGGAAACCTCGAGATTATCGATAAAGTCGAACCATCCGAAGCGCACCTGCTTCTTGTTCCACTGGTCGTTGGCACAATGGTTGATGATGGCGGCAATGCGGCCTACCACCTTCGGGATGCTGTAGTCGATAGCCAGGAAATATTGCGCTTCGCAGAAATCGAAGGCTGGATTCTTGTCTTTGCTCAATGTATTCCACTCGTCAAAACGCAAGTAAGGAACGGCATATTTGCTACCTTCATAAAGGTCGTAATAGAACTGTATGAAAGTTCTCAATCCTTTCTTGGTAGTAACGGGTATGATTCTAATATCACTCATTGATCTGATTTTTTTCTAAAACTTTTTGCTCTGATTTTTCTTTTTATAATAATGTATCATCAGAAAAACGGTGCAAAAGTACGAGTTTTTTCCGAGATGGCAAACGAAATCATTGTTTTTTTTCCTGCCGAGCGTTAAAATCATCGAATATTTCCCCCCTTTCGGAAATAAAGCAGTAACTTTGCAGGCTGAAAAGATTCAAGAATACAAGGAGATAAGAAGAAGAATTACAGGAGAAAGAATATGAAGAAATCAAGAGATAATTATACATTCCTGACCCATGCACCGGTGCATCGGGTGATTTTTACGATGGCGATACCTACCATTATCAGCATGTTATCGACGAGTATGTACAACCTCGCCGACACCTACTTCGTGGGCAGCATCAATACCCAGAGCGTGGCAGCGGTAGGCGTTTCCTTCGCCATGATGTCAGTAATCCAGGCCGTTGGTTTCCTCTATGGTCATGGCTCCGGCAACTATATTTCCCGAATGCTGGGAGCCAAGGAGGTGGAGAAGGCGAAGAAGATGGCATCCACGGGCTTCGTGCTGAGTTTCCTGACGGGACTTCTCATCGCCATTCTTGGACAACTTTTCCTTACACCACTGTGCATTCTTCTGGGTTCCACCCCCACCATCCAGCCCTACGCCGAGCGCTATCTCGGCATCATCCTGCTGGGTGCTCCCTTCATGACAACCTCTCTGACCCTCAACAACCAGATGCGCTTCCAGGGCAATGCGATGTATGCAATGAAGGGAATCATGTCGGGAGTGCTCCTCAACCTGATTCTGGCTCCACTGCTTATCATTTATTTTGCCTTAGGCATCACAGGAGCCGCCATCGCCACCCTCATCAGCCAGTGCTTCGGCTGCGCCATGCTTTTCTGGATGTCACACAAGGGTCAGAACATCCGAATCCATCTGCACAACTTCACGCCAACCAGGGCTTACATCAAGGAGATTATCTTTGGCGGCACGCCTTCCTTATCAAGACAGGGCCTGGGAAGCATCGCCACGCTGGTGCTGAATGTGGCTGCCGGAGCCTATGGAGATGCAGCCATTGCGGGTATGAGTATCGTGACGAGAATCTCGTTCTTCACCTATGCCGTGGTCATCGGACTGGGTCAGGGTTTCCAGCCGCTCTGCGGTTTCTGTTATGGAGCCAAGTTGTACGACCGCGTGAAGGAGGCATTCTTTTTCTGCATCAAATGCGGCACGGTATTCCTGGCGGTTTGTGCCGTTTTCGGCTTCCTTTTCTCCGAGCCTATCATCGAACTCTTCCGTGATGATGCCAGCGTGGTAGCCGTGGGGTCCGTTGCCCTGAAGTGGCAAGTTATCAGCTTCCCTCTGGTAGCCACCATCGTGCTGACGAATATGCTGATGCAGACCATCCGCAAGCCCGTACGTGCGAATATCGTGGCAGCAGCACGTAGCGGTTTGTTCTTCATTCCGCTCATTTTCATCCTCCCTCATTTCTTCGGATTACTGGGCGTGGAGATGTGTCAGGCGTGGGCAGACATCTGCTCCTTCCTCGTGGCGATACCGATAGCCTGGAGTGCATTCAGGGATATGAAATTTCAGAAACGCTAAAAAAATCACAAAAAACAAGAACGAATTCTTTGCAGTTCAAGAAATTAATCGTATCTTTGCAGTCGAATTTTATTGATACATGAAGAAAATGAGTAAAGATACACTAACTCATCAGCTGACAGAGACTATCGACGAGCTTTCAAGCGCCGAATCGCTGAAGGGTCTCTTCCATCAGCATAGAGACGGGAATCCACTTCCTTCGGGCAAGGCGCTCGAAGACATCATCAATCTGTCTCGATCCATCCTCTTTCCGGGATATTTCGGAAACTCATCCGTGAATATCTCTACCATCAAATACCATATCGGAGTAAGAGTTGAGAAACTCTACGAGATGCTCGCAGAACAGATTCTCGCCGGACTCTGCTTCGCCAACGACTGCGAATCGGAAACCCAGGCAGAACTGCAGCACCAGCGTGCCAAGGCAGGCGTCATCGCTGCCAAAGCCATCATGGAATTTCCCAAGCTTCGCAAGATTCTCGCCACCGACGTAGAGGCAGCCTACAACGGTGACCCGGCAGCGATGAGCCACGGAGAAATCATCTCCTGCTATCCCGTGATCAAGGCGTTAACCAACTACCGTATCGCTCATGTTCTGCACAAGCTCGGCGTGCCACTCATCCCAAGAATGATGACGGAGCTGGCACACTCGGAGACGGGTATCGATATCAATCCGGAGGCTACCATCGGCCACCACTTCACCATCGACCATGGCACGGGTGTGGTTATCGGTGCCACCTGCATCATCGGCAACAACGTGAAGCTCTACCAGGGTGTTACCCTCGGAGCCAAGAGTTTCCCACTGGATAAGGACGGCAATCCTATCAAGGGAATCCCTCGCCACCCTATCCTGGAAGACGACGTCATCGTGTATGCCAACGCCACCATCCTGGGCAGAATCACCATCGGAGAAGGCTGCATCGTGGGAGCCAACGTATGGGTGACCAAGGACATGAAGCCGAAAACAAAGAAATATAGAAAAGAAAAACAAAGTTTATTAGATATAGAATTCAATAATGGAACAGGAATTTGAACTCATTGCCAAGACCTTTATGGGTCTGGAGCCAGTCTTGGCTGAGGAGCTCACCCAACTGGGTGCTAACAATGTACAAATAGGTCGCCGCATGGTATCTTTCACAGGCGACAAGGAAATGATGTATCGTGCTAACTTCCAGTTACACACAGCCATCCGCATCTTGAAACCTATCAAGCACTTCAAGGCTCGTTCTGCCGAAGAGGTGTACGACGAGGTTCAGAAGATCAAGTGGGATGACATCTTAGACGTGAAGAAGACTTTCTCGGTAGATTCAGTAGTCTATTCTGAGGAGTTCCGCAACTCACGCTTCGTGACTTACAAGGTAAAGGATGCCATCGTGGACTGGTTCCGCGAGAAGCAGGGCACACGTCCTAACATCAGCGTGTCTAACCCAGACATCCGCCTCAACATCCATATCGCAGAGGATAACGCTACACTGAGTCTCGACTCAAGCGGTGAGAGTCTGCACCGCCGCGGCTACCGTCAGGAGCAGGTAGAGGCACCTCTGAACGAGGTTCTCGCTGCAGGTATGATTCTGATGACCGGCTGGAAGGGCGAATGCGATTTCATCGACCCGATGTGTGGTTCAGGTACCATCGCCATCGAAGCTGCCCTCATCGCCCGCAACATCTCTCCAGGTGTATTCCGCAAGGAGTTTGCCTTCGAGAAGTGGAACGATTTCGACCAGGATCTCTTCGATATGATCTATAACGACGACTCTCAGGAGCGCGAGTTCGAGCACCACATCTACGGATATGATGTAGATATGAAGGCGGTGAACACTGCCAACCTCAACGTGCGTGCAGCCGGTCTGAGCAAGGATATCACCATTGCCCAGCAGGACTTCAAGGACTTTACACAGCCTGCCGAGAAGAGCATCATCGTGATGAACCCTCCATACGGCGAGCGTATCTCTACACCTAACCTGCTGAACACCTACAAGATGATTGGCGAGCGATTCAAGCGTGCCTTCGCAGGCAACGAGGCTTGGGTACTGAGCTACCGCGAGGAGTGCTTCGAGCAGATTGGACTGAAGCCATCTATCAAGATTCCGGTATATAACGGAAGTCTGGAGTGCGAGTTCCGCAAGTATGTGATGTTCGACGGCAAGATGAAGGAGTTCCGTTCTGAGGGCGGTATCGTGAAGACTGAGCGCGAGAAGAGCGAGATGGCGCAGAAGCACCGTTTCAAGAAGGAGCGCGAGTTCAAGAAGCGTGTGAGCGAGGAGACTGAGAACGAGGAGGCAGATATCCGCAGCTTCCAGTTCCACAGCCATCGCCTGGAGGACTTCGAGAAGCGCCGCAATGAGATTCGCCGTGGCGGACGTCCACGTGTGGGTGCCGGAAGACGCGACGATGATGATGACCGCAAGGGCGGACGCAGTTTCGGAGGCAAGCGCGGAGGCGACCGTGAAGACCGTGACAACAAGCGTGGTGGATTCAAGGGCGACCGCAAAGGTGGCAGAGACTTCGGAGGCAAGCGTTTCGAGAAGGGCGACAAGCGCGGTGGCTTCAAGGGCGACCGCCGTGGTGGCAAGAACTTCGGAGGAAAGCGCGGCAGCAAGCCTAGCTTCGACACCGACTTTGATGATGAGGATTAAGATTTTCTAGCAATGCACTAAAACAGTGCGTCACTAAAGATTTCTAGCAATGCGGTGAAACGCCGTATTGCTAAGAATTCTAGCAATGTAGCGAAACGCTACGTCGCTAAGATTCCCGGCGGATTTAAAACGTCTTCCGTCAGGCGTCCCGGCGGATTTGAAATCCGCCGTAAAAAAAGGTTCGACCTATTAAAACCGGGGGATTTGTAATCCCCCAACAAAAGGAAAGGCATTCTCCTTTGCTGCGGATTGCAAATCCGCAGAGCCGAAATAGGTTAGGACATTTTTTAACGCCGGATTACAAATCCGGCGGAACGCCTAGCGGACTTGCGTTCTTGATAAAACGCGGTATCACTAGAAATAAAAAACAAGAAAAAATCATGAATCTAAAGAATTCAATTTATAAATTATCTTTTGCAGCTATGATTTCCATGATGGCAATGAATGCAACCGAGATACAGGCTCAGGGCGTGGTTCCTGCGCAGAAGGGCGAGAAAGCCTTCACACTGGAAGACCTGAACTTCGGTGGCAACAACTACCGCAACATGGTGGCAAAGAACCGCTGGTGCACCTGGTGGGGAAATGAACTCATCCATCAGGACATCGAGGCATGCTATCTCGTAAACAAGACTACCGGAAAGGAGACAAAACTCTTCGGTATCAACGATATCAACCAGTGGATTGCTCCTACCAAGGACATCAAGGTAAGAGCCCTCTACAACGCTCAGTTCCCTTTTGCAGGAAAGAGCATCGTGATGGTAAGCAATGGCAGCAAGACCTACACCATCGACTTCAAGAAGCATAAGCTGCTGAGCGAGATGGAATTTGAAGATGGCGAGAACCTGCTGGAGGCGAACGCCCAGCAGAATGCATTCGCCTATCTGAAGGGCAGCAACCTCTATGTGCGCTCCTTCGACGTAACCAACAATGCCATGACAAGAGAGAAGAAGTCTCACGATTTCCAGATCTCTACAGACGGCAGCCGATCTATCGTATATGGTCAGAGTGTTCACCGCGATGAGTTCGGCATCAGCAAGGGTACCTTCTGGAGCCCTAACGGCGAACTGCTCGCCTTCTACCGTATGGACCAGAGCATGGTGACTGATTATCCACAGGTGGATATCCCGGAGATTGATTACTTCAATCATCCTGAGACAGAAACCTGCTGCGCCAAGCCTGCACCAGACAAGTATCCGATGACAGGCGAGACATCTCATAAGGTGACCGTAGGCGTGTTCGACTGCATGACCGGCAAGACCATCTATCTGAAGGCTGGCGACCCTACAGACCGCTACTTCACCAACATCGCATGGAGCCCAGACAGCAAGACTATCTATATGTTTGAGTTGAACCGCGACCAGAATGACTGTCGCCTTACTGCCTACAACGCAGAGACCGGCGAGAAGACTGGCGAGCTCTATCGAGAGACCGATGAGAAGTATGTAGAGCCTTGCCACCCAATCCAGTTCCTGCCTTGGGACAACAGCAGCTTCATCATGCAGAGCCGCAAGGATGGTTACAACCACCTCTATCTCTGCACCCTTGGTAAGCACGGCAGCCGTATGGCAAGCAACACGGAATCACTCGAAATCAAACAGTTGACATCGGGTAAATGGGAGGTGATGGAAGTGCTCGGCTTCAACGCCAAGCGCAAGAGCATCATCATCGCATCCAACGAGTGCTCTCCTATCCAGCGTAACATCTTCGTGGTGGATACCAAGACCGGCAAGCGCACCATGATGGACGATTGCGGCAAGGGATGGCACAACGCTACCCTGAGCGGGAACGGACAGTTTATCTATGACAACTACTCTACTCCTACCGTGCCTCGCAAGATTGCCATCGTAAACACCGAGAACGGCAAGCGCACCGCTTACTTCACAGCCAAGAACCCATGGAAGGGCTACAACGTGCCTGAATACAGCTGCGGTTCCATCAAGGCTGATGACGGCGTAACCGACCTCTACTGGAGAATGGTGAAGCCAGTGAACTTCGACCCAAACAAGAAGTATCCTACCATTATATATGTATATGGTGGACCTCACGCCCACAATGTGGATGCCCGCTGGAACTACTCTAGCCGTGGCTGGGAAACCTACATGGCAGAAAAGGGCTATCTGCTCTTCATCCTCGACAACCGTGGCAGCGAGAACCGTGGCAAGGCTTTCGAGCAGGCTACCTTCCGCCAGCTGGGTCAGGTAGAGATGAAGGACCAGATGAAGGGTGTAGAATATCTGAAGACCCTGCCTTACGTAGATGCCGACAAGATTGGTGTTCACGGCTGGAGCTTCGGCGGATTCATGACCATCTCGCTGATGACCAACTATCCAGACGTATTCAAGGTAGGCGTAGCAGGTGGTCCGGTAATCGACTGGCATTGGTACGAGGTGATGTATGGCGAGCGCTATATGGATACCCCACAGACCAACCCAGAGGGTTACAAGAAGACATCCCTGCTCTATCAGGCAAAGAACCTGAAGGGTAAGCTGCAGATTATCCAGGGCTTGAACGATGTGACCGTGGTGCCACAGCACTGCCTCACCTTCCTGAAGGCTTGTATCGCAGCAGGTACCCAGCCAGATTTCTTCGTATATCCAGGTGAGCCTCACAACATGAGAGGTCATCAGAGCACTCACCTGCACGAAAGAATCAGCAACTACTTCTTCGACTACCTGAAATAAAAAGAAAATTTTAAATGTATAAGAGACTCTATCTGAAAATAATTCGGATGAAAAATATAAGAGAGTCAATCTGAAGTAAAACAAATCTTCGGAACAAAAAGATGACTAACAAGATAAGAAAAGTAATTTTATTAATTACCACCATACTCTTTGCCTGCCACCTGCAAGTGGCAGGTAAAGAGCTTTTTGTTTCTAAACAGAGCATCCCCGACTTTAAATTCATCTTCGATAAGCTATCTCAGAACCGCATCACCTATAATCGTTACAACGACAGCATCTTCAGTATCCACAACCACGACGAATGGATAAGATTCTTTATGACTAGAAGCCAGAAGAACCATAAGATCTATAACGAGAACGAGAAGCTGCTGAATAGCATTGTAGATTATTTCAAAACCGATATGGCAGATACGACGAAGGAGACCATTCTGCCGGATGCAGCCTACGACAGTCTGGACAAAAACTTCTTTCATAACTACGCCTATGCCCTGACGGATCCATTCATCACAAACAGGGTTACGGATATTCTGATTCGAAATTTCAGAAAACGCCCGGAAAGGAACTACGAATTTCTGAGAGCCATGAGCTGGAAGGGGGCATCCTATTACCAGATATGGCGACTGAACAGAGACAATGAGACATTGAAAAAAGCATACGATTGCATCGCATACGTAGCCGACAGTGCACACTGTCATACGCCCGAAGAACTGGGTCTGTACGGCTACGCCCTACAGGATCTGTGCCTATCGGCATGGACACTCAACCATATCCAACCCCTGAAAAAACTGCAGGAAAGATACGAAAAGCTGGAAGAACTGGCAAGAAATCATACGGCAGACGAGCTGGAAGTACCCGAAAAGAGAAGGCAGCTATGGATTAACCGCATCAAAAACAGAGACTTGGAGATAGTAAGAGGTATCTATCTCACCAATCCGGAACTGATAGAAAAGAAAGAAGGAGACGCTTTGGTAAAACGGATAATAAGACAATATCCGGATACCGTAGGACTCAGCACCACCTCGAAGCTCAATCTCATCGTCATGAAGCTAAGAATGGGAGAAATCCGGACAAGAACTGCCTTGAAAGAAGCCAAGGAAATATACGAAACATCAATCAAACCCCTTACCCGACAAAAAAAACTGGGGGAAGGTGCCTTCAATTCGCTGATGAATCATTATACCAACCTGGCATTCATCGTAGATACCGCCAGAGTTTCAGCCAAGTACAAAAAGAAGTGCGTAAGGATGTTTTGTGAAGACATTATCAGGATGTTCAGACATCGCAAAGACCAGCAGAACTCCACACAGTATAACCAGGTACTGGAACATGTGAGCACCAATCCCCGACTCATCAAATACCTGAACGATGAGGAAAGAATAGAATTCGTGATGGAACTGAACGTAGCAACCCAGGTTACCACCTACGCCCACTCTACCCACGTGGCACGACTTGCAGAAGCCATGATGAAAGCCATCATCAGGCACCAGCGGGAACTGCTGGTAGGAAAGCTGGGCATCACCAGCAAATGGCAGGTAAGGCTTCATCAGCGACAGCTCATCCACTTCATCATCCATGCTGCACTCTGTCACGACATAGGCAAGAACAGCATCGTAAGCGTGGTGAACAACGACTATCGGCAGCTGAGCGATGAGGAGCGCAGAATCATCAGAATGCATCCCCGAATGGGACTGAAATACCTGAAGATATCGCAGAAGCTGAAATACTACCACGATACCACGCTGGGACATCATAAATGGTACAACGGCAAGGGAGGCTATCCAAGCGACTTCGACAACACCAAGTCGCCTTACCGCTTCATGATAGACATCATAACCCTATGCGACTGCATGCAGGCTGCCACCGAGCGAGTAGGCAGAAACTACAAGCAGGAAAAGAGCTTCGAAAAAGTGATGGGAGAGCTGAGAGAAGGCGCAGGAACCCGATACAATCCCGACCTGGTGAAGCTGATAGATGACATACCGGAACTCTACAAGGAACTGGAGAGGATAGCCATCTACGGATGGCCAGATATCTATTATGAAATCTATAAGAACTATATGCGATAAAGATTTTAGGCTTTTTGCTTGTATAGTTCGCTGAAATTTAGTAATTTTGCAGCAAATTAGGAATTTGGATGCAAAAAGGAGTAAATATCTATCCTGATTGTAAAAGAAGGAGAAGACCAATATCCTGATTGTAACATATAATAGAAGAATTATTAAACGTAACTACGATGAAAATATTATTGTTAGGAGGCGGTGGCCGCGAGCACGCCTTAGCATGGAAAATCGCTCAGAGCGAGAAGTGTGAGAAACTCTTTATCGCTCCTGGTAATGCCGGTACGCAGAATGTCGGCGAGAATGTGAATATCAAGGCTGACGACTTCGAGGCGCTCAAGAACTTCGCTGTCGAGAACGGTGTTGATATGGTGGTAGTAGGTCCGGAAGACCCACTGGTAAAGGGTGTCTATGATGACTTCAAGGCTGACCCTCGCACCCAGAACATCCCTGTGATTGGTCCATCAAAGGCTGGTGCCGTGCTGGAAGGAAGCAAGGACTTCGCCAAGCAGTTTATGAAGCGCCACAACATTCCGACAGCTCAGTATGAGACTTTCGACGGCGAGCACGTAGAAGAAGGCTTGAAGTTCCTGGAGACTCTGAAGGCTCCATACGTATTGAAGGCTGACGGCTTGTGCGCCGGTAAGGGTGTTCTCATCCTCCCTACCCTGGAAGAGGCTAAGAAGGAGTTCAAGGAGATGCTCGGCGGTATGTTCGGCAACGCTTCTGCACGCGTAGTTATCGAGGAATTCCTCAGCGGTATCGAGTGCTCCGTATTCGTATTGACCGATGGCAAGAACTACAAGATTCTGCCTGAGGCTAAGGACTACAAGCGCATCGGCGAGCACGATACCGGTCTGAACACCGGCGGTATGGGTAGCGTTACCCCTGTGCCTTTCGCAACCAAGGAGTGGATGCAGAAGGTGGATGAGCGCATCATCCGTCCTACCGTAGAGGGTCTGGCTGAAGAGAACATCGACTACAAGGGCTTCATCTTCTTCGGTCTGATCAATGTAGAGGGCGAGCCAATGGTTATCGAGTACAACTGCCGTATGGGTGACCCAGAGACAGAGAGCGTGATGCTCCGCCTGAAGAGCGACATCGTGGATCTCTTCGAGGGTGTAGCTGCCGGCGATCTTGACAAGCGCAGCATCGAGTTTGATGAGCGTGCTGCAGTCTGCGTGATGCTCGTAAGCGGTGGTTATCCAGAGGCTTACAAGAAGGGTTATCCTATCCATGGTATCAATGATGTGAAAGGTTCTGTAGTTTTCCACTCTGGTACAGCCATGAAGGATGGCGAGGTTGTAACCAATGGCGGCCGTGTAATCTGCGTAAGCAGCTACGGCAAGGATAAGGAAGAGGCTCTGAAGAAGAGCTTTGCCGAGGCACAGAAGATCCAGTTTACAGACAAGTACTTCCGCTCTGATATCGGACAGGATCTTTAAGGGCAAAAGCTTAATTTTAACGGATAATGTTAAGAAAGAAAACTTTTCAAAATAAAGTGGCGGCTAGCCGCTACGCTCTACCTGTAACAGCAACCCTTGCCGCCTTGGTATGGGTTGCTGTAGGTTTTTTAGTAGCTAACATTTGGGTGCAGTTCGCCTTCACCATTCTCTCTACCCTGCTGATGGTGGAGCTCAACAACCATAATTCCCTGATGCGAACCTACAGCCGAATGGTGTCCTGCAGTTTCCTGGTGTTCATCACCATGACCTCTCTGCCTACACCCTCCTTCAAGGCAAGCATCGTGACGATGTGCTCCATCGCCTTCTACCTCATCATCTGGAACAGTTACCAGGACAGGCGGGCGGCAGGATGGACCTTCTATGCCTTCTTCTGCGTAGGACTCGCCTCGCTGGTGTTCATCCAGGTGGGATATTTCCTGCCCTTCCTGTGGCTGATGATGATGGTATTCACCAATTCCTTCAGCATCAGAAACTTCTTTGCATCTATCATCGGTCTCATCATGCCGTATTGGTTTTCAGCGGGTTACTTCGCCTACACCAATAACATCAATGGACTGATCAATCATTTTGCGGAATTCATCAACTATCAGGATCTGTTCGATTATTCGCAGGTTACCGACCACGAGGTGGTGAATCTCCTGTTCCTCATCATCCTGAGCACATTGGGCAGCATACACTTCCTGCACACCTCTTATGCTGATAAGATCCGTACCCGAATGATCTACAATTCATTCATTCTGATCAACTATGTGAGTCTTGCCTTCATCATCCTGCAGCCTCAGCATATCAAGGAGTTGAGCAGCATCATGATTGTAAATACGGCACCACTCACAGCTCACTTCATCACCTACACCAAGGGAAAGCTGGCGAACATCGTCTTTATCTCGGCGCTGATCATCATGGTATTGATATTGCTATACAATATCTTCATTCCGGAAACGGTATTGCTGCAGGCTATTCAGGGATAAGATTGATTCTGGGATAAGAGTTATTCAGAGATAGACTTGATGCAGCGAAACGCTGCATCAAGAATATTAAACAAATAATATTCAATGGGTTACATAATAGACTTCTTAATCAACTGGGGCTATTGGGGTATGCTTGTTTCCGCCTTTCTTGCCGGCAGTTTCATTCCTTTCAGCAGCGAGGTAGTGATGTCGGGCTTGCAGGCAGCAGGTTTGGATCCCATCCCTCTGGTGATATATGGCAGCATAGGAAATGTATTGGGCTCGCTGTTCAACTATGGTGTGGGCAGACTGGGCAAGATGGAGTGGATAGAGAAATATCTGCACGTGAAGAAGGAGAAACTGGATCAGGCAGAAAGATTCATGGCTGATAGAGGTGCCTGGATGGGCTTCTTCGCCTTCATCCCGATTTTGGGAAGCGCCATCACCATCGTGCTGGGGCTGACAAGAGCCAATATCATCATCTCTACCATCAGCATCACCATCGGAAAAGTGCTGAGATATATCCTCTTGGTTTATGGCCTGAGTTTTATCGTTTAAACATATAAGTCGATTTATAACATAAGAAGATTTTAATATATGAAGAGATTTCTATACCTTATTATATTATGTGTCATTCTTGCCGGATGCAAGGGTACACCTCAGAAACAGGCTGATTCGGGAAAGACTTCCGGAACAGAGAAGCCTGCGGTTACGGTTACGGTTACAGTTACGATTTCCCCCTACAAGTATTTCGTAGATCAAATTGCCAAAGGCAAGGTGGATGTCAACGTGATGGTATCGAATGGCAACAACCCGGAGACTTACGAACCATACGCCCAGCAGATGATGGAACTTTCGAAGAGTGCCCTCTATCTGAAAGTGGGCAGCATCGGTTTTGAGCAGACCTGGATGAAGAAGCTGCAGGACAACGCTCCGGATATGAAAGTGATAGATACTTCCGTGGGCATCAAGCCTGCCAAGACTCCGGGTGGCAACATCGACCCACACGTATGGATGAGTTGCAGCAACGCCCGCATCATAGCCAGCAACATCCTCAAGGCGCTCTGCGAACTGGAGCCGAAGAACAAGGCTTTCTTCGAGAAGAACTATCAGTCGCTGCTCAGCATCATCGACAAGAGAGACAGCACCATCAAGGAGAGCTTCAAAAAGGACCCAGACCTGGTACGCAAGTTTGTGATCTATCACCCTATCCTCACCTACTTTGCCCGTGATTACCAGCTGGAGCAGCTTGCCATAGAGGAAGAAGGCAGGGAGCCTAGTGCCTCCCAGCTGAAGAGCCTCATAGAGAGAGCCAGAAAAGAAAAGATCAAGTTCTGCCTGATACAGGCAGAATTTGCCAACCGCAACACCACAACCTTCATCAAGGAGAGCCACACCAAGCCAATGGATATCAACCCATTGCAGGGCGACTGGAACAGGGCGATGCAGGAAGCTGCAGCAGCGGTACAGGGCAAGAAATTCGTTGTTGGGAAGTAAAAACTACAATCATATGACTCCAATCATAAAAATAGAGCACCTATCTGCCGGATATGACGGCAAGCAGGTGCTCAGCGACGTAAATCTCACCGTATATCAAGACGATTATCTTGGCATCATCGGACCAAACGGTGGTGGCAAGACTACCCTCATGCGCCTCATTCTGGGACTGATGAAGCCTACGGAAGGAACCATCAGATACTTCAGAAAAGTGAAAGATGAGAACGGAAATACGGTTCTTGATGAAAACGGCGAAGCAAAAGTTGAAGAAGCAAAGGAGATTTCGATGGGCTATCTCCCACAATACAACCAGCTCGACAAGCAGTTTCCTATCTCTGTATATGAAGTTGTACTTGCCGGACTCAGCAAGACCAAAGGTCTCTTTTCACGATACACCCAAGCGCAGCACCAGCAGGTGCTCGATACCCTGGAGCGCATGCAGCTGACGGAATTCAAAGACCGACACATCGCTGCCCTCAGCGGCGGTCAGCTTCAGCGAGTGCTCCTCGCCCGTGCCATCGTATCAAAGCCCGATGTCGTGATTCTCGATGAGCCTAACACCTACATCGACCGCCGATTCCAAAAGCAGATGTACGAGATGCTGGAGCAGATCAACAAGGAATGCGCCATCATCATCGTCAGTCACGATGTAGCCGAAGTGCTCAACAACGTGAAGCATATCGCCTGTGTAAACCAGCACCTGCATTATCACGATACGGCAGATATGCCAAGAGAAAAACTGGAAGAGCATTTCCTGAATGTATAATGTGTTTTTTATAAAACATCACCTATTTAAATTTAATATAACCTAAAAAAGAGAAGCAATCCTACGCTATCTCTTTACTTTTTAGTATCTTTGCAACGTTTTATACACATTATATAATAGGAAACATAGAAATATAATACATTAAAGTTTAAACAATAATGAAACAGTACAGATTAGTGGACAATATCTTCGGATGGGTCGCATTCATCATTGCGGCATTCGTATATTGCTCCACAATTGAACCGACAGCCAGCTTCTGGGACTGTCCTGAGTTTATTACAACTGCCTACAAGCAGGAGATCGGTCACCCACCTGGGGCACCATTCTTCATGCTCATGGGCAATTTCTTCACACATTTCGCCAGTGATACCACGCAGGTAGCCAAGATGGTGAATACGATGAGCGCACTCCTCAGTGCCGTCTGCATCATGTTCCTCTTCTGGACCATCACCCATCTGGCACGCAAGCTCATCATCGGCGACTGGAAGGAGATGACCACCAGCAAGCTGATTGCCATCGAGGCATCAGGTATGGTGGGCGCACTCATCTACACCTTCAGCGATACCTTCTGGTTCTCTGCTGTAGAGGGTGAGGTTTACGCCTTCTCTTCTGCCTTCACCGCTGTGGTATTCTGGCTGATTCTGAAGTGGGAAGACCACGCCGACGAACCTCATAGCGACCGATGGCTCGTGCTCATCGCCTATATGACCGGTCTGAGTATCGGCGTACACCTGCTCAACCTGCTCTGCATCCCAGCCATCGTACTGGTATATTACTACAAGAAGGTGCCTCATGCCAACCTGAAGGGTTCGCTCATGGCGCTCTTCCTTTCATTCCTGGTGGTAGTAGCCGTACTTTATGGTGTGGTTCCAGGCATCATCACCGTAGGCGGATGGTTTGAGCTGTTCTTCGTCAACACACTCGGCTGCCCATTCAATACCGGTGAAATCGTATATATCATCTGCCTCGTAGCCTCTGTTATCTGGGGTATCTACGAGACCTACAATGCATCAGAGAAGAACGAGAAGAAGCAGAACATCGCCTTCGTTCTCGGTTTCGGCATGCTCGGCATCCCATTCTTCGGATATGGATGGAGCGCTGTCATCACCGGCATCATCATCCTGGCTATCCTCTGGTTTGTACTCAGCTACAAGCGCAAGAAGGAAGTAGTAACCGGCGTTGACCAGGCTACAGGCATCGAGAAAAAGAAGATGCAGCTGCTGCCTCTCATCTCTGCACGCATCAAGAACACAGCATTGCTCTGCATGCTGATGCTGATGATCGGTTACTCAAGCTATGCGCTCATCGTGATCCGTTCATCTGCCAACCCTCCTATGGACCAGAACTCTCCTGAGGATATCTTCACCCTGGGCAGTTATCTGAGCCGCGACCAGTATGGCGATACTCCATTGCTCTATGGTCAGGCTTACACTTCTCAGGTGGCTCTCGAAGCTGACGGCAATATGTGCAAGCCTGTGACGAAGGAAGGTGCACCTGTTTATCAGCGCAAGGAGAAGGCTTCTGCCGATGAGAAGGACTCTTACTTCGTAGTAAGCCATAAGAACAAGTATGTATATGCACAGAATATGCTCTTCCCACGTATGCACAGTTCGGCTCATGCCCAGGCATACGAAGACTGGATGGGTGGCGTAGAGGGCAACCAGGTGCCTTACGACCGTTGTGGCGAAAACATGATGGTGAAGGTTCCTACACAGATGGAGAACATCCGTTTCTTCCTCTCCTATCAGTGCAACTTCATGTACTGGCGCTACTTCATGTGGAACTTTGCCGGACGTCAGAACGATATCCAGGGCAACGGTGAGCCTGAGCACGGTAACTGGATTACCGGTTTCTCATTCATCGACGATGCTCTCTATGGCGACCAGAGCAAAATGCCAGACGACCTGAAGGCAAACAAGGGACACAACGTGTTCTACTGCATGCCGCTGATTCTCGGTCTCATCGGTCTCTTCTGGCAGGCTTGGTACACCCGCAAGCGCAAGGTCATCAAGAACGGCGTGGAGACAGAGGAGGTTCTCCCTGTAGGTATCCAGCAGTTCTGGGTGGTATTCTTCCTGTTCTTCATGACAGGTCTTGCCATCGTGCTCTATCTGAACCAGACTCCTATGCAGCCACGTGAACGTGACTATGCCTACGCCGGTTCATTCTATGCATACGCTATCTGGTGCGGTCTTGGCGTTCTCGCCATCATCGACCTTCTGAAGCAGAAGATGAAGCTCAGCGGTACTGCCGTAACAGCTATCGTGGCTGTGGTAACCCTGCTCGTTCCTATCCAGATGGCATCACAGACCTGGGATGATCACGACCGTTCAGGACGTTACACCTGCCGCGACTTCGGTCAGAACTATCTGATGTCGCTTCAGGAGAAGGGCAACCCTATCATCTTCACCAATGGTGATAACGATACCTTCCCACTCTGGTACAACCAGGAGGTAGAAGGCGTAGGTACAGATGCCCGCGTATGTAACCTGAGCTATCTGCAGACCGACTGGTATATCGACCAGATGATGCGTCCTGCATACAACTCACCATCCGTGCCAATCACCTGGCCACGTCTCGACTTCTGTTCGGGTACCAACGAGTATGTTTCTGTCCAGCCAGAGGCTAAGCAGCAGATTCTCGACTTCTACAAGCAGGATCCAGTGAATGCCAAGAAGCAGTTTGGTGATGAGCCTTTCGAGCTCAAGAACATCCTGAAGTACTGGGTACGCAGCAAGAACCCAGACATGCACTTCATCCCTACAGACACCGTCTATGTAACAATCGACAAGGAGGCTGTGAAGAAGAGCGGCATGATGATGGCTTCTGATACCATCCCAGACAAGATGGTGATTTCACTCGCAGGCAAGAATGCTCTCTACAAGGGCGACCTGATGATGCTCGAAATGCTGTCACAGTGCAACTGGACACGTCCTATCTACGTGGCTCTTACCGTGGGACAGGAAAACTATATGAACCTTGGCGACAACTTCGTACAGGAGGGTCTTGCCAACCGTATCACTCCATTCACCACCAACAAGCCAGGTGCGAAGAACTTCGATGCTGAGAAGACCTATCACAACATCATGACCCGATTCAAGTTCGGTAACCTGAAGCAGAAGGGACTCTATATCGACGAGACTACCATGCGTATGTGCTATACCCACCGTCGCCTGCTCGCCCAGACAGCCCTCCAGCTCATCGCCGACGGCAAGAACCAGAAGGCTATCAACATCCTGAAGAAGGCTGATGTGGAGATTCCTGCATACAATGTCACCCTCGATTACATGAGCGGTGGTCTGGATATGGCTCGCGGCTGGCTGCTCACCGGTCAGAAGGCAAAGGGTAAGGAATATGTAGAGGCTGTCTGGAAGAATGCTTACCAGTATCTCAACTATTACCTCTCATTGTCCAACGACCGCTTCCTGCAGAGCCAGAACGACTGCATCCGTCAGATTATGATTATGCAGAGTGTCTGCGATGTAGCAGGTATGGTAAGCCCTCAGTTGCAGAAGAGTTATGAGAAGCAACTCAATGCTCTCTATACACTCTATCGCGGCAGAGGCGGCAGCATGCCACAGGGCAATCAGTAAAATAAAGAATATCAAGGAAGACCTGGCGTTTTTGCTAGGTCTCCCTTTTTGTATCATCCCCTAATCAAGTTATTCCTATGTTCATAGAGCAACCTGCCAAATGGCTCAGATGGTTATATCCGAAAGCAATATGGAGAATGGACAAGAACGACCATTCGGTGTATCTCACATTCGATGATGGTCCGATTCCCGAATCCACCCCATTCATCCTGGAAACCTTGAGAAAGTATAATATCAAGGCTACCTTCTTCATGGTGGGCGAAAACGTATTGCGCAACCACGATCTCTACAACCAGATTGTAGCAGAGGGTCATCAGATAGGTAACCATACCTTCAATCATATCGGTGCCTTCAAGCATCGTGTCATCTCCTACGTGCTCAACACCAACAAGGCGAATGACATCATCCATGCCCATCTCTTCCGTCCACCTCACGGCTGGATGCGACAGAGCGAGTACTGGTGGCTGCACCGCACCTACAAGGTAATCATGTGGGATGTGGTGACCCGAGATTATTCCAAGTGGATGACGGCAGAAGATGTGGTGAACAATGTGAAGAAATATGCCCGCAACGGCAGCATCATCACCTTCCACGACTCGCTGAAGAGCATCGACAAGCTGAAGACGGCACTTCCACAATCCATAGAATGGCTGATGGAACAGGGATATGAATTTAAGATTTTTGATTAAATCATCTTTGATTAAAACATTCAAAAGACAATGAGCAAGAGAATCAATAGTTATCAGGCTGTAGCCTCTTTCGTAAGAGGATTCTTCGAGGCATACGCACGCGGCATCATGGATGCTGCAGTTGGCGGCGATGACTTCCAGAAGAAGAACGACCCCAAAGAGGTGAAGCAGATGATGCTGGAACACTATGGAGAAGTGAACCAGTACTTCTTCGACATCATGTTCTCTACCCTCGTACGACTCAACTACAAGAGTGCGGAAGAGGCTAACGAGCGCATGCAGAAGAATTTTGAGAGCATGAAGAAGACCGATCCTACCTTCGAGCCTACCATGCTCGACTATCTGCGCATCGCCTGCAAATCGAACCAGCTGTACAAGGCTATGGAAGCTGAATACAAGCGCAACTTCACCTGGCTCCTGCAGGGTAAGTTTACAAGCATAGAGGAGCACGTACGAGATTATACCCACGGTGTACTCATCAGCCTTGCCGATGAACCGATGGCTATCCATCTGCTGGTGCGCATCATCGTGAAGGCATACGCAGCCGGACTGAAATGTGGCAGCAAGGAGGGCAGCCAGCATCAGCTACACATGCCTACCCTGCACGGTATGCTGCTGAACAATGTGAACATCCTCCTGAACGAGGCTCCGCTGAAGGGCGATTCAGAAGATCCTGTCGCTCTCTTCAAGGAGGCGTGCAAGAACCAGGAGGAAAACATCAATGTACTGTTCAATACATTGAATGATGCCATGAAGGAGCTGGCTGAGCAATAAGTTTTCCATCATATCGAGTCGGTACTTTTATAAACGAGAACGACTTCCAACGCTTATAAGCATTGCTGCCTATAATCGTGGGAAGTCGTTTTTTATATAAATACAGTATCTTATATATAATGCAGCATCTTACTGCATATCATAAACTACCTGCATGAGCTTCTTTCCAAGCTCATCAGCCTGCTCCATGGTAGAAGCCTCGCTATATACGCGGATGATTGGCTCGGTGTTACTCTTGCGAAGGTGAACCCACTTATCAGGGAAGTCGAGTTTCACACCATCGATATCAGTAACAGTTACATCCTTCTCCTTGCCATACAGCTCCTTCACCTTGACGAGGATAGCATCTACATCGGTAGAAGCAGTCAGGTCGATGCGGTTCTTGGCGATGAAGTAGTTAGGGAAGCTGGCACGAAGCTCGCTTACCTTGCAACCCTTATGAGCCAGACTGCTCAGGAAGAGTGCGATACCTACGAGGGCATCACGGCCATAGTGGCTCTCTGGATAGATAACTCCACCATTGCCTTCGCCACCAATCACTGCATGAACATCCTTCATCTTGGTAGTTACATTCACCTCGCCTACGGCAGAAGCACAATATGAACCGCCATGCTTCTCGGTTACATCGCGGAGAGCACGGGTAGAAGAAAGGTTGCTGACGGTGTTACCTGGAGTCTTGCTCAATACATAATCAGCTACACTTACCAGGGTATATTCCTCGCCAAACATCTTACCATCCTCGCAGATGAAAGCCAGACGGTCAACGTCTGGGTCAACAACGATACCCATATCATAGCCACCCTTCTTCAACTCATCCATAATACCGCCGAGGTTCTTCTCCAATGGCTCTGGGTTGTGAGCAAAATTACCGGTAGGTTCAGCATTCAGGAAAGTATATTCTACGCCGAGTGCATCGAGCAACTCTGGGAGAATAACACCACCTACAGAGTTGATGGCATCTACACAAACCTTGAAATGAGCGTTCTTGATAGCCTCAACATCCACGAGCTTCAATGCAAGCACTGAGTCGATATGGCGCTTGTTGAAGGTATCATCTTCTGTATATTTACCGAGAGCATCTACATCAGCATACTCGAAATCTTCCTTCTCTGCAATGCTCAATACCTCGCTACCATTGGCAGCTGTAAGGAACTCACCCTTCTCGTTGAGAAGCTTGAGCGCATTCCACTGGCGTGGGTTATGAGAAGCTGTGATGATGATACCACCGGCAGCCCCACTCATGGTTACAGCCAACTCTGTAGTAGGAGTAGTAGCCAGGCCGATGTTCAATACATCGTAACCCATACCCATCAAAGTTCCACAAACTACATTCTTTACCATCTCGCCTGAGATACGTGCATCACGGCCAACCACGATGGTGTTGCTCTTAGAAGCACCGCTACGACGGATGAATGTAGCGTAAGCAGATGTAAACTTGACGATGTCGAGCGGATTCAAAGTATCGCCCGCTGGACCGCCGATCGTTCCACGGATACCAGAAATAGACTTAATCAGTGTCATAATAATATCTTTTTAAAATGAAATTATCTTATCTGCCTCTCTGCAAGGTTAAATCATAGAGGCAGGCATATACGCTTCCTGATGCCGCTGTAGTACCATAGGTATGAGGAACTACCAGACGAACGTGAGCTATTCTCTCGCCCTCGGCATTACCACGACCAATCTTTACCCAACTGAAAGGAACCAGCCAGCCACTAGGTACTGTTCCGCTATAACCGCCGGAGTAGTTTTTGTTGTAAGTGGCTGCCATCAAGCTGCTATTCACATCAAAAGTACCGGTGAAAGTGCCGGAATTATTGGTCACGGTCATCTTATCTGTATAGTAAGAATACTGCTTCAGATTATTGCTCAACTGCAAAGAGTTGAGACTCATCTCTGCTGCGGTATTTAGATTGTATTCAGAGAAACGAACGAGTACATCGGTAGTCTCGCCCATCTTGATATAGTCGCCGCAACCCATTTCCAATACCTGCATATAGATACCGTTACTGTTGAAGAGCACATACTCGTTGTTGTTCTTGGAAGTATCAGTAAGAACCACGCTGTTGTCCTTCTGCTTCTTCTCCCAACGACTCTTGAATACCTCTTCTGAAATGACCTTCACGTTTTCATGACGCAAGAAAGAACTGATAGAGTCCAACTCGCGGTCACGCAAATCCTTATATGTCTCAGTATCGTTACATGCAGCAAACGAGAAAAGTGCTGCTATAGCCATGATGGCAAACAAAAATTTCTTCATTCCTTTTACTAAATTCTAATTTATTGGGCAAAGGTACAAAAAAGAAAAGACAACACCGAGAAGTATAGGATGATTTTATTATTATTTATCACTTATTATCATCCTAATGCCTCTTTCGGGGTTGTTTTTCCTTATTTCTCTGTTTTTTTCAGGCGCAAAGTGCTCCTTATCTCAGCAAATCGGCAAAGGCAAGAATTGCCTTCTGGGCAATCTTCTCTGCCTCCTCGATACTGCAAAGCAGCTTACCGCCTGATGCGTTGCGATGTCCACCACCATTGAAGAACTGCTCCGCCATCTTATTGCATGGGAAATCATCCACAGAACGGAGACTCACCAATATGCGGTTGTCGATATCGGTATCCTCTCGGAGCGAGATGGAGAGCTTGTGACCTCTGATGGTAAGAGGCACGTTCACCAATCCTTCCAGATCGCCCTTGATGAAATCATATTCCTTCATCTCCTTGCGGGTTACGGTATAGTAACTGGCATGAAGCGACTCGATGACCTGCAGCTTCTCGTTCATCAGATGACCACGGAAGCGGACTGCAGAAACACGGGCGTTGTTGAAGACGTTGCGATAAATCTTATCCTTGTCGATACCCTTGGTAAGCAGCTGGCAGATGATGTAGTAGATGTCCGGATTGGTAGAGTTATAGGTGAATCCACCCGTATCAGTCATCATACCGCAATATACGCAGGTAGCCCAGGTCTTATCCAACTCAGGGAAACCACCCAACTGCCATATCACACGGAACACCAGTTCGCTGGCGCTGCTGGCATGTGGCTGCGAAATCATCAGTTTAGCCTCCAGGTTAGGAGCCAGATGATGGTCGATGACAACACGCTGTGCCTTGCAGCCAGCAAGCACATGATCCATCTCATCCAGTCTGCCAGTGCTGCCGAAATCCACGCAGCATACCAGATCAGCCTCATCAAAAGCCTGCTGCACCTTCTCAGGATACTTGTCGTATCTCACGATATCATCACAGCCAGGCAACCAGGAAAGGGCATCCGGTATCATATCAGGCACACAGATGACAGGGCTCTTACCCAGAGAGCGCAAAAAATAAGCCCATCCCAAAGATGAGCCAATAGCATCGCCATCCGGTGACTTGTGGGCACAGATGACAATACGCTGAGAAGCCGCTATCGTCTCTCGGAGAATAGCGGCTTCCTTTTCGTTTAAAATATCTAATTGAATATCCATCTAATAGAATTAGAAGAGCTTGTTAGGATATACACCCTCGTCGATGAGACTCTGGATTCTATCTACTACACTCTGACGGTCGGCTGCATAAGTTACACCAAACCACTTGCTGGTGGTATCGAGTACCTTAACGGTAGATGTACCCTCGTTGATGAGCTTGTTGACCATCAATGGGATAAAGAACTCAGCCTTCTTGTTCTCCATGTTCTTAGGATCGCTCAGGAACTCCTTGAAGTAAGCCTCGCTGTGAGCGAAGTAATCTGGAGTAAAGCCCCATACGTTCATAGATACAGGAGTGTTGTCGCCTACAGCAACCCACTTGCCTTCCTCGTCCTTGTAAGAAACCTCACCATTGATACGCATGATCTCGGTGCGCTCTACACAAGTTGTCAGGTTCTCGTTCTCATCCTTAGAGCAGATACCACGAGCTACTGTACCGTTCTCGCTCAAGGTGTTGCCTACGCGGAAACCTACCATAGCATACTTGTTGGTGCTACCCTCTGGAAGCTCAGAGAGGAACTTGCCGATAACCATGAAGCAGTCACGGTTGTAGAAGTCATCGCAGTTGATTACGCAGAAAGGCTCCTTGATAACGTCCTTTGCCATCAACACTGCGTGGTTGGTACCCCATGGCTTCTCGCGACCCTCAGGTACGCTGAATCCTTCTGGGAGTGCATCCAAAGACTGGAAGCAAAGCTCTGCTGGGATATGGCCCTCGTACTTAGAGAGGATTTTCTCGCGGAACTGATCCTCGAAATCCTTGCGGATAACGAAAACGATCTTACCAAAACCAGCCTGAATAGCATCGTAGATACTGTAGTCCATAATAGTCTCACCATTAGGGCCCAGACCATCGAGCTGTTTCAAACCACCATAACGGCTACCCATACCAGCAGCCAAAAGCAATAATGTAGGTTTCATAATCTATATTTTTTTTAATAGTTGATATTTACGTTTAATCACCTGCAAAAGTAATAAAAAAAATGCACCTAGCAGCATCTTTTCCTACTTTTTTTTTGATTTACATCATTATTTGAATGATTTATGGAACATCACCCCCGAAAACCGGGGCTAGAACGGATAGCCCACTGACAAATGATGCTAGAACGGATAGCCCACAGCCAAATGCAGGCTCTGGTTCTTCTTGAAGCTTGGAATGTTGTAGAATCCACTCTTACCCGTATCGTATGGCAGATGCAGACCGATTCCCCAATCCACTCGAACCACAAACATTCCCATATCGTAGCGGATACCCACTCCGGTGCCTACAGCCAGCTGCTTGTAGAACTTATCAAACTTGAAGGCCTCGAAAGAGGACAAATCGGCATCCTTCATCCAGACATTACCGGCATCCAGGAACAGAGCACCATAAAGATCGCCCCAGATCTTAGGACGGTATTCCAGATTCGCCTGGAACTTGATGTCTCCCGTACGAAGGATGTTGGCATACTTGTTACTCAGGGCACTGTAGTCTTGCTCGCCTGGTCCGATACCTCGCACACTGAAGGCACGGATACTGTTGGCTCCACCTACATAGAACATCTCCGTATAAGGTGCCTGACTCGAATTGCCGTAACTCCAGATCATTCCGGCATTCAGATGTCCCACCAGGGTAGATGTTTCATTCAGCTTCCAATACTTCACGAAATCTGTTTCCAGCTTGAAGAACTGAGAATACTCGTTCTTGAACATCGTCTTACCCTTGTCGTTCCATTTTCTGCCGCCCAGAAGATAGCCCAGCGACAGAATGTTGCCGGCTTCGCTCACCGTAGTTGACCACACGATAGGATTGCGGTATTTCTGCGCACTGCGATAGGTGTAGGTATAGCTCATCTTCGGGATGAAACGGTCGGCCATCGAAGTTGCCACATACACATTGTTATTCATGATGCTGTCGAACTTCGGAGAAGTATAGTTCATATACTCATACGAAAGAATCAGCGGACTGAACGAATGGCGATGCTGATAAGAAGTTGCCCAATCATAAGTCAGCTCTCCACCAACCACATGACGACGGAAATAGCCGGCACGGTTCAGGATGTTCATGGATGCCTTGATGGTGGTATTCGGCGTACCGTAGTAACGGCGAGGGATATGACCTCTGCGGAATCTGCGCTCATTCTGTGCCATCGTGCGGAAAGCATTCCAAGGAGTGATGATGCTTGGGAACGACAGCGTGACATCCGATCCGAACTCATAGGAATTGATCTTGTTGGAACTTCCCCCCTGTCCCGTGATGGTCTGCCACTCATGAGAACCATGGAAGTTGATATCCAGCTTCTCACCACCCCGGAAGGCATTGCGCTTGGTCAGACCCACCACCAGCTCCGGACCTACCCTTCCAGTAGTCTTGCCCTTGGCGTTGGCTTCTACATAGAAATCGTATGGTTTGTCGAACACCAGATCGATATTGGCATCCAGAGTATCGCAATATTGCACATTCCCCAGACTGTCCAAAACCTGAGTGCTCCGAGGCACAAACTGCAGGTTGGTATAACTGAAAAGTCCCATCGACTGCAATCCTGCCTTTGCCGTATTTTCATCATCCATCATATAAAGCTTTCGTGGTCGGAGCTTCAATTCCCTGAGCACCACTCCGGCACGAATCGGCATCTTCTTGCCTGCATATCTGAAACTCAGATAGCGGCGCACAAAGCTATCGGTCATCTCCTCCATGAACTGCTTCTTGAAGTTGATGTTGATATTGCCGATATACCATTGGCGGGTTGCTTCCGGCTCTATGCTGTCCACCATCGACAGACGGAGGTTCACCTTGCCGGACGTATTCACGGTATCTGCAAGATAAGAAGCATAGCCATTCTGATAGAAGTAATAGCCATGGTTACGGAAAAGGCGGGTGAGTCGCTGACGCTCCTGCTCCAGATTGGAGACATTGAACGGGCTTCCCTTTCTGATGACGGCCTGCGACATCGTAGAATCGATGAGCTGCTTGCCATGTTCCGGGAAATTGAGATAAGCCACGGAATCCAATCTCCACAAATGTCCCATATTCACCTTATAAGCCACCTTGGCTTCCTTCGGATTGCTCTGGGTGATCACTTCGTAATCTACCTTGCCATTGAAATAGCCCAACTTGTCGAGCTGATGCTCAGCTACCTGTGCTCTCAACTTCGGATTCACATTCTCCATCAGCTTAGGTTTCGAACCGAAGACCTTGGTAATCCATCTGGAAAGAGCATCATCCGACGGAGAGAAGGCATTCCATATCCATAAGCGGACGGGAAACGGAGTACGGAAATAGCTGCTTCCCATAAAAGCTCCCGTCGGGGCTGATGCAAGAGCAAACTCCATCTCTTCCTTCACCGAGTCGGCATAGGTATTCGCCTCGTAGTTGGAGTATTCTATAGGCTTCAAACCGGTAAACAGCTGCTCGTTTTCCTTCAGGGCACTCGTAGAAGAGCACCCTGTAAACAGGAAGCAGAACAGCATCACCGCTGCCGCTATATATATAATAAGGTGAAGTCGATTCTTCTTTCTCATATTCACTAGCTTATTTTTCGTTGTTTCTAATAACAGAATCCTTGCGGGTCCGCAGCATCACAGAATCCTTGCGGGTCCGCAGCATCGGAGATTCTGCAGGCACCTGCTGCTTCTCTGTCTTCCATCTGAAGATATCCGAGAACTTGGAGAGTTTTCTGCGCCAGGTGAAACCGCCGCCATACTCCCCAATCTGACCATCCAGCCAATCGTAGGTGTTGGCATTATAAAAGGCTCTGACATACATGCTGGCTCCTTCGTTGAGACGATACTGAACCTCCACATTGTTGAAGAAAGACTCATTCTTGTTGGCATTCTCCAGTTCTGCACCGGTTGAAACCTGTCCACCCACAGAGAAACTCAGGCGATTATTGAAGAATCGCTTGGCGAACTTGAAGTTGTAGTCGGTATGCGTTCCGCCAGAGGCATTGGTCTGGTTATCCACCGACATACCCACATCGAGTCCGATGCTTCGCATGGCTGTACCTGCAATGTTATTGATCTCGGAGTTGAGGAATGAAGTCAGGGCGGTATTCATCGAGAACGAACTGGTGGTTCCACTCGCCAGATACATACCCGAAGCCAGCATCGTGATGGCTATCTTGCCTCGCTCCTCTACACTCATCGAATTCAACTCATCCTGGATGGTCTGGTCGTTGGATGCCGAGATGATAAACTGGATACCCGGTTTCTCCAGAGTCTGACTCAGCTTCACACCACAGATGAAATCCACCGAGCGTCCACTACCCTCACCCTCGTTGACGGTAGTCTTGATATCCTCCGTTGCCGTAATGTTCAGGGTAGGATTAAACGGATCACCCGTAAACTGGATATAGCTTCCATCCTGGATATCAAAGGTCTTCAATGGAATGATAGGCAGAGAGTACTTCATCTCACCATCATTCAGGGTATATCGACCCGTCAGCCGGATACCGTCAGCCGTATTGTACCGCATCTGCAAATTGCCTCCTCCCATCAGATCCACATAATTGGTCTTATCGGCATTCAAGGCACAGAGAATACGCGCCGACTCATCGATTGACATACTCAGCAACATATCGAAACCATCCAGCGTAGGCTTCTGAACCACAACCTCCTTTCCGCTCTTGAAATTGGTAAACTTCACCAGTTCCTCCAGCTGGTTATCGGTAGTGAGTTCCGACTCACGCAAGATATAGGTCATATTGGTCTTGCCCAGTACATCCAGCTTACCCATCATCTTCAGATTAGACAATGAGCCCTGCATGCTTCCGAAGAAGTTGACATACGCCTTGCCGAATGCCTCGGAACGGGCATTCTCCTCTGCATCAATCAGCAGAAAGTCCTGCGCTCTCATTCGGATATTCAGCTTCATATTCTCCACATCCGTGAAGTCGAGAGCACCCTGGATATTGAGCGGACTCTCATTGTTGGCATACATCATGAAGTTCTCGAAGAGCAGCTTACTGTCTGTAATGCGCACAGGATCGTTGGCAAATCGCATGGAAATACCGTATGGCACACTTACCAGATAAGCAGAATCGAGATATACCTCACCATCGATATCAAGATTGCTCAAGGCTCCCTTCATCTTTAGGGCGCCTTCGCCATATCCCTTCAAACCGATGAGCTGATCAGGTACAAAACCATTGATAAAGTGCAAAGGAAGCTTCTCTAATTCTACCTCTGCATCCAGATCGCCGGCACCTTCCGACTTATAAGTACCCGTAACGGTTGCCACCTCATCACCCTCATAGGTAAGGATGGCATCTACATAGTGAGAACCGTCACTCTTTGGCATATAGGTAAACTCCGAGCCCACATTGCCCATCGGACATTTCTCGTAGGTCATGTTATCTATCTTCAGATTAGAAGAAACAGAGAGTTCTTCCTTGGTCTGGATAAAGTGGAAGTCACCATCCATGATACCCGTGATATCCGGCATATACGGAATCACACTCAGCACCTTGTCCAGATTGAACCTGCTCATGCTGACGGTGATATCCTGCAGGGCATCCTCGTTCTTATCGTTGGAATAGACACGCATACCCATATTGCCCGCTGCTGCCTTCAGCACCAGATCGGCAGATACACGTCCGTCATCACTCAACATCACATAGTTGGAATCATTGGCTACGAACTCCTTATAACCCAATATCGGATGGGTATCTATCAGAGACACTTTCACACCATTAGGCTGCAACATGGCAGCGAGTCCCACATCCACACCCAACTTATTGGATGCATCATAGAGGCGAGCCTTGATATTGGAACCATGCTCCTGAACCTCGCCATCTACCAAAGCACGGAACACATACTGCGGATTGTGCTTATTGTTCTGAACACGGGCAGAATAGCGGATGGTATCTCCCTGCGTATGGACCAAGGCACGGATGGTATCCAGTTGCATGCCACCCGCTACCAGGGAGTCGATGTTCATATATCCTTCGAGTCCCGCCACAGGCGAAGCATTCAGCTCCATCTCCACCGACTTGAAATGGTAACCCATATATTCGATGAATCGGGAAATGAAGTTATCCTTACCTGTAGAAAGGTAGATATGTCCGCTAGGGAAATTGTTGCGAATCATCACCTGATCGATGCGACGGTTCTTGAGCTGCTTCCATAATTCCTTTTGCAAACCGGTAACTCTGTGCAGGAGTTTCTCGTAGCCTCCATGCGCATCCATGTTCAGACGGAAATCTCCACACTCTGCTATGGCATGGGTGGTATCTCTATCGGTCAGGATATCTACCTTCACACCTACTGGGCGATAGACTTTCTTTTCTGTCCTTACGGTGATATCATCCAGGTTAGCCCATACCTTGTGACTATCCTTCAGATCGGAATGAACATCGATCTGACCACAGAGCGAAACATCCACTGGCTTATCGGTAATCTTCAACTGATACATATCGGCATGGCGCACATCTGCCACCAGTGTAGCCTGCAACTTCTTGGTACTAGCCAGGGCATCCACGGCGATGTTACCATTCAGCAGATCATTCCTACTATCCAGCTTGGCATGAATTCTACCGTTGGCAACCTGCGCATCAGCCACCATGTCATGCAACTGATACTTGTCATAATGTACCTGATTAACCTTGGCTTTCGCCATCAGTCGGGTTCGAGGTGACAGGAAATCAGTACCCACGCCTTTTGCCTCTACCTCTCCCGTAAAGGTGTAGAGATTCTGGTGAGGCAGGAAATGCTGGGCCTGAATCTGTCGTGCCTGCAACTTTGCCTGATAAGCCAGGCGATTCATATCGATGCTGCCATCCCTACGGGTCTTGGCATCGATGGCAGCATCCACCTTCATGCTTCCCTTACCTTCGGTAAGAGCCAGTCTGGTGGCATACTTCGTTCCATCCATCTTCACATTTCCCAGAATGCCGATGCCGCTAGGGATGCGGATTTCCTGTGTTAAGGCAGGATCGAGCATGGCTGTTACCATACCGAGATTGTAGGTACGTGCCTTCAGATTGATATTCGCTTTCAGACGATTCATATCTGTCATATTAGCTACCATGCCATCCGTGCTTAAATCGAAAACGGTAGGCAGATTCACCTTGACTCCCGAGAAAGAGGCACGCTGCATGTTTCCCTTCAGCGAACCTTCCACCTTCATCGGATAGTAAGGCCATCGGCTCTTCATCTGCTTCGGCAATGCATCACCGATGAAGAGGAATAGATCAGAACGGCCCAAGGCACCTTTCACACGCGCCATCACCTTGCCAGGATTCTTCTCGGCAAAGGCGTTCATATCCATATCTACAGTAGCCTGCAAATGAGATTCCGGAGTACGGAAATAGAGATCCGGCAACTGCAACTTCACGGAATCCATCACAAATCTGCCATTAAGCTGATCTATCTTCAGTCCACTCTTCTCCTTCATCCTTGCTTCCTTGATCTTTACATCAATCCTGGAATCGCAGAAATAGAAGGAATCGGCCTTCAATGCCATATCGTGGAAGGCAAGATGGTTGAAGTCCAGACCGGATACAGGACGTTCGAAATTCTGATCGTAGTTCACCCTGCCGTTCTTCCAGTCCAAGTGCTTGACCTGATACAGACCTTTGAACAGGTCAAAGTAGGTGGTGCGGGCGAGCGCATCACCGAAATAAGCATTCACCTGAAGGGTATCTCCAGGCATGTGTAGGGTAAAATCGGTATTCTTTAGTTTCAGTTTCTGTAAGTGAATCTTCCAGTAATTGGTGCTCGGAGTCGTATCTGGCGGAACTGTATCGCTCAACTCCACAGACAATCTGGCATCTGAAATCAGGGCATCGTTCACATTCACGTGCTCCTTACCTAGATCTATACCATGCGCCATCAGCTGCAATCTGCCCACATCTCCTTTGATTCGGGCTTCGTGGATAAAGTTGGTGGTGTTCACCTTCATCTTCGTGAAGTTCAGTTCATCCACCATCACCTGATTGCTGAAGAGTGGCAGCAACTGCACATCTACCACCATCTTCTGGATGTCGGCTACGGTATCTTTTTTATTTCTTAAAGCAAGGTTTCTGCTGTTCTTCAATGAATCGACAGGTTGCAGTACTTTCACGCCTTCCACTCCCAGCTTGAGAGGGAAAACGAGTTGTACATGCTTTACGGAAATATCCATGCCCGTCGATTCTGAAGCATAAGAAGCAACTTGCTTTACTGCCCAGTTCTGTACTGGAGGCAAATAAAGCAAAACAGCTAACAATAATATGAGCACGAATGGGGTAAGAACAACGATCCCCATCCATTTCGCATATTTCTTCATAAGCATGGATATTAAATTGTTATGGAGCAATAGCTCTCCATAGATTATCATCTGGCAGAGGAGCTTCCACTACAATGGTTTCTTTTGATACTGGATGCACAAACTCTACCTTGTGCGAGAGAAGAGAGATACTTCCGTCGGCATTGCTGCGAGGAGAACCGTATTTCAGGTCACCCTTGATCGGGCACCCCATCTTAGCTAACTGGCATCTGATCTGATGATGACGGCCTGTCATCAGGTTCACTTCCAAAAGGGTGTAATGATCAGTATGCCCTATCACCTTATACTTCAATATCGCCTTCTTCGAATTCTTCACCTCATGGTCGTAAGCGTAGCTTTTATTCTGCTTTTCGTTTCTTACTATCCAATGAGTCAATGTTGCCTCAGTCTCACGTGGCATATTCTTCACGATAGCCCAATAGGTCTTGTGAACTTCGCCATCACGGAACATATTGTTCAGACGGCTCAAAGCCTTGGAGGTTTTGGCAAATACCACGAGTCCTGAGACAGGACGATCAAGTCGATGCACCACTCCCAGGAATACATTTCCTGGTTTCTGGTGCTTCTCCTTGATATATTGTTTTACCGTCTCTGAGAGAGGCTCATCGCCGGTCTTGTCGCCCTGCACGATTTCACCACTTCTCTTAGAGACGATAATTATATGGTTGTCCTCGTAAACTACCTGCATGTTTTATCTAAAACAGATGCCAATAGATTACATATTCATACCACCATCGATCTGGATTACCTGACCGCTTACGTAGCTTGACATATCAGAAGCGAGGAAGAGACAAACATTTGCAATATCCTCAGTCTGACCACCACGACGCAAAGGAATCTTCTTCATCCAGTCCTTACGGATTTCCTCTGGCAACTGTGCTGTCATAGCTGTCTCGATGAAACCAGGAGCTACTGCGTTAGCACGTACACCCTTAGGACCCAACTCCTGGGCAATAGACTTAGCCAAAGCAATCATACCAGCCTTAGAAGCTGCATAGTTGCACTGACCAGCGTTACCATGAACACCAACAACAGAAGCCATATTGATGATAGAACCGCTGCGCTGACGGAGCATGATAGGAGAACAAGCGTGGATAAAGTTGAAGGCAGACTTCAAGTTTACATTCAAAACTGCATCCCACTGAGCCTCACTCATACGAAGCATCAAACCGTCCTTAGTGATACCTGCGTTGTTAACGAGAATATCGATAGAACCGAAATCTGCGTGAATCTGCTTAACGGTCTTCTCAGTCTCCTCGAAGTCAGCAGCATTACCAGCGTATGCGCGGCATGTTACACCAAGAGCCTCAATCTCCTTGCGAGTAGCCTCCAAGCCAGCTGCCATATCATCATTGAGTACGAGGTCTGTGAATGCGATGTTAGCACCCTCAGAAGCAAATTTCATAGCGACAGCCTTACCGATGCCGCGAGCTGCACCTGTTACAAGGGCAGTTTTACCTGTTAATAATCCCATTTCTTTCTTATTTAATTAATAATCAGTTTATTATGAATATCTTATTTAAAGTTTTAAACCTGATTTACCCAAGGCGCCATAAACAACCTTTGCAACCAGCGGTTTACTTGACTCCACATTCATACCATGGCCTAATCTTCCATAAATGAAAGGTACTTCCAGCCCCTTGATACAATAGTGGGTAATATCAGCAACTAAATCAATATTGTCGATGTCAAATTCCCCATCTTCCTTTCCCTCGGCATAGACACGACGGAAGATTTCGATTTCATCCTCATCAAAGTTCTTGCGAGCTTTCTCTACCATCCAGATGTTACGGAAGAACTCAGCACGAAGATTGCCATTACGTACCACTGTTTCCTTGATCATACTGAGATGGGTATAAATCAATTCTATGATCTTGTCCTGAGGACGCATCTTACAGTTGGCTACCTCATCCAATTTATCAGAAAGACGCTCCAACTCCGACTCGATGACTGCATAATAGACATCTTCCTTTCTACTGAAATAGGTATAAAGCGTACGACGCCCCTTACCAGATGCTACAGCAATATCATTCATTGTAGTATTGGCTATACCATTCTTGGCAAACAGTTGTCTTGCAACATCTACCAGTTTTTGTCTTGTTTTGGATACTGACATATCGAAGCCCTTCCTTTATTTTATTAGTTGCACATAAATTTATCAATGTGCAAAAGTAGTGGTTTTATTCGATATACGCAAATATTTAGTGTTAAAAAATAGAATATGTTGGATTTCAAATGAATATAAAGCAAAATGAAAGGGAAATCAATGAGAAAACTAAAGAAATTCTAGATAATCAAGAGGGATAAGAGAAAAAGAACAATGGAGGAGAAAAGGTGATTAACACAATATGAAGAAAACAAAAAAAAGGAAGTGATTAAATAATCACTTCCCTTATTTGGTTGCGGCGGCAGGACTCGAACATGCGACCTCCAGGTTATGAGCCTGGCGAGCTACCAACTGCTCCACACCGCGATATTATCAACTCATTTCTGAATTGCGAGTGCAAAGGTACTACTTTTTTTGTTAACCACCAAACATTTCTAGCAAAAAGTTATCTTTTTAACTCGTTTTTAACATTTAAAGACAAAAAAGTGTGATTTGGCAGATAAAAATAGAGAAAAAGTATGATAAAAAGCAGAAACTGGAATAAAAGTGGGAAAAGAGAATGAGTATAGGGAACAAACAAAAATCCGATCCATCCTGGAAGGATAGATCGGACATATCAAAAATCAATTACTTTTTCAAAAGATTCATGACCTTCTCAAAATAGCGCTGTGTTCTCTTCACACTATAATGGTTTCCACCATTCCAAGCACGAATTGCGTGCTCGATGCTATTCAGAGGATTGTGGACAGACTGAATCAGGAGGAACATCTCCTTAGACTTCGCAATGCTGAATCTATCAGCCAAAGTGAAACGCTTCTTGCTCTTGCGTCTTTTTAAAATGTCATTACACTCTGCCACTAAGATAGGAGTAATCTGCATAACACCAACAGAACTTCCACTCTTTGCTTTGGGGTTACCCTCACTCTCTACCTGGATAATCGCTTCCATCACTGGAGTCCAATCGAAATCATCAGTAGAGGATACATTTACATTCGTATCAGCCGATGCTGTACTTACCTTCATCATCAGCATCAAGATGCTGATTAATACCATTGTTATTCTCTTCATATTTTTTGTTTTATGGAACCTGAAAAGCTGAACTACAACATCAGTGATTTCGCGGTGGCAACTTGTGAGAAAAAGATAGGCTGCTCACCTCAGTTCCGTTAGATACCTTAACGGATACCAGCATACACAAAACAGATATATGGATGATATCCTTATTCTTATCGATTGCAAAGATACAAAAAAAAATCGAGATATGCAAGTAATAGACTGATTATCAGCGCTTTTTTAATGTTTTAAACACTTTATAACATAGTTACATGACGTATATCAAGCAAAAAACAGCGAAAATAAACTGTAGGAAAACGAAAAAAGCCTCAGAAATCTTTCGAAATCTGAGGCTCTTGATAAAAGAAGGCGGCT